>Ga0316208_1000392_pt1 | contig 55661 bp, 44 predicted proteins | sample 3monopyrite_MG_FD_204944 | JGI IMG/M metagenome (GOLD analysis project Ga0316208, IMG submission 204944) | Microbial mat bacterial communities from mineral coupon in-situ incubated in ocean water Damariscotta River, Maine, United States -... | ecosystem: Environmental > Aquatic > Marine >... | reverse complement strand
GCACCAACTACAGATAAGTATGATGCATTAACAGTTCCACCAAAAAATTCAATTCCGTCGTCTTTCCCTTCGAAAGCTTGAATAAATTCAATGGTAGTTCCGTTTCCAACACCGTAGAAAGAGAATCCGTTATTTTCTGAAGAAGCATCGGCCGCACCACCAGAATATTCAACACGTACATATTTAATGGTACCTGAGTTATCGGCAATATTGCTTCCTCCATATGGAAGTCCGCCAATCTCACTGGTAGACGTAGCATCACCGCCCGCTACCGAGTTAATAGGAGCTCTACCAAGAACAATAAGTCCTCCCCAGTCTCCAGCACTAGGTGTAGCAACATTAGAAGTTAATACGATAGGACTCGAAGAAGTTCCTTCGGCATTAATGGATGCACCTTGAGCGATCGCAATATATACCCCTGCACCTGGATTTGCTTTAATAACAACTCCAGCAGGAATAGTTAAAGTAGTTCCCTCGGTCATAACGAGTGCATCGGTAAGTGTATATTCTGTTCCAATTTCTAAAGTAAGATCTTCGGTTTGAGTTCCTCCAATAGTAAGGTCACCGGTATTTCCTCCTCCGCCGTTTCCTCCACCATTATCATTTTCGATTACGATTGGAGCTGTGTCATCACTTTCACATCCTGTGAATAAAAGTCCTGCAATTGCTAGACCTGCTAATAGAATTCTTGTTTTCATTGGTTTCATTCTTTATTAGTAATTAGTTTTGTTTTAAAATTTATATTTCAATTGTAATGAGGCATTAATTCCTCGTTTGTAACTGGTTAACGCAATATCGCCAAGTTCACTCCCCGTCTCACGTATACGTTGTATACTTGGGTCCAGTAAATTCTTTGCACTCGCATTCACTTCGAAGTGTTCACCAATTTGATTCTTCCAAACCAAGTCTAGAGTCGGCACTCCTTTTTCAACGATGTTTCCAAGTTGTCCAGAGCCAATAGCATCAATACGATCGCTGAAATATGAAAATACTAGATTCGCTACGGGTTTGTAATTTTCAAATCTCGGACTGTAACTTACATCTGCGTTTATTAAAAACGGTGATGCTCCTTGTAGTTCTTCAGTGCGCCCTTCATCAAAAGTTGTAGTAAATAATCCTTCCGAACTTCTCAAATCTTGTTTGGTATACATATAGGTAGCATTCAATCCTACAGATAACTCGGTGTTTTCATCCGCGTCAAACAATAAGTTCTTGCGAACTTCAATTTCGGCACCAATTACTTCGGCTTTTTCACCTGTTCGGAAAAAACGCTGCGTTCCAGTTGCGTCGTTCGCAATCACTTTGTTGATAGGATCGTTGATTTGTTTTGCGAAAGCTGCGGCAGAAAAGATTTCACTCTTTCCGAAGAACCACTCATACTTTAGATCAATGTTATATATTTCTGAGAATGCTGGATCATTTAATAAATCGGGATTACCACCTACACGTTGCGTAACATCTTCGTATACGAAAGGCGTTACCTCTTTAAATTCTGGGAACGATACCGTCTTACTAAATGAGAAACGAAGGTTTTGATCCTCAGACAATCCGTATTTTATATTTAAACTAGGCAGGATATAAGTCTCTTTTGCCTCTCTAAAACCTGGATCTGTAGGAAGTAAGTTAATTACGTCATATACGATGTCCTGTTGTAATGACTCGAAACGAACTCCTGGAACTATAGTCCAAGTGCTGTCTAATTTCATTTCGGCGGTCACATAACCAGCGTGAACATCTAGAGTACCTTTGTACGTATTTTCGGCACGTCCAGGGAAATTAGTACTTCCTATGCCATTTTCCGGATCTAATGGGTTAAATACAAAGGTGTCGTATACAATTCCTAAGTTCTCAAAAGACAGTAAAGAGTTTAAATTGTTTACGTCTTGCGCTTCTGTATTGTTTTCGATAAAGTCATATCCGTAACGAACGTTTTCAAATTCACGTTCTTTCGTTCTTCCATTATAACCAACATTTAGTTTTAGTTTTTCTGAAACTTCTATTCCAAGGTTCATTCTACCATTGATTTCGGTGTCGTCTATATCTTGGAAATATCTTTGGTTATCGAAAGGGATGTTATTAAAGAAGGTTGGGTTCGTAGATGGATCGTTATCCAAGGCCAAGTCGAATTGCTCGAAGCTAAATCGCTTTCTGTCTGGTTGTCTAGAATCTACTTGGTTATAACCTAACCCCCAATCGAAGGTATATTTTTCGCTAAAGTTGTGTTTACCTAATAATTGATTTACTAAAATCAAATCTTGGTCGAACTGTACATTGCTTTGGTAAAACCCTTTGTCTGTATCAATAAAGGCGTCTCGGTTTTTACCTTGACCGTCAATTCCGAAGAAACTCACAACATCGCTACCACTGTTAATGAATAATGCGTTATAGCTAAGTTTGTTGTCGCTATCAATTTTATAGATAATATTGGCCATTGCCGTGGTAGTAGTACTGTATTCGTACTCTTCCGAATCGTCAAAACGCTTATCCTCAATAATGGTAAAATCTACTGCAGGTCCTCTGCGGTATTCGAAGTTGTTATCGAAAGAAGCGGTTCCAAAAAGACTTAGTTTCGAATCGTCTTTAAATGTGAACGAAGTACCACCAGAAATACTACCTGTAAAACGAATTGGTGTTCCAGCATCTTCGGCATCTACACCATGCGATAATATTACCGCATACGGATTGTTATCGTATCGATTGTAAAATCCAAACTTTCCAGTTCCTTCACTTTTTACAAAGTCTTCTCCGATAGATCTTGAATTAAAACCTGTCCCTAGGTCGATATCCAAAAATCCTTTACCCGAGTAATCTTTGGCTAAAATATTTACATTACCTGCGGCGAAATCGCCATAGAAGTCAGCAGAATAAGCTTTACTTACAGATACATTCTGGATTACATCGCTCGAAAACAAGTTTAGGTCCATGTTCTTTTTCTCGATGTCGTTAGACGGTAATGACAATCCGTTATAGGTAGTGTTTAGGTAACGATCACCTAGACCACGAACGTATACATTGCTACCGCCTTCTTGTTTTGAAACTCCAGAGATTTTTGTTACAGCACCGGCTGCATCACTAACTCCTTTTCGTGCCAATTCATCAGCTCCAATACTTTGTTTAATGGTAGTGGCTTTTTTCTGTTCTAGTAATAAGGCAACTTCACTTTCCCTTTTAGTTGTAGTCTTTATAACAACTTCATCCAAGGCTGCGGCACTAGCACCCATAGGAACGTTTACAGTGGTTACTTTATCTGCTTCCACAATTATGTTTGGCATTTCCACGGTTTCATACCCAACAAAGCTGAATACAATCGTATAGGTCCCTGCATCTAAATTTTCAAGAGCATAGAGTCCATCAAAATCTGAAGTTGTTCCAGTTGCGGTTCCTTTAATGATGACGTTAGCAAAGGGTAGAGGTTCGTTGTTGTAGTCTTTATCGGTAAGTTTCCCGACAATAGAGCCAGTTCCCTGTCCAAAGGATACGGCTGTAAAAATGAATAATGCGAATAAAGTTAAATTTCTCATTGTGTGAATTAAATTTCTCGCTGCAAAGATGTCGCAATGTTGTAAAGTTGATGTTACCTTCAAATTAACCTTATGTGATAAGAGCGTTACCGAATTGTTAAGTGCTTAACATTGATTTTTAATTTAGATTCCTTGGTGAAACTTGTATCTTGCAAATTCTAAATTTTTGGTTCATTATGATGCAGTGGGAACAGCTACTATCACTAAAGCGACAAGGCGATACAAACAAGCGGTTACGTATAGAGCAAGACGAAACCCGATTGGGTTTTGAAGTAGATTATGATCGCGTTATTTTTTCATCTGCTTTTCGAAGCCTGCAGGATAAGACCCAGGTGATCCCACTATCTAAAACATCGTTCGTACATACGCGACTCACGCATAGTTTAGAAGTGAGCGTTGTGGGCCGATCGTTAGGGAGGGCTGTTGGGAAAGCGATTTTGGAAAAACATCCTCAGTTAAAAAAAACACACGGGTATCGATTCAATGATTTTGGCGCCATTGTGGCTGCCGCTGCTTTGGCCCATGATATTGGGAATCCTCCTTTTGGGCACAGTGGGGAAAAGGCAATAGGGGATTACTTCCTAAATGGAAGAGGTCAACGATTTAAGACTCAACTCACCGATAAGCAGTATCAAGATTTAGTGGACTTTGAAGGAAATGCCAACGGATTTAAAATCTTGACTGAAACCAAAAATGGGGTTTCGGGTGGACTTAGATTAAGTTATGCAACCTTAGGTGCGTTTATGAAATACCCTAAACAATCTTTGCCTAAAAAGCCAACCAATCACATAGCCGATAAAAAGTATGGTGTTTTTCAAAACGATGCCTCTTTTTTTAATGAGGTGGCCGACGAATTAGGCTTACTTAAAAAAGAAAATAATAGATATGCACGACACCCACTGGCATATTTGGTGGAAGCCGCAGATGATATATGCTACACGATTATTGATTTTGAAGATGGCATTAACCTAGGTTGGATAGAAGAAGAATTTGCCTTAGAGTATTTAATCAAGTTGGTTAAAGATACCATCAACACATCAAAATACAATCAACTAACTCAAGCATCCGATCGTCTTGCGTATTTGCGATCACTTGCCATAAGCACCCTCATAAACGAAGCGGTTTCTGTTTTTGTAAAAAACGAAGAGGCAATTTTAGCTGGAGAGTTTTCGGAAGGGCTTTTGGACAAAAGTAAGTATGAGGCTCAGATAAATGACATTATTAAAATTTCGATAAATAAAGTGTATCAAAGTACCGAGGTGGTAGATAAAGAAATAGCTGGATATAGTATTCTTGCTACTTTGTTGGATGCATTTTGCACTGCCTTTGAAAACAATGCTCATAATGAACTTCGTCATTATGATAAATTATTATTGAAAAACTTTAAAGGTGAATTACCATCAAGCACCTACGAATATTTGATGCAATCTTGTCATTATGTATCACGACTAACCGATGGGAATTCGGTGCAATTATTTCAAAATATAAAAGGGAATCTTTAAAGATATTTTTCAATAGTTTGCTGAATCGCCTTAGCCGAAATTCCTGCAAGTTGATGAAGTTCGTCAATAGTGCCATGTTCAATAAATTGATCTGGAACACCTAAAATTTCAAGTGTATTGGAATAGGCGTATTGGGAAGCGAACAGCGCTACAGAACTACCGACGCCTCCTTTTTTAACTCCGTCTTCAACAGTTATAATGATCTCGTATTTTTTGAAAACACGATGAAGTAATGTTTCATCAAGCGGTTTTACAAATTGTAAATCGTAGTGACCAATATCAATAGAAAGTTCGCTTAGTACATCACTTACTTGATAAGCTGTCGTACCGACAGAAAGTATTGCAATTTTATGACCTTCCTGAAGGGTTTCACCTTTTCCAATTTCTACGGGCAGCATTGGTGTTTGCCAATCGATATTTCGTCCCCTTCCTCTTGGGTACCGGATGGCGATAGGCTCTGTTAGTATGCCAGTTTGAACGGTGTATAATAGGTTTTGTAGCGTCGCTTCATCTCGCGGAGCAGCAATCACTAAGTTAGGTATACATTGTAAATAGGCTAAATCGAATACGCCATGATGTGTCGCTCCATCTTGACCCACCAATCCAGCTCTGTCTAAGCAAAAAATGACAGGAAGTTTTTGTAGACAAACATCGTGAATTACTTGATCGTAAGCGCGCTGTAAAAAAGTAGAGTAGATATTACAATATACAATCATACCTTGGGTTGCCAAACCTGCTGCCAAAGTTACAGCATGTTGCTCTGCGATACCAACGTCAAAAGCACGTTCGGGAAATTCGTCCATCATATATTTTAAAGAACTTCCGGTAGGCATCGCAGGGGTTATTCCAACTATTTTCTGATTCTGTCGAGCTAATTGGACCAATGTCCTTCCGAATACATCTTGAAATTTGGGCGGAAGCTTTTCTGTAGATTTAGGAAGTAAATCGCCGGTTCTTGCATCGAACTTGCCGGGTGCGTGATATTTTACCTGATCCTCTTCCGCTTGACGCAAACCTTTGCCTTTTTTCGTAATTACATGGAGTAGTTTAGGTCCTTCAATAGACTTTAGGCGAATTAATTCTGAAATTAAAACTTGGAGATTATGCCCGTCTACAGGTCCTGAATAATTAAAATTAAGCGCTTCAAATATGTTGTCGGTCTCTGGAGCACCGTCTAAAGTTACTTGAGTGAGGTATTCTTTAAGTGCTCCAACACTCGGATCTATTCCAATGGCGTTATCATTGAGTATAACCAAAAGATTTGTATTCGTCACCCCAGCATGGTTAAGAGCTTCAAATGCCATCCCGCTGGCAATAGAGGCGTCACCTACTACCGCAATGTGTTGTTTAGCAACACCTGTCAATTGCGAAGCAATTGCCATTCCCAGCGCAGCTGAGATTGCGGTACTACTATGTCCTACACCAAAAGTGTCGTACTGGCTCTCTTCTCTTTTTGGAAAACCACTTATGCCATCAAGTCGGCGATTGGTATGAAAAATATTTTTCCTTCCTGTAAGTATTTTATGACCATAGGCTTGATGTCCTACATCCCAGACTAGTAAATCATCTGGTGTATTGAAAACATAATGCAACGCGATGGTTAGTTCGACCACACCTAAACTCGCTCCTAGATGTCCTTCCTTAGTCGCTACCATATTAATTATAAACTCGCGTAGTTCTTGAGCAAGTAAGGGGAGGTCTTCTTGCGCAATGTTTCGAAGATCTTGAGGATATTTAATGTGATTTAGCAACTGTTTTGACACATCGCAAAGATACGCTTATTGACAATTAGTTAATTCGTAATTTTGATGCAATAAGTTAAATGCAAAATGAGATGATCCAACCCTACGACGATACTTATTTTATGAAACGTGCCATGCAGGAAGCCGAGATGGCCTATGAAAAAGGCGAGGTGCCTATTGGTGCGGTTGTAGTTATCAAAAATCAAATAATAGCGCGAGCGCACAACCTTACAGAAACCTTAAACGATGTTACGGCTCATGCCGAAATGCAGGCGATTACTGCGGCTGCTAATTACTTAGGAGGAAAATACTTAATAGATTGTACCTTGTATGTGACTATTGAACCTTGCCAAATGTGTGCAGGAGCCCTTTTTTGGAGTCAGATATCTAAGATAGTATATGGAGCCAGAGACGAACAAAGAGGCTGTATTGCTATGAATACAAAGTTGCATCCAAAAACCAAGATGACGGGTGGTGTTTTAGCTGAAGATGCCAGCGAATTGTTGAAGAGATTTTTTATAGAAAAACGCAATTTAAACTAATCATTCTCCCAGAGACAGAAATAGTATAATGCAAAAAACCCCCTTATGTCATGACATAAGGGGGTTTGTAATCTGTAAAGTATATCATTAGTCGTGAATTACGCGTACTTGACCCGCAACCATTCCTTTTCTTCCTTCTTCTTCTACATATTCTACTTTGTCACCTTCATTAAGGGCTTCCCCGTTTAATCCAGTTACGTGTACGAAAATGTCTTTTCCAGTTTCATCGTTAGTAATAAAACCGTACCCTTTAGATTCGTTAAAAAACTTTACTGTTCCTTCCATTGTAAATAAAAAAATAATTAATAAAGAACCAAAGGTAAGCGATTTAGAACAGGAAATGTTAACAGAATGTAAACTTTTTTTGAAAAAAGTAACTGATTTACAGTTTTTTGCCGTCAGTATACTCGCGCATTTTTTCAATGTTTTCTTTGGACAACATATAGTCTTTCACCTTTTTATCTTTCCAACGATGATAAATAAAAAGAGGCATCCAAATAAAAAATAGACCCGAAATGGACAATCCAATACAGAGCTCGCCCGTTTTTAAATCGTCGGGCTTAATATAAAAACCATAGCTAATGGTTGCTACAATTAGTGCGAATATTATAACTAGTACAAGACGCATTTTAAGAGCGTAAACTGATATTTAGTTCTTTTAATTGTTCTTCATCAATAGCCGCAGGTGCATCAATCATGACGTCACGACCACTATTGTTCTTTGGAAAAGCGATAAAGTCTCTTATCGTTTCTTGACCACCCAAAATTGATACCAATCGGTCCAAACCAAACGCGATTCCGCCATGAGGTGGGGCGCCGTATTGGAAGGCGTCCATTAGAAATCCAAATTGCGCTTTAGCTTCTTCTGGAGTAAACCCGAGATAATCAAACATTTTCGCTTGTGTTTCCTTATCGTGAATACGAATAGATCCGCCACCAATTTCGTTTCCGTTTAAAACCAAATCATATGCATTGGCTTTCACGTCACCAGGATTTGTTTTTAGTAATTCCATTTGTCCTGGTTTTGGAGATGTAAATGGATGGTGCATCGCGTGGAAACGATCGGTTTCTTCATCCCATTCTAATAACGGAAAGTCAATTACCCATAACGGGGCAAATTCATTAGATTTACGAAGTCCCATACGTTCCGCCAACTCCATACGCAACGCAGAAAGCTGCCCGCGTACTTTATGGGTATCGCCCGAAAGGACACAAATTAGATCACCAGCCTTAGCACCTGTAGTCTCAGCCCATTTGGCTAAATCTTCTTGATCATAAAATTTATCGACAGATGATTTGTAGGATCCATCTTCGTTACAACGCACGTAGACCATTCCTAACGCGCCTACCTGAGGACGTTTCACCCAATCGATTAATTTGTCAATCTCTTTTCTTGTATGACTATTACCTCCTGGAACCGCAATGCCCACTACCAATTCTGCGTTGTTAAACACATTAAATTCTTTATGTTGGGCTACAGCGTTTAGCTCGCCAAATTCCATTCCAAAACGAATATCTGGTTTGTCATTTCCGTAAAGGCGCATGGCATCATCGAATGTCATTCTTGGGAATTCTCCAATTTCGACATCATTAATTTCTTTCAGTAAATGACGAGTAAGACCTTCGAAAGTATTTAGAATGTCTTCTTGTTCAACAAAGGCCATTTCGCAATCTATCTGGGTGAATTCTGGTTGTCTATCTGCACGCAAGTCTTCGTCTCGGAAACACTTTACAATTTGAAAGTATTTGTCCATTCCACCCACCATCAATAATTGCTTAAAGGTTTGTGGAGACTGCGGAAGCGCATAAAACTGCCCTTCGTTCATTCTACTAGGCACTACAAAATCCCTTGCTCCTTCTGGAGTGGATTTTATTAAATAAGGAGTTTCCACTTCAACAAAATTCTTCTGAGAAAGATAGTTGCGTACTGCCATCGTTACCTGATGACGAAAAACCAAATTTTCGCGAACCGGAGCACGTCGGATATCTAAATAGCGATACTTCATCCGTAAATCTTCACCACCATCGGTTTCATCTTCAATGGTGAAAGGAGGAGTTAATGCTTCGTTTAAAATGGTCAATTCAGAAACTAAAATCTCAATATCACCCGTAGGCATATTCGGATTTTTTGATTCTCGTTCAATCACCATTCCTTTCACTTGAATTACAAATTCACGTCCCAATTCGGCTGCTTTAGCCATCACTGATTTATCAGTGCGCTCTTCATCAAAAATAAGTTGTGTCATTCCGTAACGATCACGAAGATCTACCCAAATAAGAAATCCTTTGTTGCGGGTTTTTTGTACCCATCCCGAAAGTGTTACTTCTTCATTGATATTCGAGGCGCGTAATTCGCCATTGGTGTGCGTCCTGTACATACTTTTATTTCAGAAAAATTTAGGCTGCAAATTTATGAAACCAAACCCATTATTGGGGCCATTTCAATAGAAAAGTACGGTCAAAAGGTTGGCTTTAAATGAATATGTTAAAATTTGGATTAAATGTATTAATTAGCGAATATTTTAATTAAATAATTAAGAATAATGCAAATCAAATCCAATATTTATAGCTAATTTTATTTTCATTAACATAAAATCGATAATTATGAAACAACCTAACATTAGCTTCAGTGTACTGCTGTTTGCTTTATTTTTATTCCCCACCCTAGTTTTAGCGCAAACCCGAATAACGGGCTCTATAAGCACGAGTTCTGGAGAACCCGCTGCTTTTGCCAATGTGATCGAAAAAGGAACTTCCAATGGAACCACTACCGATATTGATGGAAACTTCAGTTTGGATGTGGCTCAACTTCCAGCCACTCTTGTTGTTAGTTCAGTAGGGTATGTTACCATGGAGGTAAATGCTACTTCTGCCACTGTGAGTGCTGTCCTAGTTGAAGGAGATGCCTTGGATGAGGTCGTTATTGTTGGTAATAGATCCAAACCGAGAACAGTGCTTACCTCTCCAGTCCCAATTGACAATATTGGAGCGGTGGAACTGAGGAAATCAGGACAGCCTACAGTAGACAAGATGCTCACCTATAAAGTACCGTCTTTTAATTCGACCAACCAGACCGTATCAGATGCAACTGCTCATTTTGATCCAGCAGATTTAAGAGGCTTAGGCCCGAGTAGAACTTTGGTTTTAGTAAACGGAAAGCGAAAGAATCAAAGCTCTTTGGTCTATATCAACGACACACCTGGTAAAGGTGAGGTTGGTGTCGATTTAAAAAGTATTCCAGTTGCTGCCATTGAACGAGTTGAGGTTCTCAGAGATGGAGCATCTGCTCAATATGGTTCTGATGCAATTGCCGGAGTTATTAATATGGTTTTGCGAAAAGATGTCGAGTATACCACAGCCAATTTTACGACAGGAGTCACCACCGAAGGTGATGGATTTACACTTGGGGCCGATGTAAATACCGGTATGAAAGTGGGGGAAAATGGTGGATACTTAAATGCAACGATTGGATATTTTCAACAAGAAGAAACAAATCGAGCTGGGGAACCAGGTGAGGATGTCTTATTTGGAATTACCGCCGATGATCCCGATTGGTCAGATTGGCTGCGAAGAAATCCCGATCTTGGGATGACTGTTGGTCAACCGGAAATAAAAAAAGGAGATGTATTCTTGAATTTTGGATTACCTTTTGCCAATGGCAACGGGAAGTTCTACACTTTTGGTGGCTTTACCTATCGTGAGGGTAAAAGTTTTGCCTTATTCAGAGCTCCTTACTGGGTGCCAGATCCGTTTTTCTTACTACATGATGAAGGGACTGAATACAACGGTTTTCAACCAACGTTTGAAACTAAAATTAGAGATAACACCAATACGGTTGGTGTAGAGTTTGATCTTTTTGGATTTGATGCCGATCTAAGTGGAACCTTTGGTAGAAATGCCGTAGACTATGAGGTGAACAATAGTTTGAACCCAGCTTTAGGTGCGAACAGTCCAACTTCCTTCGATGTTGGGGGTTATAGCTTTAGTAACGTTATCGGAAACTTTGATTTAAGTAGAAGTTTTGGTTCAGTTAGTGTTGCCTTCGGAGCAGAGATTAAAGAAGAAAAATTCAATTCAAATCCTGGACAACTAGAGTCGTACGTGGGAGGTGGAGTTCAATCATTTCCTGGATTACAGCCTGCCAATAAAGTGCGCGCATCACGAAGTAATTATGGAGTCTATGGAGATTTAGAATGGGATGCGACCGAGGAATTATTAATTGGAGGAGCTGTACGCTACGAAGATTTCAGTGATTTTGGCGATAACACTTCTTGGAAAGTAAACGGGCGTTATATATTAGGAGATAATCAAGGAGCAATTCGCGCTTCTTATAGTACTGGTTTTAGAGCGCCTTCTTTACATCAAATTTTCTTAAGTAATGTACAAACGCTAGTATCTGGTGGAACTATTTCAAACCAAGGGACTTTTAATAATGTAGACCCAATAATTCGCGATGGATTAGGCGTGCCTCAATTGTCTGCTGAAACGTCGAAAAACATTAGTGCGGGGATCACGTATAAGATCACTAAAAAATTCACAGTATCTGCCGATTTTTATAACGTAAAAGTGGATGATCGTGTATTGTTTACTGGCGAAATAGGTTTTGACGGAGATGATACTTCGACCAATCCTGTGGAACAAATTTTACTAGACAATTCAATCACTAGCTTGAAGTTTTTCGTGAATGCAGTAAATACCGATACCAAGGGTGCAGATTTGGTGCTAAGTTATAACAACATCGATTTAGGTCCGGGTAGATTAAACGCAACATTGGCTGGGAACTATAATGAAACAGAAATCGATGGTCAAATTGCGACCCCAAGTTTGTTGGCCGAAAACGGATATGAAATATTTAATCGAAAAGAGCAGTCAAGAATTACGTCTGCTCGTCCGCGAAGCAAAGTGCTTTTAGGGTTAGATTACCAATTAAATAATTGGAACTTTATATTAAATAATACGTACTTCGGTGAAGTAACATGGCAACATTCCGATAATGGACTTAATGGAGCTCCTCTTGGACCAGGAGGAAGCTTACTGCCTACAGAGGATGAAGCATACGATCAAACCTTTGGAGGGAAAATTATAACCGACCTAATTGTGGGTTACGATTTTTCGGATACAGTAAGAGCTACGGTTTCGGCAAATAATTTATTGAATGTTTTTCCAGACGAAATTGAAACACAAGGCGATTTTGTAACTGATTTAGGAGGTCGATTTAGATATCCTTGGGAAGTGAATCAGTTTGGTTTTAATGGTACCATTTTGAATGCTGCAGTTACTTTTAGATTTAGATAAAAATCGAATTTAATCCCATTTAAAAAGCCGTTTATGATTAATCATAAACGGCTTTTTTGATTAAGCTGCTGCTTTTAATTCTTTTGGAGTTTCTTCAGGCTTTTTTCTCCAACCGCGAACTTTTATTTTTATTCTGTATATGATATAGAACAATAACGGAACAATAATTAAAGTCAAAAAGGTTGCTATAATAAGTCCGTAGATTACCGCCCAAGCAAGTGGTCCCCAGAAAATCACATTGTCTCCACCTAGATAGAAGCCTGCATCGAATTCAGAAAACAATCCGAAGAAATCGATGTTTACACCAATGGCAAGCGGGATCAATCCAAGCACGGTTGTAATAGCTGTTAATATTACAGGTCTCAAACGGGCGCGCCCTCCTTTTACGATGATATCTTTTACTTCGTGTACAGGCAGTAGTGCATTGTCTTCCAAATCGAGCTCGACGATGCGACGATCGATAAGTAATTGTGTGTAATCCAATAATACTACTCCATTATTTACTACAATACCCGCAAGGGATATAATGCCCATCATTGTCATCATAATTACAAACGGTGAACCTGTAGCAAGAATTCCACCAAATACTCCTATAAAGCTCAAGAAAATTGCAATCATGATAATCATTGGTTTTGAAATAGAGCTAAACTGGAAAATGAGCAAGAAGAAAATAAGTCCAAGTCCTGCGAAAAACGCTCCCATAAGGAAAGCCATTTGTTTACCTTGTTCTTCAATTTGTCCCGTGTAATTTACTTTTACCGTAGCTGGCACAAGCCCTTCGGCGTCCGGACTATTCATCTCCTCTTGTACTTGACTTACAACAACACCTGCATCGGTGAAACCTGGCGCCAAGGCAGAATAAACGGTTACGACACGTCTTGTGTCTCTATGCTTAATTGCACTAAACGAAGATGTGTTTTTTGTTTTGGTAACTGCGGCAACAGGAATCTCTTTTATTTGTCCAGATGCTTGATCTCTAAACGTTATATTCTGGTTAAATAAAGCTGAATTATTATAACGTTGATCTTCTTGGAAACGAACATAGATGTCATAATCTTCTCCATCTTTTTTAAAGACTCCAGCCTTGTCACCAAAAACCGAACGTCTTAGTTGTTGTCCAACCATGCCAGCGGCTACACCTAATTCACCTGCTTTTTGACGATCTACTACCACTTGAGTTCCTGGCTTACCTTTGTTAACATCGATCTTAAGTTCGTCGATTCCAGGAATATTTTTGGTATTGATATAATTACGCATGGCTTCCGCTGCAGCAATTAGATCGTTGTAATCCTTTCCTTCTAATTCGATATTTACTGGATACCCAGCTGGAGGACCTACTGCATCCTTTTCAACAGAAATGGCAACTCCAGGGTAGATGCCCTTAACGGCTTCTTGAACTTTGGAACGCAATTCTTCACTATCTTCTCCTTTTCGATATTTATACTCTCGCATCGTAGCTGTAATCTTGGCTCGATGAGGCATTTCGGCACTACTTCCACCGTCTGTTTGAGGATTACCAGCTCCTTCACCAACTTGGGAAACCGCGGTTTCAACAAGAAAATTGTAATCTTCACCTTCTACATAGGTTTGGTCATTAAACACCTTATATACACGACGTTCAATTTCTTTGGTAATCTCATTCGTTTTGTCAATGGCGGTTCCTTCAGGGTATTCGATATATACCGTAATCTGGTTAGGGGTATTATCTGGGAAGAACTCGATTTTTGTTCGTTGCGCCCCAACTGAAGCTCCAAATCCAGCAAACGTCATAAACAATAAACCAAAAATACCAGCAACAAAAAACACGGGTTTCCAACCTTTAATAGCCCAGCTCAAGAAATTTTGGTACTTGCGTTCGAGCCATCGTAAAAAGCGCTTCTGAAAAGCTTCGGCAGCACCCATTAATACATATCGATAAATCCACATAAATACAATGGTTACAAGAACCAATGATCCTAATCCGCTAATACTTCCTCCTGCAAACAAGATGAGTAAACCAATGGGCAACATAATAAGTGAAACACGAATTAAAAATTTACGTGTTAATGGTTTTTCTTCGGTCTTCATAAATTGAGACACCAACATGGAGTTAATGAAAATGGCAACAAATAATGAGGAACCAAGTACCACTGAAAGTGTGATTGGGAAGTAAATCATAAACTGTCCCATAACCCCTGGCCACATACCCAGAGGTACGAAAGCCGCTACGGTTGTTGCTGTCGAGATAATGATTGGGAAGGCAATTTCACCAATTCCTTTTTTGGCCGCCTCAATTCGAGACATGCCTTCTTCGTCCATAAGACGATACACATTTTCTACTACAACAATTCCATTGTCCACCAGCATTCCTAATCCCATAATTAATGCAAATAGTATCATGGTATTCATCGTATATCCAAGCAAACTGAGAATCATAAAACTCATAAACATGGACATCGGAATTGCAAATCCAACAAAAAGTGCATTTCTAAATCCTAAGAAAAACATCAAGACTCCTACTACCAGAATAATCCCAAAGATGATATTGTTTACCAAATCATTTACTTGATTTTCGGTTTTCGCACTTTGATCATTCGCGGTCGTTACTTTAACATCTGGAGGGAATACATTGGCTTGAGCATCTTCCAAAATGAGGCTTATTTTTTCAACAGCTTCAATCATGTTTTTACCAGATCGCTTCTTCACGTCCAGCATCACCACATTTTCACTTACAGTTTCGTCATTAATGCTTTCTCCTTTTTCTAAGGTGAGGTCTCTTGCAAAGGTTGTTTTTTCTTCTTCACCAAAGGAAACAGTGGCTATATCTTTTAAATAAACCGCAGATCCCTTTTCAGATTTAACCACGAAGTTTTTCAATTCTTCAGGCGTTTCAATTTCTCCAAGAATACGTAGTGTTCTTCGTTGACCAGAGGTAACTACATTTCCAGCCGAGATCGTATTATTTTCGTTGCGAATCGTATTGATGATATCGTCAAAACTAATTTGCGCGGCCATCATCTTGTAGATATCGACAGAAACTTCTACTTCCAGATCTTGCGCTCCTCGAATAGTAGCTTCTTTTATTTCATCTAAAGCTTCAATTTCGTCTTGCAAATATTCGGCGTACTCCTTAAGACGCTCTACCTGATAATCACCAGAAATATTTACGTTGAGTATTGGAGTTTCTTCCGAAATACTCAAATCAAATACATTGGGTTCTACCTTGGCTCCATTAAATGTAGGCCAATCTTCATTTGCGGTCTCACTATCTACTTCATCTTTTACTTTTTGCTTTGCTTCTTGAACGGTAATACTTTCGTCAAATTCCACCGTCAAAATAGCGTAATCCTCCTGAGCCGTGGACAAGATTTCGACCACATTAGATACATTTTGAAGTTTGTCCTCTAATGGGTCAACAATAAGACGTTCTATATCTTCTGCCGTGTTTCCAGGATAAGGCGCCGAAATGTAAATTTTGGTTTCGTTTATCTCTGGAAAGTTTTCACGTGGCATGGAAAAATACGCAGTGAGTCCTAATATTAAGAACAGACTAACCAAGACATATATAATCGTTGGATTGTCGATGGCCCAGCTCGAGAGGGCAAACTCTTTGTCGACTTGTTTTTTCTTTTTGGCGTTCATGTTCTAGTAGTTTAGGATTCGTACTTCTTGGTTGTCTTTCACACTTCTAGCTCCTTCAACAATAATTTGATCTCCTGTTTTTAGTCCGCTTAAAATCTCAATTTGATCTCCTTGTGTTTTTCCAGGGGTAATAATTTGTCTTTTGGCAACAGCAACATTAGAATCGCCACCATTATTAACTGCAGTATATACATATTGCTCTCCTTCGGAGTTTTCGTTAATTACATTAAGCGGAATCAAAATCGCGTTCTCGGCGGTGTAATCATTAATTGAAAGACGTGCTGTAAGATTAGGCTTTACGTTTTTGCTGTTCTTTGGAACGGCCACTTCAACCGAAAAAGTTCGATTCGCTGGATTGATATAATTTCCAGTTTGACGTATTGTAGATTGAATTGTTTCTCCTAATACGGGTAATTCTATCACTACTGTCTTGCCAGGTACGATACTTTTTAAATAGCTTTCAGGCACTTCTGCGCTCACATACATATTTGAAAGATTTACAATTCTGAATACCGCTTGTCCAGGTGAAACAACCGTACCTTGATCTGTAATTACATCGTCAATTACCCCAGAGAAAGGAGCTCTAATACTTGTTTTCCCTAACTGGCTGCGAAGTTGTTTTACAGCATTTTCTGCACTTTCATATTGAGTTTGTGCTTGTAAGTACTGTATCTCTGAACCAATTTTCTGATCCCATAGACGCTTTTGGCGTTCAAAAGTTGTTTTAGCTAATGCCGCTTGCGCTTCAAGCTGAGCTACTTGACTTCCCAAACCTCCGTCGTCAATACGTGCCAGGGTTTGTCCTTTACTAACTTTTTGACCTTCTTTGACTAATACACGAGTCAGCGTTCCTTGATACTCAGGGTAAATAAGAACGTTTTGTTTTGTCTCTACGTTACCTTGTACTTCTACAAAATGCTTGAATAATGTGTCTTTAATTGTCACGGCAGTTACGAGTACTTCTTTTTTAACGGTATCGTTTTCTTTTAGAACGGCGTCCAATTGTGCTACTTGATCATTAAGCGCAGTAATCTCACTTTTGAGTTCCGTTTTTTTAGCTTTTATTGCTTCTAAGTCGCCATTAGCGATGAGGTTTTCTACTGAAGCTCCTTGCTTATCACCTCCGCACGCGATAAGGAGTAAAGAGGCGGTTGCTATGATGAGTATGTGTTTCATAATGATGTATTTCTTAGTTGATTGTTGGGTTTGAATTGATTAGTATTTTCCGCGAATTGAATCAGATTCGATTCGCAAATCCGGTGTGTTTAATATGGTTTCCATGTCTGCCTTTGCATTAATTACGTTGAGCATGCTCTGAAAGTATTGTTGCTGAGCGCTATACAGTTGCGTTTGGGCTTGCCTCAACTCGAAACTGCTACTTAAACCTTCCGAAAATTTCACCTGGTTTTTGGCTTCTATACGTTCTGCGAGGTTTAGATTCTTTTTTGAATTCTCATAAGAATCTATAGCGAATTTATAGTTGCTTTTAGAAGAGTTTAGCTCGAGGGTAACATTCTGAATGGTCTCTTCAAGTTCTGTTTTGGCTTGATCGAAGGCAATGCGCGCTCGTTTGGTTTTTGCACTTCGCATTCCGCTACTAAAAATGGGAATGTTCATATTAACACCAAGAATAGACGATTGAAACCAAGGAAGATCGCTGTTAAAAAACTCGAACTCATTACTAGCTGCAGCCGTACCATAATTTACAAAAGCTGAAAGGGTAGGGAGTGCTCGACTCTTTTCCAATTTAAGTTCTAATTCACGTTGTGTTGTTAAGTTTTCTGCAATTTTGAAATCTACATTTTCTTCAATATTTAGATTAGTTCCCATAAGTTGCAGCTCAATATTATCCTGTGCCAAAGCATCCAGCGAATCTGTAAAAGTGACTTCGCTATCGACCGATATTCCTAGTGCGACATTAAACATCTGTCGGGCAATATCTCGACTTCGTTTTGCATTGTCTAATTGTATCTGAATATCTATTAAAGTGATTTCCAATTGCTCCACACTCTCTTCTTCTTCTAATCCGTTTTCAAATACTTTACGAGTTTCGAAGAGGTTTTTTTCTAAGTTGACTTTGTTTCTTTCGAATATGGCAACCAACTCTTCGCCAAGAAGAACACTTCCGTAAGCATTGATAACTCCTTTACGGACTTCAAGATTTGTTTTTTCGGCGGCGTTTTCCGAAAAATCTAAGAATGCTTTTGCCGCTTGAAGACCTACTAAATAACTTCCGTCAAAAATTAGCTGATCTAAAGTAGCTGTAGCCGAAGCATTTTGTTGAATCCCAAAAACAACTGGTGTAAATGTTCCAGGTTCACCACCAGTAAATTCGGCTGGTAAGAACGTTACTGGTTGTTTTAATTGGTTTTGATACTGAATGTTCCCGGAAATTTGCGGAAGTCCAGTTGCTGTCGTTTCCCATTTTTGCTTAATTGCTTTCGCTATGTCGCGCCTAGCATTTAAAGCTGTATAGTTACTGTCAATGGCGAAGGTTACAGCTTCTTGTAATGTAAAGGTGTAACGCTCTTGTGCGAATGTCGCGGTTGTGGATGCTATGAGTAATAGCAAACAAAGTTTTTTCATCATTAGTCGATTGTTGAGTGGATAATGTTGTTGAGTATTTTTCTTCCTTTGGGCGTAACAATGCCCCTTAAATGATATTCTAAAAACTGTTCATACAGGGTTTCTCCGTCGAACATTTCGTTGGGGAATAATTGGTTGTCTTTTATCCCTGTTACTCCCATAAAATAGATTCTTGAAACAAATTCGACATCGATATTGTTTCGAAATAATCCTAGTTCAAGTCCTCGTCTTAAGTTATCGGTTACACATTGTTGCATATACGTGAACTGTCTCTTTTTTATCGATGCATAGGTCTTTGGGTAGTACTTTTGCAATTGATACCAAGGAGATGTTTTTTCATTACGCATATGGTGCATGACTAATTTCTTAATCTCGTACACTTCTTCGATAGGATTGTGATCTTGTTCACAAATGGTGTCTATTCCGCAGGAAACGTTTTCAAAAATCACATCGGTAACGGCATCTACAATACTCTCTTTATTATTAAAGTGACTGTAAATTGTCTTCTTTGAGATGGCCATATGCTGTGCGATATCATCCATGGTAACACTCTTAAAGCCTTGATTTAAAAACAAATCGGTTGCGGTATGTAAAATCTTGTTTTTCATAATCTAAGTACAAAAGTACTATGGAAACTTTAGAAACAAAAAAAGTTTCCATAGTTTTTACAATTATTTAACATCTGGAAACTAACGAACTAGATCTTCTTATTTTTTCGACCATTCATGGAGTGTATTCATTTTTCCTGCCGTATTTTAGCACGAAAATTTGTAAATGAAAGCACTTGTTGAGTATCGTGAAGCTCTTGAATTGTCCTTGGAGACAACAGTGAAACAGGGAGAGCCCAATCAGCTATATGATCCTATACGATATATTTTGACCCTAGGCGGAAAGCGTTTAAGACCCGTACTTACATTAATGACTTGTGATTTTTTTGATACAGATTATGAGAAAGCAATGAAAGCAGCATTGGCCATTGAACTCTTTCATAACTTTTCTCTTATTCATGATGACATCATGGATGATGCACCTCTTCGTCGTGGTAGTGTCACCGTACATGAGAAGTGGGATATAAATACAGGTATTTTATCTGGAGATGCCATGTTAATTCTAGCCTATCAACTGTTTGAAAATTACGAACCAACATTGTTTCAACAGTTAGCGAAGTTATTTAGTAAAACTGCTTTGCAAGTGTGCGAAGGACAGCAGTATGACGTAGATTTTGAAACACGTGATGACGTAACAATCCCCGAATACATAAAAATGATCGACTACAAGACAGCAGTTTTGGTTGGTGCAGCGATGAAAATGGGCGCTATAGTTGCGGAGGCTTCAGAGGATTGTAAGAAACATATTTACGACTTCGGAAGAAACTTAGGAATTGCTTTTCAGTTGCAAGACGATTATCTGGATGCCTTTGGAGATCCAGCTACTTTCGGAAAACAAGTTGGAGGGGACATTATTGCAAACAAAAAGACCTACCTCTACTTGAAGACTTTAGAACATGGTTCGAACGAAGCCAAGAAAACGATTCAACATTTATTCAGTATTCAACCTAAAGATCCACAAGATAAAATTACAACTGTCAAAGATTTATTTGTTGAAACGGGAGCTGCAGCAGCTACGCAGGAAGCTATTGTTCGCTATACCGAAAAAGCGTACGAGGTCCTAGAAAAAGTTAAGTTACCTGAAGATAAAAAAGAGCGTTTTCGAGTGTTTGGCCATGAACTAATGGGTAGAACCGTTTAAGTTTCCATTTAAAAATATACCCGGACAAAAGGAGACCAAGCTTCTGCATAAACACTTTCCCCTTCTTTATATAACACGTTGTATCGAACGCCAAGGGTCGCGAATCCAGTATTGTAACCAGCGCCTACAAACAGGGCCGTATTCCAAAAATCATCTTCTACGGTACTATTTAAGAGTTCAATTTCTTGATTGACTCTTAATTGCTCGAGTTCGGCAGAAAGTTGAATCTCTGGAATGGGCTGTGCAAGTGTGATCCAACTAGCTCCGTAAAGCGTACTCTTGAAAAAATCGGAAGATTGATAACTAAAGATTAGCGAGGGGCCCATGCTAAAATATTCATTGAAATCGTAAATAGCGCTCGGTGAAATAGACCCGCTAAATGTGCCGTTACCAAACCCAATTCCAAGTCCGCCACCAAAGCGTACGTTATTCCAAAAAGTGCTTCCGTCATTCTGCGCGCTTAACAATCCGACAGTTAGTGATAGGAATAGAAAAAGAACGCGACTTTTAAGAGGAATCAGATAGATAGTATTCATCATTGTAAAAAGAATGGTTTATAGACTTATAAATATAGAGATTTAAAAACCGTAGTTGTGCTATTTGTTGTATTTTTGTACTGATTTTACTTAAATGTAGCCCTTATTTATTCCTAATATGGATAGATTTTCTTTTCTAAATGCGGTACATCCGGAGCATATCGCAGCCCTATATGATACCTATTTGCAATTTCCCGACAGCGTAGAACCAAGTTGGCGTTCCTTTTTTCAAGGATTTGATTTTGGGATAGAAAATGGTTCCTTGGAAGCGCTGGGAGTGGAAGGTGTTGCTGTTCCCGAAACGGTGTTAAAAGAGTTTCGCGTAGTACAGCTAATCGACGGTTATCGAACTCGCGGACATTTGTTTACAAAAACCAATCCCGTTCGTGAACGACGTAAATATGTTCCAACCCTAGATTTAGAACATTTCGGACTAGCAGATTCGGATTTAGATTCTCAATTTGAAGCAGGTTCAATTCTCGGATTAGGGAAAACTTCGTTACGAAATATCCGTCAGCATTTAGAGGCCATATATTGCGATGCTATAGGGATTGAGTATATGTATATTCGTAACCCTGAAGAAATTAAGTGGATCCAAAATTGGCTCAATGGGAATGATAATCATCCTAGTTTCAACGCCGATCAAAAAAAGCACATACTTAAAAAGTTAAATGAAGCGCTTTCGTTCGAAACATTTTTACACTCAAAGTATGTTGGACAAAAGCGATTTTCTATAGAGGGATTAGACGCTCTAATACCCGGTCTAGATACCTTGATGGAATTAGGATCCGAACAAGGAATTCAACAATTCGTGGTGGGAATGGCACACCGAGGCCGTCTTAATGTATTGGCAAATATCTTCGGAAAATCTCCTGAAGCCATTTTTAGCGAATTCGATAGCAAAGAATATGATGAAGCCGAACTTTTTGATGGTGATGTGAAATATCATATGGGGTGGACCAGTTTCCGCGAAACAGACAAGGGTAATAAAGTCCGAATGGATCTCGCGCCAAATCCTTCGCATTTGGAAACGGTAAATGCCGTTGTTGAAGGTATTTCTCGCGCTAAATTGGATAATCAGTTGGGTGGAGATGAAAAAGCTATTTTACCTATCTTAATTCATGGTGATGCTGCCGTTGCTGGACAAGGAGTGGTGTATGAAGTTGTGCAAATGGCGCAACTAGATGGCTACCGAACGGGTGGTACTATTCACATAGTTGCAAATAATCAAGTTGGATTTACAACCAATTATTTAGATGGACGTTCTTCAACCTATTCTACCGATGTGGGTAAGGTTACGTTATCACCTGTTTTGCATGTAAATGCAGATGATGTAGAAGCCGTTTGTCATGCTTTTGCTTTTGCTTTAGATTTTCGAATGAAATTTGGTAGAGATGTCTTTATCGATATTTTGGGATATAGAAAGTACGGGCATAATGAAGGTGATGAGCCTCGTTTTACGCAACCTAAATTATACAAGGCAATTTCCAAGCATAAGAACCCGAGAGATATTTATGCGGAGCGTTTATTGACAGAAGCTGTTATTGACGAAGGGTATGTGAAGCAGCTTGAAAAGGATTACAAAGAATCATTGGAAGAAGATTTAGAAGCTTCCAGGAAAAAAGATAAAACAGTCATTACCGAAATTTTAGCAGATGACTGGAAGGAATATGTTTTAGGGACTTCTGATGATATTTTAGCCAAAGTAGATACTACGTACGACCTAGCCAAGCTAGATAAATTGGCTAACGGAATCACAAAACTACCAGAAGACAAAAAATTCATTCGTAAGATTCAACGAATTGTAGCAGATCGTAATAAACGATATACAGAGACCAACGAATTAGATTGGGCTATGGGCGAACTATTAGCCTATGCAAGTTTAATGGAGGAAGGCTGTAATGTTAGAATTTCGGGTCAGGATGTAGAGCGTGGTACGTTTTCGCATCGACATGCGGTTATTAAGACGGAAGATGACGCAGAAGAAATTAACCTACATAATCGTCTGGATGTAGAGGGCGACATGTATATTTATAATTCATTGCTTTCGGAATACGGAGTGGTGGGATTTGATTACGGATATGCAATGGCAGCTCCAAAAACATTGACTATCTGGGAGGCTCAGTTTGGAGATTTTTCCAACGGAGCACAAATTATGTTAGATCAGTATATTTCGGCAGCCGAAAGTAAGTGGAAAATTCAAAACGGTTTAGTCATGTTATTACCTCATGGGTATGAAGGGCAGGGTAGTGAACATTCTAGTGCGCGTATGGAACGATACCTTCAACTATGTGCTCATGATAATATGGTAGTAGCCGATGTGACCACGCCAGCGAACCTATTTCATTTACTGCGAAGACAAATGAAATGGAATTTTAGAAAACCATTAATTGTTTTTACACCTAAAAGTTTGCTGAGACACCCTAAAGTGGTATCCACTAAAGAGGAGTTAGCGAAAGGTGAATTTCAAGCCGTTATTGATGATTCGGAGGTGACTAAAAAGAACGTAAAATCTTTGGTTTTCTGTACAGGAAAATTCTACTATGATCTTTTAGAGCGTAAAGAAGAAAATGGACATGACGATGTTGCTTTGGTGCGATTAGAGCAGTTGTTTCCTCTTCCGCAACAAGAAATTAATAAAATCATCAAACAATACCCAAATGCGACCGACTATGTGTGGGCGCAGGAAGAACCTAAAAATATGGGAGCTTGGGGGTATATGATGTTGCATTATGAAGGTCCGACTTTACGTCTAGCTTCAAGAAGAATGTATAGCTCGCCTGCGGCTGGAAGTAGTATGAGATCAAAGGCAAGACATAAAAAAGTATTTGACAGTGTATTTGATACACCTAAACAATAATCAACAACTAGTAAATACGATACTATGTTAGAAATGAAAGTTCCCTCACCGGGAGAATCCATTACCGAAGTAGAAATTGCACAATGGCTTGTAGAAGATGGCGATTATGTGGAAAAGGATCAGGCAATTGCCGAAGTTGATAGCGATAAAGCTACACTGGAACTGCCAGCCGAGGCTAGCGGCGTAATTACCTTAAAAGCTGAAGAAGGTGACGCAGTTGCTGTAGGTGAAGTAGTGTGTTTAATCGATACAGATGCAGCTAAGCCTGAAGGTGCTGCTGCCGATAAAAAGGAGGCAACTCCTGCAAAAGAAGCTCCAAAACCTGCTCCTACTCCTAAGAAAGAGTCTTATGCTACTGGAACACCTTCGCCAGCAGCTAAAAAGATATTAGACGAAAAGGGAATCGACGCCAAGCAAGTTTCAGGAACAGGAAGAGATGGTCGAATTACGAAAGATGACGCTATGAATGCTGCTCCTTCTATGGGATCACCTGGAACTGGTACTAGAGGAAGTGAGCGTAAAAAATTATCGATGTTACGTCGTAAGGTAGCAGAACGTTTAGTTTCGGCTAAAAATGAAACTGCCATGCTTACTACTTTCAATGAAGTAGACATGGGGCCAATATTCGATTTGCGTAAAGAATATAAAGAAACCTTTAAAGCGAAGCACGGTGTAAGCCTAGGATTTATGTCCTTCTTTACTTTGGCCGTTGTTCGCGCTTTAGAGTTATATCCGGATGTTAATTCAATGATTGATGGTGATTACAAAATCTCATACGATTTTAAAGATATTTCTATCGCTGTGTCTGGACCTAAAGGTTTGATGGTTCCTGTTATAAGAAATGCAGAGAATTTGAGTTTTAGAGGTGTTGAAGCCGAAGTGAAACGCCTGGCAATTCGCGCACGCGATGGACAAATTACAGTAGATGAGATGACCGGTGGAACTTTTACGATTTCGAATGGTGGAGTATTTGGAAGTATGTTATCTACTCCAATTATCAATCCTCCTCAATCTGGAATTTTAGGGATGCACAACATTGTTGAACGCCCAATTGTAAAGGATGGCGCAATTGTGATTGCTCCAATAATGTTCGTGGCCTTGTCTTATGATCACAGAATTATAGATGGAAAAGAATCTGTAGGGTTTTTAGTTGCTGTAAAAGAAGCCTTAGAAAACCCAGTTGAGTTATTAATGAATAACGATATTAAGAAGGCATTGGAGTTATAGTAAACGCTCTTGCTCTCTTATAGTGCAAAATAAAAAAACCCTCCTAGTTTTTGCTATGGAGGGTTTTTCGTTAGTTAGTTGAAAATGATATTTTAACTCTATGAAAATGAAACAAAATAACAATTAGTCTTTTCGAATTATCGAAAGAAAAATACAGTTATTAGTTCTGCATCTGTACTTCAAATTGTCAAACATATTAAACAGTGTAAATGTCTCATTTTTGCTAGTATAAAACAATACGTACATACACGTATAATTTTTAGTACTAGCTAAGATTCTTTTGATTTTCTTTGGCCCAAATTAGAAGACTATTGGTTTTAGGCTCTAGATTAAGTTTGGTAATAATATTACTACGATGCTTTTCTACCGTTCTGTAGGAAATGAAAAGTAAAGCGGCAATTTCTTTATTTGTCTTATCGTTAGCGATTAATTTAAGAATCTTTTTTTCTGAAGGAGTTAATTGGGCTAGAATGGGATTTTTGGTGCTTCCCATCCCGAGGAGTTCTTTAATCTTCGGACTAAAATACGCTTCATTATTTGCAACCGTATTGATACAATTTTCAATTTCTTCGAGGGCAAATTCTTTTAAAATGTATCCAAAAATATTAAGGTCCTGTGCTTCCGAATAAAGTTCTCTTTCCTTGTGAAATGTAATAAGAACAATTTTTGTTTGAAGTCCGTTGGATTTACATTTTTTCGCAATTTCAATCCCGGATAAAAAGGGCATTTGTATATCTAAAATTGCGATATCTGGTTTTTCCTTCACAATGAGGTTAAATGCTTCTCGTCCATTATTTCCGCTCCCAATAATATTGTACCCTTTTTCCAAAAGATAGTCGTTGAGTCCCTTTAAAAGTAAAGGGTGGTCGTCTGCTATAATAATGGATTGTCTATTCAAAGCATTGGGAATTTAAACTCAACTAAGGTACCATTGTTTTTTTTGGAATGAATTTTCATTTGGCCATTTAAAAACTTGGTCCGTTCCATTAAGGTTTTAAGCCCTAGTGAGCGGGTGTTTCTAAATTTTTCAGGGAAACTAAATCCGGTACCATTATCTTTTATGGAAATGAGAACACCATTTTCGTTACGCTTTACCATCACTTTTCCGGCCTCCGCCTTGGCATGTTTTAAAATATTACTCAGACTTTCTTGAATAATTCTATAAATATTTACTTCCTGTTCGGGGGTAAATATATTGTCTATATTGTCAATTTCCGATGAAATAAAAAGGGTTGTGTTTTCGTCTATTTGCTGCAAGGTGTTCATAATTGCCTTTGTAATTCCCATTTCTTGTAATTGGAAAGGATGCAAGTCTCTGGAGATACCACGCACTTCTTCAATAGTATCATCTACCAGTTTTTTTATGTCGTCCCCATCAGAATTAAAAGTCTTGTTTTTTATGAGCAATAGTTTTTGGCCCAACCCATCATGAAGGTCTTTAGCAATTCGCTTGCGCTCTTCTTCTTGTGACACCAGTAATTCTTGACTAAAACGCTCTTGGAGTTGTTTTTTATTTTTGAGGTTTTGTTGTTTTCTAAACAACCAAGCAAGCCCAGTAATTAGTAGAAAAGCAATTAAAATAAAAGTAAGCAGTTTTCGGAAATAGCTATTGTCTTTTTCTAAAAGCTGAATATCCGAATTTTGAGCAACGAGCTCTTTCTCCTTTTTTTCTATTTCATAAAGAGTCTGATAATAAGCCAATGAGTTTGCCGTATTGCTATTGTAAACGGAGTCTTTTAATGTTGCGTACTGATTGTTATGATATAGCCCCTTTTTGTAATCATTTTTGGCTTGATAAATCTTAGAAAGTAAGAAGTGAGAATCTATAATATCATCTTCATATTTCAAAATTTGAGAATTCTCAAGCTTACGCTCTGCAAATTCTAATGCTTTGTTATATTCTTCCCGTGCTAAATAATAGTGCGCAAAGGCTCCATCATATTGTGATTTGGTTAATCTATCTGCAGTACCCTCGATATTATAAGCTTCTATCGCATCAAAATAACCTTCAGCTTTTTCTAAAACGCCCTTGTCGCTGTAATGCTCAATTAGTTTGGCGTAAACGAAAATTCCATTTGTTGGGTTGGGGTAATTCTTCTTGTTATCATTAATCGCTTTTTCCGCTTTGAGCAAATAAGCGATCTCCATTTTCGTATCTCCTTGTTTTTTATAGTCAATGGCTTGATTGTAATATTCAGAAATAAGATGATAATCCAGCCCAAGTTCCTTCACCTTAGCTATGTTTTTAGTTCGCTCCTCTAGAGCTTTTTCGTAAAAACCATTCATGCTAAACATAGTAGTTATACCCTGTTGGGCATAAATCATGTATTCGTAATCTTTGAGAGCCTCGAAATAATCGTAGGCTTTTTGGTAGCTTTCTCCCGCAGGAACAAACTCACCGAGGTTAGAGTAGGCTTGTCCACTAAACAAATAGGCATCTGCGGTAAACAACGAATCTCTTTCTGAATAACTATTTATCGCATTTTCATAATCTAAAACGGCCTCATGGAGATCGATTCTAAAGTTAGCCCTTCCTCTTTTTAAATGCAGATTGCCAAGAAGTCGAGTGCTGTTGACAAGATATTTTCTAGCTAAAATACCGTCGATTAATGTGATTACTTTTCTAGGTTCATTTTTAACGTTTGCTAAAGGATAGGAAACATTAATGGTCTTTTTGGCTGCTAACTCTATACTGTCTAACTCTTTTGCGAGCTCGATATAGGCATAAGAGGTGCTAATAAACGTATCGAAATCTTTATTTCTAGTTAAGGATAATATAGAATCTAAGGCATTCAGCTTGGTGATAGGCTGTTGCGCGGTGTCTGCAACAATTCTGTAATAAGAAACATCTTGGGCGTACACAAAAAGTGTAGGCAACATAAACAATAAAATGCGTATTGTTCTCAGCATGTGAAGCCTTTATAGGGGAAAGGTAAAAGTACACATTTTTTTAGAACAGCATATGGTTATTTCAGGTAAAAGACATTTCGACCATAATCGATTACTGCCCGCAGTTTCTTGAGTAGATCGGCTCCTAAAATACCGTCTATAGGTGCTTCATTTACTTGAGTCAATGCTAAGTTAACATGTGATAAATCGAATAGGACCACCGAAATATTATGAATTTGTTTTGACCCAATGGTGAGATTGTTATAATGGGAAGCGAGTGTGTCCATTCCTGTTGCTCCCGCTCCTGCTGCCTTTACATCACTTGTTTCTGTTTTTAGTTGAAATCGATTTGCAATGCTTGTGTCTATACAGCTAGTTGAAGCACCCGTGTCTAATATAAATGTTCCTTTCACACCATTAATCTTAAGTGAAAATTTATAGTGCCCAGATTTGAGTTTTTGTAGTGGAATTCGATGAAATCCTTGCGATTCAAGTAAGTTTCGTAACGTGGTTGTCATACGATGTAAAGATACCTACCTTTGTCGGAATGTTGACAGATACACATACACATTTATATAGTGAAGCGTTTGAAGAAGATCGAGATGCGATGGTAAAAAGGGCTATGGACGCGGGTATTCATCGGTTTTTTATTCCTGCAATAGACTCTAGTTATACGCAATCCATGTACGATTTAGAGTCCATGTACCCAGATCAGGTTTTTCTCATGATGGGTTTACATCCTACTTCGGTAAAGGAAAATTATGAGTTGGAGTTAGAACACGTGGAGAAGCAGTTTCAAGAAAGATCTTTTTGCGCTGTTGGAGAAATAGGAATCGATTTGTATTGGGATACCTCTACTTTGGCTATTCAGAAAAAGGCGTTTAAGAAACAAATTCAGCTTGCTAAGAAGTATAAGTTACCTATAGTAATTCATTGCCGGGAAGCCTTTGATGAAATTTTTGAAGTTTTAGAAACGGAGAATGATGACGATCTTTTCGGAATTTTTCATTGCTTTACGGGAACGCGCGAGCAGGCCGAAAGAGCTATCTCCTTCAATATGAAATTGGGAATAGGTGGGGTTGTAACCTTTAAGAATGGCAAGATCGATACCTTTCTAAATACGATTCCTCTTGAGCATATTGTTTTGGAGACAGATGCTCCTTATCTTTCGCCAGTGCCGTATCGCGGCAAACGAAACGAGAGTAGTTACCTTTCTTTGGTGTGCAAAAAAGTGGCAGAGGTCTACGGTGTTTCTGAAGAAGAAGTTGCTAAGGTAACTACCGAAAACTCAAAATCTATATTTGGAATTTAAAATACATGCAATGAAGAGCCAGCCCAACATTTTACTCATTTACACAGGAGGGACCATTGGAATGATCAAAGACTTTGAAACGGGTGCTTTGAAAAACTTTAATTTTGATGAACTGTTAGAGCATATCCCAGAATTACAATTGTTAGACTGTACTATTGCAACTACTAGTTTAGAGAAGCCAATAGATAGTTCTAATATGAGCCCATCTCATTGGGTCGATTTGGTTCAAATTATTGAAAACCGCTACGATAGTTATGATGGGTTTGTGGTTTTACACGGCAGTGACACCATGTCTTATACGGCTTCTGCGGTTAGTTTTATGCTCGAAAATCTTGGGAAACCAGTTATTTTTACGGGATCTCAATTACCAATAGGTGATTTACGTACCGATGCTAAAGAGAACTTAATTACTTCCATTCAAATTGCGTCCTTGTGTGAAAAAGGTGTTCCCAAAATCAATGAAGTAGGTCTTTATTTCGAATACAAATTATATCGTGCTAATCGTACGACCAAACTTAATGCAGAGCATTTTGAAGCCTTTGCATCCTTAAATTATCCACCGTTAGTAGAAAGCGGTGTTCATTTAGCAGTTGTCGAAGACGCTTTATTAATTCCGAATAGAAGAAAGAAACTAAAAGTCCATACTTCATTAGAAGCGAATATTCTCTTGGTAAAAATGTTTCCAGGCATGACACCCGATAGTATTATGCACTTATTTTCTTATCAGGATATGCAGGGACTTGTTTTAGAAACTTACGGAAGCGGAAATGTAACAGATGCACCTTGGTTCATACAGGCATTAAAGAGTGTTATACAGCGAGGTATTCCTGTAGTAAACGTGACGCAATGCGCGGGAGGGAGTGTGTCGATGGGATTATATGAAACAAGTATTCAATTAAAAAAGCTTGGTGTAATTTCTGGCAAAGATGTGACTACAGAGGCCGCTTTGGCTAAAATGATGTATCTATTAGGGCAGGGAATTTCGGGAGCTACTTTTAAGACATTTTTTGAGACTTCGTTACGCGGAGAAATGGCTTAAATAAAAAGCCATTATTATTTTAACAGCTTATTTTTTTTTTGTTATTTGCTCACCCTTTTAGGAGTTCTCCTTGAAGATTTAGAGAGGTGGCCGAGTGGTCGAAGGCGCACGCCTGGAAAGTGTGTATACGCCAAAAGCGTATCGAGGGTTCGAATCCCTTCCTCTCTGCGAATACATTTACGAGCGCAAAAGTTTATCGGAGTTTACTCCAGTGAACTTTCAAGCGAGTAAATTTCAGCTGCGAAGCAGATGTTCATTAAATGTATTGCCAGCATAGTTTATTAGGATCAGTGAGCGAGTTGAGCGTCGAAGCGAATGGGAAGGAGTGAAAGCGAACTAATCCAGTGAATTTTCAAGCGAGTAAGTTTCAGCTGCGAAGCAGATGTTCATTAATTGTATTGTTAGGAATTTTTTGAGAACCATAAACAGGTGTCTAATAATAGATGCCGGTTTAAAAAAGCGCATAAACGGAATCATTAAGTGCTTTTAATGAAGATCTTGATAAAAACCCTATATTGTGAAGCAGTTAGAGCGAGAATCTTTACCTATATATATGTACAAATAATTTATTTTGTAGGAAAAGTTAAAAATTCGCTGAAACCTAAGTAATTAAACATGCTGCGCAAATTTATTGTTGCAGAATACCTAAATATTTTTATATCTTTAAACCTTTAACTAAAAACAAACTTTAAGTCGATAGCAATGAAAAAATTATTTTCTATTATGGCGATTGCCGCACTCGTTTTTGTGGGCAGTATTAACGCGAACGCAACAACTACTCAAACAATGCCAACTAGTGCGCAATTGTTGACTACCGCAACGACGGTAAACATTATCCAAGATGAAGAAGGTGCTTCTACTGAAGAAGGTACTGGTTTCCACCAAGAATTGAAAAATCGTTTCATTGAAGGTGGTCCTGGATTTATGGGAATCGTATTGCTTTGTTTAATTCTTGGATTAGCTATCGCTATTGAAAGAATTATTTACCTAAATCTTTCAACTACAAACACCAAGAAATTGGCTGAAAGTGTAGAAGATGCTTTAAATAGTGGCGGAGTTGATGCTGCAAAAGAAGTATGCAGAAACACTAAAGGACCAGTTGCTTCTATCTATTACCAAGGTTTAGACAGAGCGAATGAAAGCGTAGAGGCAGCAGAAAAAGCAGTTGTTTCTTACGGTGGAGTTCAAATGGGACAATTGGAGAAGAATGTATCGTGGATCTCTTTATTTATCGCGATTGCTCCAATGCTTGGTTTCATGGGAACTGTAATTGGTATGATTCAAGCCTTTGATAAAATTCAATCTGCTGGTGATATGAGTGCCTCATTAATTGCTGGTGATATTAAAGTAGCACTTTTAACAACCGTATTTGGTCTTGTTGTGGCTATTATCCTTCAAATCTTTTATAACTATATCATTGCGAAGATCGATGGTATCGTAAATAGTATGGAAGATGCATCTATCACATTAATTGATATGTTGGTAGATATTAAAAACAAATAGTAACTAAATAACTATTTAGCACAATGGGATTACATAAAATAATAAAAATAGTAGCCTTAGTATTGAGCCTTGTAGGTATCGTACTATGGTTTATGATATTGACCAAAGGATCTGGTATGGAAGGCTTGATATACGTAGCCTATATCACCCTAGCATTGATCTTACTTTTTGTACTATTCTTTGTTTTCAAAGGAATTTTTCAAGGTGATATCAAAAAGACCTTACTATCTGTAGGAGCGTTTCTAGTAGTAGTAGCTCTTTCATATGGTTTAGCTAGCGGTGTTGAAGCCGAAATGCCAAATGGAAAAATACTTTCAGCTGGAAATTCAAGATGGGTTGGAGCTGGTTTATACGCCTTTTACATTTTGGCGTTTGTAGCTATAGCCTCTATGGCCTTCGGAAGTGTGAAAAAAATAATTTCAAAATAAGAGTAGTATGTCAAGAAGAGGTGCACCAGAAGTAAATGCAGGATCGATGGCAGATATTGCCTTCTTGCTATTGATATTTTTCTTAGCAACGACTACCATTGAAAAGGATAAGGGAATTGCTAGACAATTACCTCCTAAACAAGAGGAAGATGCTCCCGAACCACCAAAACTTAAGCAAAAGAATATTTTTGTTGTTTTGGTAAATAAGGATGACCAGTTATTGGTAGAAGAAAAACCAATGGACTTAGGTGACCTTAGACAAGCTGCTATCGATTTTATTGATAATGGTGGAGCTCCAGCAGGAAGTCCTGAGTATTGTTCTCACTGTAAGGGACGTAAAGACCCTGCTTCTTCCGATAACCCTGACAAAGCGGTGATATCGGTGCAAAACGACCGACTCACTTCTTATAAAATGTATATAGCTGTTCAAAATGAATTGGTGGCTGCATATAATTTTCTAAGAGATAGAGAGTCGCAACGTTTGTATGGTTGGAATTTTACTGAAGTAAAAAGACAAATAGATGAAGGAAAGTTTAATGGAGATATCGAAGCGACTGAAGAGAAGCTCAAGAATATTCAAAAGCTAGTTCCTTTGAAATTGTCTGAAGCAGAACCGAAAAAACAAGGCGAATAAACAGAAACAGATATGTCAAAATTCAAGAAGAAAAAAGATGGTGGATTACCACCAGTGTCAACCGCAGCGTTGCCAGATATCGTATTTATGCTTTTGTTCTTTTTTATGGTAATTACTGTATTAAAGAAAGACGATCTGTTGGTTAGACAGTTTATGCCAAAAGGAGATCAGGTTGAGAAATTGAAAAAAGATCGATCTGTCTTTATTTACGCTGGTAAGCCAAGTGAGCGTTACGGTGGTAAATATGGTAATGAAGGTAAAATTCAAATCGGTGATAAATTTGCTGATATTTCAGATTTATCTTTTGCATTGTCTGAAGCTAGAGCGAAACTACGTCCAGAATTACAGGACAAAGTAATGGTTGCTTTAAAAGTAGACGAAGAAACCAATACCGGTTTAGTTTCGGATGTAAAACAAGAATTGAGAGAACTGCAGATGTATAAAATAATATATATCACTTCCCCAGGGAATCAGTTAGATCAACAATAAAACGTTTTAAGTTAAAAAAAGACGCCTTGGATACGAATTCAAGGCGTTTTTTGTTTTACAATAGTTGTCGTAGTATCTTTAATCTTATGAAGCAGTTTGTTCCCTTCGTATTTGTTTTACTTTTTTTAAGCACTCCTCATATCCTTTATGGACAAGAAGAAGAATTTGTTCCTACCGTAGTAGATAGCCTCTATCGCGAAGATCAGTTTTATATAGGAGCTACTTATAATTTGATTCTTAATAGGCCTTCGGGTATGCAAATACAAGGATTGTCTGGCGGTATACAATTTGGCTATTTACGGGATATGCCTATCAATAAACGTAGAAATCTCGCTATAGCAATAGGTGCTGGGCTCAGTTTTGATAGATATGGTCAAAATCTTTTTATAGGGGAAACCCCCGAAAATGAAACCATTTTTACGGTTTTGGATGGAACCACTTTTGATGCTAATCGATTTGTTACTGCAACTGCCGAGGTGCCGATTGAGTTCCGTTGGCGTAGTTCTACTACCACCAACTATAGATTTTGGCGCGTTTATGCCGGGATGCGCGTAGGGTACGTTTATTATCACAGAGCTCGGTTCAAGCAGGTCAACAACGAAGTAAATCAAACGGATATCCCAGAATTAGAACGATTACGATTGGGCGCTACCTTAAGTTTTGGTCATAGCACTTTTAATTTACACAGTTACTTAGGGCTTAACCCATTTTTTAAAAACGCTACAACAACACAAGGGGAAAGTGTTGATTTACTTACCTTAAAATTAGGAATCATATTCTATATCCTATAACCAAAAGTTAAATAGAATTAGTTGCGGTAATGCGCCTATAACGAATCCCGCGACGAGTTCGGGATAGGTATGCGAATTCGTAAATAACCTTGATGACGCAACCCATCCATTGCAGAAAAAACAAAAGGCAATCCAAAGCAACATATTAATTTGAAAGTGCGCGCTAAGGCCAATTAAGAAGATTGTAACACCGGCAATAGCCATTTGATGTAAACTTACCTTGAATTTCAAAAAGACTAATATGAGTGCGGTTAAAGCGGTAAACAAGACACCTACAAAAAAGTAATACAGCTCAGGACTTTCATATGGGTCATATACAATTCTAACAATTAGTAATAATAATACACATTGTATCATTAAAGGAAGCTTGCGTTCCGCCACATTCTTGAGGTGAATGCTTTCTACGAGACGTAAGTTTTTCAATAGAAAAAAGGTGATAATAGGAATAAGAATTGTAACAATAACAATGGCAAATAATTTCGCTCTAATTAACTGCGGTTCTAGAAAACGTGGAGTAACAATATAATATAGAAAAGCTCCTAATAAAGGCATCAACATAGGGTGAAGCAAATAGGCGCCTATTCGTAGAAAATAGTTCATTAAATCTCCTTTCTAAGTCTGGCCACTGGAAGATCCAATTGCTCTCGATATTTAGCGACAGTACGTCTTGCTATGGGATATCCTTTTTCCTTTAAGATTTGAGCCAATTTATCATCGGTAAGTGGCTTTCGTTTATTCTCTTCGGAAATAGTTATCTCCAAAATTTTCTTTATTTCTTTGGTTGAAACATCTTCTCCCTGATCGTTTTTCATCGACTCACTGAAAAACTCTTTAATGAGCTTTGTTCCATATGGGGTATCAACGTACTTACTGTTGGCAACACGGGAAACTGTCGAAACATCCATGTGGATGGTATCTGCGATGTCTTTTAAAATCATCGGTTTCAATTTGCGTTCATCCCCAGAAAGAAAGTATTCCTCTTGATGGTGCATGATTGCATTCATCGTCACAAAAAGGGTCTGCTGGCGCTGTTTAATTGCGTCAATAAACCATTTGGCAGCATCCAGTTTTTGTTTAATAAACATCACTGCATCCTTTTGAGATTTCGATTTTTGTTTTGCGTCTTTGTATCCTTTAAGCATGTTAGTATACTCTCTAGAAACATGTAGTTCAGGTGCATTGCGACCATTAAGCGTTAGTTCTAACTTACCTTCAACAATTTTAATTGCAAAATCGGGAACGATATGTTCGATCATCCTGGTATTCCCAGCGTAAGCACCACCTGGCTTTGGGTTTAATCCTTCAATTTCTGAAATAGCATCTCGAAGATCATCCTCAGTAATATCGAATTTACTAAGCAGCTTTTTATAATGCTTTTTGGAAAAATGATCAAAGGCTTCTTCGATAATTCGAGTAGCCAAGGCAACTCCAGCTGTTTCTGGTTTGCGGTCAAGTTGAAGTAATAGGCATTCTTGTAAATGCCTTGCACCTACTCCAGCAGGATCTAATTCTTGCACCACATCCAGTACTTCTTCAATTTTTTCTTCAGTTGTGTATACGTTTTGAGTAAAAGCGAGATCGTCTACAATGTCTTGAATGTCGCGTCGTATATAGCCACTTTCATCTACGCTGCCTACTAAAAATTTTGCAATTTCACGAGCTTCATCATCTAGTCGATAGGTGTTCAGTTGTTGCAGCAAATGTTGGTTAAAAGATGTTCCAGACGCATAAGGAGTCTGCTTGTCTTCGTCATCGGCACTGTAATTATTCGCAGATAATTTATAACTAGGAGTTTCATCATCGCTTAAATAATCATCAACATTAATCTCTGCTTCTATGGTTTCAGAATCATTAAAATCATCAAACTCTTCATTCGAAAAATCATCATCTATCGAATCACCCTCATCCTTACCGCCTTCCAAAGCTGGATTTTCTTCCATTTCTTGAGATATGCGCTGCTCAAAAGCCTGGGTAGGCAGCTGAATTAACTTCATCAACTGTATCTGTTGAGGAGATAATTTTTGAGATAATTTAAAATTGAGCTGTTGTTTAAGCATCGAAACGTTGTTACTTTATAAATTTAAAAAAAACTGACTACAATCAAGTGATGGAAGCCAGTTTTAATATGGAATTGTGATAATTGATAAATAGCTTTAAAACTACTCACCATGGTATATCTTTCTTTTCTAGAATGACGCATTTCCAGGCGTTCTTGGATAAGGAATTACGTCGCGAATATTCCCCATGCCCGTTACAAATAGTACCAAGCGTTCAAATCCGAGACCAAAACCACTGTGAACGGCTGTTCCAAACTTCCGCAAATCCAAATACCAGTAAAGTTCTTCTTCTGGAATATCCATGTCTTTCATTTTCTGTTTTAGAACATCGTAGCGCTCTTCCCGTTGCGATCCTCCTACAATTTCTCCAATTCCTGGGAATAAAACATCCATGGCTCGGACTGTTTTTCCATCGTCATTTAAACGCATATAGAAAGATTTTATTTGTGCTGGATAATCAAATAAAATTACGGGACATTTAAAATGTTTCTCTACAAGGAAGCGTTCATGTTCACTCTGCAAATCGGCTCCCCACTCCTCTATGAGGTATTTAAATTTCTTTTTCTTGTTGGGCTTCGAATTTTTTAAGATATCGATGGCCTCGGTATAACTAACTCTTTTGAAGTTGTTTTCTACTACGAAACTCAATTTGTCTCGTAAAGTCATTTCACTTCGCTCTGCTTGAGGTTTGCTTTTATCTTCTTGGATGAGGCGGTTTTCTAGAAACTCTAAATCATCTTGACAGTTATCTAAAGCATATTGAACAACATATTTGATAAAATCTTCTGCTAGATCCATATTGTCTGCTAAATCGAAGAAAGCCATTTCTGGTTCGATCATCCAGAATTCTGCCAAGTGACGTGAGGTATTCGAGTTTTCAGCACGAAATGTTGGTCCAAAAGTATACACTTTTCCGAGCCCCATGGCATAGGTTTCTGCTTCTAGTTGCCCGCTTACAGTTAAGTTAGTTGGTTTTTCGAAGAAATCCTGTTTAAAATCAACACTCCCATCTTCAGTCAATGGGGGGTTTTTAGGGTCGAGCGTTGATACACTAAACATTTCACCAGCACCTTCGGCATCACTTCCCGTAACAATAGGGGTATGCATATAGTAAAATCCATTTTTCTGAAAATACTCGTGTACTGCAAAAGACAGTTTAGATCGTAATCGCATGACCGCACCAAAAGTGTTGGTGCGTATACGCAAATGCGCCTGTTCTCTCAGCTTCTCCAACGTGTGACGTTTAGGAGATAGAATCGTTAGTTTAACTTCTTCAGGATCTGCTTCGCCTAATACTTCGATATCGCTCACTTGAATCTCAACAGTCTGTCCTTGACCTTGGCTTTCTACGAGGTTTCCAGTCACGGAGATTGCAGCACCCACTGTGATCTTTTTTAATAACGCTTCGTCAAAATTTTCAAAATCAACAACGCATTGCAGGTTTTTGATGGTAGACCCATCGTTTAAAGCTATAAAACGGTTACTTCTAAATGCACGCACCCATCCGCTTACCGTCAATTCATGTAGGGAGGGGTCTTGTTGTAAAGTATGTACAATTTGTTTGTGTGGCATGACTCCTAAAATTTGAGCGTAAAGATAGTATTTTAGGTAGGAAGAACGAAAGTGGAAAGCCTACCTTTTTTCATTAAAATGGATTACTCTTCTTCGGAAGAATCCTCATGGTCTAACTCCAAATTTTCATCCTCCTGATTTTCGGGAATGATTTGCAGTGCTGGCTTACGGAGCGTTTGTTTATTAGCAATATTTCGTTCCAAAGAAAGTAACAAAGAAGGAAGCAATAAAAGATTGGCCAACATGGCAAATAGCAAGGTAGCCGAAACTAAAGCTCCTAATGCCACGGTTCCTCCAAAACTTGAGATGGTGAACACCGAAAAACCAAAAAACAAAACGATTGAAGTGTAAAACATACTCACACCGGTTTCACGAAGCGCTGCGTAGACCGATTTCTTAATTTTCCAGTTATTGACCATAAGTTCTTGCCTGTATTTGGCCAAGAAGTGGATAGTATCGTCCACCGAGATTCCAAAAGCAATACTAAATACCAATATGGTAGAAGGCTTTATAGGAACCCCTAAATAACCCATTAATCCAGCCGTGATAAGTAAAGGCAATAAATTTGGAATCAGCGAAACCAAAATCATTTTAACACTTCTAAACATCCATGCCATAAAAAGGGCAATCAACAAAATGGCAAGTGAAAGTGACAAAACTAAATTGTTTACCAAGTATTTAGTTCCTTTTTCAAAAACAAAAGCCTTTCCTGTAATGGATACTGTATAGCGCTCAGGCGGAAATATTTTTTCTATTTTGGCTCTAAGATCTTCTTCTATACGGTCGAATCGCTCTGTGCGAGTGTCTTTCATAAAAGTAGTGAGTCGAGCATACTGTCCAGTGCTGTCTACATAGCTGCCTAAAAGATTGGTGCTTTCAGCACTGCTTTTGGCATACGAAAGGATAAATGTTCGTTCTTGACTATTAGGGAGCTGGTAATACTCTGGATTGCCATTGTAATAAGCTTGTTTGGAATACTTAACCAAATTAACAACAGAAACCGTTTTTGAAAACTCAGGAACATCTTCAATATATTCTTGTAGCTCGTTCATTCGCTTCAACGTCGCAAGTTTTAAAACTCCTTCTTTTCTTTTGGTGTCTATCAAAATTTCGAGTGGCATAATCCCTTCGTATTCTTGCTCAAAAAATTTGATATCACTAAAGAACTCCGTGTTCTTTGGCATGTCCTCGATTAAACTACCAGACAAGCGAATGTTATAAATTCCAATGATACTAGCACATAATAATATAGTTGTCGTTGCGTAAATGGCAATATTATGCTCTCGCACCATACGCTCCATCCAACTTACAAAACTGCCAATCCATTGTTTATTTAGATGTTTTAGATGTTTGTATTTTGGAACCGCCATATAACTGTAGGCGATAGGTATTATAAAGAGACTCAACAAGAAAATGGCGATAATATTTATCGAAGCCACCGTACCAAATTCTTTGAGTAATTTACTGTTGGTTAAAATGAAAGTGGCAAAACCAGACGCTGTTGTCACATTGGTCATTAGTGTAGCATTACCCACTTTGGTGATCACGCGCTGAAGCGACTTAGCTTGATTTCCATGTAGCTTAATTTGTTGTTGATACTTATTTATAAGGAAAATACAATTGGGTATTCCAATCACAATGATAAGTGGTGGAATTAATGCCGTAAGCACCGTGATTTCATAATGAAGCAATCCAAGGATACCAAAAGCCCACATGACACCAATAATTACGGTAATCATTGAAATGATCGTGGCTCTAAAAGAGCGGAAGAAAAAGAAGAAGATTAAGGAAGTAACCAATAACGCTGCCCCAATAAACATACCTATCTCGTCAATGATATTCTGTGAGTTCAGGGTTCGAATATAGGGCATTCCAGAGGTGTAAACATTTACCCCAACTTCACTTTCGAATTTCTCGATTAAGGGAATTAACTCTTCAATAATAAAATCACGTCGCGCAGGCGTATTAACAACATCTTTCTTAAGATAAATTGCGGTTCGTACCGAAGTTTTTCCAGGGCTATAAACCAAGCCTTCGTAAAAAGGAAGCTTATTAAATAATTCGTATTGATAACGATCTAACTTTTGCTCATCTAATATGGAATCTTGGATAAATGGAACAAGCGCGAAAGCTGTAGTATCGTCTCTTTTTTGTAATTTCTGAAGGTCGCTAATAGAGAGGGTGATATCGACTTCAGGATATGATTTTATTTTTTCTGAAAGTTGCGTCCAAGCATTAAACACTGGAGGTTTAAAGAGCGTACTGTCTTTTACTCCTAAAATGATAAGATTACCTTCTTCACCAAACTTAGAAAGAAACTCGGTATATTCTATATTGTATTCATGATCGTCTGGCAGTAAATTGGCTTCGGTATAGGTGAAACGCATATGCTTCCACTGAAGTCCCATAAACACCGTGGCTATTGCAATGGCTATTAAAATCGCAGTACGGTTTCTCAAAATAAACCGTGCGACAGCACTCCAAAATCCTATGCTAAAAAGTTTGTTCACCTAAGTGGTTATAAAAGACGCGCAAAGGTATTAAAATGAAAGGGATGCTGGACTAAATTTGTCCTTATATTTTAAGGTTGAAAGTAAATTTGAACGAAATATTATCTTCAAAATCACTAAGGTAATAACTACCGTATCTATAAGCTAGACTTGTGCCAAAGCCAAAAATAAGTTTATTGAGTTCGAAACCGAATTCGTTATATAGTTTATCTAGCGTATTGAAGGAAACCAAAAGATGGTTTTCTGGGTTTTGAAAATTCCCGAGGGCATGTCTCGAGATAATCACCAATTCCGGTTGAATTCGTTCCGATATTTTAAAGGGTCTGAAATAATGCTTTAAATGTAGAGTGGCCAATTCTGTAGAGAAAAACTCTCCAAAAAACATCGTTTCAAAACTTTGTATTCCCGCAACCGAAAATCGTTGCAAAATAGTTTCTTTGGTAGGGCTATTGGGATAAGCATGAAACAAATGTGTTAAAGGTACATCGCCAAACGCCACATTGGTATCCAGTAAAAAGCTTGTTTTTGAAAGGTTAGGTCTGTTAATATCATACTCTAATTTCAATCCTAATTTTGTATAGTTAAAATCACCATCTCCAATTCCTCTTAATCCTTGAGTTATCTGGCCACTTATATTGGGAATTATATCGGTTTTCTGAATTAGGCCATTCTCACCCATAAACTCTTTTTGCTTGGAGTTGAATCGAACCGAAGCGGTAGCTTCTGCTAGGCCATAGTCGTTAAATTCAACGCCATCGTTTAGAAAACGATAATCTTCTATTTGTTCAATTTTAATATTAGCCACTCGTAATTCGGAAACAATTAGGTCCGAAAATTCATGTGTAATTGCCGATTTCCAGGTGCGGTGTTTGTAGAATTGCGTTATGTTGACCAATCTAGGTTCAAAAATGGAATAGACAGTGGCATCTGTGAGATAGCTAAAATCGCCAATTTCAATAATATCTTCTATATGATATAAATCGATCCATGTATTCGATTTTTTTGCAAGTCGAGCTTTTCCACCCAAACTCCACTTAAGTCCTTTGTCTTTTGTTCCATAGGCGATGTGACCGCCAAACTTAAAATTTTCGAGTAGACGATCGTTGGTGATTCCTCCAAACCCAAATCGGAAGGACTCATAATTATTAATTTTGATAGGGTAGGTAAGATCAATATCAAAAAAGCCTACGGGATAAAAACCAGTAGAAAACGGACTCTCTTTAATAACAGGTTTAGAAGAAGTCTCAAGGCTGTCAGATGAAATAGGTTGGTTTTGCGAATATCCTTCTAAGGCACTAAAAAGAGCAAATAAAAAAAGGATGATACGCATAAATGTGAGGTATGTAGCTCGTTAAAGGTAAAAAGAAAGCGGCAATTACGCCGCTTTATTGTGTTTAGAGAATTTTATACCGTCATGATCTCTTTTTCCTTAACAGCAAGAATTGCGTCAATTTTTGCGATATGGCTATCGGTCATGTTTTGAATGTCTATCTCTAGGTTCTTCTGCATGTCTTCTGATATGTCTAGATCCTTTATTTCGTTATTGGCATTTTTACGATCGTTCCGCACCCCTATTTTGGCATCTTCAGCTTCTGCTTTTGCCTGTTTTGCAAGTTCCAAGCGACGTTCTTCTGTTAATGGAGGAACATTTATAATCACGCTTTCACCATTGTTCATAGGGTTAAATCCAATATTGGCAGTATGAATTCCTTTTTCAATTTCAGGAATCAACGCTTTTTCCCAAGGTTGAATAGTAATAGTCATCCCATCAGGAGTACTCACATTGGCCACTTGATTTAAAGGAGTCGGACTTCCATAGTAGTCAACCATTACACTACCTACCATAGAAGGTGAAGCTTTTCCTGCGCGAATATTGACTAGTTTTTTTTCAAGATGAGCCAGCGCCTTCTGCATGGCTTCTTTAGTACTGTCTATGACGAATTTAATTTCTTCTTCCATATTCAAATTTACTTTTTTCTTCGGAATTCAAAAACTATTCCAAAATTAGATGAAGGCTTGATACGATTAACGCATTCGCGCCTTCCTTAGTATATATTAAATTAAAGTAGGGTTAAAGGTTTACTTTGGTACCAATAGTCTCTCCAGAAACTACCTTAAACAAATTACCTTTTGTATTCATATCAAAAACGATGATAGGGAGTTCATTTTCTTGACTTAGTGTAAAAGCCGTCGTGTCCATTACCTTAAGACCTTTTTTGAGAACATCATCAAAGCTGATAAAGTCAAATTTGGTCGCCGAAGTGTCTTTTTCTGGATCACTGGTATAAATTCCGTCCACACGTGTTCCTTTTAAGATAACATCTGCTTCAATTTCGATCGCTCTTAAAACAGCAGCGCTATCTGTTGTAAAGTAGGGATTACCCGTACCACCTCCAAATATAACAACACGGCCTTTTTCTAAATGACGAATTGCTTTTCTTCGAATGAACGGTTCTGCAACTTCATTTATTTTTATGGCACTTTGTAAACGAGTAGGAATTCCTTCATCTTCTAGGGCTCCTTGCAAAGCAAGACCATTAATAACGGTGGCCAACATACCCATGTGGTCTCCTTGAACTCGATCCATTCCTTTGCTTGCACCAGCAATACCGCGAAAAATGTTACCTCCGCCAATTACGATGGCAACTTCAACACCTTGACTGGTGATTTCTTTAATTTCTTGTGCGTATTCATTGAGGCGTTCGGGGTCTATTCCGTAGCTTCTGTTTCCCATCAGGGCTTCTCCCGAAAGTTTTAATAATATCCTCTTGTAGTGCATTAAGTTGCTTTTTTGCAAATATAAAAAGTAATTTTTTATCGGGAGTTATGTTATATACTATAGAACTTGTTATTTTTATAAAATAAAACTCAAAAACTCATGAAGAACGTATTTTCAATTATATGTATAGTGATAGCCACTTTTTTTATGTCATGTTCCAGCGACGACGATGGAGGTGATCCAGGAGGTGGAGGTGGTGGAGGTCCAGAGGCCTTGGCTACCTATAGAATCACTTTTAACCCTACTTTTACTGATGCCAATTTCCCACAAGATTATCCTGCCAATGCGGCTTTTTCGGGACTTGTAGTGGTGGTTCATAAGCCTTCTCGCTCTGTTTTTGGTGTTGGAGAAGTTGCGTCGAACGGATTAAGAGAGTTAGTGGAGAATGGGAATCCAAATCCATTAGAAATTGAATTAGAGGCCGAAAATGAAGAAGACGATGTCAATTATATTGTATCATCTCTTTCAGCTCCAGGAGGTCCTACCCAATCACAATCTATTGAAGTGACCATAGATCCGGAAAAAACATCGATTACGGTTTTATCGTCTTTGTCTCCGAGTCCAGATTGGTTTATAGGTTTGGATAGCTTTAGTTTAATTTCTGGCCCAAATTCTTTAGTTCAAACAGCTACGCAAACATTAGTTCCATTGGATGGAGGTACAGATAGTGGGGCGACGTATACGTCTGACGACATGCCTACTACACCTCAAGAAGTAATTGCTACGATAACTACGGCTCCTTTAGGAGGTGGTGGATTATCGAGTAGTATAGGAACCTTATTTATAGAAAGAACTGATATCTAGAATTAATAATTCTACTGAAATAAAAAAGCCGCTACAAACTGTAGCGGCTTTTTCTATTGAATCAATGAGATTACTTATACTAAAGAAACTCGTTCAAAACCTACAACATTTACGTCACCTTTGCTGGCAACATATTCTGCTACACTTTTCTTTTCATCCATGATGAAGTTTTGATCTAAAAGACATTGCTCTTGATCTAATGTAGTGTTGTCACTAATAAAGCGCTCTAATTTTCCAGGAAGAATTTTATCCCAAATTTGTTCAGGTTTTCCTTCAGCTTTCAATTCGGCTTTAATAGCTTCTTCGGCTTGAGCGATAACAGCATCGGTTAATTGAGCTCTAGAGATATAAGAAGGTACATTTTTAAGGGTTTTTCCTAAACGACCTAATTCGATATTCTCTTTTTCAATAACAGCGATACGCGCTTCTGTTTCAGATGCAACATATGCAGGATCAAAATCTTTGTAAGATAATGTTGTTGCTCCCATAGAAGCCACTTGCATAGCAATTTGTTTAGCTAGTTCCTCAGCACCATCTATTCCAGATGAAAGACCTACTAAAGCACCAATCTTATTTCCGTGAATATATGATCCGACGAAAGGAGCTTCTAAAGTTTTATATCCTCCAATTTCGATTTTCTCACCAATTACACCTGTTTGCTCTGTTAACTTTGCTTGAACAGTCATTCCTGCTTCAAACTCAGCCGCCAAAAATTCTTCTAATGAAGAAGTGTTAAGCGCAACTTCGGCCATTTGTCTGGCCATAGCTACATAAGTGTCGTTTTTAGAAACGAAATCAGTTTCGCAGTTTAAAGAAACAATAACTCCTTTTGTACGAGCATCATTTACTTTTGCAATAACTGCTCCTTCACTTGAGTCGCGGTCTGCTCTTTTTTCAGCAATTTTTTGTCCTTTTTTACGTAGGATTTCAATTGCTTTGTCGAAATCACCTTCTGCCTCTACTAATGCCTTTTTACAGTCCATCATTCCGGCTCCAGTTTTCTTTCTTAAATTATTTACTTCTGCGGCGGTTACTTTTACCATCGTATTAAAGTTTTATAGTTGTGATTAATTGAAAAAAGTCGTTCAGTGCGTATTTCATCAAAGAAAGTAACTAAACGACTTTTAAAGATTATCTAAGTGTTGTTTATTCTTCTTCTTTTGTTGCAGCTGGAGCAGCTTTAGCAGCAGCTCTTTTTCTTGGTGCTTTTTCAGCAGGAGCTTCTGCAGCAGCAGCTTCTCCTTCTTTACCAGCTTTACGCTCTTGCAATCCTTCGATAACTGCTCCGGTTACGCTCGAAATAATTTTTTCGATTGATTTAGAGGCATCATCGTTAGATGGAATTGCATAATCGATATCTCTAGGATCACTATTCGTATCTACCATAGCGAAAATAGGAATGTTCAATTTTAAAGCTTCTTTTACTGCAATGTGTTCGCGAGTTGTGTCTACAATAAATAAGGCGCCAGGAAGACGACTCATATCGCTAATAGAACCTAAGTTCTTTTCCAATTTCGCACGTGTACGATCTACTGCAAGTCTTTCTTTTTTAGAAAGTGTGTTGAAAGTACCATCTTGCTTCATACGATCGATTGAAGCCATTTTTTTAACAGCTTTACGGATTGTTACGAAGTTTGTTAGCATCCCACCAGGCCATCTTTCAGTGATATAAGGCTGGTTTGCATTACCTGCTTTTTCAGCAACAATGTCTTTTGCTTGTTTTTTTGTAGCTACGAAAAGGATTTTACGACCACTAGCAGCAATTTTCTTTAAAGCAGCATTTGCTTCTTCAAGTTTTGCAGCAGTTTTGTAAAGGTTGATAATGTGAATCCCATTGCGTTCCATATAGATATATGGTGCCATGTTTGGGTTCCATTTACGCGTTAGGTGACCGAAGTGTACACCAGCGTCTAATAAGTCTTTGACTTCTGTGTTGTTTGCCATTTTGTTTTAGTTTACGTTCTGTAAAATAGTAATAGCAATCTTCCGAATAACTCGGCTTGATTTAGATGCTAAACTAATGTCCCGCCCGGCAGAGCGGGACTAACAGCTTATTAATAAAATATGAACTTTTCCAAAGAATCCTTCCACAATGCTTCGGGAATCAATGGAGTAAAAATTAACGTTTCGAGAACTGGAATTTCTTACGGGCTTTCTTCTGTCCAAATTTCTTACGTTCAACCATACGTGGGTCTCTAGTAAGTAATCCTTCAGGTTTAAGAACCGATCTGTTTTCTTCGTTCAATTCGCACATAGCACGAGAAATCGCTAAACGAATAGCCTCGGCTTGTCCTGTAATTCCACCACCGTATACATTTACTTTAATATCGAAAGCATTTTCGTTCTCTGTCAATACAAGAGGTTGCTTTACTTTATATTGTAAAGTTGGTGTGGTGAAATAGTTATCTAATTCACGCTTGTTAACAGTGATGTTTCCTTTTCCTTCAGAAATGTAAACACGTGCAACAGCGGTTTTTCTTCTTCCAATTTTGTGAATTGTCTCCATTACTTGTTGTCGTTAAGGTTAATTACTCTTGGCTTTTGTGCCTCTTGATCGTGTTCTGCTCCTGCATATACTTTAAGGTTTCTGTAAATAGCAGCTCCTAATTTGTTTTTAGGAAGCATTCCTTTTACAGCCTTTTCTACAAGTCTAGTAGGATCTTTGTCGAACATTTCTTGAGCAGTCAATGAGCGCTGTCCACCAGGATAACCTGTGTGGCGGATGTATTCCTTCGCCTCCCATTTTTTACCTGTCAAGTTGATCTTGGCAGCGTTCGTAATTACCACATTGTCACCACAATCTACGTGAGGAGTGAAATTTGGTTTGTGTTTTCCGCGAAGTAATTTAGCCACTTCGCTGGCAAGACGACCCAATGTTTGCCCGTCCGCATCTACTAACAACCACTCTTTATTTACGGTGTTTTTGTTAGCTGATACTGTTTTGTAACTTAATGTATCCATCAGTTTTTTGTCAAAAGTTAATAATTCATCGATTTTCAAAAACAAGAAGATTCTTGCTTAAGAGCGGGCAAAGATACGGTTATTTACTGATAAACAAGGCAGAACGCATATTTTTTTAATCAGTTTTTGTAGTTTCTAAAACCGAATAGAATTGATCCTTGTTTCTAATGGAAAGTACAAGTTTTTTACCGCTAGTTTTAGTGAGATATAAAGCATCTTTCGTAAAGAATATATATGCCCATCCCAGTTGAGGTGAATAGCGTATACCCCAACCCAAAAAATCTCCCATAGCGTTTAAACTTTTAATTTCGAAAGATTGAATTTCACTCAGGGGTACTTTTTTTCTAACAAAAGGGAAAACACTATATCGCAATTCATTCGTATTAATTGAAACTCGCAAACGAATGAGTGAAACTAGGAGTAGGATAATTATTGGGTAGATGTAATTATCGAAACCAACAAAAGCTAATAGAATACCCAGCAGGACAAATAATAATAGAGCAACTATAAAAGGCGTCCCTATGCTTTCACTGTATTCATTTTCCATAATCGATTAAAATTTTCTTTGATAGTTAATTCGTTGTTCCAAAGATAAAGCATTAAGCCGGCAGTCATTGAAAAAAAGAAGGAAGGAAGACCATGGACAATAATGATGAAAAAATGAAATATTACTGCGGCTAGAAATAATAAATACTTTGCACGTTGATTAATTACGAGACCTAAAAACAAAACAATTTCCAATAGAATAACCCCAAAGTTAATTACTGTAACTGATAGATCGTTTTCGAATAGGAATCCATATAATGAGGCTATGAAGTTGTTTGCGCCAAAAGTATTGTTGTTAAACCAATAATAAATGGCCGTACCATTAGCCCATTCGTTGGAAGCTAATTTCTCAACGCCTGCATTTAGATATAGAATCGCCATTTGTATTTTTATGAAAAACACAGCGCAAAATGCATTAATTAAAAATATATTTTTCGATGAATATGTATGAATTGATGTTGTTTTCCAAGCGAAGAGTCGTTTGTCTAAACAGCAAATTGGGATAAGCAATAAGGCGAGTATTGCATTTATTTGATCACCTCCTTCTACTACCAATAAGCTGTGAAACAGACTGTACGAAATATATGTCTGAATAAAACATGTTATTCTTGGAAATATTCCTCCAATTATGATCAACAAAAAAACAATTGCTAATACTTGAGGGATTAATGGATTGTCGAAGATTAAAAAGAAGTTGTATTTGTAAATAAATTCTTCTCTTCCGGCAATTTTTTCAAGATGATAGCTAGGAAATAGATCGGAAGTTGAATTAAAAAGTAGTGTGCTCAAAGTGCTTAAAGCCAGAAGCGTTCTTCCTAGTGTGATACTGTTAGAATTGAGAATGTTGTTAATCATTTAAGTAAAACCTTTGCGTATTTAATTTTTTGATTTTTTTCCTGATTGTTTTTTGCCCAGGCGTATGGCATTGGTTCATATTGAACAAATAGAAATGTTCCTTTTGAAAAATGATTAAATGAATAATCCAGCGTCAATGAAACAGATGTGTCGTTTTCTATTTCATTGAAAAATTCGTTGGTAGTGGTTTTCCAAGCCGATCGCGGAATTAAACCGGCCACCAGTGAACCTTCATAACCAACAATGCGAGTTTTTCTAGATAGACCAAACGTGTTAGCCGATGAGAAATTTTTAGCATTGTATTTCGAAATTCCTGTTGTTTCCAAACTATAAATGTCGAGCAATGTATCCCTGGGGCTTTTTGTAAAAAAGCCCCATCCTTCTGGGAATACATAAGATATATTATCGGACGTCTTTTTGGATAAAACGACTTGCTCATCCAGAGTAGCTAGAAATATAACAAAGCCTAAAACTACCCAAACTGAGATGATGATATATTTGATCTGAAACTTCACTATCCTTCGTTAAAGTAAATAGCTACATCTCTAATAAACTGTTCCTTAGATATGGATTGTGATCCATTGTTCTCGCTTTTAAAAGCATCTCTAATATCCCAGTAAACGACCCAGTTAACTACACTATATACTACAGCAGCGATAGAAACTACGGCGGCCAGTGCGTAGAAAATTCCGAACAAACCTCTTTGTGAAGCTTCTTGAGTGGAAAAATATTCACCGAAAATACGCTCTAATTCTGCAAAGTCTTCGTCATTATTAGGATCTAAGTTTTTTAATCTTTCTGCCATTTCTTTGTCATTTTTCAATTCGCTATTCATTAAAGCGATTTGTTTGTATTCGGTAGATTCGGCAAGAGATTCTTCTATAATAGAGCCACTCTTTTTAAATGCTTCGCTAATTCTAAAGTAATCGTTTGAATATATCGCAGTCTTTAAATCGTCAAAAAAGTTAGGGTGTTTTTGACCAATATAATCGGTTGTGATTTCCGATATTCTCTGCAATTCAAGAGCGACATCTTCATTTGGCGCGCCAAACGAGGCATTCATATTACGTAAAAATGGAATTTCTGAGGCCATTTGCTCATTTTGGAAAAAGAAAATTCCATTGAATAATTGTTTCCCAGAAAATTCCGTCCTGGCTGTTAAATTCACAGCACTAGATTCTGTGTTTTGCGGCAGCGTATCGTATTGATTACAACCAACAATAAACATAAGGCACGCTAAAAGCATTGCATAATAAGGGCTTCTTAGTTTTTTCATAAATAATAGGTTTTTAGGATTAATAATTACCAAGACGTTCCCTTTACGAATTCTTGTTACCCAACTTATTTGTTAAATCCGAAAAAAATTAGATGAGATTATCAAAGGACTTAGTTTTTAAAGCAAACCATTGTGCGAAATCTGGGCGCTGAGTAAAAGTTAAAATTATCCCAATTAACAATGTTAAGTGTCACGATTCTAAGTAATCATAGTCCTTTAGGCATCAATCAACCAACGAATATCTTTATATGACAACTAGCCATGCCTTTATACTCTTCGTGAGTTTGTTTATCTGTCAATTTCTTTATTCTCAAGAAGAATCAAATTCGGTACCTAAAAGCTATGAAAAGCGAGTTTATACGACCGCTTCAGTGGCCGAGCAAGAGCCTATTAAAATCGATGGAATTTTCGACGATGCAGCATGGAGTGTTGTAGAGTGGACTACAGATTATGTAGAGTTTGAACCTGATGTAGGTACAGATCCGACGCAACAGACCAAAATGAAGATTGCCTACGATGCCAAGAACTTATACGTGGCTTTTAAATGTTATGAAAGTGATAAAAGTAAGTTAGAGAAACGAATGGGACGTCGAGACGATTTTCCAGGGGATTGGGTTGAAATTAATATTGACAGTTATAATGACGATAGAAGTGGATTTTCTTTTACAGCTTCGGCGTCTGGTGTAAAAGGAGATGAGTTTATTTCAAACAATGGAAATTTTGACGATAGTTGGAACCCAATTTGGTATTTAGCAACCGCAGAAGATGACGAAGGTTGGACAGCCGAGATTCGAATTCCACTGAGTCAGTTGCGTTTTGGAAATGCTGAAGAACAAATTTGGGGAATACAATCAACGCGTCGTTATTTTGCGAATGAAGAACGTTCTTTATGGCAACCAGTTCCTGCAAATCCACCTGGCTGGGTAAGTGAATTCGGCGAGCTACGCGGCATTAAAGGAATAAAACCGCAAAAACAATTAGAAATCCAGCCATATGTTGTGGCACAATTGGATACGTTTGAAGATACACCAGGTGATCCTTTTACAGATGGAACCAATACCAAGCTCACAGGAGGTTTAGATGCGAAGATTGGGATTACAAATGACCTAACGCTTGATCTAACTGTGAATCCTGATTTTGGTCAGGTAGATGCCGATCCAGGCGCTATTGCGCTTGATGGTTTCGAAATCTTTTTTCAAGAACGAAGACCATTCTTCGTTGAGAATAAAAGTGTATTCGATTTTAGAGTAGGAGGCGGAGCGGATAATCTGTTTTTCTCGAGACGAATTGGAAGAACCCCTCAAGGTTTTACAACGGCCAATAGAAGTCAGGGAGAGTTTGAAGATTTTCCAAATTTCACGACCATATTAGGAGCCGCCAAATTTAGTGGAAAGACTAAAGATGGATGGACCTTGGGAGTTTTGGAAAGTGTGACGGCCAAGGAATTTGCCGAAATAGAATTGGACGAACGTGAAGATGTTCTAGAAACATTAGAAGAACGTGGAGAGCCTCGTGAAGAAGTAGTCGAACCGTTAACCAATTATTTTGTAGGTAGAGTTCAAAAAGATTTTAACGATCGAAACAGTTATATAGGAGGGATTTTTACGGCTACGAATCGCAATATGGAAGATCGCTTGTCTTTTCTACATGCGCAGGCGTATTCAGGTGGAATCGACTTTCAACATAATTGGAAAGATAGAAAGTACTATATAGAAGGAAGTGGAATCTTTAGTAATGTTCGAGGAAGTGCTGAAGCCATTCAAAGAACTCAGACATCACTGACCCATTTATTTCAGAGAGTTGATGCCGGCCATGTAGAAGTGGACCCAACCAGAACAGATCTCACAGGAACTGGAGGACGTTTTGAAATAGGTCGTGGTAGTGGAGATTGGCGTTATAATGTTGGAGGAAACTTCCGTTCTCCATAGTTGGAATTGAACGACATTGGGTTTTTACGTCAGGCAGATCAGATTCGACAATATTCTAATATTCGTCGTTTTTGGAATAAACCAACGAGTTGGTTTCGTCAGGCAAACTTAGGACTTCAGCAGTTTACCGAATTCGATTTTGACGGCAACTACAACCGCATTCAATATGATTTACAAGGTTATGTAAATTGGAAGAACAATTGGTGGAGTGAAGCCGGATTTGGACACAAACCTAGAATTTTCACCAATACCTTCTTGCGTGGTGGGCCACGATGGCGTTTTAGTGATGAGAATTTTGTGTTCTTGTTTTCTGGTACCGATGGTAGAAAGAAGTTTAGCACCCACCTTGGTTATGTGTATTCTGCGGCCAAAGAGAATAACTTTCAATTTAGAAGGTATGTGTGGCGTCTTTTTTACCAACCATTGAACACTTTGAGTTTATCCTTGGTGAATGAATACGAACAAAATCCCAACAAGACACAGTATGTGACTCAGCGAAGTTTTAATGGTACGCCGCGTTATATTTTAGGTGAGATTGACAACGAAAGTCTGAGTATGACATTCCGAGCAAACTTTAATATCAACCCAAATTTGACGGTACAGTATTATGGACAACCTTTTATTTTTAAGGCGAAGTTTAGCAATTTCAAAATTGTAAACGATGCTTCAGCCGAAGCCTTGGGAGATCGTGTTACGCAGTTTTCAAACAACCAGATATCGTTTGCCGATGGCTTGTACTCTGTGGATGAAGATGGTGATAATGTGACCGATTACCAATTTGGAGATCCGGATTTCAATTTTGTACAATTTCGATCCAATTTAGTGGTCCGTTGGGAATACATTCCAGGATCTGAGTTATTTTTAGTTTGGTCTCAGGGAATAGAAGGAATTAGTGATATTGACAACGGTCTATTCGACGCTACAGACGACGTGGTTTTTGGGAATCAAATCCGAAATACTTTTTTGGTGAAGTGGACCTATCGATTTGTGTTGTAAATCGAAAGAAATTAAAAAGATCAAAGCCCAAATTTTATCCTTGTAAAGTTTGGGTTTTTTAATGTGCCTCTAACCAATTATCACCTACACCTACTTCAACATCCAATGGAACAGCCATTTGGTAGGCGGCTTCCATTTCACTTTTGATAAGAGTTTTCATTGCTCCCAGTTCGTCTTTTGGGACGTCGAATACCAATTCATCATGTACCTGAAGTAACATTCTCGTTTTAAAATTTCCTTCCGAAAGCTTTTGATGAATGTTTATCATTGCAATCTTAATAATATCGGCAGCACTACCTTGGATGGGTGCATTTACAGCATTACGCTCGGCGGCTCCTCTCACAACAGCATTCCGAGAATTGATATCTTTTAAATAGCGCCTTCTACCCAGCACTGTTTGAACATAGCCATTGTCTCGAGCGAAATCTACCTGTTCACTCATAAATTTTCGGAGTTTTGGATAGGTTTCATAGTAGGTGTCAATAAGCTCTTTAGCTTCCCCTCGAGATAAATCGGTTTGATTGCTCAATCCGAAAGCTGAAACCCCATAAATTATTCCGAAGTTTACTGTTTTCGCATTTCCACGTTGCTCACGTGTTACCTCTTCAATAGGGACGTTAAATACTTTGGCGGCAGTAGAAGCATGAATATCTTCACCGTTTTTAAACGCCTGAATCATTGTTTCTTCTTCACTAAGTGCTGCGATAATTCGAAGTTCAATTTGAGAGTAATCTGCTGCTACCAGTACGTGATTTTCATCGCGCGGAACGAAGGCCTTTCGGACTTCGCGACCGCGCTCTGTTCGGATAGGAATATTTTGAAGATTTGGATTGTTGCTACTTAGTCTTCCTGTGGCAGCCACCGTTTGCATATAATCGGTGTGTACTCGATGTGTAGCTTCTTCCACTTGTTCTGGTAACGCATCTACATAGGTAGATTTTAATTTTGCAAGCCCGCGATACGCCAAGACATCGGCAATAATTTGATGGTCTTTTGCGAGATAGGAGAGTACGTCTTCGGCAGTGGAAAACTGCCCTGTTTTGGTTTTTTTCGGTTTGTCGACTAGCTTTAATTTTCCGAAGAGAATTTCACCCAACTGTCTTGGAGAAGCAATATTAAATTCCTCACCCGCAGCTTCGTAAATGTTGCTTTCTAATTGTTTGATGTCGGTATTTAATTCTTCAGAAAGCTTATTTAAAAATGAACTGTCAAGATTAATTCCTTCCAATTCCATATGCGCCAAAACACGTAGCAATGGAACTTCAATTTCATCAAAGAGTTTTTGAGTATTCGCTTCCCCTAGTTCTTGCTGAAAGTGCTCTTTTAACTGCAATGTAATGTCTGCATCTTCCACCGCATATTCGGTCTGCCGTTCAACAGGAACATCACGCATAGATAGCTGATTCTTTCCTTTTTTACCAATGAGTTCGGTAATGGAAACTGGGGTGTAATTGAGGTATGTTTCGGCTAACACATCCATGTTATGACGCATATCTGGATTGATGAGATAGTGGGCAAGCATGGTGTCAAAAAGCTTTCCTTTTACTTCAACATCGTATTTGTGCAAAACCTTGATATCATATTTTAAGTTTTGTCCAATTTTCTCAATGGTTTCACTTTCGAAGAAAGGACGAAGAAGTTCAATAAGATCTTGGGCTTCTTCTTTATTATCTGGAAAGGGAACATAAAACCCTTTTCCAATTTCCCAAGAAAACGCGATTCCGACGAGTTCTGCGATAAGCGGATTTAGACCCGTGGTCTCAGTATCAAAACACACCGAAGTTTGTTTCATCAAATTTTGAATAAATAACTTGGTAGCCATTCCAGGCTGAATAGTTTGATAAAAATGCTCGGTGTCTTTTATAGTTTTTCTTGAACTGTAACTTTGCGTTTCAGCAGAAGGTTCACTATCACCTCCAAACAGTGAAAACTGTCCTTGTCCCGCCGTGGATGTTTTTTGGGGTGTCGCTGGCGCAGGTTTTGGAGTTGAAGCCTTAGGTTCCTGCTGATGTTGCGTTCCTATAGAAGCCATTCCTTCTTCCGAAAAGGCTTTCAGAAAATTATCTTTGAGTCGTCTAAATTCAAGTTCTTCGAAGATTTCCATTACTTTTTGTGTGTCGGGAGGACACATTTCGAAATCTTTTTCATCGAATTCTACGGGTACGTCTAGCATGATGGTGGCCAGTTCTTTTGAGAGTAATCCGAGCTCTTTAGAAGCCTCCACTTTCTCTTTCATTTTTCCTTTAAGCTGATCGGTATTTTCCAACAAGCCTTCCATTGAACCAAACTGAGCTAGAAATTTTTTAGCGGTTTTATCACCAACTCCAGGCAGCCCCGGTATATTATCTGCGCTATCGCCCATCATTCCTAAGTAATCGATCACCTGCATTGGGTCTTGAACTTCAAATTTCTTTTGTACTTCAGGAATTCCCCAGGTTTCATAACCACCTCCAAATACAGGACGATACATAAATATATTGTCTGACACTAATTGCGCAAAATCCTTGTCTGGAGTAACCATAAAAGTCTTGTAGCCTTCTTTTTCGGCTTTCTTGGCCAAAGTGCCTATAACGTCATCTGCTTCAAAACCTTCTTTTACCATGATGGGAATTTTCATGGCACGAAGGATATCTTCAATGAGCGGTACGGCAATTTTTATAGCTTCGGGAGTCTCGTCTCGATTGGCTTTATATTCTGGAAACATTTCATTGCGAGCAACACTGCCTCCTTTGTCAAAACAAACCGCGAGATGATCTGGGCGCTCACGTTTTACAACATCTATTAAGGAGTTCATAAACCCCATAATTGCCGAGGTATCTAAGCCTTTACTGTTAATTCTTGGATTTTTAATAAAAGCGTAATATCCTCTAAAAATAAGGGCATAAGCATCTACTAGGAAGAGTCTTTTTTGATCTGACATAGGAAAGGTGGTTGTTCTTTTTCAAATGTAAAAAGAACCCTTCAAAAAATAGCATTTTCAGAATATAAAAAAAGCCGTTCTTCACAGACGGCTTTCCTAGACAATTCGGTATTTGAAATTTAGAAGCGTTGATTTTATTCTATTACATATGCCGCACCTGCTTGACCACCACCGTTGTTGGTAGAATTAGC
>Ga0316208_1000391_pt1 | contig 55667 bp, 56 predicted proteins | sample 3monopyrite_MG_FD_204944 | JGI IMG/M metagenome (GOLD analysis project Ga0316208, IMG submission 204944) | Microbial mat bacterial communities from mineral coupon in-situ incubated in ocean water Damariscotta River, Maine, United States -... | ecosystem: Environmental > Aquatic > Marine >... | reverse complement strand
CAAGAGCAGTTACTTGGGAAAAAGAAGTCGCTGCAATAAACAACGCTCCTAAAAATGTAATTTTTTTCATAATAAATTATAATTAATAGTTTAACAATGAACTCAAATATAGCAAAGAATATGTTTCGCTTTCAGGTTTTATTCAATTATTTTTGAGTTTGTTAAATAATTTCGAAAATGAAAATAAGTTTTAATACAATTTTTATCATTCTGGTTTCCACAATGATATATTCCTGCTCCAACAAATCTGAAGATAAAGATTTTGACTTTACAACGCTATTTGAAAACTCAAATGGAACGGAGACTTCCACTTATAAAGAAGTTATAGACTATTACCAAAATTTATCTGAAGCCTATACCTCTATCGCTAAGTATGAGATGCGAAAAACAGATAGCGGACATCCATTGCACTTGATCACCTTTAATCCTGACAGAGGTTTTGAATCTGAATTTTCGAAAGATGCCAATAAAAATATTTTGCTTATTAACAATGGAATTCACCCGGGTGAAAGTGATGGTATTGATGCATCAATGATGCTGATGAGAGATTTAGCCGAAGGCACTATTCCAGCTCCTAAAAATACAATTGTAGTGGTTATCCCTATCTATAACATAGGAGGAGCGTTGAATCGGAACAGTACTTCAAGAACCAATCAAAATGGCCCTAATAGCTATGGGTTTCGAGGGAATTCACGGAATTTTGACTTAAACCGAGATTTTATAAAAGCAGATACCAAAAATGCCAGGGCATTTGCTCATTTGTTTCGCACGGTAAAACCTGATTTGTTTATCGACAACCATGTAAGTAATGGAGCGGACTATCAATACACTCTAACCCATCTATTTACTCAGCACAACAAATTAGGAGGCGAGCTAGGAAATTATTTGCATACATCTCTTATGCCTCAGCTAGAAGATTCATTGCAAAAGAATAATTGGGATATCACCCCGTATGTTAATGTTTTTAATCGTACTCCAGAAAATGGATTTTCACAATTTTTGGATGGACCACGCTATTCAACTGGATATACCACACTTTATAATACGCTGGGTATGATGGTTGAAACACATATGCTAAAACCCTACAAAGATCGAGTAGACGGCACTTATGCCCTATTAAAAAACTTTATAGAAATTGCCGATGCCAATGCAACCGAGATTAGAGAGCTTCGCGAAAAAGCGAACGATCAATTTAAACCTTCAAACACTTATCCTTTACAATGGACTATAGATAGTTCGAAAACATCTACTTTGACGTTTAAAGGATATGAGGCGGAGCGTATTCCTAGTGAGATTACAGAAGCGCAACGTCTTAAATACGACAGAAGTCAACCTTTCACCAAGGACGTGACTTACTATAATCATTTTAAGCCTTTAACATCTGTCACTATTCCTGAAAAATATATCATCCCAAAAGGATGGTGGGATGTAATAGATCGACTTAAGGAAAACAAAATTGCGATGAGACGAATCGATAAAGACACAACAATCTCGGCTCAGGTTTACTCAATTGCATCTTACGAAACTTCTAAAAGACCTTATGAAGGACATTATCTGCATTACAATACCCAGATAACAATGACAACCCAAGAGGTTCAGTTACACAAGGGTGATTACAGCGTTCCTACCGATCAAGAAGGTGTTCGATATTTGCTGGAAACTCTAGAGCCACAGGCACCAGACTCTTTCTTTAACTGGAATTATTTTGATACGGTTTTACAACAAAAGGAAGGTTTCTCTCCATATGTTTGGGAAGATAAAGCACTAGAATTCTTAAATGCACACCCAGAAATAAAAAAAGAATTTGAAGAAAAGAAATTAAATGAACCGGCTTTCGCAGCTAATTGGTACGCCCAATTAGATTGGATCCATAAAAAGTCACCTAACTACGAGAAAGCACATTTACGCTACCCGATCATTAGGGTGGGTGGTTAAATATTCTTTAGGAAAAAGAAGTTTGATGTTTTCGTAAGAATTGGTGAGCGCTTTTTGGGTTTTTTCAAAGTTTTTCCATTTGGCTTTTTTAATTCCCTCGTTAGTTTGAGGCCTCAAATCACCATCATAATTGGTTTGCATTTGATACCAATACGTAATTTTTAACTTGAACTTTCCATTACGCTTAAAAACATGATAAGTCGTTTTTAAAAAGCGAGTGATTGTTAAATCCCGAACACCTGTCTCTTCCATAACTTCGCGTATGGCCGCTGCTTCATGGCTTTCATTCTTCTCTATATGCCCTTTAGGGAGGTCCCAACGCTCATTTCTGTAAATAAAAAGAATTTCTCTTTTTTGATTGTAAACCATCCCTCCAGCCGCCTCTACCACTGGAAGTTTCTTTCGTAGAAATTTTTCTATTTTCTCTTCATTCTTATGATAAAGATTTACATACAATAGCTTTCCCGAATTGATTTTTTTAATCAATTTTTTGAAGCGAGCTAACTTTAAGGGGATAGCCGTATACTGCTTACCAATTTTTTTCTCCGTGGAGAGAATGATTGGAATATCTTTCACAAAAACTTTATACATTTGCACTATGGTTTTACACAAAGAAACGGCTCAAAAAACAGCCGAATTACTACTACAAATAAATGCAATAAAATTACAACCACAAAACCCTTTTACTTGGGCTTCGGGATGGAAATCTCCTATCTATTGTGATAATCGCATCACTTTGTCGTATCCAATGATTCGCAATTTTATTAGAGAGCACTTAGCCAATCAAATTGAGGAACTTTATGGAAAACCCGATGTTATTGCAGGGGTAGCAACTGGAGCTATTGGTATAGGAATGCTAGTAGCCGACTACCTGAACCTACCTTTTTGCTACATACGACCAGAAGCGAAAAAACACGGTCGTCAAAATCAAATAGAAGGCTATCTTGAACCTCATCAAAATGTGGTTGTTGTTGAAGACTTAATTAGTACAGGTAAAAGTAGTTTGCTAGCGGTAGATGCCTTGAAAAAAGTAAATGCCAATGTAAAAGGTATGGTAGGCATATTTTCGTATGGTTTTGAAGTGGCCAATCAAAATTTTGAAAATGCAAATATTCAATTACACACCTTAAGCAATTATGCTAATCTTTTAGAACAAGCCGAAAAGTCACACTACATTACTTCGGAAGAAGCCAAAACACTAGCGATTTGGCGTGAAAATCCTTCGGAATGGAATCAGGCATAGTAGTTGATCTATCCTTATAAAATAAACCCCTTTTATGGAATTAAATAGTAAAACCATTACGGTAAACAAAAGTGCTGAAGATTTATGCGCATTTTTGAGCGATGTCAAAAATTTTGAGCAATTAATGCCAGAAAACACCAGTAAATTTGAAGTGATCCGCGAAGATGCTTTCGTTTTTGCGCTTAAAGGCATGCCCGAAATCGCTTTGGAAGTAAAAGAAATTTCTTCACCCAATAAAGTAGTATTAGGAGCCATTAGTGATAAAATCCCTTTTACGTTAACGGGTAATATTTCCGAAATCAATGAAACAACTTCGGAAGCGTCGCTTATTTTTTCGGGAGATTTCAACCCAATGATGGCTATGATGATTAAAGGACCTATCACGAAGTTCTTGGAATCACTTTCATCTCAAATGGAAGCCCTTTAAAAAAGCATTTTTAATTCTTTAATCCTACTTTGAATTTGAGCGCCATCCTCGGTTTCAAGCTCTAAAGCTCCGCCCTGGTTGACTCCCCTCACGATAGCGTTAAATCGATTTCCTTTGGTTGTTTCGAAAACAGCAATAGTGTCTTTTTTAAAAAGTACCGCTTCGTAGGCACTTCTTATTGTAGCTGGATTGGAGGTTTCTAATTGCTCTAGCTGATGCAGAATCGATTTAGAAACGACGGTTAACACCTCGTCCAAATCGAAGGTGTTTCCGCTTTCCAATTTTAACGAAGTAGCTTGCGGAAGGGCGGTAAATTCAGTTTCATTTACATTGAGACCAACCCCTATGATCGAAGAATCAATTCGACTACCCTCCAATTGATTTTCAACTAAAATACCACAGAGTTTTTTTGAGTCTGACATAATGTCGTTAGGCCACTTTACTGTCACTTTCGGTATTTGGAGTATTGTAAGTGCTTTTTGCAGGGCCAAAGACACAGCAGATGTAATAATGAAAGCATTCGCAATGTCTAACGACTTAAAACCATGAAACATACTGAAAGTAAGGCTTTTACCTTGTTGAGATTGCCAAGCGTTACCCATTTGTCCGCGGCCCTTTAACTGGCTTTCGGCTACTACTATAGTCCCATTTTTAAGTGATTGGTTTGTGGCCAATTCTTTTAGATACGTATTTGTAGACCCAATGGCATTAAGTTTGATTATATCCACACCTATAATATTGTGTTAATCTTGGCGGTTAAAAGCGTTTCAAGAAACAAAAAAGTAATAACTTTGTTAAAATAATTATCGATTAATGTCAAAAAAAGAAGCAGGAACAGATCAACTTATAACACATATCATAAAGGGGATTGAAGAGGTGAAGGGTCAAGACACTCAGATTCTGGATCTAAGGGAAATCGAAAACACAGTGTGCGATTATTTTATTATTTGCAACGGTACTTCCAATACGCAGGTTAATGCGATTGTAAATTCCATTCAAAAAATAGTTAGCAAAAGTCTTAAAGAGAAGGCTTGGCATATAGAAGGAAGTGATAATGCTGAATGGGTCCTTATGGATTATGTTCATGTAGTGGTGCATGTATTTCAAAAACACATTCGCGACTTTTACGACATCGAAGGACTTTGGGGAGATGCTAAAACTGTCTCTATAGAAACAACATACTAAAAACAAAAACGGCCTTATGGCGAACGAAAATAAAAACAAACCCGAAATTAAGAAACCTAAATTCAATGCCTATTGGATTTATGCGGCTATTATTGTGGTGATTTTGGGGACTCAATTTTTTGGTGGGAGCAATTGGTCTCAACCAGCAAAAACGACTCAGTCCGAATTTAATCAATTCCTCACCGATGGAGATGTTGATAAAATTGAGATTATCAATAAAAAAGTCGCAAAAGTTTACTTAACTCAAGAAGCCAAGGCTAAAGAAGTTCACGCCAAAAAATCGGGAACTCCTAGCCTATTAAAAAGTGAAAATGATGCTGCCTATCAATTCGAATTTGGAGATCTCCAAAATTTCGAAAACAGTATTTACACCATCAAGCAAGAAAACAACTTAAACACGAAGATTATCTGGGATACCGATAGCAATATGCTAGGCGAACTCTTTTTGACGCTTCTACCATTTGTTGTTATCATTGGTATTTGGATATTTATCATGAGACGTATGTCGTCTGGTGCAGGTGGCGGAGCTGGTGGACAAATCTTTAATATCGGTAAATCAAAGGCAAAGCTATTTGACGAAAAGACTGACGTTAAAACATCGTTTGTAGATGTGGCAGGACTGGAAGGAGCGAAAGAAGAAGTTCAGGAAATTGTGGACTTCCTTAAACATCCTTCAAAATATACTTCTCTTGGTGGTAAAATACCCAAAGGTGCATTATTAGTAGGACCTCCGGGAACAGGTAAAACCTTATTGGCAAAAGCGGTTGCCGGTGAAGCACAAGTACCGTTTTTCTCATTATCTGGTTCAGATTTCGTAGAGATGTTTGTAGGAGTAGGTGCTTCTCGTGTTCGTGACTTGTTTAAACAAGCCAAGGAGAAATCACCTTCGATCATTTTTATAGACGAAATTGATGCAATTGGACGAGCACGTGGGAAAAACAATTTCTCTGGCTCGAACGATGAGCGTGAAAATACACTCAACCAGCTTCTTACAGAAATGGATGGTTTTGGAACCAATACAAATGTGATTGTTCTTGCTGCTACCAACCGAGCAGATGTACTTGATAAAGCATTGATGCGTGCCGGACGATTTGATCGTCAAATATATGTTGATCTTCCCGATGTACGCGAGCGTAAAGAGATTTTTGAAGTTCACTTACGTCCATTAAAGAAAGATGATTCTTTAGACACCGATTTCTTAGCCAAGCAAACGCCTGGTTTCTCTGGAGCCGATATTGCTAATGTTTGTAATGAAGCCGCGCTTATTGCAGCGCGTAATGAAAAGAAAAGCGTAGGAAAACAGGATTTTCTTGATGCTGTAGATCGAATTGTAGGCGGGTTAGAAAAGAAAAATAAAATTATTACTCCAGACGAGAAAAAAGCAATTGCATTCCATGAGGCCGGACACGCTACGGTAAGTTGGATGCTAGAACACGCAGCACCTTTGGTTAAAGTTACTATTGTACCACGTGGGCAATCCTTAGGAGCAGCTTGGTATCTACCAGAAGAACGATTAATCGTACGTCCAGAACAAATGTTAGACGAAATGTGCGCCACTATGGGTGGGCGTGCTGCCGAGAAAGTAATTTTCGGAAAGATTTCAACTGGTGCGTTAAGCGATTTAGAAAAAGTTACGAAACAGGCACGTGGAATGGTTACCATTTACGGGTTAAACGATAAAATTGGAAATCTAACTTATTACGATTCATCTGGACAAAGTGAATATGGGTTCTCGAAACCATATAGCGAAAAAACTGCCGAAATGATCGACAAGGAGATTTCAAACATAATAGAAGAGCAGTATCAACGGGCTATTGACTTATTAGAAAATAATAAAGATAAGCTGACCCTGCTAGCCAATGAACTGCTAGAAAAAGAAGTCATTTTTAAAGAAAGTCTCGAACGAATCTTTGGAAAAAGACCTTTTGAAAAAGAAGAAACTCCTGCCCCTCAAAATGGGACAGAAGAAAATGATAAACCGGAAGAAGAAGAAAAAGTGGCTAATTCATAATGGCCACTTTTTTTATTTCCTGTAAAGATTGTATCAATATATATTGATTTCATCGTATATTTTTTATATTTGGAGTAACTAACGCTAAACTCCTCAATACAATGCGCAATGAGTCTGTTTAAAAGACTACTGAATCCTAATTACAAATCTGGCAATTCTGCCAAAAAGGAACACAGCAAATATTTTCCTGAGGAGAAGTTGCCCATTGACGAAAAATTCACTTACAACTTTACTAAAAATGGAGGCAAGTTCTTGTATTGCGAAAGCATTCCTGAAATACTTACGGCCTTCGACAACATACTGCTAGAAAACGACTGGTACGAGAGCTCTGTGTTCTGTATCGATGATGACTTAATGTCTCAATTTGATGGTTTTAACCTCTCGTTTTCAAAGAAAAATTCTACTACTTTTTTCCTTTCTACTTGTGAATCTTTGGTTGCCAATAATGGTTCGATACTATTGTCTTCTCACCAAATTAAAGAAAAGAAGCTCAACGAATTACCTTCCAATTTTATCATTTTCGCTAAGACGAGCCAATTGGTAGAAAACATAAGCGAAGGGCTCAGAATTATAAAGAATCAAAACAAAAATCATATTCCTAGTAATATCACAACGATTCAAGACTTTGAAAGTGATAAGGAAAAAGACTTTATGAGTTATGGGAGTAGCACAAAAAACCTATATTTGCTGCTGCTAGAAGACCTCTAATTTATGAAGGAATTGATCGTGCGAACCATCTCGGGCATACTCTATGTCTCGATACTTGTTATTGCAATGTTCACATCACGTGAGTTATTCTTTGGACTCTTTTTGATTTTAGGTGTTTTAACCCTACATGAATTCAAAAAGCTTATTCAACTTAAAACATACCTTCCCTTTTTAATTTTAGCCATCGCCTTATACTTTTTAAGTTTTCAAATGATCGATTATCGTATCGTATACGCCTTTGCTTTAATCTCGTGCGTTGTGAATCTAATCTTGCTAAAACAGTTGTTTAATAGTACCGATGCTAAGCCGCTTGAATCCAAACGATATATCTCTACCATCTTCTATTTAATTGCTGGTTTTGTTTTTATAACGCTTATTCCACAAAGAGAAAATGGATTTACTGCTCAAGTACTAGTTGGAGTGTTCGCTCTTATATGGGCGAACGATAGCTTTGCTTATTTAGTTGGAAAAAACCTTGGCAAACACAAGCTAATGGAACGCATATCGCCAAAAAAAACTATTGAAGGATTTTTGGGTGGACTGGGAGGTAGCATTCTGGTAAGTTTTCTTATATTTAGATATACCCAATTATACAGTGTTTTTTTATGGATGGGACTGGCCATATTGGTTTCCATTTTTGGAACCTATGGTGATTTAATTCAGTCAAAATTTAAACGTCAGGCTAACGTAAAAGATAGTGGCACACTAATTCCTGGGCATGGCGGTCTTTATGATCGACTAGATAGCATTTTATATGCCAGCCCTTTTGTTTATACCGTTTTAGAATTTGTAGATTATGTTTCATAAAGAAGGTTATAAAATAATCCTTATTACATTATTCATTAGTATTGTTGGCGCACTCGCCATTGACCGATGGATCGAGATTGTTTGGTTGCGTTATCTCTTAATGCTCACTATACTAGTATTTGTAATTTTAATTCTACAATTTTTCAGGAACCCCAAACGAAACTTTCAACTAGACGATAATCAAGTGCTTTCTCCAGTGGATGGAAAAGTGGTCGTAATTGAAGAAGTATTTGAAAAAGAATTCTTTAATGAAAAAAGATTGCAGGTTTCAGTTTTTATGTCTCCAATAAATGTACATGTCACGCGTTACCCAGTAGGTGGCGAGGTTGTTTATAGTAAATATCATCCTGGAAAATATCTAGTAGCATGGCATCCAAAATCGAGTGAAGAAAATGAGCGGACCACTGTAGTAGTGCTATCCAAAAAATTTGGTGCCGTTTTGCATCGTCAAATTGCTGGTGCATTAGCCAAACGAATCATTAATTATGCTAATAAAGGGCAAAAAGTGGAGCAGACAACCGACAGTGGCTTTATTAAATTTGGCTCAAGAGTAGATGTTTTTCTGCCTTTGGACGCAACTATTCAAGTTACCCTTAATCAAAAAGTAAAAGGAGGCGTGTCTGTACTAGCGACTTCTTAATATCGATGAACGACCCGGATTTACATATTACCTTCGAAAAAGCCGTTAAGAGTATTAACGATCATACCGAGCCATTTCCTGCGGATGTACTGCTCAAACTATATGCTTATTACAAAAGAGCAACTGGAAACGATCAAACACCCAGCGGCAGTAAACCCCTAATAAACGCATTTAAAGCGAATGCGCTTTTTCAAACTAGGGAACTCACCCAGGACGAAGCAAAACAGCTTTATATAGAAGCTGTAAATCATTACTTTTTATATAGAAAGTAAACGGAAAACGTTACATCGATTTTTTCGTTCCTACATCCGATTTATAGTTTCTCAAATACCGAAAAATCTTACAATTAATATTTATTCAAACGACTCATTAACAGTCAGTTTTGTATAATTTTGAGTGCTTACTACTAGTTAAACTCATACCACTAGAAAGCTATGAAGCACCTCATCCTGATATTTTGTTTTTGCATAACAAATGTATGTTTGGGACAGCACGCCAATACTACTAAATGTGCTCTTAAAACAGCTAATAGTTCGTGGACATGGAATTATAAAAAAGCAAGAAGTCTAGATGTTCAACTTGACTTGGTTGTAGAGAAAGTAATTAATACAGCCATATATTATGACATTCACCCTCCTCTAGAAAATCCTGATGACCGAAGCCTTTTCGGGGCCATTCCCTGCGACAAGTCTTGCGCAATTAGTGTAGGGCTCATATACGGTAAAAATAAAGGCACCCTATTGGATCTTCATAAATATCCAGAATTTGAAACTGTACTGGAAGCTATGAATGCTGAAAATATTTCAGGAATAGACTTCAACGAACATCGAGATACTCATTATCAAACGGCCCTCAAAAAGCAACCAGGCATAGTTTTGTATACCGAAGACAAAGCACTCATCAAACTGTTGCGACGCCAACTTAGAGAAATTGAACGGCGAGAGAAAAAAGAAATCAACGAATAAAATATGCTCATATTTAGTATGAAAATAGGAACGATGTTTCGTTCCTATTTTTTTTATATCGGGTAACAGATCCTAATTATTGGAACAATTCTTCATAGTGTTAACCTTAAAACCAATATTTATGAAGAAAATTCTATTCCTTATTCTTGGGATAGGACTGTTTTTTAGCAGTACTCTCTATTCCCAAGAATTTACCGACCAAGAAATAAATTTTGATCGAGCGGAGGTCATTGAAGAGCTTCAGCACGAAGCAGAAGGCAAGCTTTCTAAAGAAAAATTAGATAGCTATTTGCAACTCATTAGAAAAGAAAGTGTAAAAATCCATAAACGTCGACTTTCCAATCTGCAAAAGAATCAAAGTAGATTCATTCCGATATTAAATACCGGATGTTCAAACATGGATTTTAGTAACAATACAGACGATTGGACCTACCATTACTCGAATAACAATTATTTCGTTAGACCTTCTCAAGATCCAGGATCTACAGCTCAGTACGGCAATCCAGGTACAACTACCATAGTCGATCCATCGAATGACATTCGGTTCGATGTTGTAAATGCTCAAAACTTTGATATTCCTTTAGGGCAGACCATTAATCCGAATGCAAATATTGGAGACAATGTGCTTCGCTTAGGAAATCCAGATGAAGTGCCAAATGGCAGTAATGGTGGTGGAGATTGGGCAGGCTGGGGACAAGAAGAGGTTTCTAAAAGTTTTACAGTAACCAATCAAAACTCAGTATTAGAATACAGCTACGCGATCGTTTTCGAAAATCCATCTCATTCAAATCCGAATAGTTTTGATGTCTTTATTGAAGTAAACGGTCAACCTCTAAGTGGTTGCTCAGTGATTAACTATACCTTTGATCAAGCTACTAATGCCAACGGATTTATTCCATCTTCCGCGAATCCAAATGACCGAGTAAGACGATGGTCCACTAACAGAATTGACCTTTTGGCTAATCCTAGCATTAACTTAGGAGATGTGGTGACCATTTCGTTCCGTGTTCGCGACTGTAATGCCGGTGGACATGGATCTTATGCCTACGTTTCGGCTCGATGTTTAACAAATTCAGACTCGATAGATGTTAACTCATTGTCTGGAAACATATGCGTGGATGAACCCATTACATTTACTGCTACAGCTCAAATCCCTACTGGGTCCACGGAGTTTTGGAGCATTTTACAAGGAAATACCATTATTGCCACTTACTTTGGCACATCTATTATAAATCACACATTTACCCAAGTAGGCACTTACACAGTGAACTATAGTTACACTCCACCTAATGGTTGTGGCTTTAATTACTCCATTAACGTAGTAGTAGAAGAATGTGTTACTTGTGACGATTGCGAAACGGTAGGAGATTCAATTGTCGCCTCTGTCGACGAATATAAAGATTGCGATCAATTCAGTCTTGTTATTCCAGAAGGCGCCTTCGATTGTTATGATATCATATTTAATTCTGGTGAGTTTGGAGCACAAGATGTGATACTAAATAACACACTGATGTTTAACAATACCTATATATGGGATTACCAAAGCAATGGATTTTTCACGGGTCGTCTTACCATTATCGACCAGGCCACTGGAAATCAATGCTACTACAAGCGTATTCCGCTACAGGTAAATTGTTGTCCCGATTGTCGTGATGTTGGAGAAAGCATTATGCAAACCATAACTGACACTAGCGAATGTGGAGAATATCAATTAGAAATTCCTCGTGGGTCTTTAGATTGCTATAAAATTATATTTAATGCAGGGGATGTTGGAAGTCAAGATATGGCTATCGATCAAAACATGCTAATAAATGATATTTTTACTTGGAACTATCCAGACAACGGCTCGTATACAGCGGCAATAACGATTTATACGTTACCACAAGGGATACAATGTTTCTATGATAAAGTATCAATTCGAGTTGATTGTCATACCGAACCAGGATGTGAATGGCCAAAAGCAATAGGTTCGAACAATCCTAATGATCCCGAAAACAACGATTCGGAATATGTAAGTAATACAGTTGAAGATAGTAACGGTGATATCATTGCTATTGGTCGATCTCGGGTAGGAACTAACATAGAGGGTACTGTTATCCAAAATGAAGGTTATATGGTTAAATACGACAAGGACGGATGCTTCTTAGGGCTTCGTCAACTTCCTAGTATACATTATCCTTGGGAGGTCGAAATTCTCAATAATGATGATATGATTGTCATGTCGACAGAATTACGTCCGTATTTCAACACAAATAAACTATACATAGATAAAATAGCTTCTAATGGCAATAACATTTGGCGTGCCATGGTAGAAGTTCCTTTAGTTGATGGTAATCGCAACATTAGAATGACTCGTAACAAAACCAATGGAGATATTTACGTAGCGATCCCTAGAAATTCAAATTCGTCTGGAGTTGCGACCGATACCAATGGAACAACGATAGAATTTGAGGATACCATAATTTTACGATTTAACGATGATGGTAAATTAACTTGGAGCGAAGAAATCTCTACAACGAGTCATTTCCATCCAAGAACTCGAGCTATAGATTACGATGAGCAAAATCAGAAGTTATGGGTTGCGTTTATGGCTCATGAGAATTATGAAATTGATTTGGAGACGACCAACGTAAGTATTCAATTAGGTCAAAGTCAGTTACCAAACTCGAAATTTCTATTGTCTGTCATAGAATATGATGTGAACGCTGGAAACAACGTGAGTTTTAATTCTCATTTCGAAACAGATATTCAACATGATCCGGCCAATACTCACATAGTGAGTAACGGAAATTATGTATACTTGGCAGAATCACCGGGCAATGTTCACGCATATACCTTTAATGGCAACCAAGTGAGTACGCAGACATTTCAACATCGCGTAATTGACTTCAAGCATTTAGACGGAACTCCAGAGATTATATTCCAAGGAGCTCGCAGTGCAGGTTCTAACGGACTTGGGTTTTCAAAAATTTCTAATCTCAGTACGGTTTGGACTAAAAATTATGTAACCAAATTTACGTGGCCGTTCGACATGATGATCACGTCTAATGAGAAGATTTTTGTGTCTGGAACATTTACAAATACAGAAACTCCATTTGGCACTCATATTGGCGGAATCGATGGATTTATCTCAAGATTTTCAGAAACCAATGGCACCATCGATATAGACAGAGCATTTGTTTCGAATACTTCCACAGGAAGTGATCTTGAAATCAAATTATTCCCGAATCCGACGCGTACCAATACTGCAATCAATTTTGAAGGCATTGCGCCAGAATTAGTGCAAAGCATAGAAATTCATGATATCTATGGTGCTTTAAAGCAAAGGGTTCGACCTGACAAGGCTTCGTTCAACGTGCAAAGTTTAACACCAGGTTTGTACTTTGTCATCTTTCACACGCCTGAAGGAAGAATTGACAAAAAATTAATTATTGAATAAAGAATTGTTATAAGAAAGAGAAAAGAAAAGCCCCCTAATTTAGGGGGCTTTGTTATTATCTAATGTTTTAGACACTTATTGCATTGCTGCTAAGCTAGCTTTAATCGTATCTATTTTTGCAAGGGCATCGGCCTCTTTTTGTTTTTCCATTGCCACTACTTTCTCGGGCGCACCACTCACAAAACGTTCGTTACTCAATTTTTTCTGAACGCTCTTTAAGAAGCCTTCGGTATACTGAAGCTCTTCTTGCAGTTTAGCAATTTCTGCTTCAATATCTATTGCACCTGTCATGGGCACGAAATATTCGTTGGACTTCACTCGAAAGGTAAGTGCGCCATCCAGTTTTTCGGAACCATAGTTGTAGTTCTCCACATTACCTAGTTTCGCAATTACAGCATCGAAAGTTGGCGCCACTTTTTCAGCATTTATAACCGTTAAATCTATTGCGTCTTTAAAAGCAATATTTTTCTCTTTACGAATGGTTCGTATTCCTGAGATTACTTCAGAAGCAAAATCAAATTCTTTTACTAAATCTTCATTTACTTCCTTGGTCTCAGGCCAAGAAGCAATAATCAAGGCATCCTCTTTACCTCTTGGTGTTATATGTTGCCAAATCTCCTCAGAAATAAACGGAACAAACGGATGAAGCACTTTTAAATTATCTTCTAAAACAGCAATTACCGCCGCTTTCGTTTTGGCATCGATGGGTTGTCCATAAGCAGGTTTAACCATTTCTAACAGCCAAGAACAGAAGTCATCCCAAACCAATTTATAGGTTGTCATCAATGCATCACTTATTCGATATTTGCTGTAATGATCCTCTAGTTCAACAAGAGCCTTTTGAAACTTGCTCTTATACCAATCTATAGCTACCACGGATGCTTCGGGTGTTTTTACTGTTTCAGAAACTTCCCAGCCGTCAATTAAACGATAGGCGTTCCATATTTTATTTACGAATCCACTCCCCTGCTTACACAGATCTTCATCAAACATCAAGTCGTTTCCAGCTGGTGAACTTAACAACATCCCAACACGCACACCATCTGCTCCATACTGCTTCATCAATTCGATCGGGTCTGGAGAATTCCCCAAACTCTTACTCATTTTACGTCGTTGTTTATCACGTACAATACCCGTTAAGTAAACATTCGTAAATGGTTTTTCATTTCGGTATTCGTACCCAGCAATAATCATACGAGCTACCCAGAAAAATAGAATTTCTGGAGCCGTAACCAAATCGTTTGTAGGGTAGTAATAATTCACCTCTTCATTATCAGGATCTAAAATTCCTCCAAATACACTTATAGGCCACAGCCAAGAGGAAAACCACGTGTCTAATGCATCCGGATCTTGTTTTAAGTCGGAGGCTGTTAATTCGTTGTTTCCAGTTTCCTTTTGTGCTAAGGCAATTGCCTCGTCTAGTGTTTCGGCTACTACAAAGTCTTCTTTACCATCTCCATAGAAATATGCTGGTATTTGCTGACCCCACCAAAGTTGTCGACTAATATTCCAATCACGAACATTTTCCATCCAGTGACGATAGGTATTGATAAACTTTTCGGGCACTAGTTTTACATCCTTCTCCAAAACAGAGTCTAATGCAGGTTGTGCCAGTTCTTTCATTTTCAAGAACCACTGATCACTCAATTTAGGCTCAATTACCGCTCCAGTTCGCTCACTTGTCCCCACTTTATTAATATGTTGTTCTACTTTAGAAACAACACCTAATTCTTTTAATTCATTAACGATTTCCTTTCTCGCAACAAACCGATCTTTTCCTTGATAATGCATTCCGAAGCTATTCAAACTCCCATCGTCATTCAATATGTCGATCACTTCAAGACCATGCTTATCTCCTAACACCTTATCGTTTTCGTCGTGAGCAGGCGTCACTTTTAAACAACCCGTACCAAACTCCATAGTCACGTACTCATCCTCTATTATAGGAATGGATCGATTACAAATAGGCACGATTACCTTCTTCCCTTTTAAATGAGCATATCGCTCGTCATTAGGGTTAATACAAACCGCGGTATCTCCCAAAATTGTCTCTGGTCGCGTTGTTGCTATGGTAACGGTATCTCCGGAGCCTTCGATTTTATAATCTAAATAGTATAAGTTTCCTTGCTTCTCCTCATAGATTACTTCTTCGTCGCTCAAGGTTGTCTGAGCTTCAGGATCCCAATTCACCATTCGATATCCACGATAAATATTCCCTTTACGGTATAAATCCACGAATACTTTTATTACCGAAGCCGACATATCGTCGTCCATGGTAAACTTGGTACGATCCCAATCACATGAGGCACCTAATTTTTTCAATTGCTCTAGAATGATACCACCATGTTTATGCGTCCATTCCCAAGCATGTTCTAAAAACTCCTCTCTGCTTAGGTTCGCTTTATCAATTCCCTCAGCTTTCAATTTAGCAACAACTTTGGCCTCGGTAGCAATACTGGCATGATCAGTTCCAGGAACCCAACAGGCATTGTACCCTTTTAAACGCGCACGACGAATTAACACATCTTGCAAGGTGTTATTTAACATATGCCCCATATGCAAGACTCCAGTTACATTTGGTGGTGGAATGACTATGGTATAAGCTTCTCTCTCGTCAACCTCACTGCGGAAGTATTTGTTTTCCATCCAGTAGCTGTACCACTTATCTTCTACATTTTGAGCGTTATATTTTGCCTCTAAAGCCATTTTGGTCTAATTTTTGAAAAGTAATGTGCAAAAGTAGGCATAACTGCAAGATTATAAAAGAAGATCAGTTATTTTGCAGTTGGACAAAAGATACCTACTTTAGCATATACAAAAACCTAGAAATCATGAAAAAACTAATACTACTTTTAGTTGTGGCATTTGTAGGCCTTACTGCTCACGCACAGGCCAAAATTGAGTTTAAAACTGAGACCATTGACTATGGAAAAATAGCCAAAGGAAGTGACGGAGTTCGCGTGTTTGAATTCACTAATACAGGAGACGCCCCTCTCGTAATTGAAGATGTAAAATCAACTTGTGGATGTACTGTTCCGAAGAAACCTAAAGGAGCTATTGCTCCCGGAGCCTCAAGCAGTATCGAAGTGAAATATGATACCAAACGAGTTGGTCCTATTCGCAAAACTGTAACTGTATATTCAAATGCTTCTGAACCTGTAAAAGCACTTAAAATTAAAGGCGAAGTTCTTGCCGGTGATAAAAGTGTTATGGAAAAGACGAAGTAAGAACTACTTGTTTAAAATAAATAAAACCGCTAGCTACTCACTAGCGGTTTTTTTGTATCAATGCCTTAAGCACAAATTTCTTCTTTAAGGTCTGTCCATTTCTCAGTATCTCCATTGCGATTCGCTTTCCAACCTTCGACGTAAATAAAGCGTTTAACTCATACAGTTCATAACTATGAGCAGGTTTTCCATTTACGAACAACAACTCATCACCTTTTTGAATACCCGCTAAATCGGCTGGAGAGTCTTTTCTAATTTCTACCACCACAATTTTTGGTAAAAGTTCAAACTTAAAGTTGGTCCTTCCAATAATCGATTGGGCAAATTTATTGACATCACCTTCTCCAAAAGTAAAAGGGTTATTAACGACCTTTTTATTACTTCTCACAACTTCCAAACCATCATGCTCCAACACAAGACCACTCATATTGTAATAAAAGGGATCCTTAAACTTAGCATTCTTTCGAAGCGTCATTATCCCTTTTTGATAATTCATAGTTACCGTAAATCGTTTAAGCAAATCACCTCCTAAACTTCCATTACGCTTGTCGAACATAAGAGAATTCCCCAATGCTTCTGGTTCTGGGCTGGCCACATTCACATCTTTTACAGTGAATGTACCAATGTGAATTTCGTCCAATCGGGTTCTTTTTCCAAAAATGTTTCCACTAAGGCCCAAACCCAAAAAATCGTCAAAATAGTTTTTTGGATCCTCTCTAATAATTAGATCTTCATCAAACAACCATAGCGCATCACTACTGCCAGAATCGATTAACAGCGTTACCTTTTCTTGTTGTCCATATGACTCCACCTCAACATCCACGTGTGGCTTGTCATTGTAAAAAACAAGATCGAAAGTTTCACATTTTCTACACTTTCTGGGCTCGAAATGATCGGGGTCATATATGGTGAGGTGTTTCGAACTGTAGTTCGTTTTCACAACAAACTGCTTAAAAAATTCATATCCAATAATACCATGTATAGGCAATCCCATTCGCGGCGATAAATTGAGTGATTCTTCAAAAACCAAAAGAATACTGTGATTATTGTCTATTGTTTTACCAATACGCAAAGAATTACCTCCACTTTTAAAAGCATCTACACTACCACCTGTTCCTAAACCACGTATTTTTATTGGAGCTACATTTTTTACTACAATCGAATCTGTTTCGGACAAGGCAAATAAGATGGTATTTTTCACACCTGTGTCTAATAAAAATGAAAGAGGAGTGCCATTAACTTCAACAGGAATGATCACAAGATTGTGGATCAATTGAAAAGAAAACGCATCTTTTTTCTCTCCTTTTTGAAAATAAAATCCGTCCTGCGCATAGCAACTATTAAAAGAAGGGAAGTATACACAGAGCGATAAAAGCAGCAGAATTTTGCATTTAGACAACACTTCAATCAAGATATAAATTTTTACTGAAAAGAGTCTGAAACTACCGTTCTTTTAATAAATATTTTGCAATTTTGCTTTTTAACTCTAGCGCTATGCCTTCTATATCTATGAAAGGGGCTCAAATGCCCGAATCTCCTATCAGAAAATTGGTTCCATTTGCGGAAAAAGCCAAGGAAAAAAATGTTCACATCTATCATTTAAACATTGGGCAACCCGATATTAAATCGCCCTCAATAGCAATGGAAGCTGTGGCCAATCATGGTGTTGCTACATTGGCATATAGTAGATCTGAGGGTTCCGAAGAATACCGAACTAAAATTGCAGCCTATTACCAGAAAAATAATATCCCGGTAGGCGGAAACGATATCATTGTAACCACTGGAGGAAGTGAGGCTCTGTTATTCGCTATGGGTAGCATTGCAGATTCTGGAGATGAAATTATCATTCCAGAGCCGTTTTATGCAAACTACAATGGTTTTGCGACTGCATCTGGAGTAAAAATAGTGCCCGTTATCTCTAAGATTGAAGACAACTTCGCGCTACCTCCTATTTCAGAATTCGAAAAATTAATTACCCCAAAAACGAAAGCCATTCTAATATGCAATCCAGGTAATCCAACCGGGTATTTATATTCGAAAGAAGAAATTCAAACCTTAGCTGAGATTGTAAAAAAGCACGATTTGTTTTTGGTTGCAGATGAAGTATATCGAGAATTCACCTATGACGGTGTTTCACACTACTCGGTATTGGAAGAGGAAGGATTAGACGAACATGCTATTATTATAGATTCGGTATCCAAACGTTATAGCATGTGTGGTGCTCGTATTGGATGTCTGGTTTCAAAAAATAAAAACGTCATTCAAACGGCCTTAAAATTTGCGCAAGCAAGATTAAGTCCGCCTACGTTTGCGCAAATTGCCAGCGAAGCAGCATTAGATACTCCGCAGAGCTATTTTGACGAAGTTATTTCTGAATACAAGCAAAGAAGAGATACGTTAATTGATGAATTGCGTAAAATTCCCGGTGTTACCGTTGGTGTTCCAAAAGGTGCATTTTATTGTATTGTACAACTACCGGTATCCGATAGTGATGCATTTGCTCAATGGTTGTTAGAAAGCTTCGATCTTAACGGAGAAACGATCATGGTAGCTCCTGCTGCTGGTTTTTACTCCAGTCCTGGAGTTGGTAAAAATCAAGTGCGAATAGCCTATGTTTTAAATGAAGAAAGTCTTGTTAAGGCGGTAAATATCTTAAAAGTAGCCTTAGAACAATATCCTGGATAATGCAGATAGAAAAACATAAATCGTTACGAGATTACAATACATTTGGCATTGATTGTAAAGCAGAACGATTTACGTCTATTAGTTCGGTTGCAGATCTAAAAGAGCTTCTTCGCGAGGCAAAAAATGAATCCTTATTTATTCTAGGCGGTGGAAGCAATATGCTACTAACAAAAGATATTGAAGCGTTAGTAGTCCACATTAATATAAAAGGTATATCAATTTATAAAGAAACCGATGACCATATCTATATCGAGGCCATGGCGGGTGAGAACTGGCATGAATTTGTTCTTTACTGTATTGATCATGGCTATGGCGGCATAGAAAATTTATCGCTAATTCCTGGGAATATGGGGACTGCTCCTATTCAAAATATTGGTGCTTATGGCGTTGAACTTGAGCAGGTTTTTTGGCATTGTGAAGCTATCGAGATTGACACAGAAAAGCTATTAACATTCAATAAGGAAGATTGTCAGTTTGGATATAGGAACTCTATCTTTAAAAATGAAGCGAAAGGAAAGTATATCATTACAAAGGTTTGTCTCCGACTGAGTAAACGAAATCACAAAAAGAGTATTTCGTATGGAGCCATCAGGCAACAGTTGGAAATAGAAGGAGTTTTAGACACGCCGTCCATTGGAGATATTTCTAAAGCTGTTATTGCCATTAGACAATCGAAATTGCCCGATCCAACTGAGATTGGAAACAGCGGTAGTTTTTTTAAAAATCCTGTGGTAGATGCCAACGAATTTGCTCGATTTACTTCAAATTTTCCAGACGCGCCTTTTTATAAAGTCACAGAGGATGCTTATAAAATTCCCGCAGGTTGGCTCATTGAGCAAGCCGGATTTAAAGGGAAACGATTTGGCGATGCAGGCGTACATGAAAAACAAGCATTGGTTTTAGTAAATCATGGAAACGCAAAAGGTTCCGAAATATGGAACCTTGCAATGCGTATTCAGAAAGAGGTAAAAGTGCAATTTGATATTACACTTACTCCCGAAGTAAATGTGATTTAGTTATCCTGTTTAGGAGCTAGTAATACTTTATCTAGAACGTGTACTACACCATTTCCTGCCATTATATCGCTATTACCAACAGCAGACACAACACCTCCTGGACCGGTAATCATTATACTATCACCCTGCATAGATGCTTTTAATTCTATTCCGCCTAGAGTTTTCATTCGATAACTCCCCTTCTTCTTGATGGTTTGCACCAAGGTAGCAGAATCCATGTTCTCATCAACAATATGATTATTAATTACCTCTTTTAAGGCCGCTCTATTGTCCTGCGATAACAATGCGTTAAAATCTTCTTCAGGAAGGTTATCCCAGGCTCCATTACTCGGTGCGAAAACAGTATAAGGCCCTTTGCCTTTAGATAGTTTTTCAACCATTTCGGCAGTTACTAAAATACTCGAGAATTTACTCAAATCCCCAGTCATCATTGTCTTTGTCATCACGCTATTAACTTGACGCTTATCCGACTCCGTTAATTCTTTCTTTTCAGGAGCAACACCCGCTTCGGGTGATTTAGTGTCATTTTTACAAGAAAAAAGAAACATTACAAGCGCAAAGGAGCAAACTATTTTATACATATTATATTTGGTTTTTGAAAATTGAATTTGTGGTTAAAAATAACCAAAATACCCATAATTAAGCCAGAAACATTGTATTTTTGCGGTATAAATTATTTGCATGGGATTAATACTTATCACGCTCGTTTTATTATTACTCGCTGTTGCTGGTATTGCTATCAAGATTTGGGCAAAGAAAGACGGTGAGTTTGCAGGTACTTGTGCTAGCCAAAGTCCTTTTTTAAATAAGAATGGTGAAGCATGTGGCTTTTGTGGTAAAACACCGGATCAGTTCGACTCTTGTTCTGAAACCAATCACACTAAATAAGGTCATAGGCTAATGGTGCTTCTTTCCATTTTCGCCATTGTCGTACTTTGCAACTGTGGATATTACTTATTGTTCGCTAAGTTCTCCTTCGTTGAATCACCTGTAGCTAAAAAGAATACATCCATCCCGATATCGGTGCTCGTCTGCGCAAAAAATGAAGCCGAAAATTTAGAAAAAAACATTCCGGTTCTATTAGCACAAAGCTATCCCAATTTTGAACTCATTTTAATTAATGATGCATCAAAAGACAATACATTAGAAATAATGGAACGATTCGCGGCTCAAGATGGTAGAGTTCATACGGTAAATGTAGAAAACAATGAAGCCTTTTGGGGAAACAAAAAATACGCATTAACACTTGGGATTAAAAGAGCTATCAACAAACACATGCTTTTTACAGATGCCGATTGCGTCCCCTCATCAGATCGTTGGATTCAAGAAATGGCTAACCAATTTACAGAAGAAAAGCAACTTATTTTAGGATACGGCGCTTATCAGAAACGCAAAGGGTTTCTCAATAAAATTATTCGTTTCGAAACCTTAATGACCGCTCTTCAGTATTTCTCTTATGCCTTAGCTAAAAAACCTTATATGGGGGTAGGCAGAAATTTAGGTTACACAAGTTCTTTATACTATGGCCAAAAAGGATTTATGAATCATATGCGAATTGCTTCAGGCGATGATGATTTATTCGTAAATGAAGCTGCAACTAGAGATAATGTAGCTATATGCTTTTCGGAAGACAGTTTTACCTATTCGAAACCTAAGGAGCGATTTAGCGAATGGTTTTTACAAAAAAGAAGACACCTCACAACCGCCAAGTTCTATAAACCAAAGCATCAATATTTGCTTGGCGGTTATTATCTAGTTGTGTTCTTATTCTGGCTAGGCGCCTTGAGTATTCCATTTATTGTAGACTGGAAATTACCAATCGCACTTATTATTTTACGATTTTTACTACAGTATATTTTTGTTGGTTTCGCGGCAAAAAATCTAAAAGAACAATCGCTTATTCCTTTTATTCCTTTTTACGAATTATTTTTAGTGTGCGCGCAATTAGCTATCTTTATTTCCAATTCTATTTCAAAACCTTCTAGGTGGAAATAACAAAGAAACGTATTCTTATACATGTGCAAGAAGCCAAGCAAGGAAAGCAAAGTGCTTTCAATTTTTTGCTACATCACTTCTGGAATGATGTCTATGGCTTTCAATTAAAGCGAGTTAATGATGAATATGAAGCAGAAGATATCACCATTGAAACCTTTTCAAAAGCGTTTGATAAAATTGACACCTTTAATGAAAAGTACACCTTCGGGACGTGGTTAATAACCATTTCAAAAAATATTCAGATAGATAAAAGTCGAAAAAAGAAGGCTTCTATTCGTTCTCAAACTACCGATGCAACGCATGAACAGGTGCAAAAAATTGCAGACCAGGCACCTTCTCCAGAAGATAAGTTAATTACTGAACAAAATTTAGCACAATTACTAAGACACATAAAACGCTTAAAACCACATTACCAAGAAATAATAAATCTGAGGTATTTCCAGGAAATGAGCTATAATGAAATATCTGAAACCCTTGAAGAGCCTCTTAATAATGTGAAAATCCGACTTCTTCGTGCAAGAAATCTCTTGGCCGACATCATTAATCAATCGAATAAGAAGTGAAAATTTCTCTAAAAAAATTAGGCCCTGGGTTTTTATTTGCCGGAGCCGCTATTGGTGTATCTCATCTTGTTCAATCTACTCGAGCGGGAGCTGATTTCGGATTTGCGCTCTTATGGGCGCTTATCCTCATTAATATTGTAAAATATCCCTTTTTTCAATTCGGTCCACGATATGCAAGCGCGACTGGAGAAAGTTTATTAGAAGGATATGCAAAGCTCGGAAAAGGCGTTTTACTGGCTTATTTTGTTCTCACCTTTGCTACCATGTTCACCATACAAACGGCGGTAACTATTGTTACAGCCGGGATTGCCTCTTCTTTATTTGGCGGAGCTTCATCTGTAATCTGGACAGCAATTATTACTGCGGTGTGTTTTGCAATACTGATTATTGGAAAATACAAGCTCTTAGATAAGGTTATGAAAGTGATTGTTATTTCCCTCACCATTAGTACCGTTGTAGCCGTATTATTTGCAACCAAAAATGCTCCCTCCATATCTCTAGCTCAAGATTTCCCTACCAATGCAGCTTCTATAGCTTTCTTAATTGCATTTATGGGCTGGATGCCAGCCCCTTTAGATATCTCCATCTGGCATTCGATTTGGACCGTAGAAAAGAAAAAAATTGACCCAACACTAGAGACCAAACAATCACTTTTTGATTTTAATGTTGGATACGGAGCTACTATTATATTAGGTGTTGGGTTTGTCGCACTTGGCGCACTCGTCATGTTTAATTCGGGAGAAAGTTTTTCTTCTAACGGAACTACATTTGCCAATCAGTTAATTCATATGTACACAAGTAGCCTAGGAGATTGGGCGAAAATAATTATTGGCGTTGCAGCATTGACAACCATGTTTAGCACTACCCTAACTACCTTAGACGCCTCGCCAAGAGTAATGCACAAAACGTCCGAAATTATATTAAATAAACCCATCGCTCGTGGGTATTTAATTTGGCTTTTGGTTTTAGTTGCCGGCACCTTATCAATTTTCTTTTTCTTTATTTCTGAAATGGGATTGCTTATAAAAATCGCAACCGTACTATCATTTCTTACGGCTCCTTTCTATGCAATTTTAAATTTTTTAGTCATCCGAAGCAAGCAAACTCCAGATTCGGCACGCCCTGGACCTGCAATGCAAATGTTTAGCATATGCAGTATTTTCATCTTAATTGGCTTTAGTATTTGGTATGTAATGACATTGTTTTGATCATTGCCGAATTTGGGATTAAGTAGTATCTTTGTATACGCTATGGAAACACAAACTGCGCCTACTAAACAACACACTCCTAAACCAAAATGGCTTCGTGTAAAACTTCCCACTGGAAAGAAATATACGGCATTACGTGGTTTGGTAGACAAATACGACCTTCATACAATTTGCACTTCAGGAAGTTGTCCTAATATGGGGGAGTGTTGGACTGAAGGAACTGCAACCTTTATGATTTTAGGAAATGTTTGCACACGATCTTGTGGGTTTTGCGGTGTAAAAACGGGAAGACCGGAAACGGTAGATTGGGATGAACCTGAAAAAGTAGCTCGATCTATCAAATTGATGGGGATTAAGCATGCTGTTGTCACTTCAGTAGACCGAGATGACTTAAAAGACATGGGGTCTATCATTTGGGCAGAAACAGTTCAAGCCATCCGCCGAATGAATCCAGAAACTACCTTAGAAACCCTTATTCCAGATTTTCAAGGAGAAACTCGAAATATAGATCGCATCATTAAAGTGGCTCCCGAAGTAGTTTCACATAATATGGAGACCGTAAAACGACTAACACGAGAAGTTCGGATACAGGCAAAATACGAACGAAGTCTAGAAGTATTGCGCTATTTAAAACAAGAAGGAATTAAACGTACTAAAAGTGGTATTATGCTTGGTCTTGGGGAAACTGAAGAGGAAGTATTAGAAACCATGCAGGATCTTCGCAACGTAGGTCTAGATATAATTACCATAGGTCAATATCTACAACCCTCTAAAAAACATCTTCCGGTAAAGGAATTTATAACGCCAGAACAATTTAAAAAGTACGAAAAAATCGGACTCGAAATGGGATTCCGTCATGTGGAAAGCGGTGCCTTGGTTCGTTCTTCTTACAAAGCCCAAAAACATCTTACCTAAATCATGGGGACTCCTATTAAAATTGGGATCAATGGTTTTGGCCGCATAGGAAGAACCTTTTTTAGACTCGTATTAGATCATCCGGGAATAGAAGTTGTTGCTATTAATGATATTTCGGACTCAAAAACGCTGAGTCATTTATTAAAATACGATAGCATTCACGGGGTTTTAAAAGAAGATGTATCGTATTCGGATACGCATCTGATAGTTGGCGACAAACACATTGCATTTAGCTCAGTAAAGGATATAGAAGCTATTCGCTGGCCTCAATTAGACATTGTAGTAGAATGCACAGGGAAATTCAAAGAACGATTTCAACTAAAACACCACCTAGAAAATGGTGCAGGCAAAGTTATTTTATCGGTCCCTGCTATTGATGAGTCAATTAAAACGATTGTTTTAGGTGTAAATGATGCAACCATAGACCATGAAGATCGAATTCTTTCTAATGCTTCTTGTACAACCAATAATGCTGCGCCACTTTTGAAGGTAATTAATGAGCTTTGTGGTATAGAACAAGCGTATATAACAACCATACATTCGTACACTACAGATCAAAGCTTACACGATCAACCACATCGAGACCTACGAAGAGCTCGTGCCGCTGGTCAATCTATCGTTCCAACAACCACGGGAGCCGCAAAAGCACTTACCAAAATATTTCCCGAACTTGCCGCCGTTATTGGTGGATGTGGAATAAGAGTACCTGTTCCCAATGGATCCTTGTGTGATATTACGTTTAATGTTCGAAAAGAAGTGGACATAGACGAGGTAAATAGGGCTTTCAAAGCAGCCTCAGAATCTTCGCTAAAAAATATTCTTCAGTATACCGAAGATCCAATTGTGTCTATTGATATTGTTGGAAATCCGCATTCATGTATTTTCGATGCTGGTATGACATCGGTTATCGGAAAGATGGTCAAAATCATTGGATGGTACGATAATGAAGTAGGCTATTCTTCAAGAATTATTGATTTAATCCTCAAAATATCGAGGAAATAACTATATTTATCGGCGAAGTGCAAAAATGCAATGAGGCTTTTTCAACAGATACGTAACCAATTTACTGCTAGCTGCTTATTTTTGCTGGTCTTTTTTATGGGGTTTTCCCAACAGAAAGCTCAGGATACACTGGTGCTTGTAAAAAAGTATCAGGATGAGTCTTTTCAAGCTTTACGTTCGCAGAACTTTGATGAAGCCATTATCAAGCTAACCAAAGCGAATAGCCTGATGTCCGAGAGCAAAGAAGTTCGTCTTAAAGGTGATATTAAACTTCGAATCGGGAACTTGTATTACTTCCTACAAAATTATGATAAAGCAGCGGCAGAAACCGAACGAGCCGTTGAAATCTTTCTCGAAACTGGACAGGAGGACTTGTTGGCACAGTCCTACAACTTATTAGCGCTTATCAATACCAATAGATTTCATTTTACCGAGGCTGAGTCGTATGCCAAACAAGCCAATTCGTACTTTATAAAGCAAAATGATGAGTTAGGACAGGCCGATGTAATTTTTACGTTCGGATCTTTAGAACTTAAACGAGGTAATTACACCAGTGCGATTAATTACTTCGATGCAGCGATTCCGCTTTTAGAGAAGTTTGATTCTAATTATCAATTGACCTTCGCATACCTAGAAAAGGCGGAAGCTTATCTTCAACTAGAAGATGGAGCCGCTCCAAATACGCTTCAACACGCTCGTACAGCACTTGATAATGCAAAGCGTTTACTCGAAGGAAAAAACTTTACAAAACTAGAGATTGAAAGCTATCGAATTACAAGTCGCATAGCTCTTAAGGAAAACAAATTTAGTTCTGCAGAAGAGTACTTAACCAAATATGAATCCAAGAATGATTCATTATTTCAGGTTTATTTAGGAGCCATATCCAAAGGTGTAGATGCCGAATCTAACATTGGGGATCTCAACGAAATTATCGCCGCTAAAAATACAGAACTAGACAAAAAGCAAAAGTCCATCAACTTTGGTAAAATGACTACGGGATTGAGTATTGCCCTTATTGTTATTTTATCTCTTCTCACACTCTCACTTTATAAGAACAACAACTTGAGAGCTAAAGCAAACGACTTATTGCAAGACAAAAACACCGAACTTCAATTAGCGAAAGAGAAGGCAGAAAAAGCTTCCTTGGCAAAAGCACAGTTTTTGTCAACCATCACGCACGAACTTCGAACTCCTTTGTATGCGGTAACCGGACTTACGCATCTTTTGTTAGAAGAAAACCCAAAGCCAGATCAAAAAGAACACCTAAACTCGTTAAAATTTTCGGGAGAATATCTTTTGTCTTTGATTAATAATATTCTTGATCTCAACAAACTTGAAGCCAATAAAGTAGAAGTTGAAAAAACTACGTTTGGACTCAAAAAACGTATCAGTGATGTGTTGGTAGCACTTAAAAAATCTGCTGAAGACAGGCGAAACAATTTACATTTCGAATTTGATGAATCCATACCAGAAAAGCTGGTTGGGGATCCGCTAAAATTATCTCAAATTTTGATCAATTTAGTTGGGAACTCGGTGAAATTTACTCAAAATGGGGATGTTTCGGTTAGAGTAAAACGTCTTGACCAACACAATGAAAAAGTGACCTTGCATTTCGAAATTGAAGATAATGGTGTTGGGATTTCAAAGAAAAAGCAAAAAAGTATTTTCGAAACTTTCTCACAGGCCTCGCTTCAAATTAATCGAAAATTTGGTGGAACAGGTCTTGGACTGTCTATTGTAAAAAACCTCCTAGAATTAATGGGAAGTAGAATTCATTTAGAAAGTCAGTTAGGCAAAGGATCTAAGTTTTGGTTCGATATCCGATTTGACATTGCAGAAGAATTACGTGAAGATAAGAATCCGCAGATTCCTGTGGTTCAGGTAGATTATTCTGTATTAGAAAACAGAAACGTATTGGTGGTTGAAGACAACAAAATCAACCAAATGATTACGCGAAAAATACTTGAGAAAAACAAAATGAATTGTATGGTGGCAGATAATGGTATGGATGCCATTGCACTCATTAAGGAGCATACCTACGATGTTATTTTAATGGATATCCACATGCCAGGTATTAGTGGAATTGAAGCCACTCAAAAGGTTCGTCAATTTGATTCTCAGCTTCCTATTATTGCTTTAACCGCTGTAACCATTGACGAAAATCTAGACGACTTCTACAAAGCTGGATTTAATGAAATAATCCCAAAGCCGTTTAAAACAGAAGAATTCTTCGAGAAGATTTACCGAACGCTCGAAAATTCTAAAATTCCAATTTAAGCATAGCGTTCTACGTGCTTTAAAATAGTCTCCTTAAAAAATGAATCTTGATCTTTTAGAATCTGTGTGGTAATAGGCAGATAGTACAACGCGAATTTATTCAACTTCGGTTGCAAGCGCATGTAGTCTTTTTCGGTAGTAAGAATTAACTCCTCCTCTTGTAACGATGTAATCTCCTTTTCAGAAAAATGATGATGATCTGCGAATTTTCGATGCGTGAATGTACAACCTCTATCTTTTAAAAATCTAAGCAAAGGCGTAGGATTAGCAATACCTGTCACCAAGGTAAATGGTTTGTCAGCCAGGTAATCTAAAGATTGTGATTCTGAGACATTATAAATATGCTGACTGTAACCAATTGATGAAAAATACAATTTCTGATGTGACTTTAACGGCATTCTAAATTCGATTTCTTGCATCTTAGCATAAGGAACATTAGAAGGACATTTGGTTACGACAATGATATCGGCTCGTTTCATTCCACTTCGCGATTCTCTCAAATTCCCAGCAGGAACTACAAAATCGTCTATAAACAAGTCATCAAATGGCGTTAATACGATGGAGAACGATGGTCGAACCTTACGATGTTGAAAAGCATCATCCAGCAAAATGATATCTGCGTCTTTTTTCAAATTTGCAATCCCTTCTCTACGATCTGCACAAACGGCAACCGTGGCCTTAGGATATTTCTTTTTAAATTGTAACGGCTCATCCCCAACTTCTTCGGCAGTACTCGACGTGAGCACCTCTTTATAGCCTTTTGTCTTTCGTTTGTATCCTCTACTTAAAGTTGACACCTTGTAGCGCGTTAGCAAAAATTCGAGCAGATATTCAATCATTGGAGATTTTCCGGTTCCACCCATCGACAAGTTACCCACACAAATTACGGGCAATTCATATTTTTCACTTTTCCAACGGCCGCTGTCGTACAAACGATTTCGTACCGCTGTCACCAAACTGTAAAGAATCGAAAATGGAAGTAATAACCTACGGAGAACCTTCATACAGCGAAAGTAGCAAATTCTGATGAAGACAAGAATTTCAAAATATAAAAACGAATTGAATCAGAAAAAGTATATTTACTTCAAATTAGCAGCATGCAAGTAAAAGACGTCATTGCGTTACTCGAAGAAATTGCTCCACTATCCTATTCAGAAGATTTTGACAATACAGGATTATTGGTTGGCGATTCTCAAATGAAAGTCTCTGGAGTTCTGGTAACACTAGACACATTAGAGTCTGTGGTAGATGAAGCCATTTCAAACAACTGTAACCTTATCGTTAGTTTTCATCCCATTATATTTAGTGGATTAAAAAAAATTACAGGAGCAACTTATGTGGAACGCGTTGTTCAAAAAGCGATTAAAAATGACATTGCAATTTTTGCAATTCATACAGCGCTAGATAATGCTTGGAAAGGTGTAAATAATATGATCTGTGAAAAACTAGGATTACAACAAAGACAAATCCTAATTCCCCAAGCAGGCACAATCAATAAACTTGTCACGTTTGTACCCGCAGAGGCGGCAGAAAAAGTTAGAAATGGACTTTTTAAAGCAGGCGCTGGTTCTATTGGAAATTATAACAATTGCAGTTTTAACAATGCTGGGATGGGTAGTTTTCAAGGCAATGAAGCGAGTCAGCCCACTAAAGGCACTAAAGGCAGTCTTCATTTCGAGGCAGAAGTTCAAATTGGAATTACTTTTCAAAAGCATCTAGAATCTGGCATTCTTAAAGCACTACATGAACATCATCCCTATGAAGAAGTTGCCTATGAAGTAACTACCTTAAACAACACCAATCAGCACATCGGAATGGGAATGATAGGTGAATTTACCAACGACATCAATGAAAAGGAGTTTTTACAACGCGTAAAAGACACCTTTAAAACGGGATGCATACGACATTCCCCACTTTTGAATAAATCGATAAAACGAGTTGCCGTTTTGGGTGGCAGTGGAAGTTTTGCCATCTCTGCAGCAAAAGCAGCAGGAGCAGATGTATTTATGACAGCAGACTTAAAATATCATGACTTTTTTAGCGCAGAAGGCAAGATGTTATTGGCAGATATTGGTCATTATGAAAGCGAACAGTACACAAAAGAGCTTTTAGTTGCAGAGCTTAACAAAAAAATCACTAATTTTGCAGTCGTTTTATCAGAAGTCAACACCAATCCTATTACCTATTTTTAGTATATGGCAAAAAAAACCGAAACCACTGTAGAAGAGAAGCTAAGAGCGCTATACGATTTACAATTAATCGATTCGCGCGTGGATGAAATAAGAAACGTACGTGGAGAGTTACCACTGGAGGTAGAAGACCTTGAAGACGAAGTAGCTGGAATGAATACGCGTATGGAGAAATTGAACGCAGATCTAGAGGTTATTGAAGATAATATTAAGGAAAAGAAAAACCAGATCGAAGAGTCTAAAACGCTTATCAAAAAGTATACTGCGCAACAAGACAATGTTCGAAATAATCGCGAATACAATTCGTTGACCAAAGAAGTTGAATTCCAAGAATTGGAAATTCAATTAGCCGAAAAACACATTAAAGAGTTCAAAGCGCAGATTGAGCAGAAGAAAGAAGTGATCGTAGAAACGAAAGACCGTTTAACTGCTCGTGAAGAACACTTAAAGCATAAGAAAAACGAACTAGACGAAATCCTTGCAGAAACCGAAAAGGAAGAACAAGCTTTGTTAAACGAGTCTTTAAAATTCGAAAAGAAAATCGAAGAACGTTTGGTCGGTGCTTATAAGCGAATTCGCGGTAATGTGAAAAATGGATTAGCAGTAGTAGCAGTAGAACGCGGTGCTTCTGGAGGATCTTTCTTTACGATACCTCCGCAAGTACAAATGGAAATTGCTTCTCGCAAAAAAATTATTACCGATGAGCACAGTGGACGTATCTTGGTAGATCCTGCCTTAGCGCAAGAAGAACAAGAGAAAATGCAATCGCTTTTCGACAAAGTAAAGTAGTACATATTTATTACGAACAATAACAAAGCCTTCACAAACTTGTGAGGGCTTTTTTTGTATCTTGACCTGAAAGGTTTCTTTCGTAAACCGACTTAGCTATCAAATGTTTAAACAATGAAAAAATACCTCTTTATTACATGGTCATTTGCCCTTTTAACATTGCAAGGTGCTTGTCAATCAAATGAATCTTATAAAAAAGCGGAGGCCAAGGCTCAAAGTGAACAAACCCCAATAGTCGTACCTACTCAAGATGGATTGGATCGCGCCTATTTCGCTAGCGGATGTTTTTGGTGTGTAGAAGCGGTTTATGAAAGTGTTAAAGGTGTAAAAGAGTCTATTTCTGGGTACAGTGGAGGACACACCGACAACCCGACCTATGAGGCCAGCAATACAGGCTTAACTGGACATGCCGAAGCAGTCGAAATTATTTACGATGCATCTGTTGTTTCTTTTAGTGACTTGGTAGATGTTTATTTTGGGTCGCAAAACGTGACTCAGGTAAATGGACAAGGACCTGACAGAGGCAGCCAATACCGCTCGATTATCTTTTATCAGAACGATGAACAAAAAAAGATTATTGATGAGAAAGTAGCTGAGCAAGAAAAAATCCATGGAGCTGGCAACGTAGCTGCACAGGTACTCCCATTTCAGAAGTTTTGGTTAGGTGAAGCCTATCACCAGGATTTTGAAAAACGCAACCCGAATCATGGATACATTCGTAATGTATCAGCGCCTAGATTGCGACGTTTTCAAAAGAAATTTCCTCAATTATTAAAAGAAAATTCAAACCATTAAACACTTAGTGCTTTGTAGCTTTTACGGCAAATAAGAGCGGATATTGCTTTGTTTTTAATTCGAAGTAACCTTGTTTGTTTATTTCAAGATCTGGAAAAACATCGTAAGGAGATGCGTCAAATTCATCGAGAGAGTCAATGTGCAGTCCTGCCTCAATTAAGGAGGTGAGCACATCCCTTAACGAATGATTCCAACCGTATTCTTTGCTAATCATTTTTGATTTACCGTCATCAGCATAGGTGCCCTCATATTCGTCGTATATCACTTCTTTCTGATGGTATCCATACTTCATTTCTGGAGGAGATACTGTATAATCAAACATCCACGCAATTGGATGGAAATCTACAATATAAAATTGCCCTCCTTTTGCGAGTCTTTCGGCTATCATTTGCGCCCACGGTTTTAATGAAGGCAACCAACCAATAGTTCCATAACTCGTAAAAACGATATCGAACTGACTCTTGACAAACTTCGAAGTATCTAAAACATTGCAACAAACAAATTGAGCATCTAGATTTAGTTCGTCGTTTAATGACTTCGCTAACTCAATAGCCTTATCACTCAAATCAACACCAACACATTCTGCCCCTAGACGACTCCAGCTCAAGGTATCTTGTCCAAAATGACATTGCAGATGTAATAGGCTCTTTCCAGAAACATCTCCTAATGCTTCTAATTCGTAGCTATTGAGTGAACTCTTTCCTTTCTTAAAACCATCCAAGTCATAGAAATCACTTGCCGCATGAATCGCCACTTTTTGATTCCATGTCTCTTTATTTGTACTGAATGCTTTGTTTAAGTCCATAACTGATATCATTTACGCAAAGTTAAGTATTCCCCGTATTTTTATGCTATGAAAAGAATTTCTTCAGAAGACATAAAAGAGATGGATTCCCGATTTCGCGCTCATCTAGTGAATAGTTGCACTGGGTACAAAAGCGCCAACTTAATCGCTACAAAATCTGAAAATGGTATTGAAAATGTAGCAGTGTTCAGCAGTATCACTCATTTAGGCAGTCATCCACCGCTTATTGGATTTGTACTCAGACCAACCACGGTACCGCGAAATACATACGAAAATTTGAAACAATCCGGAAAATTCACAATCAATCACATTCAAGAAAACATGATCGAGGATGCGCATCATACCTCAGCGAAATACCCAAAAGATGTTTCGGAATTTGATAACACATCCCTTACCCCGGTCTATAGGGACAAATTTCAAGCTCCATTCGTTGCCGAATCAACTATTCAGATTGCTTGCAGTTATGTTAATGAATATGATATAAAAGAAAATGGCTGCATCTTTATCATTGGTGCGATCGAAAGCATCTATCTTTTAGACGATTTTATAAATGAAGACGGATTTGTTCAACTGGACAAAGCAGCTAGTGTGAGCATCAATGGTTTAGATGGATATGCAAGCGTGAGTCTGATCAATCGATTTAAATATGCACGCCCAAATGACGAATAGTTTCCGTATTTTTACTGAAAACCCATCCGAATGAAAAAGACGGCACTTCTACTCTTCCTTTTCGCTTGCCTAGTGGCTTGTAAAAATGAAGGAAAAAAAGAATCCCAACCAACTCAAAATAGAGAACTGATACCAGATCACGATGCCAATCCCGTGTTGTCGACCGCCGAGACTATTGCGTATAAAAACGGATTTGACACATGGAATGATGTTTCTGAACTCAACTTTACTTTCAATGTTGATCGTGGTGAACGTCACTTTGAACGTTCATTTAAATGGATGCCTCAAACAAATGAAGTGACCTATATGTCTTCTAATGACACGGTATCTTACCAACGTTCGGCAAGTCTAGATTCCATATACATTCAAGCAGATCAAGCCTTTATTAATGACAAATATTGGCTACTTGCTCCTTTTCAATTGGTATGGGACGAAGGGACATCGATTTCTGAAAAAGAAAATCAAATCGCACCTATTTCTAAGGATACACTTAACATGCTCACAATCGTTTATGGAGAAGAAGGCGGCTATACGCCAGGTGATGCTTACGACTTTTATTACGGCAATGATTTTATGGTGAAAGAATGGGTCTTTCGAGAAGGAAATCAGGAAGCTGCATCTATGGCCACAACCTTTGAAGATTACGAAGATTTCAGCGGACTTAAAATTGCTCAAATGCATAAAGATAGTACTGGAGGATTCAAACTATATTTTACTAATATTTCGGTTAAAAAATAAATGGAGAATAGTTTATCGTATGCCCAACAATGTGATAACCAAGACCCCTTAAAACACTTTCGGGATCAGTTTCACCTTCCTGTAGATACGCACGGAACACCACTTATTTACCTCTGTGGAAATTCCTTAGGACTACAACCTAAACACACTAAAAAGTACATAGATCAGGAACTTAAAGACTGGGAGTTACTTGGTGTTGAAGGTCACACCGAAGCAGAAAACCCTTGGCTTCCGTACCACGAATTTTTAAGTGCTTCCATGTCCAAAATAGTTGGAGCTAAACCAAGTGAGGTTGTTATGATGAACACGCTAACGACCAACTTACATTTATTGATGGTTAGTTTTTACCAACCGTCTGAGGCGCGATACAAGATTATTATCGAAAGTGACGCTTTTCCGAGTGATAAATACGCGGTAGAGAGTCAGTTAAAATTTCATGGATACGATCCGAGCGATGCTCTTATTTTATGGAAGCCTCGTGAAGGAGAGGACATATGTCGTTTTGAAGATTTGCAGGCCATTATGAATGAGCAAGGCGATAGCGTATCCTTACTTATGATTGGTAGCACCAATTACTATAGTGGGCAGCATTTTCCGTTGCAAAAAATTACCGAATTAGGTCATAAACATAATGCCATGGTTGGATTTGATCTCGCTCATGGGGCCGGAAACATTCAACCTAATCTCCATGACACCGGAGCAGATTTTGCCGTGTGGTGCAGTTACAAATATTTAAACAGTGGCCCAGGAAGTTTAGGAGGATGTTTTGTACACGAACGTCATGCCAACAATCCAAAATTAAAACGTTTTACGGGTTGGTGGGGACACAATAAAGAAACCCGATTTGGCATGCGTGACGAATTTGATTTGTTACCTGGAGCCGAAGGATGGCAATTGAGCAACCCTCCTATTTTGAGCATGGCCGCTATTCGAGCCAGTTTGGATGTTTTTGAAACTGCTGGATTCGAAAACCTTCGGAAGAAGTCAGAAAAATTAACCGGTTACCTTGAATTTCTAATCGATGAATTAAAGAATCCGAATATCAAAATTATAACACCTCGCAATTTAGACGAGCGCGGTGCACAATTAAGCATACAAGTACAAAATGCCAACAAGGAAGTTTTTGACAAACTCACACAATCTGGAGTTATAAGTGATTGGCGTGAGCCAGATGTAATTAGAGTGGCTCCTGCCCCATTGTACAATAGCTTTGAAGATGTATATCAATTCGTACAACGACTAAAAAAGGTTTTAGATTAGATGAACAAATCGCAAAACATACTTATAATTGGCGCAGGACTTTGCGGAAGTTTGCTAGCACTACGTTTGGCACAACGCGGTTACAACGTACAATTGGTAGAAAAACGTCCAGACCTTCGCGAAGAACTGCAAGATGCCGGACGATCTATTAATTTAGCCTTAAGTGATCGTGGATTACGAGGATTGCGTTTGGCTGGTGTTGAAGAAGCAGCCAAAGAATTATGTATTCCAATGCATGGACGAATGATTCATGATAAAGAAGGCAATACGTTTTTAAGTCCGTACAGTGGTCGAGAAAATGAGTATATCAATTCGATTTCTCGCCCGGGATTGAATATGTTACTTCTAGACGAAGCCGAAAAGATGCCCAACGTTTCTATTATTTTTAATAAAGGTTGTCATCAAGTAGATCTAGAAAATGCGTCAGCCATTTTTAAAGATTATGACACTGGAGAAGAAATACAACTCTCTGGAGATGTTATTTTAGGAACGGATGGAGCAGGATCTGCGGTGCGGAAAAGCATGTTTAATCATCGGAAATTCTTGTTTAGTTTCTCTCAAGAATGGTTAACACACGGGTATAAAGAAATTACGATTCCTCCAGCCGAAGGAGGAGGCTATAGAACAAACAAAAGCGCACTTCATATTTGGCCTCGAGGAGAAGATATGCTCATCGCATTACCTAATTTGGATGGTAGCTTTACCGTCACCCTGTTTCTACCTTATTCGAATAGCGATTATTGCTTTGATAATCTCACCACTAAAGATATTGTACTCGAGTATTTCAATCAAGAATACCCAGATGCCGTTGCTCTCATGCCAAATTTGGCCGAGGAGTTTTTCGAAAACCCAACGGGTCCTCTTGGAACTATTAAGTGTTCTCCATGGAACAGTTACGGCAAAACTCTTTTATTGGGAGATGCCGCTCATGCCATAGTACCCTTTTATGGACAAGGAATGAATGCCAGTTTTGAAGATGTTATTGTATTTGATAACGTATTAGATCGTTTCCAAGACCAACCAACCGACTGGCAAAAAGTATTCTCAGCTTACGAAAAGGAAAGAAAAAAGGATACAGATGCCATCGCAGATCTAGCGGTAGACAACTTTCATGAAATGAAAGAACACACTGCAAGTCCGTTATTTCAACAGAAACGAAAACTCGAAATTGCCTTCGAAACCAATTTTCCTAACAAGTATTCCAGCAAGTACGCTTTGGTCACCTTTAATGAGCATATTAGTTATGAGCAGGCCATGAAACAAGGACGCGCACAAGACAAAGCCATTTTAAATTTATTAAACGACGGGAAACTACCAATAGAAATGTCGTTGGAAAATAAACTAGCAATGGTTCAAAAAGAAACAGAAGATATTCTTCACGACGATGAAGTCGTGGGTAATTTATAACTATATGGGAGTATTAAATGACAAAGCCACCCCAAGAGGTGCATACCCGCATGTAAAACGTGCTGGAGATTTTATATTCGTAAGTGGTACAAGTTCTCGTCTACCCGATAACAGCTTTGCTGGAGTTCACCAGGTGGATGAGATGGGCACCATGCGATTAGATGTTCGAGAACAAACACGAGCTGTGCTTGAAAATATTCAAGATTATCTCGCGACCGAAGGCGCAACTATGGCAGATGTTGTAGATGTAACTAGCTTTTTGGTAAATATGAATGACTTTGCGGGTTACAATGAAGTCTATGCTGAGTTTTTTAGCAAGGAAACCGGGCCCGCTAGAACCACTGTGGCCGTGCACCAACTACCACATCCTAATCTGGTAGTAGAGATTAAGGCGATGGCCTATAAACCGAAAAATTAATATGAGTTCGTTTAAAAATAGTATTGGAGTCCTTTTACTCTGCCTTGTGTATCCCATATTGGCTCAAGAAAAAAAGCCCTTCTCTATTGGAGAAACGGTTTCGATAGCTTCTACTATTTTAAAAGAGAAAAGGGAACTAAATATTTATTTGCCGCAGAGTTATGGAAAAATATCGGACAAAAAATACCCCGTTATCTACCTATTAGATGGATCGGCAGACGAAGATTTCATTCATGTAGCAGGTTTGGTTCAATTTGGTTCTTTTTCATGGATCAATATGCTACCAGAAAGTATAGTTGTTGGAATTGCAAACGTAGACAGAAAACGTGACTTCACCTTTCCAACCTCGATTGAAAGAGACAAAAAGGAGTTTCCCACCACAGGTGGATCTGAAAAATTTATCAGTTTTATTAAAAACGAATTACAACCCTACATCAATCTGAATTACAGTGTTACGGATGAAAAAACCATTATTGGCCAGTCTTTAGGGGGTCTTCTGGCAACAGAAGTTCTGCTGAAAAAACCTGAACTTTTTAATAATTATATTATTGTATCTCCCAGCATGTGGTGGGACGATCATTCGGTACTTGATTGGAACCCAAAAAAAGACAGCTCTCCGAAGAAAGTTTATGTGGCTGTTGGGAGTGAAGGCCCAACTATGGAGACAGGGGCGATTAAACTTAGGTATAAGCTAGAACTAGCCTACAAAGAAGGAGGAGGAATTGTTTATTTCAACTTTTTAGAGGCTCAAGATCACGGAGACACGTTACATTTGGCCATTTATGATGCGTTTGAACAAATGTTTGACAAAGAGTGATAAAACGTAAGCCATGAAAAAAATAAATAATTATATACAAGGTACGTATCAAGATTCAGTTTCTGGCAATTGGTTGGACAACTACAATCCGTCCAATGGTGAAGTGTATGCGCATATTGCCAATTCAAATTCCGAAGACATTGAGGAGGCTTATCAAGCGGCTGCCAAGGCCTTCCCCATATGGAGTAATACCACCATCGACGAAAGAAGCAAGATTTTATTAAAGTTAGCCGATTTAATCGAAGCCAATCTCGATCGACTGGCAGAGGCGGAAAGCTTAGACAATGGAAAACCTTTGTCTTTGGCTAAAGCTGTGGATATTCCTAGGGCATCGGCTAATTTTCGATTTTTTGGCAATGCCATTACACAGTTTGCCAGTGAAGCTCATGAAAGTGTTGGACTAAAGACAATGAATTTCACCTTGCGTCAACCCATTGGGGTAGTTGGCTGTATTTCGCCTTGGAACCTTCCTCTATATTTATTTACGTGGAAAATTGCACCTGCTATTGCAGCGGGAAACTGCGTAGTAGCAAAGCCAAGTGAAGTTACGCCTATGACAGCCTATCTTTTAGGAGAATTAGCATCTGAAGCTGGCTTACCCGCCGGAGTTTTGAACATTGTGCATGGCAGTGGATCCTCAGCTGGGCAAGCGATCGTTGCGCACCCAAAAATTAAAGCAATCTCATTTACAGGAGGAACTCAAACCGGAGCTCATATTGCTCGAACGGCAGCGCCTTTGTTTAAGAAATTATCGCTGGAATTAGGTGGGAAAAACCCGAATCTCATTTTTGCTGATTGTGATTACGGTAAAATGCTAGCGGTGACGGTCAAGTCGTCATTCGCAAATCAAGGTCAAATTTGTTTGTGTGGAAGTAGAATTTATGTTGAAAAAAGCATTGCCGAACGATTTAAAAAAGATTTTGTTGAAAAGGTAGCTGCTCTGAAGGTAGGCAACCCAATGAACGCTGATACAGATTTAGGAGCACTTGTTTCTAAAGCTCACTTAGAAAAAGTAGAACAGTATATCAAAATAGCACAGGAAGAAGGTGGAAAATTACGCTATGGTGGTAAGCGTGTTCAAGTTCCAAATGGTGAAAATGGATACTACCTCCAACCTACTATTATCGAGGTAGCAAATAATGACTGTACGATTCAACAAGAAGAAGTATTTGGGCCTGTGGTAACTATTTCCACTTTTGAAACAGAAGAAGAAGCCTTACGTTTAGCGAATGATGTTAAATACGGACTATCGTCTACGGTTTGGACAAGTGACTTGGATAGAACTATGCGACTATCCAAAAAATTAGAAGCGGGAATCGTTTGGGTAAATACCTGGTTAAATAGAGACCTACGAACTCCTTTTGGAGGGGTTAAATCTAGCGGCGTGGGACGTGAAGGTGGATTTGAGGCATTGCGCTTTTTTACCGAACCAAAAAATGTGTGTATCACTTATAACTAATCGCTTGTCCTTCGGCACAATCGAAGGGCAATTAATAATATTGATTGAATAATTATGAACTTAGATCTCTCTAACAAAAATGCGCTGGTATGTGGAAGTACTGCAGGTATAGGTAAAGCAACAGCCAAACTCCTAGCCAAACTTGGAGCCACTGTAACCTTGGTGGCTAGAAATGAAGAGAAACTCAAAGAGACACTCATCGAACTGCCATTTGAGCAAGGCCAAAAGCACAATTATTTTGTCGCCGACTTTAGCGATGCCAATCAAGTAAAAGAAAAAGTTTCTTTAGCGGCGGAGCGAAAAACGTGGCATATCTTAATAAATAATACAGGAGGCCCAAAAGGAGGGCCTATATTTTCGGCAGCAACTTCGGAGTTTACGGATGCTTTTTCGCAACATCTCGTGTGCAATCAAATCATGGTTCAAGCAGTCGTTCCAGGAATGAAAAAAGCCGATTACGGACGTATCATCAATATCATTTCTACTTCAGTAAAACAGCCCATAGACGGATTGGGAGTAAGTAATACCATTCGGGGGGCGGTTGCCAATTGGAGTAAAACGCTCGCTAACGAATTGGGGCCATTTGGCATCACAGTAAACAATGTACTTCCTGGATTTACAGCAACCGATAGATTAGCAGGAATTATTAGTAACGCTGCCAAACGATTTGATGGTAGTGAAGAAAGAGCAACCGAATTTATGAAGAGTATTGTTCCTGCCCGTAGATTTGCCCAACCTGGAGAAGTTGCGAACGCCGTTGTATTTTTGGCAAGTGAAGCAGCTAGTTATATTAATGGTATTAACCTTCCTGTAGACGGTGGACGGACCAAAAATCTCTAAATGAAGCAGAGTCTTCTACTCAAGATATCTTGGAGTATACCAATTGCTCAAACAGGCTTAATTTTCTATTATTGGAATCGATTACCAGAGCAAATTCCTACTCATTTTAATGCGAAAGGTATACCCGACGCTTATAGTAGTGCAAGTTCTATTTGGTTCTTTCCAATAATTACATTGGGTCTAATTTTGTTATTTGCCTGGTTTAATAAGCATATGTTGAAAATCAATGTGAACAAATTAGGTTCTAGAAATAATGAAGAATTAGCGATTACCAGATCCATGATGGCAACCTTGTTGCTTTTTATTGTGGTATTATTTTTTGGTATCCTTTACGGTAGTATTCTTATTTCACTGGAAAGTATTAAAAGCCTATCACCTTGGTTAATTCCTATCATAGTAGGTGGTATAGTCGTTATATTGTTCTGGTATTTTGCTCACCTTTTTCGATTAAAAAAGTAAATGAAACCAAGGGACTACCCTGCCAGCGAAAAATCTTTGTACATTTACGGGAGACTGCGTTAGGGATTGATGCGGCATCCTCTTTGTAAAATACTTAATAGACCAAGCACTTTTTACAAAGAGATACAGCGGAAAGCCCGCCGCTACTGAACTCATAGTGAAGTACGGAACGCACAACAGTTTAAAACTAACCTAAGATGTCACAACGAAAATTACGTATCAACGGTCATTCACACCTTCTTCCCTACCCAGAAGAAATTCCTCAATTCATGCAAGACAAGGGTATATTTTGGGTTGATAAGGATCGAAAATATATGCTTCAAAAAGATTGGAGCCGTCCTGTGACAGATTCCAGTTTTTTCTTAGATGAAAAATTGGCGTGGATGGAAAAATACAATATTGATCATGCCGTTGTACTCAACTTATCGCAATTATACGGCAACGGACTTCGCTTGGAGGAAATGAAACAAGCGCTTCGTTTTCAGAACGATTTTAATGCCAAAATACAAAGAGAACATCCGTCTAAATTTACCTGCGGATTTGTTGTACATCCTGGCTTTGTTCGAGGTGCAATTTGGGAAATTGAACGCTGCGTAGAAGAACTTGGAATGCAGTTGCTTTGTCTACCCACGCACTATATGGATACCATTGGAACTTGGCGTTGTATTTTTGATGAAGAAAATGAACCCATTTTTGAATTGGCTAGTAAATACAATCTGGCCGTTGAAATACACCCATATGACGGTGAAAAATTTATCAAATTAGAAAATACGGCTTGGCGGTTTCACTTAATTTGGATGCTCGCACAATGCGCCGATGCTTATCACTTTTTAACCTTAAATGGTTATGCAGACAAGTATCCAAATATGAGAACGTGTTTTGCGCATGGTGGTCAACTTGCACAAATGAACTTAGGGAGACGTATTCAAGGATTCGATGGGCGCCCAGATTTATTTGAAGGAAAAACACACCCTAGAAGGGCCGTAGGACATAAAAACATATTTTTCGACACCTTGGTTCACGATACTGGTTCGCTAGAATTACTGGTCAAAAATCAAGGAACCGAGCAAATATTAATGGGATTAGACGATCCGTATCCTTTAGGTGAAATGGAAAGCGAAGAACAGTCTTCTTATCCAGGAAAAATACTAGACTTGGCGATGGAACGTAATATTATTACTCCCGACGAAAACGACGCTATTTGGGAGAAAAATGTTATTCAGTGGCTTTGCGGAGATGACGAAGCTGCAAAGAAAAAACTGATAAACAGAATACTTGGCACAAGTTAAAACACCTCTAAATTTTCGATAACAATACTTGAAGCACATGCATTTTTTACCCGAAAATATAGATCAGTATGCAATAGAACATACCCAAGCTGAACCTAAATTATTACAAGAATTAAGTCGTGAAACTTGGCTAAAGATTTTGGCTCCACGTATGTTAAGCGGTCACTTTCAAGGACGCGTGTTAAGCATGCTTTCTAAACTCGTCCAACCCAAACATATTTTAGAAATAGGTACGTATACTGGTTATTCGGCTTTGTGTTTAGCCGAAGGAATGCAAAAAGAAGGAACACTGCACACCATAGATGTGAATGAAGAGTTGTACGATTTACAACGAAAATACTTCGATCGTTCGCCTTGGGGTTCGCAAATTGTTCAACATCTTGGCAATGCGTTGGAAGTTATCCCTACTCTAGACGTTCAGTTTGATCTCGTATTTATAGACGCAGATAAACGTAACTATCCAGCTTATTTGAAAATGCTACTTCCAATATTGCCCACAGGTGCAGTTATTTTAAGTGACAATGTACTATGGAGTGGAAAAGTGGTTGAGAAGGTTCAAGAAGATGACTTAGACACCCAAGCACTTCTAAAATACAATACACAGCTCAACGAGGACAAACGATTGGAAACAGTATTACTGCCCATTCGTGATGGATTAACAATATCTAGAGTGGTTTAACAACCTTCGTCTAAAATTCGACTATTAAAATAGTATCTTGCATACAACAGTTAAATCTCTAAGTTTTTTATACTTCTATGTTTTTCGACTTTGGACCAAAAAGTGGAACCTTATTAATCTTCTTTAGTCAAGGAATTGTTTTCTCATTTCTGTTATTAAAAAAGGGGATTCAGAATCAGAATTCTTCAAGTAAGTGGTTAAGTCTATTTGTATTTCTATGTTCCCTTTACATTGCGCCTTTTATGTTAGGATATGCAAATTGGTACCAAGGCGGAATAAAAAGGGAAACGCTATTTTTTGTTCCCTTTCAACAATTATTTTTATTGGGCCCAGTATTGTATTTCTATACCCAAAGTTTATTGGACGCCTCATTTCGGCTTCAAAAACGAGATTGGATTCATTTTACACCTGCCATCCTTTATCTCCTCTACAGTCTCGTTGTGTTCGTGACAGACAAGCTAGTTTTATCGGAGTATTGCTTTTACGCCGATGGCCGAGATAAAGATTTTTCACTCTGGTATCAAATTGCCGGATTGGTATCCATGCTCTTTTATTTGTTGCTAAGTCTACGCTATTATGTATACTACAAAAAGGTGGCTTTCGAAACTGTGAGCTATGCAGAATCTGTTTTATTTAGATGGCTGAACCACTTTTTTATCGCCTTCCTGATTATTTTAGTTTTACGTGTGTTGTTTTTTATACTGAATCCTGAATGGGGTCAATTTGGTCGAAAATTCTGGTATTATCTCTGCTTCTCTGCTTTGTATTATTATATCGCCATAAGTGGATTCTCAAATACGGTACGCGCTACAATTCCATTATCCGATTCGAAATCGAATTTAAACGAAGCAGACAAACAGAAATCTAAAGATAATTCGCTCCCAGATTTGGATTCTTGGAAAACAAAATTGGAAAAACTAATGCTCAGCGAAAAGCCGTATATGGATTCTTCTCTAACACTTTCAGATATTGCGCGTCAATTGAATACCAGGCCCAAAACAATTTCTAAAATTGTGAATCAAGGTTTTGAAATGAATTTTAACGACTTTGTAAATCACTACCGTGTAAATGCAATTATTGAACAACTTAAATCTGGACAACAGAATACCAAAACACTATTAGGAATTGCGTTAGATTGTGGATTTAATTCTAAGGCTACATTCAATAGAGCCTTTAAAAAACACACCTCAAAATCTCCCAAAGAATACCTTGTTAATATATCGTGAAAAAACGTCTCAAATCTTGATTTGAAGCGCAAACACCATGTTTGTGATGCATATTTGTTGAAAAAATAAATCATTCATCATGAAATATTTACTGTTACCTTTTTTATTATTCTCTACGCACCTGTTTTTTGCCCAGCAGGTTGATACCTCTAAAATTCAAGAAATCGTAAACTCAAAAATAAGTGAAGATGCCCCTGGCCTTATGGTTGGAGTCGTAAAAGATGGGAACATTATTTATGAATCGTATCGAGGGATGGCCAATTTGCAGCATCAAGTGAAGACAGACGAACAATCGCGATCGAATATCGCCTCGGTAGCCAAACAATTTACTGCCCTTTGTGTTTTAAAGTTAAGCTTGGATGGCAAACTTAGTTTAGAAGATGATATCAGAAAATATCTGCCCACGTTCTATCCAGCCATTAAATCGAAAATACGGATAAGACACTTGATCAATCACACGAGCGGTGTTCGGGACTATTCGGCACTAATGAGTTTAAAACAAACACCTTGGTGGCGTGAAGTTGGGATGGACAATGATGATGTGATCAAATTGTTGGAAAAGCAGCAAGATCTCAACTTTGAGCCTGGAACGGATTATGTCTATAGTAACTCAAACTATACCTTACTGACAGAAATTGTGAAGGTGGCTTCTGGACAGTCTTTTCACGAATACTCAAAACAATTGTTCCTAGAGTTGGGAATGACTCAAACAAATTTTTTAAAAAATTATATGCATGTCATTCCTAATCATGCACTTCCCTACTCGGATTGGGGTGATGGTAATTGGCAGCAATTTCCGATGGTTACCAATCATTTTGGGGATGGCTTTTTGTTTACGACCTTGAAAGATCAACTCATTTTTGAACAAGCATTGCAAAATGCTTCCAAAACCAATAACGAACTCCTATTGAAAAGTCAACTTCCCATACCCAACAGTGAAATAACCACTTATGGTTTTGGATTAGAATTAGGAGATCGTCTTAATCGGAAAGCTATTCACCATTCGGGAGGAACAGGATCGTATAGCGCAGAAATGATTCGTTTCCCAGAAAAAAATATAGCCATTTTTGCCATGAGTAATAATAGTAAAGTATGGACGGGAGGTCTCGCCAATGAGATCGCAGAAATTCTTCTTTCTGATGAAGAAGTTGCAGAAAGCGAAATTAAAATTCCTGAAGTAGGCAAAATTACAACAGGTTTGAACACTCTTATTGGCTTGTACCGAACTCCGAAAGAGTCTATTGTAAAGATTACCGAGAAGGAGGGTTCGCTTTATTATCAAAGAAACAATGAAAATTTATACAAACTCGTTCGAGATAAAGGCAATTTGTTTTATTTTGAATCGTATTCTCCTGCCAAAATACTGTTCTCAATTACCGATAATAACTCTGAAAGTTATACCATTTATCAACCCAATTTAGTTAACAGGACAGATACTCGAATCCCATCTGAAACAATAGATACGTATACCCTAAAAGCATTTCAAGGATCGTACACCAATTCGGAAACAGATGTTGTATACCATCTTAATGAAAATAACGGTAAGCTCATGCTGCAACAGTTAGGGGAAGATGAAACAAATGAAGTACAGGTGCTCACTAAAAATGATTTATTATTTTCCGATTATAGAATGAAAGTAGTACGAGATCCGTTTAATCGTGTTCGCGAAATCTTATTGACAACAAACAGATTAAAAAACATTCGATTCACAAAAAAAGAGGAAATGCGATTCCAACCTATAATACCTACTAACGGTGGGTCGATTAATGTTACCACCATTGGATCTAGAAGTGGAGAATCATCGCAAATTCTACTTACCAAGAACTACGAAAATGGGAACGAAATTTGGTCAAAACAATTTGGAGGGGCAAGCTATGATAAGGCAAGTTCAATTATTGCAACGAAAGATGGAGGCTATTTAATTGTTGGATCGACTAGTTCGTATGGCAATGGAAACTATGATATCTACGCAATTAAAGTGGATGCCAAAGGAAAAGAAGAATGGAGCGAGAGTTATGGAGATTTTTACAACGATTATGGGTATATAGCCGAAGAGACAGACACTGGTTATCTGATTAAAGGGAGTAAACAGGATTGCAGCTCGAATTCGGATGTCTTCAATCGAGAATGTACCACGAATGTTTGGGTTGTGGTCACTGACAAAAATGGGCAGGAAATTTCTAATGAAGTTCGAGAACTAATTGATAAAAAAGTAAGCACTTGGGCAACCGATTAGGATATATGAACGTCTATTAAATAGAAAATCATATATCTATTCGGAATGCTCATTAAAAAAGAAAAATTTCTATTATTAGGATTATTGCTTATTGGCTCGTTACATACTGTGACATCACAAGAACAGGAGGCGGTTCAAAAAAGTATACATAAACATGCAGAATCACTTCTAAAAAACAAACAAATTAATTCTGTTTCCATTGGCATTTATAAAGATGGTGAAGTTTACACGAGTCATTTTGGAACATTGGTAAAAGGAAAAGAAGTACCTCCTACCAATAGTTCTATTTATGAAATTGCCTCGGTGACCAAAACGATGACGGGTTATCTTGTTGCTCAAGCGGTGTTGGATAAAAAAATCAAGTTGGAAGACGACATAAGAATCTATTTAGGAAACGAGTATCCTAATTTAGAATATAACGGCACTCCAATTACAATCAGAAATCTTATAACACACACCAGCGGTCTACCAAAATTTCTACCAACTTCATTGAATGGTATTTTTGAAACTTTTTCAGAAACGGTGCCGTTCGATTATAATAAGTTGGAGAAGGCATTTACTAAAAATGATTTTTTAGAATCGTTAAAAGAGGTTTCCCTAAATGAAACTCCTGGCGTCAATTATAACTATTCGAACGCTGGAGCCGAAGTCGTAGGCTTTATACTTGAAAAAGTATATGGGCAAGATATGGATACGCTTTATAAAAGATACCTTACTGGAAGTATTGAAATGAATAAAACATCCATAAAAGTTGCTGAGTCAAATATACCCGATCGTGTGAAGGGATATTGGATGAAAAACAACCAAACCTCCCCTAATCAACTCAATACCTTTTGGGCAACGGGCAGTGGAATGAGTAGTACCTTATCAGATTTAATGCGTTATATAGAACTTCAATTAAACCCTGAAAATCCGGCAGTGAATCTATCACATGAAGTATTATATCAGCGAGGTAAAACGTTTAAAGTGGGTTACTTTTGGCGAGTTTGGCAAGATAAATATGGTACATCTTATAATCATCATGGGGGTACATCGGCAATGCAAAACTGGATATTTATTTATCCAAAACACAATCTAGGAATTTCGATACTAACCAATCATAGCGGCCCGAAAACACCTAATAAACTTAGTAAGGTAGTTCGTAATTTGTTAAAGGACTTAGTTAAAACGTAAACAACTAAGGAACAAAGATTTTATTTTTAATTGCATATAAAACGAGGCCAGTTCGGTTGCGCAGATTTAATTTTTCGAAAATAGCATTTCTATAGCCCTCAATAGTTTTTGGGCTTAAAAACATAACATCGGCAATTTCGCGATACGTCATTTCGGTACAGGCGTGTTTAATAAATTCCAATTCACGGTCTTTAAGAGAAGAAATTGGTGTTTCCTTTTCGGTAAGTGATCCCACCAAAATTTTAGCAACCGTATTGGTATGATAATACCCCTTTTCTAACGTCTCTAATAATGCCCTTCGCAATTCGTCTCTCTTCACATCTTTCATCAAATATCCATTAGCTCCTGCCCGAAGCATTTTGAGAATGATAGCTTCATCCTCCTCTATGGACAGCGCAAGCACCTTTACATTAGGGTGCTTTTCATGTAAATAGGCGGTAGTCTCAATACCGTTGAGTATAGGCATGTTCACATCCATTAAAACAATGTCTGGAATCCAAGCTGGATTCTTGAATTTATCAATAAGTTCTTGTCCATTTTTACAAGTATACTTTACAGTAAAATCGTCGAAACGTTCTACCAAATCACCAATAGCCTGAGAGAGTAAGCTATGATCGTCAACAACAACTACTGAATGTTTCATAATACAGGGGATTTATAAGTTAAGTTGAATTGTGTTCCTTTACCAGGCTGCGAAAATAGTTTAACCATTGCCCCTACAAGCGCAGCTCTGTTCTTTATATTTGCTAAACCAATACCTGCCTTCGCGTTTACACTAAGCGGATCGAAGCCCACCCCATTGTCTTTAGCCGCTATTTTCAACAGAGGTTTTTCATATTGGATGTCCACATCCAACGTGGTTGCCTTAGAGTGTTTCATAGTGTTTGAAAAAAACTCTTGAAGCATCCTGAAAAAAATAAGCTCGACCTTAGGGTCTATTAAAAATACTGATTTTGAATGAGTTAAAGAAGCTTTTAGATACTTCAATCTATTAAACCGAGCGATTTCTAACTCTACTGCTTCTATTAATGATAGCTCACGAAATGTATCCGGATTAATCAATTTAGAAAGGCTCCTGATTTCGGTTAGACTTTTGCCAACCGTATCTGCTGCTTCACTCAGCGTATCGTCACCTTCCTCCGCATTTTGTATCTGAATTTTAGCCAAGGTTAACAACTGTCCAATATTGTCGTGCAATTCCCAACTAATATTTCGCAGCGTATCTTCTTTAATTTCGATTTGTGCCTCAACTATTTGTTCTTTGTAGCGTTGCTCTGCAAATTGTTGTTCGCGTAGCAATTTATTTTTGCGTTTTTGGAACAACACAAAAAGTACTATCACTGCCAGCGCCAAAAAAAACGCAACAATAGAGAATATGATTAAAAACGATTGTACTCCTTTTTCGTCCATAAAAATCCTATAATATAACAACCGTATAACACCACGTTAAGGCTTAGTAAAATGGTTTTATAATTACTACCTCCTATATCTAAATAGCTTGCCAACAAGATTAGAGGAATAATTCCAATATAAAATAACAATAAGCCAGTTGATATCCAAAAACTGAGCTTATGCTTGATTATTAATACTTCATTGCTCTTCAAAAGTTGATAGAAATGGAAAAAGGTCATTACCAAAATACCAATAGCTCCGGAAATAAAGGCATATCCCTTACCTGCCATTTCATTCGGAAAAACCTTTGCTGCAATAGTTAAACACCCAAAGATAGTCGCAAAAAATAAGGCCGTTTTCTTAAAAAATCCATTTCTAAAAATAGTGTAATACCAATAGAAGTAGAACAAAAAACTAGTAACTGTAAATACTTCGTGAAGCCACGATATTTCAATATTAAACACCGAATTCATTATCGCATTTGTTCCATCTATAAGAACAGTGAACCAAAGAAAAAATAAAAAATAACGTTCATTCGAATATCTATACTTTTTAAAGTTTCTGGTAGCAATGATTGCTGCAATCAGTTCAACAATATGTACAAATGGCATATGCTCTTAAAGGTTTAAAAACTATTGATCACCTGAATAATCATTAGGTGGAATTCCACCAGAGCCATAATTCAATGCCGGTATTTCTTCAATATTTTGATTCACGGGTTGAGTAGCTATAAATCCATTTGCTCCATTTGGCAATGCTTCAACTTGTTCTGTTGGCACAAAAAATACGGTTGCATATCCTGGATTAGGATAATTACCTTGTCTTGGATAAGCTCCTAAATAGACGCGAATTCCCAAGTTGTTTTTCCCTTGTTTCTTGGCTTCTTGTTCTACAAACGCCAGGTATTGTTTTAACTCATCTAACGAGAACCAAAAATCACGCGTATCTTCAAAGCCCAAAGCTTGTTCCAGTACACCAGACCTGGTTTCTTTATACAATTCCTCCAATCGATCGGCTTCTTGAATAGAAATTGATTGTTGTGGTGCTTCAACATCCGGTTCGCAACCAACGAAATAGTATAAGATAGCTACGAGTAATAAAATTATTAATAATCCGAGGGGGGTTTTGCGATTCATAATGTTAGTTTTTAAAGGTTTTAGTAAAATTAACCATAAAATACTGAATAAGTGCAATTTAGAAATGAAGCAAGAATTGCATTTTAAGCTCAAGCGCCTGTACGGCAAGACAATACAGCACAATTACAATTTAAAAAAGAGGGAAAACATCCTGCAAAAACAGGGTTTTTCCCCTAAATCGAAAGGAACATAACTATGTCCTGTGCATTCTTTTTCTAGATGTGCACTGTATTTATTCCCTTGAACACCTAAGTCTATTAGTGATTTAAAATCCAATGTTTTAGCTACAATTTTTTTTAAGCAATGGTCACATCTTTGTCCCAGTGATTTCGAAAGCACATGTTCTTTTAAAAGGAACTGACAAACAAATTAATAATCAAAACAAATCGTATGAAAACAATGTATGCACTTTGCTTAGGAATTCTTCTTACGGGATTCATGCAAGCACAAAGCGTAAGTCAGACGGTACTAGCCAATTCTGGAGCTACCATAAGTGGAGCTTCAAATACTTTAAGTTTTACGCTTGGAGAGCCCGTGATTGGTCTTATTACCAATGGCGAATCACTCGGACAAGGATTTTGGCTGAGTTCAATTGAAGAAATCCTTTTAAGTAATGATGACTTCGAACTCGAGTCTAGCACTTCCGTTTTTCCGAACCCAGTAAGAGATGTTCTTAGTATTTCGTTTCAGGATTTAACAGGACAAGATTTTCGAATCGCAGTTCATGATATCTTAGGAAGAACCGTATTGGAAAAAGAAATAACTAGTAGCTCTTCTGCAGAAAGGCTTTCGTTAGGTGGCCTAACCTCGGGAACCTATTTGGTTCAACTCATTCAAAAGAATACTCAAAACTCAAAAACATTTAAAATCATCAAACTTTAAAATCAACAATTATGAAAACTAAAATAACTTTTATAACACTAGTTGCCCTTAGCATGGTAAGTTTTGTCACATTGGCTCAAAATACCGAAGGGATAAGTACTGCAACTCAGAATACGAATAATAACAATCCTGAAATAGTACAGGAAAATGTTCCAAGCACTGGTAATCGAGCCGCTGCAGCCGAACTGATCAACTATCAAGCGGTTGCCAGAGATGCTGGTGGTAATTTAATAGTAAGCTCTGCCGTAACTATTGACTTTGAAATTAGAGACGGAGCAGGAGGAGCTGCTGTGTTTACAGAAACTCAAAACTTAAATACCGATGCAAACGGAGTATTTTCTGCCCAAGTAGGTAGTGTTTCTCCACTTGTAGGTGTGAATTGGTTGGATATTGATGCGTGGCTACATGTATCTTTAAATGGCACCAGCGTTGGAGAAACTTCAGTTGGTAGTGTTGCCACAGCGTTACACAGTAAACAAAGTGCGCAAGTAATGTTATTTGGTTCTGGAACTTCAAACCCAGATAAAATGATTTCACAACATTCACCTGCCTTTCCAGGATGGGGAATTGGATATAGCGATAGTGTAGACGAAGTCGATTTTATGGCCGGTGGTGCTAAGAACATGAGCGTGAATTTAGGTACGGGTAGTATTCGTACCAATGGAAATGTTGAAGTAGCTTCAACTACCACATCTCCAGCACCCAATACTATATATGGTAACTCTATGGCGATTGCTTATGGTAGCATCGACTCATTGGGTGGTATTTCTACGGGATACGGTATAGCTTCTGTGAACAATTCGGCTGTTGGTGTATATGAAATTACATTAAACTTAGACTCCAACCCAGCGAATACAATTGTAACCATCACACCGTTTACTATTGGTTTTGGCGTACCAGAAATTGCTGGTTATGAAACTACAGGTGCGAATACCTTCACAGTTCGTATTCAAGATGCTGCTGGAACAGCTAGAGATAGTGCTTTTAGCTTTGTAGTATATCCACAATAATAAAAAAGGGTCCAACTCAAGACGTAGTCGACTTGGGGCGGACCCTAAATGTTATATAATTGCGTATTTGGTGGTTGTGCCAAATACCAAAGGCCCGGGTATGAGGAGGATCCTGGGCCTTTTTTATTGTTTATTGAACCGCTTGTAAAGCGTCTATATTACCGTAGCCTTTAGTACTACTCTTGTTCGGGTAAAACTCACTACTCTGTCTCATTCTATCTAAGACTTGAGATCTTGACCAATTTGGATGTTTCGACCATACCAGAGCTGCAATACCTGCAGTAGTTGCCGTAGCAACACTAGATCCACCAACGTACTTTGTATCGCCATCATAAAAACCTAATACAGTACCTGTACGACCATTATTATTGTCTCGCTCCATCACAATTGTAAACTCGATTTCGCTTCCGTCATGGCAGGTATCGCATTGTGTATAATTTCCGTCGTCAGTAATTCCTGTAACCGCTATAGTTTCATTCATGCTTGCCGGAAAGATCACTGGATACCAATTCGTAAACGTGGTAGAAGTACCACCAGCCGCAAAAATAAGCTTACCTCTATTGTGAGCGTATTTAACTGCATCTCTAACATTCCCTATCGACCATGGGTAACCAATAGACATAGAGATAATTTTTACGCTATTGTTATTTCCTAGCTGAATCAACGCGTCTTTAACACCTTTTCGCTCGTGATAATCATTTAAAACAACATCTTCTGTAGCGCGATACGAGATTAAGTTGCTATTGTATGCAACACCAACAGGCATATTATTATCATTTCTCGGCGCGGCAATAGTAGCTCCCATACCTGTTCCATGTCCGCACTTATCGTGTGGTCCGTCGTAGTTATTACTCCACCACCACGGCGAATCGATAAACGTTCCAAATTTCTGAATGCTACGCCCTGTACTCCAGCCATCGTTAAAAGCAGCACCTAAAAGTGGTTGGCTCTGAGAAACTCCAGTATCAATGAGTCCCACAGTAATCCCAGCACCTGTGCTAAGTGCCCACGCTTGCTCAATATTATGTTCGTCATAAGTCCAGCTCACCAATGCTCCTGGAGCAACAGTTCTAAAATCATTTGAATTAAGATTGTCTCCACTCATATCACATCCACTCGATGAACGTTGATTCTGTGGATAGGCCTCATTGTTAAAAAAGGAATATCCATTTGGCTCCAAATATCTAATATCTCCACGTGCTCGAAGGGCAACGATAGTGGACAACTCCTTGACCGAAACGTCAATCACATTTAAAATGGCGTCATCTTCAAAAAGGGCTTCCTCTCGACTGGAGCTTTCTTGTTGTAATATCGAATTAATGATGGCTTCTTTGGTATTGTTTAATTGAGTGCTTTTGGTAAGACGGAAGGACTGTCCTTTTTCTCCATACCCAATAGTTAGTAAGTTATCTCCATGTACTGTTGCACTCCATATAAGTTGGTCTGAAGCGCGACTCCAATCAAAGCCTTCACGGCTCTGCAATGCCTCGTGAATTTGCGCATTGACCTCATCAATACTCAAAAGGCGTTGAGAGTCTTGAAGTGTTGTAAGTTGTAGATTTTCTGAAGAATTTTCTGGCAGCTGATCTTGCGTACAACTTACCAAAATTAGGCAACTTGTTAATACAGCGATGGTTACTTGTTTTTTCATATGTTGAAGGTTTTGTTATGACTTCAAAATATAAAAATTTTATAATTTTTTAAGGTTTTTTTTGCTGATTTGATAAAAAATTAAGGCAATAAGTACACCTACTATAACACCTGCTAAAATATCACTAGGATAATGCACACCAACATAGATGCGGCTGAAACTAAATATCAAAGGCCAAATGAAAAAAAGATATACGCCTTTATGAAAGGAACGTAGTGATAGTACCAAAAATGTTGTTATCGCAAAACTGGTACTCGCATGACCAGAGAAAAAACTAAACGAATCCGACTTATGAAGGACTCGCAACCCATCGTAAATATCTACGAGGTTACTAGGTCTTATTCGGCCAACTCCTATTTTGGTAAAATGTGTAAGGAAATGAGCTACCAAAAAAGCGAGCACCGTAAACACAAATACTCGAAATCCTTTTTTAGATCCGTAAAAGTAAAAAATAAGAACTGAGAAATAAAGAAATAACGGAATCCAACTATCAATGCGGGTAACAAATGTCCAAAATGAGTCCCAAGATTCTACACCTAATCCGTTTAGAAATAGTAAAAGATTGCTATCCCATTCTTCCAAACGTTCTAGCATTTAGAATTGTCTTTTTATGGGACCTGTAATGTCATCAACATCATCTTTCACCTTGTCAATTTCTTTTTTGACGTCTTTGGTAATATCAATATCTAAACCTTGTTTTTCGGCCGATTTAGTAATCTCAGATTTGATGTCGTTGGTAGCATCTTTAATCTGTCGCATCCCTTTACCTAGTCCACGGGCTATTTCCGGAACTTTGTCGGCACCAAATACCATAAGTACGATAAATAGAATAAAAGCTATTTCGGCACCACTAATAAATAAAGGAAGGATCTGTGACAACATGATACAAAGATACTTTTTTCATTCCTAATGAAGAATATTGGTCATTAATTTCTTTTATTGAAAATCAATGCTTTTCCGTATTTTTGATAGAGTTAGTCCTTTCAATTTAAAATAGTTGCCATGAAATCACTTTTTGAACCCGAAGTTTATTCCGAAATTAGAAATAGACTCAGTAATTTATCTGAAAGCACCGAGCGTCAATGGGGCAAAATGACACCTGCGCAAATGCTTCATCATTGCCAAGGTCCATTGAATATTATATTAGAAAAAGTAGATTATGGATTTAAACCCAATTGGTTGATGAAAGTACTGTTTAAAAAATCGTTATACAGTGATAAACCTTGGCGAAAAAATCTACCTACCCCAAAACAGTTTCAGCAAAAAGAACCACGTGATTTTGCCAAAGAAAAGCAACACTTAGAATCTCTTTTGGATGAATTTGAAAGTCAACGCGAACGTAATGATTGGCAACCCCATCCTGGTTTTGGGCACTTTACAAAAGAGCAATACGGGAAAATGCAATACAAACACTTAGATCACCATTTACGCCAATTTAACTTATAAGATTTGAGCACCTACCCACCACCACATCATCAATCGCAGGACATCCAAAAGATGATAGCTGTGATCAAACATTTTCCTTTGGCTATGTTAGTATCTGCAGATGCAGAACAGCGCTTCGTTACCCACATTCCTATCATTTATAATGAACAAACTGGCAAATTGGTGGCTCATATTGACAAATTCAACCCACAAGTGGCCACCTTAAAAGATGGAGCCGAAGTGACTGTTGTTTTTAAAGGCCCCGACACCTATATTTCTCCTGGAGTTTATTCTACCAAACAACTCCCTACATGGAATTACATCATTGTGCACATCACGGGAACAATTTCATTAATTAATGATGCAGAAGCTGCCAAGGAAACCATGATTGCGATGACAGAATTTCTTGAAGGAGAATCCCCTCGATTTGTTCTTGATAAGGAAAATAAACGAATGGATGCTGCAGTAAATTATATACAAGCATTTGATATAGAAATCACCAATTGGGAAGGGAAATTTAAATTATCTCAAGACAAAAATAGCAAGGATCAAGACAATGCAAAACAGGAATTATTAAAAAACTCTTTAGATAGTGAAGCTGATTTTATAAAAGACATTTACTCTTAAGTCAACAAATTTTTCACTTCTTCAAAATTCAAACCTCCATAATTTCCA
>Ga0316208_1000390_pt1 | contig 55784 bp, 44 predicted proteins | sample 3monopyrite_MG_FD_204944 | JGI IMG/M metagenome (GOLD analysis project Ga0316208, IMG submission 204944) | Microbial mat bacterial communities from mineral coupon in-situ incubated in ocean water Damariscotta River, Maine, United States -... | ecosystem: Environmental > Aquatic > Marine >... | reverse complement strand
CGAAGCGATGGACGACGGGTCGATGAATTGCGGCCGCTCTCCTTCGAGGTGGACTTCACGGAGCAGCCGCTCGGTTCGGTGCTCTGCTCGATGGGACGAACCCGCGTGCTTTGCACGGTCTCGGAAGAGGCGTCGGTTCCACGTTGGATGAAGGGCAGCGGTAAGGGGTGGATGACCGCGGAGTACTCGATGCTTCCGGCGGCGACGGATACGCGGAACGATCGGGAGTCGACGCGCGGGAAGGTCTCCGGGCGAACGATGGAGATCCAGCGCCTGATCGGGCGCAGTCTTCGCTCGGTCGTGATCCTCGAGAACCTGGGGGAGCGCACGCTCTGGGTCGACTGCGATGTTCTGCAAGCGGACGGCGGGACGCGGACGGCTTCCATTACGGGCGCGTTTGTCGCGGTGGCGCTCGGGCTGGCGCGACTGGATCGCGAGAATGCCTTTACGGGACCGGTTCTGCGGGACCAGGTCGCCGCGATCTCCGTGGGCGTTGTCGGCGGGACTCCGGTCCTCGATCTGCCCTATGTCGAGGATTCGAGCGCCGATGTGGATATGAACGTCGTGGCGACGGGCTCGGGCCGATTCGTCGAGGTGCAGGGAACCGGCGAGGAAGCGACCTTCGATCGTAAGGAACTCGACACGCTGCTCGATCTCGCGATCGGGGGCATCAAAGAGATCGCGGGCGCCCAACGCGCTGCGGTTGAAGGCGCGGGCTACACGATGGCGCGCTTGCTCGAGAAGGAACGTTAGGCGTGGAGGAAGCTTCGGGAGCGGCCGGCTTCGGGCGTGTCGTCGTGGCGAGCCAGAACCCTGGCAAGGTGCGAGAGATCGCCCGGATGTTGCCCGGCTGGGAAGTATGTTCGCTCGCGGATTTTCCCGCGGTCGACTTTCCCGACGAAGGGGGCAACTACGAAGAGAATGCGCGGGTGAAGGCGTTGGTCGCTGCGCGGGTGATCGGCTTGCCCTGTGTGGCAGATGATTCGGGGCTTGAGGTCGATGCGCTCGATGGGGGGCCAGGAGCCTACTCGGCTCGTTACGGGGGCCCTGGGCTCGATGATCGCGGGCGACTCGAACGACTGCTCTCGGAGCTAGCGGAGGTACCGGTGCCGCGGGGCGCGCGATTTTATTGCGTTGCGGCGTGCGGCTGGCCCGATGGCGAATGCGTGACGGCGGACGGGGCGTGCGACGGCCAGATCCTGACTTCCGCGCAGGGCGACGGGGGATTCGGATACGACCCCATCTTCAAGCCGGAAGGATTCGATCGCGCGATGGCGGAAATCACGCGTGAAGAGAAGGATGCGCTCTCCCATCGTGGGCGTGCGTTTCGCGCGCTGGCTCCGAAGATGAACGAGAAGGCTCAGTCGGGAGCGTAGAAAGCCCTTAAACTTCGAGGGCTTCCATTCGTTCTTGGATAAATCGCTTGAGCCGATCTTCGGAGGCTTTGGGCATCTCGCCAAAGCGGACGCCCATACCGAGAGGCAGATTCGGCCGTTGTAGATTGCCCGGAACGTTCGCAAAAACGACTTCCCCGGGAACTTCGAATCGCCAATCCTCGAGTTCGAAGCTGATCATGAGACGGGCGCCGTCCATGCACGCACGAGGCGACTCGATGAAGCAGCCGCCTTCGGCGAGGCTGTAAAGCGTGCCGTCCTTGTCACGCCCGCCGACGGTCACGCGAACCGGAAGATGTGTGGGCGCGCGCCGTGAGCGGCGAACCACACTCGGCGTTTCACCGGCAATGAGTCGGTTCAACTGGAAGCGAAGCATCGCCTCGTCGTAGCCGTCCCATAGCGCCAGCAGGACGCCTGCCTGTCGAAGCGCCTTGGCTTGTTTCCCGTCCGGGGCCTTGCCGTACGCCATCGCGGGAAGCACCGGTTGTCGCCGGCGCATGCTCTTGAGTGCTTTGTGAACCGGCCGGGTCGCCAAGTCTGAGGGCAGAATGATCGCCTCGATCGCGTATTCCTGGGCCTTTACGAGTGCGACGGCTTCAGCCAGATCGGCCACGCGGATCGGCTCGACGCCGAGGCGAACGAGCTGGGTCGCGATCGCGTCGGAACGATCCGGGTCGGATTCGATCAAGAGGATGAAATGACTTGCCGGCATATTGCCCGTGTCGGGTGATCCATCCGGGTGCTTGAGTCTCACGGGAGAGGACTCGGCGAGGACGGGGAGACGAGTCCCTGTGGTCTCGGCAGCGAGGGCGCCTCTCAGCTGGCCAGGGCATCCATCGTCTTTGTCATCCACTCTTCCGGAGTCGGATGGCTCGGATCGAATCGACGGATGCGCTTTTCCAACTGGCGGCGTTCGCGGGGTTCGAGGGTGATCCCCTCTTCGAGTAGGAACGGCGAGAGGTGCTGGTCGAGAAAGAGGCCGGCTCTTTCCCGGGTCAGGTCGTCCGGATCGCCTCCTGACTCCCAGACGAGCAGCCAGAGGCCGTACCGAGAGACTCGACGTCCCGCAGTCATGCAGATCTCGGAGTAAAGATGTTCGAAATATCGACGTGACATCGACCCAGTTCCCACTTCCGTAGACACCGCCTAGCCCGCCTCGATCGGCGGCTTGATGTGTCCTTGGGGAGAAGTGGGGAAGGTGACGTCGATATGTCAGCGGATCGAGGGGGAGTCCGGCTTCGTTCGGCGATTCGAACATTCTTGCCTTGGGCCTGCGTGTCCGCTGCCGAGGGAGTGCGAACGCTTGAGAATCCCGAGGGTGCGGTAGGATGGCTGCGCGCGAGGCAGGAGGCTTCGTCGCGTGCGCGCCCGCCGAGACCGATCCAAGGGATCGGGCCTCGGTCGAGCCGGAGCCGGAATTGTCCGCAGACGAAACAACGCCTGACCCGCCTGCCGATGCCAATGGGGCTGCCGGACGCGCTGTGGATCCGCAAGAGGCCCAGCAGTCAGCCTGGATGAAGGCGGCCCAGGCGGGGGATGCGGACGCCTATCGCCAGTTGCTCTCCGCGATTCAGCCGCGGATTCGTGGGATCGTTCGCTCGAAGATTCGCGAGGAGGCGGCGGCGGAGGACGTGGTTCAGAACGCGCTGCTCTCGATCCATCGTGGTCGTCGCACCTACCGAGCCGAGCGCCCCTTCGGCCCTTGGATGCGGGCGATCGTTCGCAACACCATCATCGACCATTTCCGCGATCGCAAACGCAAGGGCGATCGAGAGGTGGAGCTCGTCGCCGAGGAATGGGCGGACGAACGTGTGGAGAGTGCGGAGGGGGACGATCGTCTCGCTCCGGAACTGACCGAGGCGTTGGCGACCTTGCCCGAATCCCAGCGCGAGGCCGTGACCCTCGTGCAGATCAAGGGGTTGTCGGTCGCGGAGGCGGCGCTCAAGGCCGGCATCTCGGCTGGGGCGCTCAAGGTTCGTGCGCATCGCGGCTATCGAGCGCTCGCCAAGGCGCTAGAGGGCAAGCGGATCGGTGGTGAGTGGAAATCAGAGCGGCCCGTTGAGAACGACGCCGCTCATTCCGGAGACAAGACGTGAGCGGTGGGACAGAAAGACTAATCGACGGGCTGCTCGAGGATCTCGAGCCGGTCCAGCCGCTGCCGCGACTCCGCTCGGCTTTCGCGATCGTGCTCGCGATCTGGACGGCGGTGTTAGGCCTGGTTTTGTGGTCCCAGGAGAGCGTGCCCGGGGCAACGTTGATCCTGGTCGATCGCGTTTATCTGGTGAGCTTCGTGGGGCTGATCGCCGCTTCGATCGGGGCGACGATGTCGGCGCTCGCTGCGAGTCGGCCTGGGCGTGAGCGGGAGGAGACCCTGGGGCTTCTCGTCACCGTCGCAGGATTGAGCGTCGCGGCCCTTGTCTGCCTGATCGGAATTCTCGCGTTGGGTGCGGCGGCTCCGTCGCCGCCCGGCGCTGATCGGATGTGCTTCGAAAAGGGCGCGTTCCTCTCCCTGCTTCCGGCGGGTGTGATCCTGAGTTTTCTCGTGCGCGGCTGGTCCGCGCATCCGATTCGTGCTGCGCTGGTCGGGATGCTGGCCGCCGGCGCGCTGGGTGGCGTGATCGTTCATCTGAGCTGCGGTGTTGTCGCACCGAGCCACTTGATGATGGGACATATGTCCGTCCCGATCGCCCTTGCGCTGGTCGGCGCGTATCCCGTAGGAGCCCTGCTCAAACGGTTGCGTGGTTAGGCGTGGCGGTCGATTCAGGCGTGTCCGAGTCGATGGGCTCGCGGACATCACTGCTGATTCTTCGGCATGGTCAGACGCCCTGGAATGCCGCAGGGATCTGGCAAGGTCAGGCGAATCCCGGCTTGACGGATCTCGGCCGCGAGCAGGCGCACGCGGCGGCGGCTGCGCTCATCGCGATGCCCGAGCGTCCCTGGCGGCGCATCGTGGCCAGTGATCTTGCGCGGGCGGACGAGACGGCGCGGATCGTCGCCGATGCTCTATCGCTTCCCCTCGAGTTTGACGCGCGTCTGCGCGAGCGGGACGTCGGCTTCTGGTCGGGCAAATCCAAGGCGGATATCGAACGCGAGGACGGGGAGACCCTTGAAGCGTTTTATGCGAGCGACCCGAATGTGCGCCCCGGTGGCGGTGAGTCGACGCACGACCTGCGACGGCGGGCCTTCGCGGCGATCACCGCGATTCAGGAGACGTGGCCTGGGGAAGAAACGATCCTCGTGACCCATCTCGGTTGGATCCGTTCGCTCGTGCCCGGGGCTGAAGTCTCGAATGCCGGTCGGCTGGCACTCGTCGCCGAGGAAATCCTCTCGGAGCCGATCGAAGCGACGGCCTCTGTTGGGCGAGGCCTCCTCTAGGCGGTAGAGGCTCGTTGCGCGCTCGGCCGGTGTTAGTTGGAGGCTTCGACGCGAACCGATCGCAATACGCGGAACCCCTCGAAGAGAATCCAGATATCGAGGGCCAGGATCAGCGTGCCCGATATCGAGAGCAGCCAGAGTGTCTCGAAGTTGGCGTAGTAGTCGACCAGGTTGCCGACCATCGCCCAGGCCGTGACCGCCGCGACGGCGACCATCGGAATCAGCGTGTAGAGATGCGGCCGTCCCTGCCGCTTGAGCCAGATCGAAATGATCAGCAGCGTAACCCCGGCCACCAGTTGGTTCGTCGTGCCGAAGAGCGGCCAAAGAGCGAGTCCACCCTGGCCGTTGCCCTGGGTGACCGCGAGCAGAAGAGCTGCGCCGACGCCGACGGCGCCCGCCGCAAAGCGATTCGAGAGGGGCTTGATGTCATAGGCATCGCCGAGCTCCGCCAAGACCAGCCGTTGGATGCGCGCACCGGTATCGAGTGAGGTCGCTGCGAAGGCGATGACCATGACGGCCATGAAGGTGCGCGCGGTCTCGAAGGGGATTCCCAGGGCGGCCACGAAGCTCGCACCACCTGAGACGAACGCGTCGAGCTTGGCCGCGAGACCATTCGCCGCGCCCCAGCTCTCGTAGTGTGCCCACCAGTCGGCGCTGCTCTCGAAGCCCGCGGTCGCGGCGAGGACGGCCATCAAGCCGAGGAAGCCTTCCGCGAGCATGCCGCCGTAGCCCACGGGCCGTGCGTCGGTCATCCGGTTGAGCTGCTTCGACGTCGTGCCCGAGGACACGAGGCCATGGAAGCCCGAGATCGCCCCGCAAGCGATCGTCACAAAGAGAAAGGGGATCAGCGAGGGCGCGCCTTCGGGCGAAGCATTGATCGCCGGTGCCACGATCGCCGGCTGCAGCACGAGCAGTCCGGCGGAGAGCAGAACCAGGCCCGTGATCAACTGGTGCGAATTGATGTAGTCCCGCGGCTGCAGCAGGAGCCAGACAGGCATCACGCTCGCCACGAACGAATACAGAAGGAGCAGAACGACCCAGTTCGTCACCGAGAGCGAGGCGATCGCGGGGAAGGCCTGCACGACCGCATCGCCGTAGAAGATCGCGGTGAGCAGCATCCCATAACAAACAAGCGACGGAACAAACATCGGAAGCCCGCGCTTATAGACGAGCCAGCCGAGGGTCATCGCAACCAAAATCTGAATGTTGATCGGAAAGATCGAGCTCGGCGTCGAGACGAAGAGGGTCGCAATAATGAAGGCGAAGACCGCGAGCACGACCCAGACGAGCAGCGAGATGATGATCAAGAAGAGCGTGCGGACACGAGGGCCGACGACTTCCCCGGCGACGTCACCGATCGACCGGCCGCGATGACGTGCGCTGATGACGAGGGCCGAGAAATCGTGGGCGGCGCCCATGAAGACGGTCCCGACGCAGACCCAGATCAGCGCGGGGAGCCAGCCCCAGATGACCGCGATCGCCGGGCCGACAATCGGGGCCGCGCCAGCGATGGAGGCGAAGTGATGGCCCCAGAGCACGTGGAGCTTGGTCGGCACGTAGTCGACGCCGTCCTCGAATTCGCGCGAGGGGACGGGTTCGTCCGGGTCGAGGGCGAAGATCTTCTCGCTCAAGAATCCGGAATAGAAGCGGTAGCCGAGGACGAAGACGACAAAGACGATGGCGGCGAGGGTGGCGGCGTTCAAGCGGGCGCTCTCCGTGTACGCGGGCTCGGCCACGATTGCAGCCGACGAGTCGGGCGCCGCGGCGATCTGGCGCGGCGGGCGAGAACGTACCAGATGGCCCGCTGGGTCTCAGGACCGCCGCCGCGTCGAGCCTCGGGTGCGGGCCGCCCCCGGAATCCGTCCGAACTACGCCGGAGGCGTGGCGGCGCGGGCGGGGCGCATGCGACGGGTGATCAGCAGCAGCCCAAGGATCGCGAAGACGCCCCCGGTCAGATCGATCAGCACGTCATAAGGGCTTCCACTTCGGGCCGTTGAAAAGGCCTGTCGGGCCTCGTCAGCGGTGGCGAGGGTGGCGACCAGGAAAAGCGCGACCCAGGCGGCCGTCGCGAGTTGGTTGCGAGGTGCGGAGAGCAGGGCGGCTCGGAAGGTGAGCAGCGCCAGGATCGCGTACTCGACGAAATGCGCCGACTTGCGGACGGTGAGGAAGATCTTCCACTTCGTGCGGCCGTCGATGTCCCCGAAGATCGCCTCGATCATGGGGGAGATGAATTTGCTCGTCTCGGCGAGGGAAAACGCATCGCCACCGAGGGTCCAGACGACGCCGGCCCAGAAAACGACGGCAGCCCAGGCGAGGATGATCCGGCGGCGCTTACGCTGGGCCGTCGCCTTTTCGGCGTCGCTCACATCAGGGGAAGTCAAGTCGGGCCTCATGAACAAGAGCGACGATGGCACAGGGTGCGACTGCATCGTACGGGAACTGCGGACGGCAAGAAAGTCGCCCCGCAAGACGATCGCTCCCCTCGGATTTCGTCCGGGCTCGGTATCGTATGCCCATGCGTTCTCTCGAGATCGGTCTGGTCTTCGAAACTTTTGAGACCTATCCGCATCGCCCGGGTGATCCGGCCGATGCCCACGTCGAATTCGAGCCCGAGTCGACGATCGAAGCGCTCGAATCCGCCATCGCAAGCCTCGGGCACCGACCGCGCCGGCTGGGTTCACCCGCCGACGTGCTCGCCGCGATTTCGTCGCAGTCGCTTTCCTCCGTTGATGCCGCTTTCAATCTGGCGGAAGGGATGGGCGGTCGTAACCGCGAGGCGTGGGCTCCGGTTCTGCTCGAAATGGCGGGGATTCCCACCTTGGGTTCCGACGCGCTCTCTCTTTCCCTTTCTCTCGATAAGGCGTGGGCGAATGCCTGGGTCGCCAAAGCCGGAGTTCCTGTCGCTGCGCAGGCGAGCTTCGCTTCTGCCGCCGAAGTGGAGACCGCAGAGTTACCCGACGTGTTTCCGCTCTTCGTGAAGCCGCGCTGGGAGGGGACAGCGAAGGGCATCCGCGCTTCCTCCCGGGTCGAAAACCGCGAGGCCCTCGTCGCCGAGGTCGCCCGAATCGTCGAGGACTACGCCCAGCCCGCGCTGGTCGAGGCATTTCTGCCCGGGGCGGAATATACGGTCACGCTGATCGGCAACGATCCCCCAACGGCCCTTCCCACGGTTCAGCGCGCGCTCGAACGGGAGACCGGAATTGGGCTGCACGCTCTCGAAGGGCCCGGAAACGAGGAGGTGGCACTCGATCACGTCACGCCGGGGGGCCTTGATCCCGAACTCGAAGCCCGTCTCGCCGATCTCTCGATTCGCGCCTTCGATGCGCTCGAATGTAAGGACTTCGCCCGGGCCGATTTCAGGCTGGATGCCTCGGGTGCACCGATCTTCCTGGAGATCAATCCACTCCCGACCTTTGCGACGGACGGGACCTTCGCCATCCTCGCGGAACTCGAAGGCACGCGTCTCGACGAGATGCTCGGGCGATGCGTCACGGCGGGGTTGATCCGGCTGGGACTCGCCGACGGGCCAAACAAAGATGGGAAGAGGGCATAACGTGAGCGCGGCTGCGCAGGGTGAATCTGAAGGGCGGGAGGTTGCGGCCTGGCCGCTGCGCGCGACGCGTCCGCCGGATGGGGTCTCCCTTTCCGATTGGCAGGATTGGGGTTGGCAGATGCGCCATCGCATCCGCGACGCCGCGGGCCTGCGCGAGTGGATCGAGGCCACGCCGGAAGAAGAGCAAGCGATCAGCGAACTCGCCACGCGTTTCCGCTTCGTTATTACCCCGTATTTCGCGTCCTTGATGGACCCGACGAACCCGGATTGCCCCGTGCGCAAACAGGTCGTGCCCCGGCCCGCGGAGCTCGCGGATGCGGCGGGGCTTGCCGATCCGCTCGATGAAGTCGCGCACTCGCCGGTCAAGAACGTCGTGCGCGTCTATCCCGACCGCATCGCCTTCTGCGTGAATAACGAGTGCGCGCTCTACTGCCGCTACTGCCTGCGTAAGCGAATGGTCGGCGACAGCGAATGGACCATGCAGAAGAAGGAACTCGAGACGGCGCTCGACTGGATCGCCGCGACACCGGAGATCCGGGACGTGTTGCTGACCGGTGGTGACCCTCTCGTGTTTTCAGACTCGAGACTCGAGTGGTTGCTCGAACGACTTCGCGCGATTCCCCACGTCGAACTGATTCGACTCGGAACGCGGCTGCCGGTCACGCTGCCTTTCCGCGTGACTGACGATCTCTGCAAGATGCTCGAACGCTTCCATCCGATCTGGGTGAACACCCATTTCAACCACCCGGGCGAAGTGACCGCGGACGCCGCCGCGGCCTGCGATCGCTTGCTCCGGGCAGGGATTCCCGTCGGCAATCAGAGCGTGCTCCTGAAGGGCGTGAACGACGATGTCGCCACGATGAAGCAGCTCTGCGAAACCCTCGTTCGAATGCGCGTGCGCCCGTACTACGTCTACCAGGCGCAGCTTCTCGAAGGGACTGAACATTTCCGCGTTCCGATCGAGGACGGCATCGAACTCTTTAGACAAATGCGGGGCCGAACGAGCGGCTTTGCGATTCCTCAATACGTTCTCGATACCCCCCATGGCAAGGTGCCCCTCGACCATCCCTTTGCGAAGGGACGCGACGGGGACGACTTTGTGGTGGAGGCCTGGGATGGCGCGATCTGGCGCGAGCCGAACCCCCGCTGAAATGCGCAGGCGGATCGGGCATGCGGGAGATCTCCCTTGAGTGATGACCAGCGCAAGGTCGCGAGCGCCGCTGGGCTGCTTGCCGCGAGCGTTCTGATCGCCAAGGCGTTGGGCCTGCTTCGAGATGCCTTGCTTGCGGCGCAGGTCGGCAAAGGCGCCGCCGCGGACGCCTACTACGCCGCGTTCATGATCCCCGACATCCTCGGCTACCTGCTGGCCGCGGGTGCCGCCGCGGTCGCGATCACGCCGCCTTATCTCGCGAGACTCGAACGCGACGGTGAAGCGTCGGCGGCTCGCTTCGCTTCGGTCGTCGTGGGCAACGTTGGACTCATCGCGACGGGGCTGACGATCGTGTTATGGGTCGCGGCGGAGCCGCTGCTCCGGCTGCAGTTCCCCGGCTTCGATGAAGCGACCCTCGCCGAGACCCTACGACTCCTGCGCATCGTTCTTCCCGCGCAGATCTTCTTCTTGACGGGCGGCGTCCTGCGCGGCGTGTTGATGGCGCACGGCGCCTTCGGCCCGCAGGCCTGGGCCACGATCGTGTACAGCGCCGCGCCCATCCTTGGCGGACTCGCCTTCGCGGTGCTGGCGGACGATGGCGTGGGGCGCGCGGACGGCTTCGCCTGGGGGACGCTTGTTGGAGCGATGGTCGGTCAGTGGCTGATCCCGGTCCTCGCGCTTAGACGCTTGCCGGGAGCGGTTGGGCGGATCCGCTTCGGTCTCTTGGACGGCGACTTCCGAGAATACGTCTGGCTCGCGCTCCCGCTCATGCTGGGGCTCGGACTCACCACCGTCGACGAGTGGTATGAGAAGTGGATGGGCGCCACGATCGGCCCCGGCGCGATCGCGGCGATCACCTACGCGCGCAAGCTCATGATGGCGCCGGTCGGGATCGTCGGGCAGGCGGTCGGCGCGGCATTGCTCCCGTCGCTCACCGCACTCGTTCAGCGCTCCGATCAAGACGGCTATCGCGACCTACTGACCTCGACCCTGCGCACGACCCTCGGCCTCGGATTGCTCGCGGCGGGAGCGCTCGGGGCACTCGCGCTTCCCGTGACCCGGGTGGTCTACGAATACGGTCGCTTCAGCGCTGACGATGCGACGGAGGTGGCGGGCCTCCTCGTGATCCTCGCGGCGGCGATTCCTGGATGGGTCGTTCAGCAGGTCGCCGTTCGGGGCTTCTATGCCCGCGGCGAAATGTGGCTCGCGATGACCCTCAGCTCGGGCATCGCGCTCGCGGTCTTCCCCTTCTACTGGATCGGTGCGGAGCAGCGGGGCGTCGAAGGCCTCGCGGTCGCGTCCGTGACGGCCATTAGTCTGAACGCAGTGCTGACGATCGTCTGGTTGCATGTGCGGGCGAGCGCCCCGGATCCCCTCGCGCTCGTTCAGACCTTCGTGCGCGGGCTGCTTGTCGTCGCACTTGCGGGCGTGGGGACCGTCTTCGCGCTGGCCCTCGCGCGCAATGAAGTTGTGCTCGTCGCCGATCACGCCTTGGTCGAACTCGCGATCGGCGGCGCGATCTACGGCGTGTTCGCCCTGGTCGCTGTTCGACTTGCCGGGGATGCACCGATGCGCGAGGGACTTGCGGCACTCACCAAGCGATTGACCTCGCGACTGCCCGGCACGCGCGGTTAGGTCCCGTATGCGGAGTTCCGACTGGCAATTCTGGATCGATCGTGGCGGAACCTTCACGGACTGCTTGGCGATCGCCCCGGACGGTCAGGTTCGCACGACGAAGGTGCTGTCTTCAGACACGGCTCCCGTCGAAGCGGTCGAGCAAATCCTTCGCGAGGCGCGCGTCGAAGCCGATGCGTCGACGGTCGGCGGGTCGATCCGACTCGGCACGACGGTCGCGACGAATGCGCTGCTCGAACGTCGAGGGGTTCCGACAGCGCTGCTTACGACCGAGGGCCTCACGGGAGTGTTCGATATCGGGACACAGGAGCGGCCGGATCTCTTCGCGCTCGAAATTCTGCGCTCGCCTCGCCTTCAGGATTGGCGCCTTGAAACTCCCGGGCGTCGCAATGCGCTCGGCGAAGTCCTTGAACCGCTCGATCTTGAACACGCGCGAAGGACGCTCGCGGGGGCCCGCCAGGAAGGTGCTTCGGCGGTGGCAATCGTCCTCATGCATGCGCACGTCGACCCGGCGGATGAGTTGGCGCTGGCGAGCGTGGCCCGGGAAGTCGGCTTTGATCATGTGTCGTGCTCGCACGAGATGGCGCGGGAGATCGGGTTGCTCTCGCGCGGCGAAACGGCCATTGCCGATGCCTACCTGACGCCGCTCTTGCGCGGCCATGTCGAGACGCTGGCTTCGCGACTGCCGAACTTCTCGCTGCAATTCATGCAGTCCTCGGGTGGCCTGACGGACGGCGCTTTGTTTCGAGGGCCGAACGCGCTGCTGTCGGGGCCGGCCGGCGGCGTCGTCGCGGCGCGCCAGGTGGCGCGAGCGGCCGGAAAACCGAATGCGATTGGCTTCGACATGGGCGGGACGTCGACCGACGTCTCCCTGATCGAGGCGGAACGCATCGACCGCGCCTTCGAGAGCGAGGTCGGCGGCGTTCGCGTCAAGGCGCCCATGCTCCGTATTCATACGGTCGCGGCGGGGGGCGGTTCGCTCTGTCGGTTCGACGGGATTCGGCTGACTGTCGGGCCGGAGAGCGCGGGCAGTGATCCGGGCCCGCTCTGTTACGACCTGCGCGATGACGCCGGCCGACGCAAAGCAAGCGAGCTCGCGGTCACCGATATCAATCTCTTTCTCGGTCGCGTACTGCCCGACCGGTTTCCCTTCGAACTGGCGCGTCAGCCCGTCGAAGACGCGCTGGCCTCGCTCCAGCAATCCCTCGCCGACGCGGGCTTCAAAAGAAGCGTGGACGAGATCGCGGCGGGCTTTTTCGAGATCGCCAACGCGTCGATGGCCCAGGCGATCATCGAAGTGTCCGTCGAGCGGGGCGCGGACCCGCGAGACCATGTGCTTGTGGGCTTCGGGGGGGCCGGCGGCCAGCATGTCTGCGGTATCGCGGCGCGCCTCGGGATCAGCGAGATCCTGCTTCATCCCCAAGCCGGCTTGCTTTCGGCGTACGGCATCGGCATCGCGCCCCCGTCCTGGGACGGCGAGCGCGACGGTCGCGGCCGAACACTCGCGGCAAGCGGGGCGGTCGCCGACGACGTCTGGTCGGAATGGGGCGAACTCGAGCAGGCGGGGCGCGCGACGCTGTCTCAAACTGGCGCAGCCACTTCACGACTCTTCACCGAACGAAGCCTCGACCTCGGCTATGTCGGAACGGATACCGCGCTCTCGGTTCAAGTGGGCGCGCATGCCGACGAACGGGACGCGACCGCATGGCAGGCCGCTTTTCAAGCGGAGCACCACGCGCGTTTCGGGTACGTACGCGCGGGGCGCATCGTTGAGATCAAGGCCGTTCGACTGAGGTTGAACGGTCCGGAGGCGGAGGCTCCAGTCGCCACGCCGCCGGGACTTGAAGAGCGCGTGGACCGAAAGACGCGCGCATGGTTTCCCCACGTCGGCTGGGTTGATGCACCGGTCTTCGTGCGCGAAGCCCTTGTCCCGGGCCAACGCCTGGCGGGGCCGGCGCTGATTCTCGAGAGCACGGGCTCCGTCGTGCTCGATCCGGGGTTCGAACTCGCAGTCGATCCGGCGGGCGTCTTTCGGATCGTGGCGACCGGAGAATTCGCCCCCGACACAAGCGTCGATCTCAGCGAAGCGGATCCCCTTCGACTCGAAGTGCTTGGCAATCGCTTCATGTCGATCGCCGAACAGATGGGTGCGGTTCTGCGCAACACCTCGGTCTCAACGAATATCAAGGAGCGCCTCGATTACTCCTGCGCCGTCTTCGATCAGGATGGCGGCCTCGTCGCAAACGCGCCGCACATCCCGGTTCATCTCGGAGCCATGGCCGATACGGTAGCGGCTCTTCGGGAACGCTTTCCGGCGATGGCGTCGGGCGAGGTCTTTGTCACAAACGATCCCTTTGCGGGCGGCTCGCATCTACCGGACGTAACGGTCGTGACGCCGGTGTTCCGCCCGGGCGGGGCCGAGCCGAGTTTCTTCGTCGCGAGCCGCGGGCATCATGCGGATCTCGGCGGTAAGACGCCGGGGTCGATGCCTCCGGATTCGACGTCACTTGAAGAGGAGGGCGTGCTGATCGAAGCCTTCCCGCTGATCTCGGGCGGCCATTTTGACGAGGCGCGGATCCGGTCCGTGCTCGGGAGTGGGCGCTTCCCGGCGCGCCGTCCGGACGACAACGTGGCGGATCTCGAAGCGATGGTGGCGGCGAATCGGGCCGGCGCGGCTCTCCTCGATGCGCTGGTCGAGGAGTCGGGGGCGGAAGTGGTTCGGGTGACGATGCGCCAGTTGCAGGCGGCAGCCGCGGCGAAGGTGGCGCGCGAACTCGCGCGTTTGCCGGCGGGGGAGCATCGCTTCGCCGATGCCCTCGATGACGGCACACCGATCGAGGTTGTGCTTGCGATTACCCATCGACCGCGGGAAGGCGATCCGCTGCCGGCGAGGATGACGATCGACTTTGCGGGTACGGGACCGGCGTCGAACGGAAATCTGAATGCGCCCTCGGCGGTCGTTCGGGCGGCCGTGATCTACGTGCTGCGGTCGCTTGTCGCGGAGCGGATTCCCTTGAACGGCGGTTGTCTCGATCCGGTCGAGGTGCGGATTCCGCCAGGCTCGCTGCTCGATCCGCCGCGTGGGGCGGCGGTCGTCGGCGGCAACGTGGAGACTTCACAGCGGGTCGTCGACGTCCTACTCGGAGCGCTCGGGCGCGCGGCGGCAAGTCAGGGCACGATGAATAACGTGACCTTCGGCGACGCCGACTTCGGCTACTACGAAACGATCGGCGGTGGGGCCGGTGCGACGGAACACCAGTCGGGGGCGAGCGGTGTTCACACGCATATGACGAACACGCGGATCACCGATCCGGAATTGCTCGAAGCAAGATTCCCGGTTCAGCTCCTTGAGTTCGGGCTTCGCTCGGGTTCCGGCGGTGCTGGAGCACAGTCGGGCGGGGAGGGCATCGTGCGCCGCTACCGATTCCTGCGCCCCGTCACGGTGTCACTCTTGACCGAGCGCCGGGGGCGGGTTCCCTTCGGACTCGCAGGTGGCGAGCCGGGCGCGTGCGGTCGGAATCGCGTGCGCCGCGCGCGGGATGGGCGCGTCGAGGTCGTGGCGGGGCATGTGAAGCTCGACCTCGAAAGCGAGGATGAGCTGTGGATCGAGACGCCGGGTGGCGGTGGGTTCGGTACGCGGGACGAGGCCGCACCCCGCAACGGAAACGGGTGCCACGAAACGACGCACAAGTCTTGAAGTCGCCCGCCGGATCACGCTAAGGTCCGCCCGGGCGAGTAGCTCAATTGGCAGAGCAAGTGACTCTTAATCACTAGGTTCGGGGTTCGATTCCCCGCTCGCTCACCACTTCATTTTTCGCGGTACTGCCAGCCGCGGATCAGAACCCCTCTAGATTGCTGTGTACCGCGATGACAGGGCCGTTCGGGGTTCTCTTATCGCACGCCTACGCGCAAAGACGCGCAAAGACGCGCAAAGACGCGCAAAGACGCGAAACCACGCGTCGCCGGATCCGTGGATTCGGCCCTTAGGCAATCTCTTTCCGCTGGGGCTATTTGCGGGAACCGAGGGCTCGACTAGTTTCTGCGCGGTCTCTGGGCCGGGGTGGCGGAACTGGTAGACGCAGTGGCCTTAGGAGCCACCGTCCTCGTGACGTGCAGGTTCGAGTCCTGTCCCCGGTACCAATTCATGCGTAACAAGTCTGTTTGCTGCGTTCGCGACATCTTCGTTGTCCGCGACGCTTCGTTTTTTTCGCCCTGCCGGCCTGGGTCCGGTGGCGCTTGACGGTTGTATGTAAAGGAAGAATCAGATGGCTGAAGTTGAGACGGGCCGGGATGACATCAAGATCGAGACGGAAGAAGTCTCGAGCGTCGTGAGCGAGATCTCTGTTGAGGTCGACGTGAAGCGGGTCGATGCTGCTTTCGCGCGCACGGTTCAGGATCTTCGCAAGACGGCTCGCGTGAAGGGATTTCGACCGGGCAAGGTTCCGGCGAATGTCGTCAAGCAGATGTACGGCGAGGGACTCGCTGAAGAGATCGAACGCCAGCTCGTGCGTGAGACGCTTGCGGACGCTGTTGAGCTTGCTGAGCTCCAGCCCGTGGTCGAACCGCAGATCGAGGCAGAGACGCCCGCGGAGGGCAAGGCCTTCCGATACAAGGCTCGAATCGAGGTGAAGCCTGAGATCGAACTGCCTGAACTTTCAGCGCTTTCGGGCGGACGGCCCCGCGTCGAAGTCGGTGATGAAGAACTCCTGACGGAACTCGAGAGCCTGCGTGAGCGCAGCGTGAACTGGGTCGAGGAAGATGAGGAAGTCCTCGCTGCCGACGGTCATCAGGTCACGATCGACTTTGTCGGCACGATCGACGGTGTTGCCTTTGAAGGCGGGACCGCCGAAGGCGTCGACCTCGAACTCGGTTCGGGTCGCATGATCCCCGGCTTCGAAGAGCAGCTCGTTGGTGCCAAGTCCGGCGAGCAGCGAGACCTGAACGTTCCCTTCCCGGAGGACTACGGCAACGAAGAGCTCTCGGGCAAGGACGCGGTCTTCGCAGCGACGGTCACGGCGATCAAGCGCAAGGAAATGCCGGAGCTCGATGACGACTTCGCGAAGGATCTGGGTGACGAGTTCGAGACCCTCGACGATGTTCGCGAGAAGATCCGAGAAGGCCTCTCGGGCCAGCGACAGCAGGCATCGGACCACGCGCTTCACAAGAGCCTGCTCGATGATCTGGTGACCCGAACGAGTTTCGATGTGCCGCCGACGATGGTTGAGCGACAGCTCGAGAATCAGCTGCAGCAGTTCGAACAGCAGATGCAGGGTCGCGTACCCGAGCCGGACCTCCGCGCGCGCATGTCGCAGATGCGCGAAGAGGGTTGGGACGATGCGAAGCGTCGCGTTCAGGAGGGGCTCTTGCTTGAGGCGGTTGCCAAGGCGGCTGAACTCGAAGCGACCGAAGAAGAGATCGATGCGCGTCTCGACGAAATGGCCGCGGGCCAGGGCGTCGATCCCAAGATGATGCACGACATGGCGAACGCGCAGGGCTGGCGCCCGGCCGTCGGCGCTGAAGTCGTCGACAAGAAGGCCCTCGATCATCTGATCGAGAACGCGACCGTGACCGATGTCGAGCCGCTGGCGGACGAACCGCAGCTCTAAGGAGCACGGTCCGGACCCAAATAAGATCAGTCGGCATGAGCGGGGAGCAGCAGCTCCCCGTTCGTGACGAAGAACTGCTCGAGCACGGGCTCACCGAGGCGTGCGACGTTGCCGCCCATGCGACCAATCGGATCGCGGCCCCCCTCTTCGTGAGGAAAGTCCGTCGAGAAGCCGTAGACATCGGCGAGGCCATAGCGGTCGATCATCGTGGCGATGTCTTCCATCGGGAAGGGCGTGACCCGGACCTGCCGCGACAGATATTCCGAGGGCCGCATCGAGAGTTCGCCGCGGATCTTCTTCGCGAACTTCTGGTCGGTCACGCGATCCATCAGCTCGGCCATCGGGCCGACCCAATGTGCGCCGAGTTCGATGGCCCCGATCTTGAGTCTCGGATGTCGTTCTAGAGCGCCGCCTAAGATCATTGTCTGCAGAAAATTCTGTGGTGCCATGTGCAGCGATGCCAGGAGATGGGGGTCAACCGGTTCGCCTGCGCCGAAGCCGCCCACGCGAAAGATCTCCGCTTCGCTCCAGGCCTTCGAGCGTAGGAATCTCTGCTGGCCTCCAATATGAATCAGGAGAGACATTCCGGATTCCGCGACTCGAGCCCAAAAGGGATCGAGTGCCGGGTCCGCAGGTGACAGTCCCGCTGGCGGCACGCCTTCGTTGATCAAGACGGCGCGTGCGCCGAGGGCGGCGATCCGATCCGTCTCTTCGAGCAGAACATCCAAGTCATCCGTTCGAAGAACAGCAGCGGCAGCGACCCGCCCCTGGGACTCACGCGTCCATCGGCAGACGTGGTCATTGTAGTTTCGCATGGTGACCGCCGCGTCTTCCTGGCGTCCCCAGATCTGAAAACAGACGATGACTTGCGGGAAGACGAGTTGCCGCGCGATGCCCATCATGTCCATGACTGCGAGACGATTCTCTAGCGTGTGAGCGCCCGGAGCACGGACCCCCTTCACGTTCCAGATCGATTCCGGTGTGGCTTCGACTTCGCCTTCTCCCGAATTGAAATAGGGCATGTCTTTGAACGAGTGTGCGATGCGCTCCCCCGCGGCGCCGAGGATCTCTGGATAGAGATCGGCGGGAATTTGGAGATGCGCGTCGAGATCAACGATGCGTCCAGAAAAAGATTCGAAGGCCATGACGAAACGAACTCTCGTAAGAAGGGGCTGTTCAGGTGAGTGTTGCAAACTTCGAGCAGCACATGAGGAAATGCGAATTCTCCGTCCGTTGCCTCAAGGTTCCCGCCTACCTGACGGGGATGTAACGCTTTCCGGGTTCGAGGGAACTTCGTTATTGGGGCTTCGTCAGGCGTTGCTGCGCGCGGCCTGGGGAACTCTCCCCAGAAGAAACGAGACGCTGGTTCGCAAGTCGCGCGTGTTCACGGCGTGACCCGAGTTGCCAAGCTTTGGCGGCTGACTCAGACTAGAGTGAACTCAACGCTGGGTGAGACAAATCCAGGGCGCTCTTGTTGCGTGTCCTGGGTTTCGAAACCGAGCGAGCCGGCTGCGCGTAAGATGATTGAGCGCGTCCGGTCGAACCGCTGCGACGATTACTCAGGGTCGACTCAGGTCGATCGAGAAGGAAGCGAAAAGTCCAATGGACATGCCCGAACGAATGGCGCCCTCCGCGTACACGATCCCTTATGTGATCGAACAGAATCAGCGCGGCGAACGCGTCTTCGACATCTACTCGAGATTGCTTCGCGATCGCGTGATCTTTCTCGGGAGCGAGATCTACGACGAAGTCGCGAACGTGATCGTCGCCCAGTTGCTCTTCCTGGAAGCGGATGATCCCGACAAGGACATCCACCTCTACATCAATTCACCCGGTGGATCGGTCACGGCCGGTCTGGCGATTTACGACACGATGCAGTTCATTCGCTCGGAAGTGCATACGACCTGTATCGGTCAAGCCGCTTCGATGGGTGCATGGCTGCTCGCTGCCGGCGCGCCCGGAAAGCGAACCGCGCTCGCGAACGCTCGCATCATGATTCACCAGCCGATGGGCGGGGCGCGTGGGCAGGCTTCGGATATCGATATCCAGGCACAAGAAATCCTCAAGCTTCGCCATAAGATGAATGAGATTCTTGCGAGTCACACGGGCAAGGATCTGGACGTGATCGCGGCGGATACCGAGCGCGACTACTATATGAGCTCAAAGGAAGCTCTGGAATACGGCATCGTCGACGCAGTCGCGAGTGCCCGCCCCGGAGCTACAGGCGAGAATGGGAGCGACGACTAACGAGCGTCGATCCCGCGCGTGAGCGGTCCTCCACTTCGATGATTTTGATTCGAAGAGGGAGGGCGACTCGGCATCACCGGGGGGTGAGGAAATATGAAGAAACGAGACGACAACGCAAATCTCTCCTGCTCTTTCTGTGGCAAGTCACAGAAGGAAGTGAAGAAGCTCATCGCAGGGCCGACGGTCTATATCTGCGACGAGTGCATCGAGTTGTGCAACGACATCATCGCCGAAGAGTACGGCCAGGAAGAAGCCGGAGCTCCGCCGCCGCGCGTGCTGAAGCCGAAGGAAATCAAGGCTGCCCTCGATGAGTATGTGATCGGACAGGACGCCGCGAAGAAGGTGCTTTCGGTCGCGGTGCACAATCACTACCGCCGCATTGAAAGCGGCAACATCTCCGATGTCGAATTGCAGAAGGCGAATATCCTGCTGCTCGGCCCGACCGGTTCCGGTAAGACGCTGCTTGCGCAGACCCTCGCCAAGATCCTCGATGTCCCCTTTACGATCGCGGATGCCACGACGCTGACCGAAGCGGGCTATGTCGGTGAAGACGTCGAGAACATCGTGCTCAACCTGCTGCAGGCGTCGAACTATGACGTCGAGCGCGCCCAGCGCGGCATCATCTACATCGATGAGATCGACAAGATCGCGCGCAAGAGCGAGAACCCGTCGATCACCCGAGACGTATCGGGTGAGGGCGTTCAGCAGGCGCTGCTCAAGATCATCGAAGGCACGATGGCGAGTGTTCCGCCCAAGGGAGGGCGAAAGCACCCGCAGCAGGAATTCCTCCAAATCGACACCACAAACATTCTCTTTATCTGTGGTGGGGCTTTTGTAGGACTCGAAGATTTGATTGAACGTCGCGTCGGTGTGAAGGGATTGGGCTTTGCTGCCGATATCGTGAATAAGGCAGATCGCAAGAAGGGCGAGATGATGCGCGACGTTCAGGCAGAGGACCTGCTCCACTTTGGACTCATTCCCGAGTTCATTGGACGGCTCCCTGTCGTGGCGACCCTCGAGGAACTGAGCGAGGAAGCGCTGATTGCCATCCTGACGAAGCCGAAGAACGCCCTCGTGAAGCAGTACGAGAAGCTCTTCGAATTCGAGGATGTCGCTCTTCGATTCACTGAGGGCGCTCTGGGCGCCGTCGCGCGAAAGGCCATGAAGCAGAAGTCGGGGGCCAGAGGACTGCGCGCGATTCTTGAGAACGCGATGCTTGAACTCATGTATGAGCTGCCCTCGCGCGACGATGTCGAAGAATGTGTCGTCGGTGAAGAAGTCATCGAGCAGGGCGCTGAGCCCGTGCTTGGCCTGAAGCGGGAGGCGGAGTCAGCCTAGACAGGCGTCGATCGGTGCATAGAGTTGCTGGCCTTGGACTTATTTGATCCCAAGGTCAGGGCGAAATCACCCTGAGAAGCGCCTGGTTGGAGTTGAGCCGTGTTCGCAGCAGAAGGTTGTGTGGATAGATCGAGGGGGGATGTATGAGTGAAGAAGCCGGTGGAGGGCGGATCCCGCTCCTCCCGCTGCGAGATATTGTCGTCTTTCCGCACATGGTCGTCCCGCTCTTCGTGGGCCGCCCGAAGTCGATCCAGGCCCTCGAAGACGCCATGGCCGGAGACCGACAGCTGGTCGTGGCCGCCCAGCGCGTCGCCGGGGAAGAAGATCCGACCCCCGAAGACATCTTCGAGATCGGAACCCTCGGAACGATCATCCAGCTCCTGCGCCTGCCCGATGGGACGGTGAAGGTGCTCGTCGAAGGCAAGACCCGCGCGCGCATTCGCGACTTCGCCGCAATCGATCCCTACTTCTCGGTCGACGTCGAGGCACTGCCCGACGAGGGGGGTGACACGCCCGAAGCCGAAGCGCTCGTGCGCTCCGTGCATACGACTTTCGATTCCTACTCCAAGCTCAACAAGAAAATCGCACCGGAGATCGTGAATTCGGTCGCTGCGATTAGTGACCCGGGCAAGCTCTCGGACACGGTCGTCGCGCATCTCAATCTCAAGTTGCCCGATCGCCAGAAGCTCCTCGAGGTGACCTCCACGATCGAACGCCTCGAAGAGGTCTACAACCGCATGCAAGCGGAGATCGAGGTTCTCGAAGTCGAGCGGAAGATCCGCGGCCGCGTCAAGAAGCAGATGGAGCGCTCCCAGAAGGAGTACTACCTGAACGAGCAGATGCGGGCGATTCAGAAGGAACTCGGCGACAAGGACGAGCAGAAGGACGAGATGGGCGAGCTCGAAGAGCAGCTCGCCGCGAAGACCATGCCCGAGGAGGCGCGGGAGCGCGCCGAGAAGGAGCTCAAGAAGCTCAAGCAGATGTCGCCGATGGCCGCGGAAGCGACCGTCGTTCGCAACTACGTCGACTGGATGATCGCGCTGCCCTGGGACGAGTTCACCGATGAAGAGAAGGACCTGACGGTTTCGCAGGACATCCTCGACGCGGATCACTATGGGCTCGACAAGCCGAAGGAACGCATCCTCGAATACCTCGCTGTGCAGACCCTGGTCGAGAAGCTCAAGGGTCCCATCCTTTGCCTCGTCGGTCCGCCTGGTGTCGGGAAGACCTCTCTAGGCAAGTCGATCGCTCGCTCGACGGGACGCGACTTCGTGCGCATCTCCCTCGGCGGTGTGCGCGACGAAGCCGAGATCCGGGGACATCGCCGAACCTATATCGGCGCGCTGCCCGGCAAGATCATCCAGGGACTGAAGAAGGCGGGTTCCTCGAATCCGGTCTTCCTGCTCGACGAGATCGACAAGATGTCGATGGACTTTCGTGGGGATCCGAGTTCGGCCATGCTCGAAGTGCTCGATCCGGAGCAGAACAACTCCTTTTCGGATCACTACCTCGACGTCGAATACGATCTGTCTCGGGTGATGTTTGTCTGTACGGCGAATGTCCTGGGCGAGATCCCCGGCCCCCTTCGCGACCGCATGGAGATCATCCAGATCCCCGGCTACATCGAGAGCGAGAAGCTTGAGATCGCGAAGAACCATCTCGTCACGAAGGTCACGACCGACAACGGCCTGACGATGGAAGACATGCGCTTCACCGAGGGCTCGATCCTCGAAGTGATCCGTCACTACACGCGAGAGTCCGGGGTTCGCGGGCTCGAACGAGAACTGGCTTCCGTTGCTCGAAAGGTGGCGCGAGAGAAGGTCTCCGCGGGCGAAAGCTTCAAGCCCGTCACGGTCTCTCCGAAGCTCGTTCGGAAATTTCTTGGCGTGCAGCGCCATCGCTTCGGTCAGACCGAAGAAGAAAACCGGATCGGTGTCACGACCGGACTCGCCTATACGGAAGTCGGCGGCGAATTGCTGCAGACGGAAGTCTCGATCATGCCCGGCAAGGGCAAGGTCCAGATCACGGGTCGGCTCGGCGAGGTCATGACGGAGTCGGCGAATGCCGCGATGTCCTATATCCGGTCGCGTGCGAAGCAGCTCGGACTCACGAGCAACTTCCACGAACAGGTCGATGTGCATATCCACGTTCCGGAGGGCGGCACGCCCAAGGACGGTCCCTCCGCAGGCATCACCCTCGCGACGACGATCGCCTCGGCGCTCACGCGTATTCCGGTACGCTCGAACGTCGCCATGACGGGGGAGATCACGCTTCGCGGTCGGGTGCTCCCGATCGGTGGCCTGAAGGAGAAGCTGATCGCAGCCCATCGCGGCGGCATCGACACAGCCCTCGTTCCGAAAGAAAACGAGAAGGACCTGAAGGATCTGCCGGCGGTCATCAAGAAGAACATCAAGATCCACCCGGTCGAGCACATGGACGAAGTCCTGAAGTTCGCGCTCGCCGTGCCGGATCCGGAGCACTTCCTCGAAGACGCCGACGGCATCCACGAGATCGAAGAGATCTACATCACTCCCGGTGGCCTCAAGCAGACCACCGAGCTGCCGCACCCGGCCGGAGTGAACTAGCAAGATTGCGGGCGCGTAGCTCAGTTGGTTAGAGCACCTCGTTTACACCGAGGGGGTCCGCGGTTCGAATCCGTGCGCGCCCACCAGATACTCGGCGCTTGCGCGCCTCTCGACGCCGCCTTTTAGGGCGGCGTCTTGCGTTGAGGACTCGCGATTTGGTCGGCGCTTCTGAGGTCCGTCTTGTGTTGAGGTGGCGGGGCCGCGGCCGTGTTTGGAGGGCGAGCCGCTAGACTGGGGTGACGCCGCCCGGGAGACTTTGGTTGATGACGTTGATTCCTGCAGATCCGATTTCGCCGCGTGAGTTCGTTGAGGACCTTGTTCCGTCTCTCTTTGCCGAAGTGGAGTTGGACGAGGCCGCCGAAGAACTCGAGCTGAAGTTGGGAATCGTGCTTTCCGGGAAAGAGGGGGGCGATTGGACGCTGCACTTCGTCGAGGGAGAGCTCGGGATCGGGTCGAGTCGCGAGGAGGCTTGCGAGATCACCGTCATCCAAGGGGTCGACGATTGGCGTGCGGCGCTCTGGGAAGGGCGTCCGGCCCTGATCGCGACGGCGGTGGATCGGATTCGCGAGGGGGGCGCTGACGCGCTTCGGCCGCCTCAGCCGCCGGGTGGCGGCCCGCGACCGGACCCCTTGAAGGGGATTTCTGATCTTCGCGGTCGAATCGAGATGGTGATTGAGGGGGAGGCTCAGCCGGACTGGTCGGTCGGGATTCTTATCGGTGGTGGGCCCATTCCCGAGACGCCGCAAGCGACGATTCGACTCGGTTCTGCGCAGGCAGACGCGATTCGAACGGGGGAGCTGCACCCGCTCGAAGCCCTGATTACCGGTCAATTGCAGCTGGATGGGGACCTCGGATTGATCCTTCAGCTGCAGGCGGTGGCGATGACTCTATCAATGACGACCGGAGGAGGTGTTTCGCGCTAGCGGGATCGCTTCATCTCAGCTAAAAATGCCCCGCCGAAAACTGATGCGGTCCGGTAGTTCAATTGGTTAGAGCACTGGCCTGTCACGCCAGAAGTTGCGAGTTCGAGTCTCGTCCGGACCGCCAGTTTTTGCGATACGAAGGCGCTTTAGCGCCTTCGTAGCGCCGAGTCGTCCCGCGACGTTCGATTCTTGGGATACGCAACTCCAAGACGCCTTCGTCGCGTTGTGTTGCTCCGCGACGCCGTCGGTTGCGACGTGCTCCGCTGTTTCGCGGCTGCATTCTGTTCGTGATCTATGGCGACGTTGCTGAGCTGTTCGGTGTGCCGCCTAAGCGCGAGCAATCCAGCTAGGCTCTCTTCGAATTTCGCTGCGCGGATGTGCGCGCTTGGGAGAGATGTCTTGGGTAAGCCAACGTTGTATGGGATCTCGGGGTCGCGGGCGCTGCGGTCGATTTGGGCGATGGAGGAGGTCGGGGTCGACTATGAGCATGTCGCGACGAATTTTGCGGAGCAGTCGAAGGATCCCAGCTATCTCGCGGTGAATCCGAATGGACGGATCCCGGCGCTGGTGGATGGTGACGTCGTGCTCTTCGAGTCGATGGCGATCAATCTCTACGTGGCGGAGAAGTACGGGACGGGGCTCTACCCTGATTCCGTCGAAGATCGGGCGCGGACCCATCAGTGGAGCGTCTGGGGGATCAGCGAGATCGAGCCGCTTCAGATGCGGATCGTCGTTCAGAAATTCTTTACGCCCGAAGACCGTCGGGACGCGAAAGAGATCGAACGCGCATCGCGGGGGCTGGATCGCCCGCTCGCCGTACTCGATGCGCACCTCAAGGACCGCGCGTATCTGTTAGGCGATGCGTTTACGATCGCCGACCTGAATCTGGCGGGCGTGATGAACCTGCTCGGCATGGCCCAGCGCGACTACACCGAACACGTAAACGCGAAGCGCTGGGCGGATGCGTGTTATGCCCGGCCTTCGTTCGCGGCGGCTCTTGCCCGGGACTGAACGGTTAGCTCTGGGGCGGGCGGGTCGAGAATCGACCAGGAACATCTACGTATTCCCCGGCGTTCATGCCGCCATCGATCAAGAGCTCAGTCCCTGTGATGAATCGGGCTTCCTCCGAAGCGAGGAAGACCGCCGCGGGAGCCACGTCTCGCGGCAACCCGCGTCGCCCGATCGGCCCGTAATTCGCGTCATAGGGAACATCGGTCGCATCGGTCACGCCGGGATTGTCGATCCCGAATTGCTCGACCTGCATCTCGGCGCTGCCGGCACGGGGGCAGAGCACATTCGAGCGGACACGATGCTTGCCGTTCTCAAGCGCCGTCACTTTGGATAGCCCGACGAGTGCAAATTTTGAAGCGGTATATGCGGAGGTCGTCGTGGTGCCGCTCAGCGAGTCCGTGGACCCGACGTTGACGATGGCGGCATCGCCCGTGCGCGCCGCACTCTCGCGCAAAAAGGGAAGGGCGGTTTTGGTCCCGAGAAAGGGCCCTAGCGCATTGACCCGCATCAAACGCTCGAAATCTTCCCCGCTCGTCTCATCGATGGGCTGGAGCAGGAGGACGGCGGCATTATTGACCAGGACGTCGAGCCCGCCCTCGGTCTCCCGAATCGATTCGAGAGCGTCTCGCCACTCGGCTTCTTCAGTCACGTCGAGGCGGACGTAGCGCGCCGCATCACCCAAGGACTTCGCAACCTCGCGTCCGAGTTCATCCCGGACATCCGCCAGGACGACGCGGGCGCCTTCCTCGACGTAGGCCCGTGCGATCGCTTCCCCCGTCCCTCGGGCCGCGCCGGTGACGAGGGCAACCTTCTCAGCGAGTCTTGGTGGGCGGTTCTGGTCGTGGGGGCTGATTTCAGACATGATGCTCCTTGTCTCTTTCGAAGTGGGCGCCTTAGTCGGGGAGGACCTGGCCGCCTTGAAGTCGATGTTTCTGGACCTTGCCCAGGGCGTTTCGGGGTAGCGCGTCGACCCAGTGCAGACCTCGAGGATGCTTGTAGGCCGCGAGCTGGTCGCCGATCGAGGTGCGCAGTGCTTCGATCTCGATCGTTGGTTCAGTACCCGCCGATGCGACCGCGTACGCCACGACGCGTTCGCCCCACTCCTCCGAGGGCTCACCGACAATCGCAACATCCTCGATCGCCGGATGCTCGCGAATCACGTCTTCAACTTCGCGCGGGTAGACGTTGAATCCGCCACTGATGATGAGTTCCTTGGCCCGCCCGACGATCGAGACATAGCCCTCGTCGTCGATGGCGCCGAGGTCGCCCGTCTTGAACCAACCATCGTCGGTAAACGCTTCGGCATTCGCGGCGGGGCGATCCCAATACCCGCTAAACACGTTCGGGCCGCGGACCTGAATCTCCGCCGGCTCGCCTTCAAGGCGGAGTTCGACGCCGGGCAGGGGGAAGCCGACCGAGCCGGGACGCCGCTCGGCGTCATAGGGGTTCGAGACGAGCATCAGCGTCTCGGTCATGCCGTAGCGCTCGAGCACGCGCTGACCACTTCGTTTCTCGATCTCTTCATGGAGTGCAGCGGGGAGTGGCGCTGACCCGGAGACGCAAAGTCGTAAGTCGGCGAGTCGACCCGCGTCGGCGTGATTCGCCAGGCGGTGATACATGGTGGGGACGCCGAAGAAGAGCGTCGCCTCGCGCGCGGGGATCTCGGAGAGGATCTCATCCGGGCGGAAGCCCCGATAGAGAACGGCCGAGCTGCCGTTGTAAAGCGTGCCATGGAGGCCCACGCCCAGACCGTGCATGTGAAAGAGGGGCAACGAGAGGAGCAGGCGATCGTTCGGCGTCCATCGCCAGGCGAGTCGAAGCCCCTCGGCGCTCGCGAGGCAATTCGCGTGGCTGAGCACGGCCCCCTTGGGCTGGCCGGTCGTGCCGCTCGTGTAACAGATCAGTGCGGGAGAGTCGGCTGAGGCTGTATCCAGGGGCGGTATCTCGCCGTCCGGTAGATCGAGCTCCGGCGTTACGAGATAAAGATCCGGGGCGATCTGCGAAATCGCCTCCCGCTTGGCGGGGTCATCCACGATCGCGGCGCGCGGTGTCGCATCGCCGATCACGTGCGCGAGTTCCCGGGCGCCGTAGGCCGTGTTCGTCGGGATCACGACCAGGCCCATGCGGAGTGCGGCAACATAGGTGAGGACGAGATCCCCCGAGCTTTCGGCGGAGAGCAGAATTCGATCGCCCGCCTCCAGACCGAGCAAAGCCAATCGGCCCGCGCGCTGGGCCGACTCTCGGGCGAGCTCGCCGCGGGTGATCCAGCCGCGATCCGGATCGTGGATTTGCGGTCGGTCCCCGTCTTCATCCCAGGCGCGGCGCCAGGCCGCGGTGAGGTTGGGGGCACCGCTCTCCGAGGTGAGGGCGGTCGCGTCAAATCGCTCGCCCTTCGCTATGTGGATCGATGACGCGGACATTTCGGATTACCCCGGCAAGGACCGCGAGGGATCCGCGGCGACTTGGAGGGTATCCAAAAGAAGAGAGGGGCCCGGAGAGAACTCCGAGCCCCTACACCTGGTGGGAGGCAGCTTTCCAGCGAGCGAGTGATCCGTGACCCACCCGGGTCTCGGATGCCGAATGACTGCCCCTTGAACAATGAGTTCCCACGCCAGACGCTTGGGGTCTTCTCGGGCTAAAAAACGCAGGAGATCGGCAGGAGACGCGCGAACCGGTCCGGTTGAGCGGCGTATCCGCGTCCAGGTGAGAAAAATCCGCTGCCTGCAAGAAAAGTGGGAACTGCTGTGGCTCGGGCGCCGTCTCTTTAACCGATCGAGTCATTGTTTCAGTCTCTCCTTGGTTGTAAATCGGATTGGGCCCACCTGTTACGCATTCAGGTGGGCCCATTTCTGTTCAGATGGGCAACGAATTGGCCGTATCTGTCTCATCGCCTGAGCCAATCGAGGGCCGGCCCGCCGAGCGGGGCCTGCCTGGCTAACGGTTTCCCTGAGACGCGCCGATAGCGGGGCTGCGCCGGCGATCTCTCCGGCAGAGTGATTCGGAGCTTCGCGCGACCTTGCCCTCCCTTCTGTTAATCGATGATTCGGAGCAGCACCGCGCCCAGATTCGCGCGTCGGTGGAAGCGGCGCGGCTTTTCGACGAGGTCATCGAAGCGAACGATGGCGTCTCCGGGCTCCGCGTCCTGCTCGAGAAGTCGGTCGATGTGGTTGTTTGCCGACTCGAACTCGGCGGGGCCCTCGATGGCACGAAGTTGATGCCCGCGCTGCAGGAGCATCCGGCCTCCGCATCGGTTCCGCTGGTCTTCATCACCGGCCACGACGATCCCGAACGGCGAGCACGGGTGCTCGAAGCGGGGGCCAGCGATGTGCTCACGATGCCCATCTTTCCGGCGGAGCTCGTGGCGCGGCTGCGCCAACATCTCCGTCTTAAGCGATTGCAGGACGATCTCCGAGTCAAGAATGAAACCCTCGGACGGCTCTCGACGGTGGATGGCTTAACGGGGCTCCGAACCAGACGTTATGTCGATGACGTGCTGTCGATCGAGTTCCTGCGCGCGCGTCGCTACGGAACGGCGCTGACCGTGATGATGGGTGACCTCGATCATTTCAAGCGGGTCAATGACGACCATGGGCACCAGGCGGGGGATGCAGCCCTGCGTGGAGTGGCTTCGCTTCTGATGCATGATTTGCGCGAGACCGACGTCGCTGGTCGCTGCGGCGGAGAGGAGATTCTCGTGGTTCTGGCGCAGAACGAAGTGTCTGGATCCGCGATCGTCGCGGAGCGTTGGCGCGCCGGTGTTGAAGAGGCGCGCTTTGCGGATCCGAGTGGTACGCCGATCGGCGTCACGATTTCGATTGGGGTCGCCTCCCTGGATGCAGAGATGGTCTCCCCTGAATCATTGATTGGCGCAGCGGACGCAGCGCTCTATCGCGCGAAGACTGCGGGTCGAAATCGCGTCGAGGTCGCGGGGCCCGCCTAACGGGCCGCATCCTTGCGCGCGCGCCAGGCCCGGAGCCGTTCGCCGATCTCGACTTCCGCGCCGCGATCCGTAGGCTCGTAGTAGCGCCGACCCGCAAGCGCATCCGGGAGATTTTCGTCCGGGACGAAGGCGTCCTCCGCGGAATGGGCGTAGGTGTAGTTCTCGCCATAGCCGAGTTCCTTCATGAGCCCCGTCGGCGCATTCCGTAAGTGCATTGGAACGGGCATCGCCCCCTGACCCTCAAGGTCCGCGATCGCTTCGCCTAACGCCGAATAGGCCGCGTTGCTCTTGGGCGCGCACGCGAGATACGTCACGGTCTGCGCGAGGGGGATGCGACCCTCCGGCATGCCGATCCGTTCGACCGCCTGATGGGCGGAGACCGCAAGGGACAGCGCACCCGGGTCCGCGTTGCCCACGTCCTCGGAGGCGAAGATCACGAGTCGCCGCGAGACATAGAGCGCGTCTTCGCCCGCTTCGAGCATGCGCGCCATGTAGTGGAGCGCCGCGTCGGGGTCGCTGGCGCGGAGGCTCTTGATCAAGGCTGATACGACGTTGAAATGTTCTTCGCCATCTCGGTCGTGGCGGAGGGCGATCCGGCCGACCGCTTCGCTCACGGTCTCGGAGGTCATCGGCTCCGCACGCTTGCCCGTCGAGAGATGGACCGTCGCACTCGCATCGAGCATGCCGAGCAGCCGTCGCGCATCACCTTGGGAAGCCAGGATCAGCGCCGTCCGGGCCTCGTCCGAAACGACGATGTTTGAGCGGCCGAGACCGCGCTCAACGTCGCTCAGCGCCCGATCGATCACTCGTCCGAGGGCCTCTGCCCCGAGTGCCTCGAGAGGGATGACGCGGCAGCGGGAGAGCAGGGGCGCGATCACGCTGAACGAGGGATTTTCGGTCGTCGCGCCGATCAGGGTGACGGCGCCGGCCTCCACATGGGGAAGCAGCGCATCCTGCTGGGCCTTGTTGAGCCGGTGGATCTCGTCGATGAAAAGCACGGTTCGCTGGGCGGTGCGCCGCGCGGCTTCGATTGCCTTGCGGATCTCGGGGACGCCGGCGGTGACCGCCGAGAGTGGGACGAGCCGTCCGTCGCCGCGTTCGCCCAGGATCCACGCGAGGGTCGTCTTTCCGCTGCCGGGCGGGCCCCAAAGGATGATCGAGGAAAGCGCGCCTTGTTCGACCAAAGTGTGGAGGGGGCGGCCCGGGGCGAGCAGGTCTTCGTGGCCGACGAGATCCTCGAGGGTGTGAGGGCGCATGCGCTCGGCGAGTGGGGCGTGGGGCTCGAGGCGGCGCTCGGTGCGCTGGGGAAAGAGGTCGAGGGTGTCGTCGGGGGGCGGCGGCATGGGGCGATGCTAGCCAAGTCGCACCCTTGTTCGGGTTCGCGTGTCGCTTTGGCCTTGAGACGGCCGGCCCGACGCGGGATCATCGTGGGGACGCGGCCGCGATGGTCCGCGTAGAGCTGATGATGTGAAGGCGAGGTCGGGGATCGATGATCGAAGTGCTGCGGATCGACAACCTGGCACTCGTGGAATCCGTCGAGCTCGAGTTTGGTCCGGGGCTGAACGTTCTGACCGGTGAGACCGGCGCGGGTAAATCGATCATCTTGAGCGCGCTCGCTTTACTGACAGGGGGACGGGCTTCCGCCGAGACCCTGCGCAGCGGCGCAAAAGAGGGCGCGGTCGAAGCGCTGTTCCGAATGGACGGCCACGACGACGTGGCGACCGCACTCGTTGACCGAGGTCTGTCGGCGTCGGAGTCCGAGGCCGACGGCGAAGCACCCGAGCTGATCGTGCGGCGCACGCTTCACGCCGGCGGGCGCAGCCGAGCGCGAGTCGGCGGACAGCTGGTGCCGGTCTCGACGCTCGTCGAACTCTTCGGCGGCCAGCTCGAGATTTCGAGTCAGCACGGCTCCCAGGCGCTGAGGCACGCGGAGATGCACGCGGTGGCCCTCGATGCCTATGCGAACCAGACGTCGGTCTGCGAGGTCGTTGCGCGGCATGTCGCGCGAGCCGGGGAGCTTGCACGGGAGATTGCAAGCCTGCGTGCGGCGGAAGAGGAACGTGCGCGGCGGCTCGACTTCCTGCAGTACCAGCAGCAGGAACTCGAGGGCGAAGACCTGAATGCGGAAAGCGTCGCGGCACTCGAAGCGGAACATCAGCGCCTGACCCATTCGGAGCGACTCGCAGAAGAAATGGCGACGGTCAGTCGTGCCCTCGACGGGGGCGACGGCGGCGAAGCTGACTCCGCCGACGCGGCGCTCGGGACAGCGCGCCGGGCACTGAGTTCGGCGCTGCGCATGGACCCCTCTCTCGAGGCGATGTCGAGCCAGCTCGAAGGGCTTGAGTCCGAGCTTCGCGATCTCTCCGTTCGCGCAAGCGACTATTTGGCCGAGCTCGAGATCGACCCGCGCCGCCTAACGCAGGTTGAGGAACGGATCGGGCGACTCGAAGCCTTGAAGCGGAAGTACGGGCAATCCGTCGAAGAAATGCTGGCCCATCGCGATCAGGTCACGACGGAGCTCGCTTCGCTTGAGGGCGCGGAAGGTCGAATCAAGGAACTCGAGGCTGAGCGCTTGCAGGTCGTCACGACGGCGAACGAAGCTTCGGCGAAGCTGTCGAAGGCTCGCGCCCGCGCGGGCAAGAAGCTCGCGAAGGCCGTCGAGGCCGAGCTCGGTGATCTCGCCATGTCCGGGGCGCGCTTCGCCGTAGATCTCGAAACGGTCGAGATCGCCGACGACGGGACCGGATTGGAGACCACGGCGGGCGGCCGCGAGCGTCCGCAATTTCTCTTCTCCGCGAATCAGGGAGAGGCCCCGCGGCCGATCCAGAAGGTGGCTTCCGGCGGCGAACTGTCCCGCCTGTTCCTGGCGATCAAGAATGCCCTTCGACGAGCGGATCGAAATATGGTCATCGTCTTCGACGAGGTGGACGCCGGCATCGGTGGGGCCACGGCCGAACGCGTCGGCCGCGTGCTCGCCGAGCTCTCAACCGAGCACCAGGTGCTCTGCATCACCCATCTGCCCCAGATCGCCGCGTTCGCGGATCGCCACTTCGTCGTCCGCAAGGAGTCGAAGGCCGGGCGGACCCGGACCCACGTGGGCGAGGTTCGAGACGACGAACGAATCGACGAACTGGCCCGGATGGCCGGCGGGGAGACGGTGACCGAGGTCACCCGCCAGCACGCGCGCTCGCTTCTTCAGGGCTGAGTCTTGCGCGTCCATAGCGGCTGATCGGGGCTTTTCCCCTGCGAAGAGCCTGCCTGCTCATGGGATTCCGTGATTTCCATCGGGGAAAGGCCCGGGAAGGGCACGCTTCCATCCCCAGGTCGTTCAAGAACCCGCCGACCAGCGCCGATGAGTCGAGAGGAATCCTGGATTTCCCGGGGCTCCGAGAGGCGATTTCTCATGGCGACGGACCAGAATGAAACGGTCGAGCAGAGGCGGCGTCCCCCGAGTGGGGCGAGCGCGATGGTGCTCTCCGGATTCTATGAAGGGCTCGAAGTCCATCTCGACCGGGATCACATGGTGATCGGGCGAGGGCGCAAGGCGGATCTCGCCTTGGCTGAGGCCACCATCTCTCGGGCTCACGCCGCGATCGGATTCGATGGCGACACGTTCTACATCGAGGACCTGGGCAGCACGAACGGGACCCTCGTGAACGGTGCGCGCATCGCGAAGCAGCCGCTCAAGAACGAAGATGAAATCCAGATGGGCAAACTGCGAATCGGAGTGACGCTGCCTTGTTAGGGGCAGCGAAGGAGCGATCAGTCTAGTGGAATCCTATACGCTCATTTTCGTGCGGGATCAGCATGCGCGACCTGTTCAGATTGCGGTGCCGAAGGTCCGCGTTAAGCAGGCGGCGATTGCGGTGGGCATTGCCTTCGTGGTCAGCTGTGTCCTCGTGTGGGACTACTGGCGGCTGCGTGCGGACAATGTCGAACTCGCGGACCTGCGCGTCGAAGCACTCGAACAGCGTGAAGAGATCGCTGTTTTTCGTAACCGACTGACTCACGTCGACGACGAGATCGCCAAGGTCGTGGAGCTTGAGCGCAAGGTGCGCATCATCGCGAACCTGCCGGGCGCTGCAGGCGTGGGCGGCGAAGGCGTTGCGGAGCTCGCTCCGGAAGGCATGCCTGTGGGTACGCCCGCCGGTGTGCCCGTCGATCCGACTCAGGCGGGCTTGAACGGCCAGGGCGGTGGCCAGCCGCTCCCCGAGATCGGAACAGAGATTTCGGGAATTGAAGTTCTCAATGCGTTGGGCTCCGAAGCAGTCGAACTCGCGGCGGGCGCCGGCGAGCGCGCGAATTCCCTGGGAATTCTTCTTGAGCAGCTCGACGACAAGCGCCAGCGCCTCGTTTCGATGCCGTCGATCTGGCCCGCCAAGGGTTGGCTCACTTCGCGCTTCGGTCCTCGCGTTTCGCCTTTCACGGGGCGACGCCAGCTCCATGCCGGTATCGATATTGCGGCGGCGAGCGGGACTTCGATCTACGCGCCGGCGCGTGGCCGAGTGACTTTTGCCGGTCGCAAGGGCCCGCTCGGAAAGGCCCTGGTCCTCGACCACGGCTTCGGAGTGAAGACGGTCTACGGACACACGAAGGAGATCCACGTGAAAACGGGTGAAACCGTGGAGCGTGGCCAGGAAATCGCTGCAATTGGCAGCACTGGACGCAGCACCGGCCCGCACCTGCATTACGTCGTCGAGGTGAACGGCAAGGCTCGTGATCCCCTCGACTACATCTTCGACTAAACAGGTGTACGGGGGCGACGGAATCGCCCGGAGCGGCCCAAGCGGTGTAGGGCAAGTCGGAGTCGGGATTCGTTCCCTTCGTTTGCTGCTAGCGGAGGCCTCTTCTACCCTCCGCCGTCATTCCTAAATCCCCCCAGAGAGCCCGATCGGTCGATCTCGACCGGAAATACGGAATCGCCCGAGTTGACCCATCGCCGCCGTGCGGGGGGCCGCCGCTCGCGGGGAACCCGAGGGCCTGAGGGACTGCCGATTTCGAGCCGGATGAGCTTCGGGCGGAACGGAAACAGGACATGAATCGGGCGCGTGCACGAAGTGCCGCAGAGCCCCGGGAGCCGGAACGGATCGATGCAGCGGATTCTCAGTAAGGTCTTTGGAACGAGCAATGATCGCGCGATCAAGCGCATGCTCCCGCTCGTCGAACGCATCAACGTTCTGGAAGACGATCTCGCGAAACTCTCCGACGCGGACCTCCGTGGCCGGACGGGCATTTATCGTGGACGTCTCGAGCAGGGCGAGCCCCTCGACGATCTTCTCCCGGAAGCGTTCGCCACGGTTCGCGAAGCCGCCAAACGATCTCTCGGCCAGCGCCACTACGACATGCAGCTCGTGGGCGGCATCATCCTGCACCAGGGCCAGATCTCGGAGATGAAAACCGGCGAGGGCAAGACCCTTGTCGCGACGCTTCCCTCCTACCTGAATGGCCTGACCGGACGTGGCGTTCACGTCGTGACGGTGAATGACTTCCTCGCTTCTCGCGACGCAGAGTGGATGGGCCAGCTCCATCGCTTCTTGGGCCTCGATGTCGGCGCCATCGTTCACGGCTTGAGTGATCAGCAGCGACAGGCGGCTTACGCGGCCGACGTCACCTACTGCACGAACAACGAACTCGGCTTCGACTACCTGCGCGACAACATGAAGTTCCAACTCGAGAACTGTGTTCAGCGTGATCTGCATTTCGCGATCGTCGACGAGGTCGACTCGATCCTGATCGATGAAGCGCGAACACCGCTGATCATCTCGGGACCCTCCGAGCAGAACACGCAGATCTACACGATTGCGAATCGCTTGATCCCGTCGTTGCAGGCCGGCGTGGCGCCGGAACCCGCGAAGGGCATCGAAGAAAGCGGCGACTTCTGGATCGACGAGAAGGCGCATTCCGCGACGTTTACCGATGCGGGCATGGCCAAGGTCGAGAAGATGCTGCGCGTCGACAATCTCTACGATCCGCAGATGCTGCCCGTGCTGCACGCCATGCAACAGGCGCTGATGGCGCATACGCTCAAGCGCGCGGACGTTGACTATGTGGTTCGACCCGGCGACGACGGGTCGAAGGAAGTCGTGATCGTGGATGAGCACACGGGGCGGTTGATGCCCGGGCGTCGCTGGTCCGACGGACTTCATCAGGCCGTCGAAGCGAAGGAAGGGATCCAGGTTCGCAGCGAGAGCCAGACCTTCGCGTCGATCACGTTCCAGAACTACTTCCGCATGTACGACAAGCTGGCCGGCATGACGGGCACGGCGGACACGGAAGCCGAAGAGTTCGCGAAGATCTACAACCTCGATGTCGCGCTCGTTCCGACCCATCGCCCGCTGCTCCGCGCCGACGAAGCGGACGTCGTCTTCAAGACGAAGAAGGAAAAGTTCAACGCGACCGTCGATGAACTGAAGGAACGACACGCGGCGGGCCAGCCCGTGCTCGTGGGCACGATTTCGATCGAGACCTCGGAGATGCTCGCCAAGAAGCTCAAGCGCGAGGGCCTCAAGCACACAGTCTTGAACGCGAAGAAGCACGAGAGCGAATCGGAGATCGTGGCGCAAGCCGGACGGAAGGGCGCGATCACGATCTCGACCAATATGGCCGGTCGCGGGACCGACATCCTGCTCGGCGGCAATCCCGAGATCATGGCGCTTGAGAAGTGCCAGCACGACAAGGATCATCCGGACTACGAAGCGACCCTCGCCAAGTTCGAGGCGCAATGTGCTGCGGAACGCGAGGAAGTCCTCGCCGCCGGTGGCCTTCATATTCTGGGCACCGAACGCCACGAAAGTCGACGCATCGATAATCAGCTCCGCGGCCGCTCCGGTCGTCAGGGCGATCCCGGCTCCTCGCAATTCTTCCTCTCCCTCGAAGATGACCTGCTGCGCATCTTTGAAGCGGACCGTGTCGCCCAGTGGTGGGATCGTGTCGGCGTTGAAGAGGGCGAGGCGATCGAGAATCGCATGCTGAGCCGTGTGATCGAAGGGGCGCAGAAGAAGGTCGAAGGCCGCAACTTCGATATTCGAAAGCATCTCCTCGACTACGACAACGTGATGAATAAGCAGCGCCACGCGTTCTATGCGCGCCGCTTGAAGGCGATGCACGCGGACGACAAGGAGCTCCTCGAAGAGGTGCAGGCCTGTCTCGAAGGCTATGTGGCGGACTTGATCGGGCGCATCTGGCCCCAGCGTGGCGAGCCTGATGACGACAACTATGTTGCGATCGCCCATGCCCTCGAAGCGCAATTTGGAACGGCCTTCTCGATCGAAGAGGAACCCTTCCGGACAGCGGACGGCGGACGCCACCCAGAGGGTGACGCGCTCGGCCACGCGATCTTGGCGAAGCTGAACGGTGTCCTCGAGGAAAAGAAGGAAGAGGGCCGGAATCTCAAGAACGGCGAATACGCCGACTTTGAGAACTATCCGACCTTCGAGATGGTGATCCGCGACCTCCAGCTGCAGATCCTCGATCAGCAGTGGAAGCAGCATCTCCACACGATGGATCAGCTGCGCGGCGGTATTAACATGCGCGCCTACGCCCAGCGGGATCCGAAGCTCGAGTATCAGCGAGAGGGGTTCGCGCTCTTCGGCGAAATGGAACAGCGCATCGACGACACCCTCGCCGAGTACGCCTTCAAGTTCAGCTTCCCGCGCCCGAACTTGGGCCCGCAAGCAACCCAGCGTCGCGTGGACGCGAACGCACAGGCCGCACCGCAATCCGCCGAGGGCGGGAACGCGGGCGCGGCTCCACCGCCGGCTGCGATCGCCGGCGCCGCGGCGCGTACGACGCCGGGTGCACCCGATGGGGAAGCGCCCGGCAAGGTCGGTCGTAACGCGCCGTGCCCGTGTGGGAGCGGCAAGAAGTTCAAGAAGTGCCACGGCGCCTGATGGGTCGCGCCGGCGGAAACGCCGGAGCCCCTTGTTAGGTCAACCGAGATTTCACTTCGAGCACGCGACGCATATGCGCCATCGCCGTCGGGCGAGCGCGCGTCCATTGGAGCTCTCCCTATGAAGGTTCTTCGCGAATCGAAGCCCGTCCCGGGCTTTCGCGCCGCCGGGCTGAATGCCGGCATCAAGGACAGCGCGCCGGATCTGGCGCTCATCGTTTCGGACACGCCTGCGAGCGTGGCCGCCGTCTTTACGCAATCGACCGTCGTCGGTGCGCCCGTCGAGGTCTCGCGCGAGCGGGTCAAGAGCGGGCAAGCACGGGGCGTCGTCGTGAATAGCGGCTGCTCCAACGTCGCCATGGGCGCACGCGGGATTCGCGATGCGAAGACGATGGCGCGACTGGCCGCGAAAGCCGTCGGGTGTGATGAGGTGGAGATGCTTGTCGCTTCGACCGGTGTGATCGGCGAGCCGCTGCCAATGAACGCGATTAAGTCCGGCGTGCCGCGGGCCGCTGAGGCGCTTTCGAGCGACGGATGGGACGATGCCGCAGAAGCGATCCGCACGACGGATACCCACGCCAAAGTCGCCTCGACCCGGCTCAAGCTCGGCGGCAAGACGATCACACTGCAGGGCATCGCCAAGGGCTCGGGGATGATCGAGCCGAATATGGCGACGATGCTCTCGTATCTGGCGACCGACGCGAAGATCGCCCCGGCGACCCTTCGTGGCATGCTCAAGCGCGTCGCCGATCAGACCTACAACTGCCTCTCGATCGACGGCGAAGGCTCGACGAGCGACACCGTCATCCTGCTCGCAAACGGAGCCGCCGGTGGCACGGCCCTTCGCGGCGACGACGCGAAGAAGTTTGAAGCCGCGCTGCATGCGGTTTGTGAGGACCTCGTGCGCCAGCTTGCTCGGGACGGCGAGGGCGCAACGAAGCTGCTCATCGTCGAGGTCGAGGGCGCCAAGTCGAAGGCTCAGGCGGAGCTCGCTGCACGGCGCATCGGAAACTCGATGCTCGTGAAGACGGCGGTCTTTGGAGGCGACCCGAATTGGGGCCGCATCATGCAGGCGATTGGCCATGCGCAGATCGCCTGGCACCCCGAGAAGACGCGCGTGAAGGTCGGTGGCGTCGTCGTGTTTTCGAAGGGCCGTTCGGCGGGAACCGCCGCGCGGAAGCGTGCTGAGAAGGCTCACGAGAAGGAGGAGATCACGATTCACGTCGACCTCGGTCTCGGGGAGCACGCGTCGAAGCTCTTTACCTGCGATCTGACGTACGACTACGTGAAGATCAACGCGGAATACACGACCTAGGGCGGGGACCCCAGCGGCTCGTCTCCAGATCTGCACACAAGCTGCCGATACAATCCCACGAGAACGCCCCTGGGCTCCCGGTACGCCGGAGGGCCCGGGGGGTGTTCCGGCCGCAGGTGTCTGCTAAACACCTGCCACTTCACACGTTCCGAGTCACCCCGGCGGTGCCTGGACGGGTCGAGAATTCAGCGCGCGACGGCTCCGGATGAGCCTTCGTGAAACGCTCCGGGAGAAAACGGAGGGGAGCTGAATTCGGGACCACGGATCCAGGTCGGGGAATAGGACGATTCGGGGCGGAGGACCAACCGCAAAAGGAGCGATCCATGTCCGAAACACCGGCCACACCTGAGGCCGAAGCCACCGCTACGCCGACCCCTGAAACTGCTGCACCCGCAGCAGAAGCCACTGACGCCGCCGCAGCAGCACCTGCTGCCGAAGAGAGCGAGCTGGGGAAGGCACTCAAGGAACAAGAGCTTTCCGTTCGCGCGCTGATCGAAGCCGGTGTCCATTATGGTCATCAGCCCAGCCGCTGGAATCCGCTCATGCGTTCGTACATCTTTGGCGAGCGCAACGGCACCCACATCATCGACCTCGACCAGACGCTGCCGCTGCTCAAAGAAGGACTCGACTTTCTACGAGAAACCACTGCGGCAGGCGGGAAGGTGCTCTTCGTCGGAACGAAGCGACAGGCTCAGCCGTCGATTCAGGCCGAAGCCCAGCGCGCCGGTCAGTACTACGTCAACAACCGCTGGCTGGGCGGCATGCTGACGAACTGGAAGACGGTCAAGAAGTCGATCGATCGATACAACCAGTACCTCGACACCCTCGGCAACGAGGAAAAGCGCGAAGAACTCTCGAAGAAGGAGCAGTCGAGCATGATGCGCGCCGTCGAGAAGTACGCCAAGTCGCTCGAGGGGATCCGCAAGATGGACCGCGTCCCGGACGCGATCTTCATCGTCGATACCGGCAAGGAATCGATTGCGGTTCAGGAGTCCAAGCGACTTCATATCCCGATCGTCGGTGTCGTCGACACGAATAACAGCCCGCGCAACATCGACTTTGTCGTTCCCGGCAATGACGATGCGCTTCGCGCGATCGATCTCTACTGCACGGCCGCGGCAAACGCGTGTCGCGAAGGTTACGAGCAGCATCAGGCTGAACTCGTCGCTCAGCGCCGCGACAAGCCCGCGCAGGGCAAGGGCGATGGAGGTCCGGCGACGGGTCGCCGCGTCGTTGAGATCAAGCAGCAGCCGCGTCGCGGTCGCAACCAGGGTGATCGCGCCGGCGGTGGCAAGAGCTACTCCGCGGGCGGTGCCAAGGATGACGACGCCAAGTCACCGGAGAAGGCCGCAGCAAAGCCGGCAGACGCTCCGGCGGCTGCAGCTGAAACCCCGGCGGCTCCGGCCGAAGGCGGCGACAAGTAAAGACAATCTCTGGCAGGTGCGAAGCGGCGATCACTCGCCGTTTCGCGCCGCGCCCGGATTGGCCTTGGCTGTATGGACCGTGACACCTTCCGGTGTCGCGGGGCGAATCTAAAACTCAACTCATCAACGAGTCGGAAGCATGTGCTTTCGATTCGCATCGCGTGCAGCGATCGACTCGGTCGAATCGCGCGGCGATCTTGGAGAATGAAGATGGCAGGAATTTCTGCGAGCGACGTGAAGGCGCTCCGCGACTCGACCGGCGCGGGCATGATGGACTGCAAGAAGGCCTTGGCGGAAGCCGAGGGCGATATTGAAAAGGCGATGGAGCTGCTTCGCGCGAGTGGCCTCGCGAAGGCCGGCAAGCGCGCCGGACGCGAGACCAGCGAAGGTGCGGTTCTGTTCAAGATCGATGGCGGCAAGGCTGCGATCGTCGAGATCGGATGCGAGACGGACTTCGTTGCGAAGACCCCCGACTTCCAGAGCCTCGCTCAGAGCGTCTGCGATGCAGTCGCCGGTGCGGGTGGCATCAACGACGTCGACGCGGCCCTCGCGGTCTCGATGGACGGCGGCTCGATCGACGATGTCCTGAAGGCAGCGGTCGCGAAGGTCGGCGAGAACATCCAGCTGAAGAGCGTCGCCTCGGTCGACGTGGCGGGTGTTTGCGGCGGCTACACCCACGGTGGTGGCAAGCTCGGCGTGCTCGTTGCGCTTGAGACGGCCCAGTCGGGTGAAGCGGTTGATCAGGTCGCACGGGATATCGCCATGCACGTTGCGGCGCACGATCCGACGCCGATCGCGGTGGACCGCGATGGCATGCCGGCTGACCAGGTCGAGAAGGAACGCGCGTTCCTGACCCAGCAGGCCAAGGACTCGGGCAAGCCCGACAACGTGATCGAAAAGATGGTCGAAGGCCGAATCAACAAGTTCTTCCAGGAGAACACGCTGCTGGCGCAGGGCTTCGTGAAGGATCCCGACAAGAGCGTCGCGGATATCCTCAAGGAAGCGGGCGCGGCAGCGGGCGGCGAAATCAACGTCGCGTCCTTCGTTCGATTCAAGCTCGGCGAATAGATCGAGCCAGAAGTTCCGATGCCTCGAACGGGACTCGCGATGGATTCGCGGGTCCCGTTCGAGCGCCTCGACGGCGCGCACCCGGCCGGCATGGATGCCATGAACCCCGATTTTGCGTGCGGCGGAGAGCCAGTGGCTCCCGCTCGGCGGCGCGATTTCAGCGCCTCGCCTCTCTCGGACCCCCGATTTGGGGGGATTTTCGTGCCGATCCGGACTCGACTTGGGATAAGGACCGAAATGGCCGATCAGAGAGGCAAGCCCTACGCGCCGGTCGCTCCTATCATGGGGAGGATTCCGGGACCGGGATGGGCCCACCGTTTCAGCGTGGCACCTTCCGGGCGCCCGCGGTTTCGAAACGACATGAACAGATCAGGGGGAGTGACGAACGATGGCGGATGATGAAGACGTTCAGGCGGTAATCGATGAGGCGCGCGGCTCGATGGAGACGGCGCTTGAGCGATTCGGCAAGGAACTCACGAAGGTCCGCACGGGGCGCGCCAGCACGAGCCTGCTCGACGGGATCACCGTCGACTACTTCGACACGCCGACGGCCCTCAATCAGCTCGCGACGCTGTCCGTACCGGACCCGCGAATGATCGTGATCTCGCCCTTCGACAAGACGGGAATCCCGGCGATCGAAAAAGCGATCCTGCAGTCGGACCTGGGCCTCACGCCGGGCAACGACGGCAAGGTGATTCGCATCCAGATCCCGCCGCTGACCGAAGAGCGCCGCAAGCAGCTCGTGAAGCAGGTCCGGAAGGTCGCCGAGGAACATCGCATCCGGGTTCGAGACGGACGCCGCGACGGACTCTCCCTGCTGAAGGATCTCGAGGACGATGGGCTGTCCAAAGACGATCGACATCGCGCCGAGAAGAAAGTCCAGGACGTGACCGATGAGTTCGTGAAGAAGATCGACGACCTCACGGCCCAGAAGGAAAAGGACGTGCTCGAGGTCTAAGGCTCGACCGACCTTGATGCTTCGCTCGCCCACTTCAGGACGTTCATGACAACTCGCTCCAACATGCCTTCCTCGAACGAACCGACGGATGCGCCCGTGGCTGAACTCCATCCGGAGATCGATCTCGATCGCGTGCCGCGCCACGTCGCCATCATCATGGACGGCAACGGGCGTTGGGCCGTCGATCGCGGCTTCGAGCGAAACGCCGGCCATCGCGAAGGCATCGAGTCCGTTCGCGACATTATTCGCGCCTGTCGCGATTACGATGTCGAAGTGCTTACGCTCTACGCGTTCTCGATCGAGAATTGGAATCGACCGAAGGGCGAGGTGTCCGAGTTGATGCGGTTGCTCGAGGAATACCTCGAGACGGAGCTCGCCGAAGTCATGGAACATCGTGCGCAGGTCCGCTCGGTTGGTCGGCTCGATCGGCTTCCGCCGAGCACGCGTCGCGCCGTCGAACACGCCGTGGCGGAGACCGCGGACAATCAGGGCATGAAGCTCGTCTTCGCGCTCTCGTACGGTGGTCGTGCGGAGATCGTAGATGCGGCGAGACGGATCGCGCGAGACGCCGAGCTCGGCAAGCTCGATCCGGAGGGCCTCGATGAGAAGGGGTTCGCGTCGTATCTCTATGCCTCGGACTTGCCCGATCCCGACCTGCTGATTCGAACCGGGGCCGAGCAACGCGTTTCGAACTTTCTGCTCTGGCAGATCGCCTACTCCGAGCTCCATATGTCGCCGCGCATGTGGCCTGAGTTTCGCCGCGCCGAATTCGAAGCCGCGATCCTCGACTACCAGCGTCGCGAGCGCCGCTTCGGTCTGACCAGTGCGCAGGTGCGTGGCGGCGATTCGGAAGAGGGTGGCTCGTGAGCGGTGCTGCTCCCGATGCGGGCCGAGGACCGAAGCGTCTCGCGCTGCTCGGCAGCACGGGCAGCATCGGCGAACAGACCCTTGATGTCGTGGAGCATCATCCCGACCGATTTGACGTCGTTTCGATTGCCGCAGGAACGCGGGTCGCGCGATTGATCGAACAGGCTCGGCAATTCGCGCCACAGGTCGTGTCCGTCGCGGACCCGGCGAATGTCGCGGTGATTCGCGATGCCCTTGCCACGAGCGAAGTCGGTGGTCAGGTCCGAGTTGTCTCGGGTCTCGACGGGCTCGACGAAGTGGCCACGGAGCCCTCGGATCTCGTGGTCGCGGGCCTCGTCGGCGCGATTGGGCTTCGCCCGGTTCTGGCCGCGATTCGTGACGGACGCCCGATTGGCCTGGCGAACAAGGAAGTCATGGTGATGGCCGGTGCGTTAGTTCGACGCGAAGCCGCCGCCCGGGGCGTCGACATCATCCCCATCGACTCCGAGCACAGCGCGATCTTCCAATGTCTCGTCGGCTCGCGACCGAGCGAAGTGTCGCGCTTGATTCTGACCTGCTCCGGCGGGCCGTTCCGCACCTGGGGCCGAGATCGAATCGAGAACGCGAGCGTTGAAGAAGCGCTCGCCCATCCGAACTGGTCGATGGGAGACAAGATCTCGATCGACTCCGCCACTCTCATGAATAAGGGCCTCGAGGTCATTGAAGCGCGCTGGCTCTTCGATGTGGAAGCCGCCCGCGTCGACGTCGTCGTTCACCCGCAGTCGATCGTTCATTCCCTCGTCGAGTACTGTGATCGGTCGGTCCTCGCTCAGCTTGGCCTGCCCGACATGCGTGTGCCGATTGCGGTGGCGCTGGCGTATCCGGAGCGGGTGGAACTCGATGTTCCCCGGCTCGACCTGGTTGAATTGTCGCGCCTCGATTTCGAGGAGCCGGACCGCGAGCGATTCCCGTGTCTCGATCTCGCCTATCGCGCCGTCTCGGGAAGTGAGGCGGCCCCGGCCGTGCTGAATGCGGCGAACGAAGTGGCGGTCGAGGCCTTTCTGGGGCGACAGATTGCTTTCCCTGAAATCGCCGGCCTGAATACCGCCGTGCTCGATGCCCATCTTGCGGATCATGCAGGGGAACGGGTCGATCAGCTCGATGAGGTCGTGGCGGCGGATGCCTGGGCGCGCGGCGCGGCGACGGAATGGCTTGCCAAGCGCGACGCCGTGGGAGGGCGCTGATGGAAGTGCTCGACACACTGGTTGCGGTGATCCCCATGCTCGGGATCCTGATCGTGGCGCACGAGTTGGGGCATTTCCTGGTGGCCAAGGCGTGCGGCGTTCGGGTCCTCAAGTTTTCGATCGGCTTCGGAGCCCCGATCGGCATCGGGAAGATGCGCCTGCGCTGGGAGCGGGGCGGAACTGAATATGTGATTGGATGGATTCCGTTAGGCGGGTTCGTGCGCATGCTCGGCGAACCGATGCCCGGCGACGAAGAGTTCATGCCGCCGATCCCCGAGGACGCTCGGGACGATGAGTTCCTCGAGCGGAAGCCAGTCTGGCAAAAGCTCTCGGTGGTCTTTGCGGGCCCCGTGATGAACCTGCTGCTTCCCGTCGTTTGCTTGGTCGGCATCCTCTGGAATGGCGTCGATCGTATGGACGCCGTAATCGGGATGGTCGAGGCGGGCAGTCCGGCAGCGATTGCCGGCGTTCAGCCCGGTGACCGTGTCGTTTCCGTGGGCGGCGAGGACATCGCCTATTTCAATGAAGCGATCGAACCGATCTCGGAGAGCGAGCCCGGCGCCGCCATCGAGCTCGAACTCGAGCGCGACGGCGAACGATTTCGCGTCGACGTCCCGGTCGTGGCCCAGAAGATCCGCACCCCCTTCGGCACCTTCGAGGACGTCGGCTGGATCGGGATCGGTTACGAACGCATCGACGCGCGGATCGGCATTCCCGAACTCGCGACCCCGGCTGCGCAGGCCGGTCTGCTGACCGGTGACCGGATTCTGTCAGTGGGAGGCCAGGACGTCGACGGCTGGGAAGGCCTTGCTGCGGCGCAGGCCGACCACGCAACCGGCGCCGGTGGCACCGTCGTCTGGAAGGTCGAACGGGCCGTTCGACTCGCTCCGGAAGCCGGGGCCCAAGAAGCAGGGGGGACCCCCGCGCCGCCGCCTGCGCCTGAAGTCTTCGAAGTGACCCTACCGGGGATCGCCCGACTCGACCGCCTCGGGCTCGTCCCCGCGACGATCCTCGTCGATGCCGTGTCTGAAGGCCGCCCGGCCGCGGAAGCCGGCTTGGTCCGAGGCGACCTGATCCTGGATGTGGATGGTGTCGCGGTCGGCAGTTTCCGCAGCTTCGTGTCGCTGATCCAGACGAGTGCCGGCCGACCGCTAAACATCACCTTTGCACGGAACGGCGAAACGCAGACGGCGACGCTTCGTGCGCGCGAAGAGATCGTGGCGGGTCGTTACGACATCGAGGGCATGGAGGAACGGATCTACCAGATCGGCCTCGCGCCCGAGCGATCCTGGCTTTCGGGCCCGGTCGTTCCCCAGCGCATTCGGAATCCGATCGAATCGATCCCTCAAGCCTTCTCGATGACCTACGACATGACCGTCAGCTACCTCGACGGATTGAGCCGGGTCTTTACGGGGGACGTCGGGGCAGACAAGCTCTCCGGCCCGATCGGCATCGCCCGCATCGCGCGCAAATCCCTCGATCGCGGTTTCGAGGAATACCTTTGGATGATGATGCTGATCAGCATCAATCTGGGGATCTTGAACCTGCTGCCGATCCCGATTCTCGACGGCGGTCAGGCCCTCATCTATGCGATCGAAGGGATCAAGCGATCGCCCCTATCGATGCGCTCCCGGGAGCTCGCAAGCTCGCTGGGGTTTGCTGTATTGGTGCTTCTGATGGGGCGCGCATTCTGGAATGACCTGACGCCGACCTGGACGAAGTTCGTGGACTGGATCTCCAGCTCGAACGGCATGCCCTGAGCACGAGCAAGCGACGATGACCCAAAAGATTCTGGCCATTGAGTCCGCGACGGACTGGCTTTCGATTGCGCTCCTCGAAGACGAGAAGATCGTGCTGCTGCGCGAGTCGAGTGAGACCCGACAACACGCCTCCGCCTTGATGCCGCTGGTGCACGAAGGGCTCGCTGAGGCGGGGTGGGGCGTCGGCACGATCGACTCACTCGCGGTGTCCGCGGGGCCGGGCTCCTTCACGAGTCTGCGCATCGGGCTCGCGACGGCGAAGGGACTCTCCTTCGGTCGGGATTGGCAAGCGGTTGGCGTCTCGACGCTTGAGGCCATGGCGCTCGGCGCCTTTGAGTCGCAGGGCACGCCCAACTCGGTTGAGGTCATCGCACTGCTCGATGCCCGCCGGGGCGAATGGTATGCCGGCGGCTGGTCCGCTCCCTCGGCGCCGGGCGGGACCGATCTTTCTGCGGGCCTGCCCGAAGGGCTCTATGACCCGGCGAGCATCGCGATCGAGCGAAAGGCCTCGCTCGTGCTCTGCAGTCCGGAGCGGGCGGGCTGGATCGACGGGTTCGAGGCCGCGGGAATCGAGATCGCAGGACGCGTCGAAGGGGTGGATGCTCGTCCCCGCGCGGACCGCGTTGGCCGCCTTGGGTACGCAGCTCTGGCCCGCGGCGAGGGGATCCCGGCGGATGAGCTTGCTGCCCGCTATCTGAGACGCGCTGAGGCTGAGGCGAAGCGCCTTGGAGGGCCTGTCGAGGCGGGGGAGCTGGCTCGAGTGCAGGACGCCCAGGACTGAGCGTCGCCATTCGCCCAGAGCGCTGGCGCAACCCGAAAACGTTGCGTAATCTCGCGCAGTTAGCGCTCCCCATCCGCCGCTCAGCGGCGGTTTTCGTTTGCGGGCGCGTTCACGCCCGCGGACAGGAACGATCCCGAGCTGGGACCGAGCAATTCCTGAGATCGGGCGGAGATGGAGCGAGGTCCAGGCCGAGCATCCCCAATCCGGGGACGATCGAGACCGGCGGCGTTCTACTCAGTTCATTCTCAGTCCCACACAGACTACAGACATCCCCAAGCTTGCAGCAGGCGACCAGGCCATGCCCTGGCGTCCAGCACGCATCCAATGGAAGGACCGAAACCCCAATGGCACTCAATATCTACTACGACAAAGACGCAGATCTCGGTCGGCTTCAGTCCAAGAAGGTCGCCGTCATCGGCTACGGCAGCCAGGGCCACGCCCACGCGCAGAACCTCCACAATTCGGGTGTCGAAGTCATCGTCGGCCTTCGCAAGGACTCGTCGAGCTGGTCGAAGGTGGAAGGCGCGGGCCTTCGCGTTGCGACCGTCGCCGATGCGACGCGCGAAGCGGACCTGATCATGCTGACGGTTCCGGACGAACTCTGCCGCGAGATCTACGAGACGGAAGTCGCTCCGAACCTCGAAGCGGGCAACTACCTCGCCGTGGCGCACGGCTTCAACATCCACTTCGAAGCGATCATCCCGCCGACGGATGTGAACGTGATCATGATCGCGCCCAAGGGCCCCGGTCATACGGTTCGCGATCATTACGAGCAGGGACGCGGTGTTCCGTGCCTGATTGCGGTTCATCAGGATCCCACTGGCGATGCCAAGCAGATCGCGCTCGCTTACGCGTCGGCGATCGGCGGCGGCCGCTCGGGCATCATCGAGACGAACTTCCGCGAAGAGACCGAGACGGATCTCTTCGGTGAACAGGCCGTGCTCTGTGGTGGCCTCACGTCGCTGATGCAGGCGGGCTTCGAGACCCTCGTCGAAGCGGGTTATGCGCCGGAGATGGCGTACTTCGAATGCATCCACGAGACGAAGCTCATCATCGACCTGATCTACGAAGGGGGCATCGCGAACATGCGGTACTCGATCTCGAACACCGCCGAGTACGGCGACTTCGTGAGCGGACCCCGGGTGATCGACGAAAGTGTGAAGGCGCGCATGAAGGACGTCCTCACGGACATCCAGCAGGGCGAGTTCGCGAAGCGCTTCATCCTCGAGAACAGCGCAGGCAACGTCGGCATGCATGCCCGACGACGCGCTGCGAAGGAGCATCAGCTCGAAGAAGTCGGCGCACGCCTGCGCGGTCTGATGCCTTGGCTTGCCGAGAAGCAGCTGGTCGATCGATCGAAGAACTGAACGGGACCCGTTCAGTTATTCGAACGAGCCTCCAACTGCATAGACTTTTTATTTTCGCGGCCTTTGGCCGCGAGGACAGGATGTTGCGTCTCTGTATTGCGTTGGGCCGTTTTAGGACGGGGCCACGCAAGGCGGAGGTTTGAGGGGGCGGTTTGAGCGAGGAGCTGGACGGGAAGAAGCGGCGGCGGCGGAGACGTCGTCGGAGACGGGATGATCCGGATCGGATGGGGTTTGCGGCTTTGCTGCCGCAGCTGCTGACGACGGCGAATCTCGCAGCGGGCTTCTACGCGATCATCAAGGCGAGTGGCGGCGATGTCCTCACGGCTTCGTACGCGATCTTTGTCGCTGCGGTGTTCGACATCCTAGACGGTCGCGCGGCGCGCATGACCGGGAATGTGAGCCGGTTCGGGGCCGAGTACGACTCGATCGCGGACACGGTTTCCTTCGGTGTCGCTCCGGCTGTTCTCGCGTTCTACGCAGGAGACTTCGCGTCGCTCGGCTGGGCCGGGTGGGTCATGGCCTTCGTGTATACGGCCTGTGCCTCGCTTCGTCTCGCACGCTTCAACGTTCAGTCGGGTCGTTTCCAGGGACGCTTCGACGGCATGCCCACGCCGGCGGGCGCGGGCATGGTCGTGGCGGCGGTCTGGTTCAAAGTCTTTCTGGTGGGACCCGAGGTGGGCCTCGGTCTACCGCCGCTAGTTCCGGCGCTCGGCGTGATGTCGCTCGGGCTCTTGATGGTGAGTCCGATCCCGTATCACTCGTTCAAGAACGTGCGCTTCGGTCGGAGTTATTCGGCGACCGTGCTGCCCGTCATCATCTCGATCATCCTGATTCTCGAGCCGGGTCTGAACTTCTTTCTGGTCGGACTCCTCTACGTGATCTCAGGGCCGGCCGGGTACGTCTGGCGCTGGCGAACCGGGCGCGAGTTGCTGCCCGCAGAAGACACGGGACCACCGGGCTCCGTACCCAATCCGAATGCAAGTGAGGCCGGTGACGGCGACGAAGAACCGAACGTGACGAATCTGGCGGATCACGTTCAAGCGGGCGATCCCCGCGGAGGCGAGACGGGACGATGAGCGAGGGTTTGACTCAGGCAGAGGTCAGGATCTTCGATACGACTTTGCGAGATGGCGAGCAGTCCCCGGGCTGCAGCATGAATCTCCAGGAGAAGCTCGCCCTCGCGCGGCAGCTCGAGAAGCTCGGTGTCGACGTGATTGAAGCGGGCTTTCCCATTGCCAGTGACGGCGATTTCGAGGCCGTGCAGGCGATCGCTCAGGAGATTCAGGGTTCGATCATCTGCGGTCTCGCACGAACGGGCGAAATGGATGTGGCCCGCGCCGTCGACGCGGTGACCCCCGCGAAGCATTCCCGCGTGCATACCTTTATCGCCACAAGCGATATCCATCTCGAACACAAGCTCCGCATGAGTCGCGAGCAGGTGCTCGCCGAGGTCGATCGAGCCGTTCGCCAGGCGCGGTCTTCCGTCGCCGATGTCGAGTTCTCCGCCGAGGATGCGACGCGGTCCGATCGCGACTTTCTGGTCGACGTCTTTTCCGCCGCCGTCGAAGCGGGCGCCACGACCTTGAACGTTCCAGACACGGTGGGTTACACGACGCCGGACGAGTACGGCTCGCTGATCGGGTATCTGCGCGAGCGCGTGACCGGTGCCGACGGCGTGATCTTCTCCGTCCATTGCCATAACGACCTCGGCCTCGCCGTCGCGAACAGCCTCTCCGCTGTTCGGGCGGGGGCACGTCAGGTCGAATGCACGGTGAACGGCATCGGCGAACGCGCGGGGAATACGAGCCTCGAAGAGGTCGTGATGGCGATTAAAACGCGCGCCGATGAATTCGCAGGGATCGAACTCGGCATCAACAGCCAGGAAATCTACCCCTCGAGCCGATTGCTCTCCTCGGTGACAGGCGTTCAGGTTCAGCCTAACAAGGCAATCGTTGGAGATAACGCCTTTGCGCACGAAGCCGGCATCCATCAGGACGGCGTGCTGAAGGCGGCGATCACGTACGAGATCATGACCCCCGAGTCGATCGGCCGCGCGAGCAACGAGCTCGTGCTTGGCAAGCATTCCGGGCGACACGCCTTCCGCGACCGGCTCGAAGAGTTGGGGTTCGAAGTCGAGGGCGATGAGTTCGAGCGCGCCTTCAAGCGCTTCAAGGATCTCGCCGACGCCAAGAAGGTTATCTACAACGAAGACCTCGAAGCGATCGTGGCGGACAGCGTGCAAGCAAGCGACGACCGCTATGGCTTCTCCTCTCTCGTCTTGAGCTGCGGCAGCGATGCCCCTCCGAGTGCCGCGGTTGTGCTTGAAGTCGATGGCGAGCGTGCGGAAACGAAGGCGAGTGGCGTTGGGCCTGTCGATGCGATCTTCAAGGCGATCTCCGATTTGACGCTCACCAAGAGCGAGCTCGTGCAGTATCAGGTGCACGCCGTGACGGCGGGGCTCGATGCACAGGGCGAAGTCTCGGTCACGATCGAGGAAGAGGGCCGTCGGGTCATTGGGAACGGCGTCCACGAAGACGTGATGGTGGCGAGCGCGAAGGCGTACGTGCACGCGCTCAACAAGCTCGAGTGGCATAAGAGCCGACGGGACGTCGACGCGCCGAAGGGCATCTGAACAGATTTGCGGCATCGCGCGTTAGGCGCGCGATGTGAGTTAGCGAAGCGCGTGCGCCGGACGAGGTCCGGGGCATCGCGTGCGGGCGAGACTCGCCCGATTACCGTCCACCCGAGCGGGTGGCCCAGCAGAAGAGAGACCAAGACGTGGCTGAGAAGATCGTATTGTTGCCCGGAGACGGGATTGGGCCGGAAGTAACCGAACAGGCGCGGCGTGTCCTCGAAGTGGCGGGCGCCCAGGCGGGACTCGAATTCGAGTTCGAAGAAGAGCTGATCGGTGGCTGCTCGATCGATGCGCACGGGACGCCCCTGCGCGAGGAAGTGATCGAGAAGTGTCGTGTGAGCAAGTCTGTGCTGCTCGGCGCGGTCGGTGGCCCCAAATGGGACGATATGCCCGTCGATATCCGGCCGGAGAAGGGGTTGCTGGCGATTCGCAAGGCCCTCGGACTCTTCGCGAATCTGCGACCCGCAGCTGTGATGCCGGCCCTCGTGAACGCTTCAGCGCTTCGCCCGGAGATCGTCGAAGGCGTCGATATGTTGGTTGTGCGCGAGCTGACCGGGGGGATCTATTTCGGTGAGCCCCGCGGACGTTCCGGCGAAAAGGGTTCGCGAAGTGCCACGAACGCGATGGTCTACGACGAGCACGAAATCGACCGGATTACCCGGGTCGCCTTCGAGCAGGCGCGGCTGCGCCGCAACCATGTCACCCATGTGCACAAGGCGAACGTCCTCGACGTGTCGCAGCTCTGGATGGAAGTGGTGGACGAGGTGGCGGCGGACTACCCGGACGTCGAACTCGCCCATCAGTTGGTGGATTCCTGCGCCATGCTGCTCGTCCAGGATCCGAAGCGTTTCGATGTGGTCGTGACCGGCAACCTGTTCGGCGACATCCTGTCCGATGAAGCCGCGATGATCACAGGCTCCCTCGGCATGCTGCCTTCGGCGTCGCTGGCCACGGGCGGCTTCGGTCTCTTCGAGCCCGTGCACGGCTCGGCGCCGGATATCGCGGGTAAGGACCTCGCGAATCCCCTCGCCGCGATCCAGAGCGCAGCCATGCTGCTCGAGACCGCCTTCGGCGCAAAGGATGCGGCGGGCGCGATCCGCAAGGCCGTCGCCGACGTGCTCGATGCCGGACATCGCAGTGGGGATCTGCTCCTTCCCGGTGAAACGCGTGAGACCGTCGGCTGTCAGCGCATGGGCGAACTCGTTCTCGAGGCGCTCGCCTAGCATTGCCTATCAGCGCCCGGATGGGCGTTGGGATGTGCTGCATGTAGACGGATTCTGTACCTGAGAGGGTGGCGGATCGGAGAATCGATATGACGGAAGCAGGCGACGGGCCGCTACGGCTGGTGATCTTTGGGGTGACCGGGCAGGTGGGTCAGGAACTGCTCGAGCAGCTCGATGACTCCAATTGGCCGATCGGCGAACTGATCGGGGTGGCTTCTGAGGAGTCGGCGGGGACGTCCTTTGAGTTTGCGGGCGAAGAGGTCGACGTCGTTGCGGAATGGCCGGTGCTCAAGGGGCGCGATCTCGTATTCCTGTGTGCGGGCGGTGACGCTGCGCTCGAAGTCGTTCGTGAATGTCTCCGAGCGGAAGTCGCGTGCGTGGATCTGACGGGGGCGCTCTCCGCTCAGTCGGAAGTGCCGGTCGTCTTTGATGCGGACGTCGCGGGCGAGTCAATTCGAACGGCACCGCTGCTCGCGACCCCGGGTTCGACCTCGCTCTCCTGGTCGCGCGTCATCCAGGCGCTCGCGCCGGCGGCCAAGGTCGAGCGCGCAACGGGCACCGTCCTGTCCAGCGCGGCGGCGCACGGTCGGAAGGGTCTCGTCGCACTCTCGGATGAGTCCGTCGCGCTCTTCAATCAATCGGAAGTGCCGGAGCCGGGACCAGCGGGCCAGGGCGTGGCCTTCGATGTGATTCCGGGAGGGGGCGTCGACGTCGGTCGCGCGCGCAATGAACTGCGTCGGTCGATCGGGCCGGATTGCCGGGTCAGCCTCGTCACGCTTCAGGTGCCGACCTTCGTGGGCGAAGGCACGACGCTTTCGCTGGAACTCGATCAGCCCGTCGAACGGGACGCGCTCGTCGAACGATTGGAAGCCGGGGCAGGAGTCGAGTATCGGGTCGATGGACCGGGTTCCCGTGGGCTCGCCGCGGTCGAAGACGAGATGCCCATGCTTGCAGGCCCAACGCTTCGCGACGCAGCTGAAAATGCCGACGTGCTCGTGGGACGGCTCGAGCCGGATCCGTCGCTTCCGGAAGGCCGAGGATGGCTGCTCTGGCTCGTCAGCGATCCGCTTCGACTCGTCGCCGCCCAGGCCGTCCGCATTGCCGGAGCGCGGCTCGGTCGGGCGTGAGCGAGCCGGCTGCGCAGGCGCGCCGAACGTTTCGCTTCGTCGTGCAGTATGACGGGCGGGACTTCGAGGGCTGGCAGGTCCAATCCGGCCCGCGCCTGGCTCGAACCGTCCAAGGGGAACTCATCGCCGCCCTTGAGTCGGTCTGTGGCGAGCCCGTCCGGGTTCGCGGCGCTGGGAGAACCGATGCCGGGGTTCACGCCTGGGGGCAGGTTGCCAGCGTTCAGCTCGTGACCAGTCTTGCGCCGGAGCGCATCGCCGCGGCGGTCAATGCGAGGCTGGACCGGGATGTCGTTGTGCTGGACGTCCGGGAGGCCCCAGCGGACTGGGATGCTCTCCGCGCCGCTCGCGCCAAGCACTACCGCTACCAGATCTGGAATGGGCCGTCCCGCGCGCCGCTACTCGAGTCCAGCTGGCATTGGGTTCGAGAGACCCTCGACCTGGGCGCCATGACCGAGTCGGCTCGTGCCTTTCTGGGGCACCACGACTTCGCGTCCATGCAAGCCGCTGGGTCGTCTGTCCTGACCACCGACCGCACCGTGCTCCGGTTCGACGTGAGCGGCGATTCAGGGGCGCAGATCACGCTGGACGTCGTCGGGGAGGGGTTTCTGCGCCATATGGTCCGAAATCTGGCAGGGACATTGATCGAGATCGGTCGGGGCCGCTGGGCGCCGTCCCGGGCGCAAGAGATCCTGGCCTCGAAGGACCGCGGATGTGCCGGGCCGACGGCCCCGGCGAAGGGGCTCGCACTGGTCCGGGTCTGGGATGATTTATGCGATGATTTGCCCCCGAAACCCCGCTCTGAGTTCGTTTCGGTTGACGGGAGCGCCCCCGTTGGGTAAACAATCGCGGTCCTGGAGCCCCTCCCGGGGGAGACAGGTGTGGCTTGAGGTCCGAACCATGGACCGGCGGGCGTCTTGTGAAGAGGGCGGATTCTGATCTTTCAGGGTTCGGTTCTTGAAGGCACTCAAAGAAGGCCATTCCCGCAAATGCTGAGTCTGATTCTCGGCCCACCCGACCCATTTCGGGCGAGCCGCACGGACGATTTGATTTTCCCGGTCGGAAGCCGGACCTACTCGTCGCATCGACGGGCGGGCCGACGGACTGGAAACGAAACAAGAAGAAGGAAACGACGCACAATGGCCAATCGAGCCTTTGCAGCGACGAAGAGCGTGAGCAGCGATGAAGTCGATCGCAGCTGGTACGTCGTCGACGCCGAAGACCTTGTCCTCGGTCGACTCGCCACGCGAATCGCCACGATTTTGCGCGGCAAGCACAAGCCGAGCTTCACGCCCCATTCGGATACCGGTGACCACGTCATCGTCGTGAACGCCGAGAAGGTCGTGCTCACGGGTCGCAAGCGCGAGCAGAAGACCTACTACCGACACACCGGCTACATGGGCGGCATCAAGTCGATCACCGCAGACAAGCTGCTCGAGTCGGCTCATTCCGATCGCGTCCTGCGCTCGGCGGTTCGCGGCATGCTGCCGAAGAACACGCTGGGTCGACAGATGCTCTCGAAGCTCCGCGTCTACGCTGGCCCGGATCATCCCCACGCCTCCCAGAAGCCCGAGGAAATGCCGAATGTCTGAAGTCACTCAAGCAACCGGTAAGCGAAAGAGCGCCATTGCGCGCGTTCGCCTCACGCTCGGATCGGGAACAATCACGGTGAATGGCCGCACCATGGACGAGTACTTCCCCCGCGAAGCGCTCCAGATCATGGTCCGCACGCCCTTCGACAAGACCGAGTCCCTCGGCCGCTACGACATCGACGCGACGCTTTCCGGTGGTGGTGTCGCTGGCCAGGCCGGTGCTCTTCGCCATGGCATTGCCCGCGCGATCGAGAAGCTCGACGGCGGACAGCGAGCCGTGCTCAAGAAGGCCGGCTACCTGACCCGCGATCCTCGAAAGAAGGAGCGCAAGAAGTACGGACAGAAGGGCGCTCGCGCGCGCTTCCAGTTCTCGAAGCGCTAGGAGTCTCAATCCGCATCTGGCGGATTTCTGGCTCGAATGGGTACGTAAGTATCCGAAAATATTGACAAAAAGAGACGCTCCGACAGCTCTGGCTGTTCGGGGCGTTTCTGTTTCTTAGCTTTGGTGCATTCACAGATAGTTCACAGTTTTGTAGAATCTCGACGAATTCATTGAGGAATTGGATCGCTGGCAGATCTCGATATCCCCGAGGGGTTCACGGATCGTTCACAGATTGAAGCGGCTCAGAGGGCTTCAGGGGGCGAAGGTCGGGTAGCTCGATCCTTGGACAATCGGATCCACGAAATGACTGAGACGACATTCTACGCAGACAAGATCGACATCTCCGGCGATGGCAGGATCGTGATCTACAAGCGATCCGACGCGACGAAGAAGGGAATATGGCAGGCACGCGTTCGAGTCCCTGGCGCAACTGGATACTCGACGCGATCCACGAAGGAGACGGATCGGGAGATTGCGGGCGCGAAGGCGCGCGAGTTCTATGACGACGCGCTGGTCAATGTGAAGCTCGGGCTGCGATCGCAGTCTGGTTCATTTCAGGACATCTATTTGCAGTGGCATCGATCGACTGAGGGCAAGAAGTCGGACAAGCGGCGCGCAGATCAGCTCTCCGAAGCGAAGCGGTACTTCTTTCCCTTCTTTGCTGCGATAGGCAAACGATTCTCGCAAATCCAAGAATCCGACGTCGAAGGCTATTGGGCTTTTAGGCGCGAGTTCTGGACGAAGGGCGAGGGCGCAAAACTCAAGAAGGCGGATCAGAAGCGAATCGCGAAGGGGGCGAACGCGAAGCGGCGGCGGACAGGTAAATCGGCTCTGTCGGCTCGTGGCAATGTCGTCGCGGTTCCGAGTCAGAAGTCGTGCGACATGTCGGCTGGGCACTTAAAGGAGCTGTGGCGTTGGGCTGTCCGAAATGGTCACGCAGTTCGCGTTCTGGAGATCGACGCGAAAGGACAGGGACGCAACTCCAAGAAGAGCGGCAAGCAGTACGGCGCGGCTGAATCTCGACGCGGATGGTTCAGCGATGCTGAGTACAAGAAGTTGACGACGTTTCTTCGTTCCTGGACGAAGGGCAAGAGCGAAGGCGACGATCTATCAAAGCTCACGATTCGGCATCTGTATGGGCGTAGATTGCTTCGCGATCTGTTCCTGTTCATGTGTAACTCAGGACTGAGGACGGGAGAAGCGAAGCAGTTGCGCTGGAAGAACGTCAAGCTGGATCATCAGATGGCGGACGGCACGGTCGCTGATCTGCTTCAACTGACGGAAGGCAAGACGGGAGCGCGCACTGTCGTAATTCGCGACGAAGCGGGCAAGGTGCTTAGACGAAGGCTCGACGAGACGGAGTTGACGTCCGACGAAAACTTCGTTTTCTGCTCGATCGACGGCACGATGCATCCCGACG
>Ga0316208_1000389_pt1 | contig 55814 bp, 51 predicted proteins | sample 3monopyrite_MG_FD_204944 | JGI IMG/M metagenome (GOLD analysis project Ga0316208, IMG submission 204944) | Microbial mat bacterial communities from mineral coupon in-situ incubated in ocean water Damariscotta River, Maine, United States -... | ecosystem: Environmental > Aquatic > Marine >... | reverse complement strand
AGCTATGTTCTTCGTGTTTTCAAAGCGACAGGTGTTGCTGAAATGTTAAACCTGAATGCATTTGACGTTGCACAGAGCTACCCAAATCCTGCGGATGAAACTGCTACCATTTCTTACACAACTCCTAACTCAACTAAAATTCAGTTGAATGTGTATAACATGCTAGGTGGATTGGTTTATTCTGAAAGTGCAACTTCGCAGAAAGGAATGAACAAGATTGAGTTGGAAACAGCTTCAATGACTGCTGGAATGTACGTTTACACTGTTTCTAACGGTGTTAAAACAGTCACTAAGAGAATGACAATCAACTAATAATTGTTAATTCAACTTTGAGAAAGCCTCACCATTTGGTGGGGCTTTTTTTTGAAATATTCCTATCTCTCAAACAGGCGAAACTTTAATCTCGCTCGGGTCTAATTCTCTGAGGCTTGCCTCGAGTTAGATAAATAGTCGAACCTTACCAACTCCATTTTGGAATGGAGTAAAAAGATGAAAAAAGTGAATCCAAAAAAAATCAACAAAATTTTTTTGGGCTTCTAATTTTAGTTTGGTCATCATTTTCTTAAGATTTCAGCCAGTAGCAGCTAAAAAAGCGTTTATTTGAGACGATTCATCACCGTGAAGATAGTTCTGCCCCAGTCTGAAATCTGTTTTCAAATGCCCAATCACAGGTTCTATTGCTGCTCTTCTTCTGAACTTTTTCCGTTTTGCTCTTCTTTGATATTTGCTGTTTTTTTTAGTGGTCTGTAATCTGGTGTGGATATTCGGGCGTCTTCAATTTGTTTTTGCCCTTTTCCTCCGCGGTCATATACTGCCTCTTTTGGCGTTCGGCCAAAATTGGTTTTCATTTGATTTAATAGAGGTTCAATTGGTATTACACAGATCAGCAGTTTACCGATGCCACCAACTCAGTTCAGACGAGCAATGCGGTAAATGGGTTGGCCCCATCTTATTATGTGATGGATTTGAACTTCGGATATAAGTACTGGAAATTCAGCTTCAATGCTGGAATTGAGAACATCACCGACAATAAATACTTTACTCGAAGAGCAACGGGCTATCCTGGCCCAGGTATCATTCCATCTTCTGGAAGAACGTTTTTCGTTACAGTTGGGATAAAGCTGTAATTCCTTCGTTATTTCTGTAACCATTTGCGCCAACTTACAGTAAGAAGGCATCATAAAGAATGGGAACGCAAAACAAATTTAGCTTGTCGTTTGTCGACAACTCCAATAATATCAATAGGTTGGAACAGTTTTGTTTCGTTGCCTGTTCGTTCTAAATTTTGTTACTTTCGAATCATTATAAGCAGAAATAGGTCATGACAAAAAGTAAAAATTTAAATAAGTGGATCGGCTACAGCGGAGCATTTGCCTTTGCTGCCATTTTTATGGTTGGCTGTGTCTCAGATGTGAAGAAAACTGAAGACGGAGGCGAAGCAAAAACTTCCGAAGTTGACAGTTCAGCCACAAAACTGATGACCATTGGCGGAAGTATGTTCAGCATTCCATCGCCTATTCAAACAGCCATGCTTATCGAAAAATCGGGAGCTGACTACAGCAAAGGATTCTTGAATGATGCTAAGCGAGTTGCTACGTACGCCACCAACTACCAAAAAGCACTCAACTTGGGTGTGTATGGTGCAGATGTAGGTTACGTAACCATTTACGATCAAAGCCAAGATGCGTTAAAGTATATGGGAGTGATTAACAAATTGACCGATGAGTTGGGAATTACCGGAGCATTTGACGAACAGACAATCAAACGATTTGAGTCCAACTTCGGGAAGCGTGATTCTATGCTGAATTTAGTTGCCGTAGCTTACAGAAATTCAGACGCATTCTTAAAAGACAATGACCGAATGAATGTTGGAGCCTTGATTCTTGCTGGTGGCTGGATTGAGACATTGTATTTCTCAACACAAATTGCGGCCAAAGACGGAAATCAGGATGTAATTAATAGAATTGGTGAGCAGAAATACACCTTGAATAACATCATTAAAATGCTCACACCTTATTACAACCAACCAGAATACGATGTGTTGGTTGATGATTTGATTGAGTTGGCGTACGACTTTGATGCTATTGATATTCAATACACGTACGAGAAGCCTAAAGTTGACATTGCCAACAAAACCACTAAGATTAACAGTAAAACCGAAGTGGTAATTACACCAGAGCACCTTCAGGCAATTGCTAACAAAGTGGGAAATATTAGAAACAAAATAGTAGGCCAATAATGAGAACGAATACACTAAGAATACTTTCGGCTGCCCTTATAGTGGGTTTGGCCTATGTTGGAAACGCTTCTGCACAGTGCGATTCTATTGCTAAGATTTGTTCTGAGAACGTGACCGCTGATTACATTTCAGATGGTCAGTCTTATAGAGCACTTCTCAATGGAGATCAAGTAGCCGAATTCCGGGCCACATTCTACGGAGGAAGCACCTACCGAATTGCTGGTTGCAGTGGTTTTACAGACGGAAATCTCATTTTCGAGATTTATGATGAAGACCATAACCAACTGTTTGCCAGCAGCGAATACAAGAATACTCCGTATTGGGATTTTGAATTCGGCTCAACTGTTGATTGCACTATTGAAGCAAAACTAAACTCAGCAAACGTTAAGTCAGGATGCGCCACCATGGTCATCGGATTTAAGCAGTAGAACTAAGTGTAGATATTACGCAATTCGCGTAACCAAAGGCATCCTTACCCCGTTGTAAGGATGCCTTTCTTTTTATAGGCTTCTGAATCCTAAGGAATAATCCAATTCAGGCAATAGCGAATGAGTGAAAGAATACTAAGAGCCTTAATGCAGCTTTTCGCCTTAGTGGCGAAAAACGAAACCGGATCCGAAACCGGGAGAAAAGTCGTTAAGGCTTTCCTAGATATGCAACTCAATAAAGAGTTGGTGCTCCAGTATTTGAAAGTGTTCGATGCGTTCTTTGTCGAATATCACGGTGGTTCAGATGAGCAGGATGATAAGAAGAAGAAACGTATTTCTAGAAGTTCGGTAAAGATTCTCAAGATATGTATGGCCATAAATGCCGAGCTAACGCAAAAGCAGAAGGTTATTGTGCTGTTCAGGTTGCTTGAGTTCGTCAATTCTGATGGCTCAATTGATGGCCAAGAACTTGATTTCGTAAACACCGTATCTGATACGTTTAATATTGATGATAAAGAATTTTTACGCTGCCTTCATTTTGTAAAAGCAACTGATAAGGACGAACAGGATTCGGAGAACATTCTGGTTGTGAACAATCAGAAAAAAGCAGATCAAAACCGTGCTCATCACATTTATGCTGAAGCATTCAATGGAGAGATGCGCGTGCTCAATATACAGAGTGTAAACCTCTACGTTTTCCGCTATTTCGGTTCCGAAACGTTGTTTATCAACGGGCAGCCTGTAAGAACGGGGCGCGTAAACATACTTTCTCAGGGTTCGTCTATTAGAACATCTGGTATTTCGGCTATTTACTATAGCGATATCGTGGGTCGGTTTATGCGTGCCACTGTCGACCACGATTTGGTATTTGAAGCGGATAATATCGAATTTGTTTTTCCAGGAGGGAAAAAAGGACTTCATACGCTCAATCATCGCGAAAACTCAGGTCAGCTGCTCGGAATAATGGGCGCAAGTGGTGCGGGTAAATCCACACTTCTTAATATTCTAAATGGCACGGCTGCCCCTAGTTCTGGTTCTGTTAACATCAATGGGATAAACATTTATACCGAACCTGAAAAAGTAAAAGGCTTAATCGGTTACATATCGCAGGACGACCTGTTGATTGAGGATCTCACCGTTTTTGAGAATCTTTTTTACAATGCTAAACTCTGCTTTGAAGGTCTAAGTAAGTTTCAAATCACCAAAAGGGTGGTTAATACCTTAAAAAATCTTGGTCTTCACGAAATCAAGGATTTGAAGGTAGGTAGTCCACTAAATAAGAAGATTAGTGGTGGACAGCGAAAGCGTTTGAATATTGCGCTAGAACTTATTCGGGAACCGTCTATTTTATTCGTTGATGAGCCAACATCGGGCCTTTCATCACGCGATAGCGAGAATATTATGGACCTCTTGAAAGAACTTGCTCTGAAGGGGAAATTAGTCTATGTAGTTATTCATCAACCTTCGTCAGATATCTACAAGATGTTTGATAAACTGATGATTCTCGATACTGGAGGTTATCCAGTCTATTACGGAAACCCGATTGATGCCATCAGTTATTTTAAGGCGCAGATTAATGATGTAACCAGCCAAGACGTTGAATGCTACAACTGCGGTAACGTAAATCCCGAACAGGTATTCAATATAATTGAGGGCAAGGTGCTTGATGAATACGGGCAGCTAACACAGGCAAGAAGGGTAAAGCCAGTTGATTGGAACGAAAAATTTGCTAAGTCTGGTAAGCTCGAACTTGAGTTAGCAGAGACGAATGGTGCTGGTGGAAAATTACCTAAAGCCGCCAAGATTCCTTCTAAATTGGCTCAATTTCTAGTGTTTCTAACACGAGATGTTCGGTCTAAGCTAGCGGATTCACAGTACATGCTCATCAACTTCCTAGAAACGCCAGTTTTAGCTGTTATGCTTGCTTCGTTGGTAAGATATTTCGCAAATGATGAGGTTGGTTATCTATTTCGCGAGAACGATAATATTCCGGCTTACATGTTTATGTGTGTTGTGGTGGCTCTATTTTTTGGTCTCACCGTTAGTGCAGAAGAGATTATTAAGGATAGGAAAATTCTTAAACGAGAGAAGTTTTTGAACCTCAGCCGTTCAAGTTATCTCGTTTCTAAAATCATGATTATGTTCTTCATTTCTTTGGTGCAAACGCTTTCGTTTGTGGTTATTGGAAATGCCATTCTAGAAATTCAAGGAATGAACATGTCGTACTTTCTTGTACTGTTCTCAACGGCTTGTTTTGCTAACATGCTCGGATTAAACATATCCGCCAGTTTCCGAAACGCTGTCACCATTTACATTCTCATTCCGTTTCTCATCATCCCTCAATTACTACTTAGTGGGGTAATTGTTGAGTTTGATAAGCTCAACCCTGGGTTTTCTTCAAACGAATACGTACCAATAACAGGAGAAATAATGGCCTCAAAGTGGGCGTATGAGGCGTTGGCGGTGCACCAGTTTAAGGACAACGCATATCATGCAGATTTCTTTGAGTTTGATAAAAAAATAAGTCAAGCCACTTTTCGCAAAGACTACCTGATTCCTGAACTCAAGAAAAAGGTAATTAGCTTGTCTAATGAAACGCTCGAGCCGAAAAAGGTAACGCGCACAATCAATCTGCTTAGAACTGAAATTGCTATAGAAAACGAGTTTAATTCCGAACTAATTTTCAAAAAAGTTTCTGAATTGAATGAGAATGACCTTACGCCTGAGTTAGTGAGTGAGTTGCGAACACACCTTGATAAATTATCCCGCCATTACGTAAAAAAGCGGAACTCCATCGATAGTCAGAAAGACAGGATAATTGCTTCTAAGGTTAAAACTCCTGAAGAACGTGATGCTTTCAACAAACTTCGAGACGATAATTACAACGAAAGCCTTGGCGATCTCGTTCTAAATAGTGCAGATTTCTATCGCATCATTGAGCGCGATGGCAAGCTTATTCAGCGGTTACATCCCATCTATCAAGATCCAATGGGAAGTAACTTACTGAGGTCGCACTTCTTTGCGCCCAGAAAGGTTCTTTTCGGGTATTATATAGACACCTATTGGGCCAACCTATTAGTTATATGGCTTATGTCCATTTTCTTAATGCTAACACTTTATTTCGATGCATTGCGTAAGCTGCTGGGTTTTATAGGTGGTTTGGGAGAAAGAATGGCAGCGTTGCGTGGTAAGGGAAACGATTAATTCTTGATTCAACAAGGAGCAATTCGGTTAATTCCGCCTAATAATTTCAACTATGTTTCTAAAACATTGATTTAGTAACATATGCTTGCAGAATAGGATGCAAGCATACTATTTTAGAGGTGTACCATTCACGTTAACCCCTAAGATTATAGCACATGAAATTTCGTTTTACAAGTCTCCTAGCGGGGCTTTTGTTGCTTTGCCATTTTTTCCTACAGGCACAGATTAACCCTGCTAATGTTGAGATAGTTCGCGACAATTGGGGAGTTCCTCACATTTTTGGAAAATCTGATGCAGATGTGGCCTATGGATTGGCGTGGGCAACCTGCGAGGACGATTTTGAAACGCTCCAACATCTCATGTTGGCCGCAAATGGCAGACTGGGAGAGGTAACAGGAAAAAACGGGGCAATGCTCGATTTTATGGGGCACATAGCTCAGGTAGACCAACAGGTGAATAAGCTATTTGATGCTTCGTTTTCGAAGAAATACCTCATTTACTTAAATGGTTATGTGGATGGCGTAAACCGTTATGCAGAAACTCATCCAGAGGAAGTTGAACGAAAAGGATTGTTCCCAATTACAGCAAAGGACGTGGTGAAAGCCAATACACTAACATTGGTTTTTCTGACCAATGTTTATGTTGAAATTCAGCAAATTTTCACACGCTCAATTGTGCTGTATGAACGCTCTATGAAATACAAAGGCAACCTTCCAGAAGGGTCGAATGCTTTTGCTTTTAATAAGAACAAAACAGCCAATGGCCATACTTTTTTGGCAGTTAATTCACACCAGCCGTTAGAAGGGCTTTTTTCTTGGTACGAGGCGCATTTAGTTTCTGAGCAAGGCATGAATATTCTGGGTGGGACTTTCCCCGGAGGTTCTACCATTTTTCATGGGGTAAACGAGCATTTGGGTTGGGCAGCAACCCTAAACCACCCCGACTTGTGCGATGTGTACAAATTGGAAATGCACCCGAAGAAGAAACTCCACTACAAGTTTGACGAGGAGTATCTAGAATTGGAAACCATTAAAGCTACAGTTAAGGTAAAAGTTGGCTTCATTCGTATACCTATTTCACGCAAATTCTATAAAAGCAAACATGGGATAGTTATCAAGAATAAGGACGGATTTTACGCTTTGCGCTTCCCAGCTAACCTAGATATAGCAGGAGCTGAGCAACTGTATTGGATGAACAAGGCCAAAAGCTTTGAGGAGTACAATGAGGTTCTTGCTACGGGACATTTTCCGGGTACAAATAATATTTATGCAGACGGAAAGGGAAATATTCAGTTTATCAGCCTTGGGCAATTTGCTTACCGAGACTCGACTTACGATTGGCTGTCGGTATTGCCAGGAAACACATCTAAAACGCTTTGGCAACCCAAATTCCATCCAGTTTCGGAACTACCTACGTACAGGAATCCTAGGTCTGGTTATCTTTTTAATACCAACGGATCACCTTTTATAGCTACCGATGCACACGACAATATTTCCTCATCTACAATCAATAAAACGTTTGGTTATCAAGATGAATCAAAGAAGAATAATAGAACAATTCAGGCACGAAATTTAATTTCTCAATACAATAAAATTACGTGGGAAGATTTTAAAACCATCAAATACGACCAAGAGTTCAATTGCAATTACGAGACATTCAACATTAGTAATATGCAGATGATTGAGCGTTTGGATTCTGAAAAGTATCCTGACCTGAAAGAAGCTATAGAGGTGGTTAGGGCTTGGGATCATACGGCTGATATTGAGGATATGGAAGCGGCTTTGATTGTCCTCACCTTCAATAATTTGGTAGAGATTATTATGTCAAGCGCAATGATGTATGAATCGAATTCTTTTACGGAAGATCAATTTGTTAAAGCTTTAAGAAGTGCCAAGAAGCACATGAAAAAACACTTTGGGTCTCTCAGAGTAAGATTGGGCGATGTGCAGAAACACGTGCGTGGTGATAAGGTTATTGGGGTAGGTGGAGCACCAGATGTGCTGGCATCAAACATGAGTAAGCCTTACAAAAAGGGAATGCTTAAAACCTTTGTCGGAGAATCGTACATCATGCTAGTTGATTTTGATGAGAATGGAAAGCAGAAAATTGAAACAATCAATGCTTTTGGCGCCTCAAATAAGCCAGATAGCCCACATTACAATGATCAAATGGAACTTTGGTCTCAGCAGAAAACTAAGACCATGACCTTGGATAGGGAAGAGATTTATAAGAATGCGGAACGGACTTACCACCCGCAGTAAGCACTAGCCCTTTACCTTTATAAGCACTTGCTCGTAGAGCTTCTCGTATATAGGAATCACAGATTCTTGGCTGAATTCCTTTGCTTTTTGAAAGGCAGCTTCTTTAAATTGGGAGAGAAGTGCTTCGTCTTTCAATAACTTTAGGGCATTGGCGGCCATCTCATCAGTGTCTCCAACGTTGCTAAGAAAACCAGTGACTCCATCCACGTTAATTTCTGGAATTCCTCCCGTGTTAGATGAAATAACTGGAACTCGAGAAGCCATCGCTTCCAAGGCGGCCAGTCCAAAACTTTCGGTTTCGGATGGGAGTAGAAATAGATTTGCAACTGAATAAACCTCTTCTATGTTCTTAATTTTTCCAAGAAAATGGATGTCATCACAGGTTTCCAAATTTCTACAAAGCGCTTCAATCTTGGGTCTGTCCGGACCGTCTCCAGCAAGTAATAATTTACACGGAATCTCTTTCCTCACCTTTGAGAAAACTTCGATTACATCTTCCACCCTTTTTACAGGTCTAAAATTAGATGTATGTAGTAAAAGGCGTTCTCCTTTCGGAGCAAATGCTTTTAAAACACCTTCGGTAGAACATCCCGCGTAACGCTTTAAGTCGATGAAATTGGGTATCACCTCAATTTCTCGTTTTACGTTGAAATGCTTGTAAGTATCGGCCTTCAGACTGTCTGATACGGCCGTTACTGCATCGGATTGGTTGATGGCAAACGTAATGACGGGCTCAAACGATTCGTCCTTTCCAACAAGTGTAATGTCCGTGCCATGCAATGTGGTTACAAAAGGAAGGTAGATACCATCCGTCTTAAGGATCTGCTGCGCCATGTAAGCGGCTGAAGCATGTGGAATGGCGTAATGAACATGTAAAATGTCCAAACCTTCATGTTTCACAACATCAACAATTCGGCTTGCCAATACCAGCTCGTATGGCTGATAGTCGAACAACGGATAATCGCTTACCCGAACTTCATGATAATGTAAGTTGCTCAGAAATTTGTCGAATCGAACCGGGAGGTCGTAGGTAATGAAATGCACATCATGGCCTTTCATGGCCAATTCCTTCCCAAGTTCGGTAGCTACAACACCGCTTCCACCAAAGGTGGGATAACACACAATTCCTATTCTCATACCACTCTTTCAACCACAAAGGAAATAAGTTGTTCAATTGTGCGATCGTGGTTTTTGCTGTATTCCTTTCTAAACCGATTGGCGATTATAGCGCAGACTGTTGCGCATTCGTGCCCCAAAGCTTTTCCAAGCCCAAATAGGGCAGAGGTTTCCATTTCAAAATTGGTAATGCGATTTCCGTTGTAACTGAACTTGCTAAGACGTTCATTTAGGTCGGCAACTGTTGGTTTAAGACGCAATTGTCTGCCTTGTGGACCGTAGAATCCGTTTGCCGTTGCGGTCATGCCGTGTCTCGTTCCTTCTTTCAAAAGATTGAAAAGCGAATCAGATCCCTTCACAATGTATGGTCGTGGAAACTTGCTGTTCCATTCCATTTGAGCCATAAACGCATTAGTTAGTTCTGTGTCCTCAATTTCAGCCGACTTTTCATAATAATTGAAAACACCGTCAAACCCGATTCCGTGAGTCGAAAGCAGATAACTGTCAACAGGAAGGTCTTCTTGAAGTGAGCCACTTGTTCCTAATCGTATAAAGTTTAAACTCCTCGTTTCAGGTTTAACTGTCCGGGTGGTCAGGTCAATATTTACCAAGGCATCTAATTCGTTGATTACGATATCAATGTTGTCGGTGCCAATTCCAGTAGAGAGTACGGTCAGTCTTTTCGATCCCACTCTTCCAGTATGAGTAACAAATTCACGCTTCTGACTTGTGTGTTCAATTACATCGAAGTGCTTCGACACTTTTTCCACCCTTCCTTGATCGCCCACCAAAACAATAGTATCAGCAATATTTTCTGGATGGAGATCGAGATGATAAATACTTCCGTCTTTATTTAAAACAAGTTCAGATTCAGCTATTCTTTCCATGCTCAATATTTTTAACTTTGCAGCCGCAAAACCTAAGGGATGAAATCACTTGGCTTTTGCTTGCTTGCCGTCTAAGTTCGGCAAGCTAATAAGTTTAATGTTTCATATTGTCGGTCAACCTCAATAACAGTCATGAGTAATCAAGATAAGCCTGGAGCAATATTAGTACCTGTCGATTTTTCGGAACAGTCGGTCGTTGCCTTGGAGCAGGCGGTAAGTTTGTCGCGCGTGTTTAATAGTGAAATTCACGTTTTAAATGTAATTAGCGAAGAGTTTTCGTTAAGCAAGATGTTTGACGATAAGGACAAAATTCAGTTTCAGAAGCGTAATAAGGAACGGTTGAATGAGTTTGTAGAAGAGAAAAGCGCTGAGTATGGCGTTGAGCTACGCACAATTCAGGTAACAGGGAAAATTTACAATCAAATTGCAAATTCTGCGGATGTGATTGATGCCGCGTTTATTGTGATGGGAACATCTGGAACTTCTAGCCTAAAAAAGCGGTTTATTGGATCCAATGCACTACGTGTGGTGCGGGAATCTCGCAAGCCAGTAATTACCATCAAAGGAAAGCATCATAGAAAAGGCTGCCAGAATATCGTGCTACCGCTTGACCTTACCAAAGAGACCAAAGAAAAGGTTGCCAAGGCAGTTGAGTTTGCTAAGCGTTTCGGTTCCATCATTCGTGTAGTTTCTGTGCTTATGACAAATGATGAGTTTATCGTCAACAGATTGACGCGCCAGTTAGATCAAGTGAAAAAATATATTACTGACCAAGGAGTTGAATGTGCGGCTGAGATTGTGCGTGACACAAAAGGAAATCATACACTCGCAGAAAGTATCATTGATTATGCTGCAAGAACCAAGGGAGATCTTATTATGATAATGACTCAGCAGGAGCAAGATTTTACAGATTACTTCATTGGATCTTCTGCGCAAGAAGTGATAAACAACTCTGATATTCCAGTGTTGAGTATTGTTCCCATTCCAAAGAAAGACACAACATCGTTTACCCCGTATTGATTTTTTGTAAATTATAAGCGTAAAACTTCACATCATGTTTAAGAATTTTGAAATAAAGAAAATTGCAGTTCCAACAGATTTTTCTGAAACTGCCAATGTTGCTATTAAGCATGCGGTGGATATTGCCAACCATTTCGGGGCAGATATTTTTCTAATTCATGTATTGGAAATTGGTGCGTATCAGGGAATTTTTTCGCCTAGCAAAAAGACCGAATATGACGAAAAGGAGAATGCTCAGCAAAAGCTGCAAGATGATGCGAATAAGCTTGAAGAAAAAACAGGCTTAAATGTTTCTCAAACCGTGGTAAGCGGAAGAGTTTATGATGAAATAGTAACAGCCGTTACTGAAGCTGAGGCTGATTTAATAGTAATGGGAACTCATGGTACGGCTGGTTGGGAAGAATTTTTTGTAGGTAGTAATGCCTTTAGGGTTGTTACACAGTCTCCGTGTCCGGTGCTTTCTGTACCAGAGAATGCCTTGAAATCTGAGTTGAACAGCATAATTTTGCCGATTGACCAAACTTTTGAGTCAAGACAAAAGGTGAAACATGCTGCCGCATTAGCCAAGAAGTTTGGCGCAACTATTCATATTGCCACCTTGCTTACAGATGATGAACCAGAGATTCGGTTTGATTTTGAAAAAAAAATAAAGCAGGTGACGAAGTTTTTGGATAGAGAAGAAATTGCTCATACCGAAAGCACATTAGTAGGAAAGAACCTTGCAACAATGACCATGAATTTTGCTGAATCGAAAGGAGGAAATCTGATTGTAATGATGACTGAGCAGGAATCGAATCTCACAGGATTTCTGATGGGGCCGTTTGCCCAGCAAGTTGTAAATCATTCTAAAATTCCAGTATTGAGTGTTTCTTCAGAAGAACTTACAGATGGCGGAGGTTCATTTCACACTCTTGGGTGAAACTGAATAATGTTTGACCGCAGATAATCGCGGTCGAGATGAGTATATATTTCTGTTGTTGTAATGGATTCGTGACCGAGCATGTCTTGAACCGCCCGCAAATCAGCTCCTCGCTGAATTAATTCTGTGGCAAAGCTGTGTCGTAAGGTGTGTGGGCTGATACTCTTCTTGATTCCAGCATCATACGCTGCTTTCTTCACAATATTGAAAATCATCACCCTCGAAAGGTAATTTCCTCGATTATTGAGAAACACAAAATCTTCTGCGCCTTTTTGAATTCGAGCGTGAACACGCACCTCACTGATGTATGTTGAAATTCGTTTGGCCGCAATACCACCAAAAGGAACAAGGCGCTCTTTACTTCCTTTTCCTAGAATGCGCATAATGCCATCATTGAAGTAGATGTTGCTTATTTTAAGGTTTACCAGTTCAGAAACACGTAAGCCAGAACCGTACAGCGTCTCCAAAATGGCGCGATTTCGTTCCCCTTCAGATTTGCTCAAATCGATGGTTTCAATCATACTAACCACTTCATCGTTAGAAAGTGTATCAGGAAGTTTGCGCCCAATCTTAGGTGTTTCTAGCAATTCGCTAGGGTTAATCTCAATTTTATCCTCTAGCAAGAGGTATTTATAAAACGACCGAATTCCACTCACTATGCGACTTTGGGTATTGGCGCTTAACCCAAGCTCAGCAATCTGCCGAATGAATTCTTTCAGTTGAATGGGCTTAATACCAACTGGCGATTCCTCTCCAGAGGTTGATTCTATGAATGCACGAAGCTGTTCAATATCGCGCGTATATGCTTCAACCGTATTGCCCGAAAGAGACCTTTCTAGCTTGAGGTAAGACTTAAAACCCTGAATTGCCCGTTGCCAGTGCACGCCCGAAGTTATATCTTGCTGCCAAGTAGAACAAACAGCACGTGAAAATTTTAGTAATTAATGGCCCCAATTTGAATCTATTAGGAAAGCGCGAGCCAGAGGTTTACGGTTCGCAAACGCTTGATGATATTATCCGCACGCTGCGCACCTCATTTATCGAAATTGAAATAGAACATTTTCAAAGCAATATCGAAGGTGAACTAATTGATTCTATTCAAACAGCAGTGGGGATTTACCATGGTGTAGTGCTGAATGCAGGCGGATATACACATACCTCCGTTGCCATTCGAGATGCCATTTCTGGTAGCGAGGTTCCAGTAATTGAAGTACACATGTCAAACATTGCAGCAAGGGAAGAATTTAGACATAACTCGCTAATTTCTGGTGTGTGTCTTGGAACCATTGCTGGGTTTGGGGCACATTCATACACACTTGCAGTCGAAGCGCTTAAAGCTTATTTGAAGAAAGTTCGCTGAATTTCTTTTTCCTTTTCAGGTAATAATCGAAAATGATATTTCCACGATAGTGCTCTTTTAATTCCATGTAGTTACCGTTCCTCTTTACTAGTGTTTTTTTTAGCCGGCTATAAAACGCAAAATGAGCACGGATAACAGCGACAAAATCTTTTGACTGTCCGGTTATTAGAAACTTAATTGCAGCTACTGCATCCCATAGCAAGCGGATGAATACTCTACCGACCAATTTATTTTTTGGGAGATTTTTTGCTAACAATTCAAGTCCGTTTCTGAAATTTAGAAAGGTCTTAAATGGGTTTGATTTATCTAGCGTTCCGCCACCAACATGATAGACTACAGATTTAGGCTGAACCATTACCTTAAAACCAGCCCGTTTCGTTCTCCAGCAAAGGTCAATTTCTTCCATGTGTGCGAAAAAATCATCATCCAACCCACCAAGCTCTTTGTAAATCTTACTGCGGATAAACATGCAGGCTCCTGTGGCCCAAAAAACTTCCCGTACCGTGTCATACTGACCCTTGTCCTTTTCTAGCGAATCGAAAATCCTACCTCTGCAAAAAGGATAACCATTCTTGTCTATGAAACCGCCCGCTGCTCCCGCATATTCAAAACTTGCTTTGTCATAAAAACTCAGAATCTTAGGCTGAATTATAGCCGTTTGTTCTTCTAAATCGAATATTTCGATGATAGGTGGAAGCCAATTTGGAGTCACTTCAACATCAGAATTGAGTAGAACAAAAAACTCTTCGTTAAGATGTTTTAGGGCTTTATTGTACCCTCCAGCAAAACCACAGTTTTCTTTGTTGTTAATTAACGTGACTGAAGGGAATTTCTCTTTCAGAAACGCAAGAGAACCATCCGAACTGGCATTGTCAGCTACATAAATATTTGCTTGCGCTGAGTTTATAATCACCGAAGGAAGAAACTTTTCTAAGAAAGATTTCCCGTTCCAATTGAGAATGACAACTGCTACCCGCATAAGTTACGAAGGTGAATAAACTGAATGAAGAACTAGTAAGGATTCTCGAAAAACTCCTTGGAGCGTCCCCCGTATTGGCTGTTTCCATTTTCCTGGTCGAGGTCAATGGTAGCATTGCTGCGCTTGTACAAATCGTAGTTCCAACGAATGTTAGTAATCTCATTCTTGGCATCCGAATGAATCAATAGAAACTCCTTGTCGCCTTGAGTGGTGTTTGCAAAAATGAACTTGCGATTGCTTTGGTCGGCACTTAAATGATCTCGCAATGTATAGTAATGCCATATTTCGTATGGGTAGGTATTTGGTTCGAAATAATTAGGTGAAATGGTATTTGGCGCACCGTACTGAAGATAAACTCGCCCACGGTCGGTATCGTATCCTTTACGCAGGTTGTTTGAATAGTTAGCGTTTACCTTTTCTACTTCTTTCCAGTATTTCAACCACGCATCTTCTGGGTTGTCTGGGTTGCGCTGTTTCCAGAAGTTGTACATAAATTTTTTCATCATAGCTAGGTCATTGAAATTCATTTTCCGATTTACCTGATGAATTTCCTCCTGAGTTGAGATGGGGTGAAGACAACGTAGATATTCCTCCAGAGCTTCTTTGCGATTATACTTTCCAACGAAAGTCATGTCAATTTCATCAATCATGGTTTCATCAGCCGACCTTACGTAATCAGGAACTGCAGAATTAGCACGTTGAAAGAACATGAGTTTTCTTTCGAGCAGATCGTTTTCTGAATCTCTCAGTTCTATTACAAGATTGTAATTTCCTGTGGGTACCTTATCTAAGGGAAAGGAATGAAGTACAGGAATAACGGTGGCGGAATCGTGCTTGATATACGTTCGTAAATCTGACGTGATTTTCCCATTATCGGCCGACTCAATAAAGATGTTAATCAGGTATTTATGAAATTGAGACTTATCCTTAAATAGTCTGCCAACTGCCCTCTTTTTTTGAATTGCCTTGGCCTCGGTATTGTAAATCTCAGCGTAAAAAGACAAAGTACTTATCCCTTCAGGGTAGTAGTTTGATGTGAAAGGAATCAAATCAAAACCATTTTTTGATAGCTGATTGGCTGATGTTGTTTTGGTGTAAGAATCAACCAATTGGATATCGGAAATGAAGTAATTGATAGATTCGGTGGCTCCGCTAGTTGCGCTAGTTTCTGATGTCAAACCTGTAACAGGATTGGTAACTAGCTGAGTGGATAACAACGTTGCCTCAAAATCGATAGTCTTTTCAATCGTTAAATCCTGCTTCAGTTTTACCGTACTCGAATCAGAAGCAGAAACATCTCTGAGAGTAATTAGCAACTTGTAGTTGCCTTTTTCTAGTGGTATTCGTTGAACAGCTATAAAATCTTGCTTTAAAGAATCGGCTACTATAAGTGGTCCGTTCATTTTGAAAGCATCCTCAAAAACAGTATTCTGCTCAGTCTGAATTTTGTAGGTAAGAATAACTTCTGACCGAACCCCTTCCTTCGTTTCTATTATGCCAAGGCTATTTCCTTTCAGCTTCAAGTACGTTTCTACGTACGGGCCATCTGTTGGGGAATTAAACCTAGTCATAGCGAATTCCGCCCTCAAATTCTGAGCTTCTGAGTTCAAAACAGTTGAAAATCCAATCAGAATAAATAGCATACGTGTTCTCATATTGTAAAGTTATTAAACCAAGGTGGAAGACCGTGCCCTTGCATGACACAATAGAGCAATAAATAACGTTTCTACGGGAAGAAAATTCTTTTACTTTTGCGCTCGGAGAGTTGGCAGAGTGGTCGATTGCAGTAGTCTTGAAAACTACCGTACCGAGAGGTACCGAGAGTTCGAATCTCTCACTCTCCGCCATAATTAGCCCACGCTTTAAACCGTGGGCTATTTTTTTGTTCTGAGTTCTCAATCCATGAAAAAGAAAACGCTAGTTGTAGGGGCAAGCCCAAAACCAGAAAGATATGGTTACAAGGCTGTGGAGCGGTTAGTGCAATTTGGCCATCCAGTTTTTGCTTATGGAATTCGTTCAGGAACAATTGGTGAGATTGAAATTTCCAAAGAGTGGCCTTCTCAAGAGTTTGATACGGTGACTTTGTATCTCAATCCAATGCCTCAAGAAGAGTACTATCAACGGATTATTGGACTCAAACCAAATCGGGTCATTTTCAATCCAGGAACTGAAAACCCTAAATTTCAGAAACTGCTTTCAGAAAACGAAATTGGGTACGAAGAAGCATGTACGCTCGTTTTGCTAGGTATAGGGGCGTACTGAGTTGTATCAAAATTCGCTCTCGCGAGTGTCCTTCGCTCTCGCGAGCGTCCTCGCTCGTGAGTATCTCTAATACCAATTGTACTTCAAAATGTGCTATAAAGAATTTGAATTATTTTTTGCTCCGATGATTTAAAAAATTCAGGCACTCCGATAGCTATCGGGGCGGCTTTTAAAGAAATCGGGGTGAAAAAGAAACGAATTATGGGGTATTTTGAAGTGTAATTGGTATAATTCAAGGGTCTTCGCTTGTAATCAGTTAAAATCCAATTCCTAAACAAAACCAAATTGTAACCATTCAGAGTGAGAGTGATATTGAACATACTTCTGCCTAACTCACCCCGTCCGTGACCAAAAGTCGGGACATCCCTCTCTCGCAAGAAAGGGTAAAGCTCAACGTAGTTGAGCAGGGGTGAGTTGGTAAAGGCTCTGAATAGTTACAACAAATTTAGTTTTCAATTTGGCTCAGAACTTGGCCCATCTTGCACCAGCACCTTTGGGTAAATAGTAAAAACCGAATGCGCCAAGGGCAATCATGGCAGTTGAAATGAGCTCTGCTTGTGTAATTCCTCCTAAAATATTGTATTCATTATTAATACGAATCTGCTCAATTAGCAATCGCTCTAATCCTCCAAGGATGAAATATGCCGAAATCATTATGCCAGGAGTTGTCCAACGTTTTCGCATGCTCCACAGAACTGCAAAAATCAGGATTGACATAATTATTTCATAAATAGGAGTGGGGTAGGCAAAGCCAGTTAGACTTGTGTAACCTTTTGAGGCAAAGTATTCAATCAGATCCACACCCAGTACGTTATTTGGATAGTTGTAAGCCCACATCCAATCGGGTAGAAAACTCATCCAATCCGGTTTGGGCAAATCGTTCGGAATACCCCAATCACCATCGCCAGAAACATGACAGCCCAGTCTTCCAAATCCGTATCCTAAAGCCAATGCAGGCATTACAGCATCAAAAAAGTGAAGAATCTTAAGTTGGTTTTTGCGCGCATACCAAACAAAAAGTCCCATGGCCACAATCATTCCACCGTAGAATGATAGTCCGCTCATTCGTGTTAATGCGCCTACTGGATCGGCAACAACTTGGTCCCAATTCTCCAAGTTATGAAATAGTTTACCTCCGACAATCGCCCCGATTCCTGCAATAATGGCCACGTTGCCAACATGCTCATCTGGGTGAACCAAAACAGTCTCAGAACCTTTACTTTTCTTTTTGAAAGGTTTTATTTGTCCTGCCTTTTCTTTCCGTTTAAGTTCAAAAACAAGAAGAATACTCCCCACAATAAAGCCCAGTCCCACCATCATTCCATAACTCTGCATGTACCTGAATGCAGGAACGGAAATTCCAAAAAAGTCAAGAAATAGGTCGTAGAATGTAGGATACATCTGAGTTTTGAAGTATTGAATCGGTGAAGGTACGAAGTTGAGCTACTAACAAAAGTTCAATCCCGAACTTTACATTTGGTGAAAATATTGGATGGAGATTAAATTTATTGGGCAGGGTTTAGACACAACGAGTGATTCAACAACAGGAAATTTTGTTATTGATTCGCTCGAAAGCAATAACTATACTTCGTTCAATGCGTTTGTGGCATTTGTCAGTAAAAGTGGTCTCAAAAACATTATGGACGAAGTTCTTTCGTTTAGGGATAGAGGTGGCGAAATGAAACTTTTTTTAGGCGTAAATCTGCACGCAACTTCCAAAGAAGCTTTGGAGGAACTACTTGCGTGCGGCATTGAAACTTACGTGGTTTATGCTCCAAATAGTATTATCTATCACCCTAAGATCTATTCTTTTGAGGGTGAAAAAATCAAAAGAACAATCATTGGGTCATCCAATTTAACAGCAAGTGGGCTGTTCCAGAATATCGAGGCTTCAGTCTGTGTGGATTTTGCTAGTGATGACGATAAGGGAAATGAATTTTTGGCCGATGTTTATGATCACTTCAATTCAATTGTTAATCTAGAACACCCAAGCTGCCAGAAACTTACCCAAGAGGTCTTGAATGTATTGGTCGAAAGTAAAGTTGTTATGACCGAAGAGGCTGCTAGAGAAAAGAATAACAAGATAAATAAGGAATTTGGCAAGAGGGATAGAACAGCAGACGAACAATTGAATGACCTCTTTGGAAAATTGAAAAAAAGAGACCGCCAAAGGGTTTTAAGAAAAACGCTGTTAACAAGGAAATCACAGCGGTTGCGCGAAGTGCGGATGTGAACGTAACTGATACCGTGATTGATTTAACCCCAGGGTCCATGTGGATTCAAACAGGATTGATGACGAGCCCAGCAAGAAACATATTGGGCTTGTGCAAAAAAGGACGAATAGGCAAGACGAGCGTGGTCGGGAGTGTTTCATTTTTTGGAATTGATTCTGAAAACGATACCGAACCAGTACAAATTGAGGTTGAATACGCAGGCGATTCATACATTGGAAATCAAGTGCATTACACTACGAACAATGGCTCTTGGCGTCTGAACTTTTACGGAGAAACAGATGAAGGAAAAAGTTTACTGACATTACGAGACCCCAGATGGGAGTTTCGGGGGCTAGACCATGTGTGCACAGCCTTATGGAGAAAAATATTTTTAGCCACAGAGACACAGAATGCACAGAGGTTTTCACAGAGAAAAAGAAATATTTCTGTGTCAGTTCTCCCGCCCTGCGGGACAAGTTGTGCATTCTGTGTCTCTGTGGCCATTTCATGTTGGATGTGCCTACAGACGGACTATCATATTTATTTAACTATTTATTTATTGCGCAGCGGTCAAATTTTCCGCTCAACAAGAGCCAAAATCTCTTTCTCCATTGCAATGGCTTCGTCTTCGTAGCGTTTGGCACGGGCGAGAATATTCGTTAAGAATAGTGAGCGTTAAGCGGCATTTTTAGTTGCCAATCTATAAAGGAACTCAGGAGAGAAATCCGCTCCGCTTTCCCATTCAATAGTAAATGGGTTCAATTTGAACTTACGGAAGTTCTCAAGGTCTTTGAGCGGTTCAAATACTTCTCCCCAAAGCTCATTCTCTAAATCTACGTTTTCGGTAAGTCCATCACTGAAAGTCAATTGCAGTCGATAACCGTCCAGATATTTTGCTTCTGTTATGCTGATAGGTTCCATGCTTTTTAATCTAAAGGTTCAATTTTCTTAAGTTGATGTCTTTGCTCCATCAATCTCCAGTTTTCAAGCAACTCATCCAGATGTAAATTTACCCATTCTCGAACCATCTTTGTGGCACGGTTGGGCAATTTTTCCATTCAATTTACCTGATTTAATCTCCATTGTCGCCTTAAAACCTTGATAGGAAATATGGAAATGCGGTGGATTATGTTCGTTGTAAAACATGTAAATCACAATTCCATAAAAGCGAGAAATTTCCGGCATGACTTAAAGATAGCTTGAAATCTCAAATCTTCCCTTCCACAATCGTCAAAACTTCTTTCTCCATCGCGATAGCTTCTTCCTCTAGTTTCTTGGCTTTGGCAAGAACACCTTCTAAGAAAGCTTTGTCTTTCAATCCGCCAGCGTTAATTTTTACATTGAGGTGAGCACCTATAACAGCCGTTCTGGCGCAAAGTGCACCAACACCAGCATCGGTCACCGAATTCGGGTTTCCAACTTCCGCCATAGCCTTAATGAGTTCGAAAGAACCATGCGAAACTTCCATAACCCGCAATGGTATTTGAATAGCATATTTGGTCGCATCCTGTATAGCCTGCGAACGTGCCGCTTTCTCAGCATCCGTTCCTTTTGGCAAACCAAATGCGTCCATAATCTTGTTAAAAGACACGGTGTCTTCATCCACCAAGTGCAACAGTTCATCTTTAATGGCTTGGCCTTTTTCCGCCCAATCAGAAAACTCCTCCCAACGGTCGTCCCAACCACGTTTGTGGCTACTTAAATTAGCAACCATTGTTGCTAAAGAAGCACCCATCGCGCCAGCATAAGCCGAAATAGAACCACCACCAGGAGCAGGGCTTTCGCTTGCGGTTTCATCTGCAAATCCGGTCAAGCTCATATCCACCAATTTCTTGGCGGCACCTTCGTTCATTTTGTATTCAATAATTCGCTCGTTGGCATCAAAAGGAGCAAGGTCGTCCAAGCCCAATGACTTAACGGCAATTTTTATTAAGTCACTTTCAGAAACTCCCACAGAGCGATTTTGCTTTCTGAGGAAGAACTTGCCAGCATCTAGCATAGCTTGAAGCGGAACCAGTCCGACCAACTCCGATCCTGTAACACGGATTCCTCGGTCTCGGGCTTTCTCGCAAGCAGTATCAAATGCTTTGTGCATAGAAGTAATGCTGATGTTGGTGAGATTCAGCGAAATCTGAGCAATACCGTATTCCTCAATGTACCAACCAATTCCTTTTACCGCTTTCAATAAGCCTTTTTCGCGTGCTGGTTCTCCGTTTTCATCCAATACAATTTCGCCCGTAATCGGATTTCCTTTTCGCTTTACACGTCCATTTTCCCGAAGGTCGAACGCGATAGAATTTGCTCTTCTAACAGAAGTTGTGTTGAGGTTGACGTTGTACGCCACCAAAAAATCACGCGCAGAAATGGCGGTTACGCCAGCAAACTTTACACGGTCGTTGTAGTCTGCTGGTCCAAAATCTGGTTTCCACGCAGGGTCGGCCAGTTTCTTTGGTAAGCCTTCGTACTCGCCAGATCGGCACGAAGCCAAGTTTCTTCGTTTCTCTTCTTTACACGCATTTTCGTAGAAATAACCTGCAATCCCGAGTTCATCGCCAACTCGTTTTCCAAGATTGTGTGCGTATTTCGCCACTTCATCCATGGTAATGTTTGCAATTGGAATAAGCGGACAAACATCTGTGGCACCAAAGCGCGGGTGTTCACCCGTTTGCTTGCTCATATCAATGAGTTCAGCGGCTTTCTTGATGAGCAGAAACGCTGCTTCAATAACGGGTTCTGGTTCGCCTACAAATGTGATGACGGTTCGATTGGTAGCGGCACCTGGATCTACGTTCAGAAGGGTAACTCCTTCAACGGTTTCTACTACAGAAGCAATGGCGTTTATTTTGACTTTATCGCGTCCTTCAGAAATATTCGGTACGCATTCTATGAGTTGTTTCATTTTGCTAGGTATGAGGTTTTAGCGATTAGCTTTTAGGTCTTGCTGATACGAATTACGAATGCCGTAAACGGTACGAATATGACGAATGTGCTTGATGAAAAGTTTGTTGTCGACCAACCGGCACCATTCGTCATATTCGTATTTTATTCGTAATTCGTATCAGTCTAAACCACATTTCCGTTTACAATAACAGTCTCTATCAAATTGCTCCCAAAACTATAGGGAATATTATTGATGGAATTGATCGGTTTGGTGATGATAAGGTTGGCTTTTTTGCCCTTGGTAATGGAACCCAATTCGTGCTGAAGTTCCATGGCGCAAGCACCATTCATGGTAACTGCATTAATGGCTTCTTCAGGAAGCAGTTTCATTCTCAAGCAAGCCAATGAAAGCACAAAAGGAATGCTGCCACTTGGTGTGCTTCCGGGATTGTAATCTGTAGCGAGGCAAAGAGGCACTCCTGCTTCAATCATTTCTCTGGCAGGCGCATAAGGAATGCCTAAAAAGAACGAGCAGGAGGGAAGTGCCGTTGGAATGACGTTGCTTGCCGCTAAGTCTGATTTGTCCTGTTCAGTCATCACTTCTAAGTGATCAACAGAAATGGCGTTGTGCTCTATTCCAACCTGAATACCACCAATAGAAGTAAACTGATTGACATGAATTTTTGGCTTCAATCCGTGTTTTTTCCCTGCTTCAAGAATGCGTGAAGTCTCTTCAGGTGTATAGTAATTGGTTTCACAGAAAACATCGATGTAATCGGCAAGCTTTTCTTCGGCAATTACAGGAAGCATTTCTTCAATAATCAATCGGATGTATTCTTCTCGGTTCTGTTTGAATTGGGCTGGAATGGCATGTGCCCCAAGAAACGTTACTTTGATTGTAAGCGGATGATTTTCCTTCAGATGCCTGATAACGCGCAGCATTTTCAACTCGCCTTCAACAGAAAGTCCGTAGCCACTTTTAATCTCCACAGCACCCGTTCCGAGATGCATGATCTCGTTCAGTCGCCCCATCGCGGAAGCGATCAATTCTTCTTCTGACCTGTCTGCCAATTTCTTGGCTGAATTGAGAATGCCACCACCGGCCGCAGCAATTTCTGCGTAGGTCAATCCTTTTATCCGCCCGACAAATTCCGCTTCCCGCGTATCGGCAAAAACCAGATGCGTGTGACTATCGCACCAGGTCGGCAGCACGAGTTTCCCTGTGGCATCGATCACCGTTTTCGGGTCTTCCGGACAAGTGGCCATGGAGCCGTAATCTTCAATAATGCCGTGCTTGATCAGAACCCAAGCATTGTCGATGCTAGGAAGCTCAGCCATTTCCTTTCCTCGAACAGGTTTACTGGTTTCTTTTCGAACCTGAACGAGCTGTTTGATGTTTTTGATGAGCAGTGACATAAGGCAAAGAAAAGGAATTAGCTACGCTCGTGGTTTTCTGCTAGTGTGCAGAACAGCAACCACCTGAACCTCGCTTCCTACAATTCTATAGTGAATTCCGTAAGGAAATACCTTTAGAAAAATAATTCGGATATCCGAATATCGAACTTGAATTGAGTGCGGATCTTTCCTAAGATGTTTCGTGACGTTTGTCAGTTCTTTTCTGAATCGTCCACCAAGCCCCTTGTGAATTTCCTCATACCAGCCAAAGGCTTCTTTGGAATCGTACTTTGCTACTTCGGTGAAATGAAGTCGGAACTTCATTCTTCATCAAAAATCTGACTTAAAGCCTCGTCCACCTCAATCAGCTTCATTTCTCCACGGTCAATTTTTTCAGCACGCTCCATAACCATGTCCTGTTGCCATTGTGGAACTTCATATTCCGTCAGTGGCCTAGCGTAGGATAGCGTTTTCAGGAGTTCCAAAAAATCTTCGTAGTGCTGGTCGTCAATGTCAACGGTAACTTTCATGGTTTAAAGATAGGAATTCGGTTACAGGTCTATTATCAATGGAACATGATCGCTCAGATCGCACCAATTTTCATGCAATCCAACCTGAACGTTGAATCCATCGGTAAGCAAAGTTTCCGAAGCAAAACAGTAATCGATATGAAATGGCTTGTCTTTGTGGCGATAAAGAAAGAAGGTCGGGTCGGGTTCGTTGCCCTGCGGAATTCCTTTCCATCGGTGATAAAGACTGTGAACGTTTTTCGCTTCCAGAAAATCAACAACATCTGAGTGATTGCCAACTTTTCCGCTTTTGTTCCAATAAACATTGCTGTTAAGGTCGCCCGCTAAAATGACGGGTTCAGAAAACAGTTCCTCATAGTAATGGATGGCATTCCAAACCGCGTTGATGTACTCGTGTATGGGAGCGTTCTTTTCCTTCTGGGTCCAAACTGCCAAAAGGATGAATGAGCTTTTAGAATTGCTAACGCGAATTGGAACTACAAACTTGAACTCGGGATTGAATGCGTTCATAATTTCCAATCTGTGATCAGAATAGGAAAAAACACCAAGTCCTTTTGCCGGAAGTTCTCCATGCCAAACAAAACTGTTTGGTTTCGGGGTTAGTTTTCCAAACTCAAGTCGCTCTTCGTTTTCACATTCACAAACAACCAGAATATCTGGTTGAAGTTTGAGAATCCGTTCATGTTTCGTTCTGAACGATTGAAAGCAATTCCATTGGATAAGTCTCATTTGTTCTGAATCGGAAATTGCCTGCAATATGGTAAGGACGTTCCAATTTCCCGCATTCGCATATTCGTATTTGATTCGTAATTCGTATCAGCAACTCTAATTCTTAATTTCGAGGCTGATTTCAACCTATGAAAAACCTCGCTTTACATTGGAAAATTATCATCGGATTGATTCTCGGAATCATCTTCGCATTCGTTTCAAGTTCTCTTGGATGGAGCAAGTTTGTAGTTGATTGGATTGACCCATTCGGTAAAATCTTTATCAATCTGTTGAAACTGATAGCAGTTCCCTTGGTTCTGTTCTCCATTATCAAAGGAATTTCTGGTCTGCATGACACGGCTAAGTTAGGAAGGTTAGCCTCCAAGACACTTGCTTTCTATTTGGTTACTACGGTTACTTCCGTTTCTGTAGGACTGCTTTTGGTGAATACCTTTTCTCCTGGAACACTGGTTGGTGAAAGCCAACGAACCGATAACCGAATTGCGTATGAGATTTGGGCACAGGATAATGAAATTGACATACTGGACGGCAAGTGTTATTTGTGCGATAATCAATATGCCGCTAGAATAGAGGTTGTTCGTGAATTAATGGCCACCGAAGCTCCAAATGCTGCTTTGGCAGCCAAGATGAAGTCTGCAAAAAAGACCAAAAATGCTGGGCCATTACAGCCGTTGGTTGATATGGTTCCCAGCAATATTTTCTTCTCGTTAAATAATAACGGATTGATGCTGCAAGTCATCTTCTTCGCCATCTTTTTCGGAGTAACATTAATCTCCATTCCGAGAGAAATGGCGCAGCCCGTAATTGGTGTTGTAGATGGAATGAATGAAGTCTTCTTAAAGATGGTTGACATTGTAATGCAAGCGGCTCCATTCTTCGTTTTCGCTTTGCTTGCCGGAGTCATATCCAAAATGGCGGGAGACGACCCGAATGCAGTAATTGAAATCTTCAAAGGCCTTGGCTGGTACAGTTTGGTTGTTGCGGCTGGCCTCGGTTTTATGATTTTCGTTTTCTATCCGTTACTTGTTCAATTCTCTGTAAAAGGAATGACTTATAGACGATTTTTTAAAGCCATTTCTCCAGCACAATTTTTGGCGTTTTCAACCAGCTCAAGCGCAGCAACCCTGCCCGTTACTATGGATTGCGTGAGAGACAATCTTGGAGTAAGTAAAGAAACAACGAGCTTCGTTTTGCCGATTGGCGCAACTGTAAATATGGACGGAACAAGTATGTATCAAGCCATTGCGGTTGTTTTTCTGGCTCAATTCCACGCAGTTGATTTGAGTATAACCCAGCAATTGATGATTGTGCTTACCGCAACGCTTGCTTCCATCGGTTCTGCAGCCGTGCCAAGCGCAGGATTGATTATGCTAATTATCGTTCTGGAAAGCGTTGGATTGAATCCAGCGTGGGTTGCTATTATCTTCCCAGTTGATAGAATTTTGGACATGTGCCGCACCACAGTGAACGTAACGGGCGATTGTACTGTTGCCACCATTGTTGCCGATTCAGAAGGGCAGTTGAACAGAGAAGGCTGGTCCGCGTTGGATTGAGAAAGTCCATGATTCGCGTACCTTTGAATTTCTATTTACATGACTTAGAATAGGCTTCAAAAGACCTTCAAGGTTTCAAAAACCTTGAAGGTCTTAGCCAACAACTAAACAAGCAGATAACCGTTACACAACCATCAATATAATACCATGAAAAAACTATTTATTGTACTTGGAATTCTACTCGTACTACTCATTGCAGCAGCCGTTATCATTCCAATTGTTCTCAAAGAACCCATCACCAATGCGGTGAAGAAAGAGGCCAATGCCAATCTAAATGCTACTATCGATTTTACAGATGTGAATATTTCGCTGTTGCGTTCATTTCCAGATCTATACGTAGGCGTGGATGGACTTTCCGTAATAGGAAGAGGCAAGTTTGAAGGTCGCACCTTGGTCTATTTGAAAACGCTCGTTCTTGATGTTGACCTGATGAGTGCATTTAGCGGAAAGCCTGTTATCAATGAAATTGCCCTTACCGATGGATTGGCTAATGTAATTGTACTGGAAGATGGCAGCGCTAACTACGATATTGTTGCAGAATCGGAGGAAGCTATAGCTGAAGAGACTGCAAAATCGAGTTCAGATGGCGCATTTGCCATTCAGTTAAAGCGTTTCCGAATCGAAGGTTTGGAAGTGATGTACACCGACAAGCAGGGCGGAATGATGTTTAGCACATCAAACATTAACATGACACTTGGTGGCGATTTCTCTTCGGATAGAACAGCACTTAAAACCAATATTCTGCTGGAGTCTGTTAAACTCGCCACAGGCGGTGTTTCTTACCTGAACGGAGTGGAACTGGAACTAAACGCAGATGTTGATGCTGACCTTGCTAATAAAAGTTATACGCTAAATCAGAACGAATTCCGAATCAATGGCTTGCACCTTTCTTTGGATGGCAGCATTGCCATGCCAAATGATGAAGACATCAATCTTGATTTGGTCTATGCTGCAGCTAAAACTGAGTTCAAAGAGATTCTATCTCTAGTTCCTGCCATTTACGCTAAGGATTTTTCAGATGTGAAGGCTAGCGGTTCGTTGGAGTTGAATGGTATGGTAAAAGGAACGTACAACGAAAACACGATCCCAGGTTTTACCGCTAATGTGAAAGTTGGTAACGGTCAATTCAAATATCCTGACTTGCCCAAAAGCGTGGATGGAATTGCAATCGACCTGAAAGTGATGAACCCAGGAGGAGACCCTGATAATACAGTCATCGACCTAAAGGAATTCAAGTTTCAGTTAGCAGCTAATCCGTTTGAAGTACGGGCTTTGGTTAAAACACCTGTTTCTGACCCAAATATTGATGCTTCTTTCAAAGGAAAAATTGACTTGACAAGTTTGTCAGATGCCATTCCGATGGAGGAAGGCGATAAGCTCTCAGGAACCATTATTGCTGATGCCGAGATGAAAGGAAAGCAATCCGATTTGGACAAAGGCCGATATGAGAAATTCAATGCAAAAGGCGAATTCATCTTAATGGATATCGTTTATGCTACCGAATCAATTGCTGTGCCCGTTGAAGTGAAATATGCGCAGTTCAAGTTTGCACCGCAGTTCTTGGAGCTTGCTTCTTTCGATGCAAAGGCAGGAAAATCAGACTTCAAACTGAAAGGGAAAATCACCAATTACTTAGGATACGCATTGGGTGATGGAACGCTAAAAGGCAATTTCACTTTAAACAGCACGCTGATTGAAGGAAATGAGTTGGCAGGACTGACTCCAACAGAGGAAGGAGCTTCGGAGGAAGAAACAAGTGAGGAAGCATCTGGTGGAGAAGAGCCAGCGGAGCCAGTCCTTATTCCTAAAAACTTGGATGTGACATTTGCAACCAACATTACCAAAATCGTTTATGACAACATCAACCTTCTCAACACTAAAGGAAAAGTTGTAGTCAGAAATGGTAAGGCAGATTTACGCGGATTGTCGTTCAATACACTTGGTGGTTCTGTAGCTATGAACGGTTATTACGATACTGGAGATGAGAAGAAAGTCAAGCTGAATTACAGCGTTGACGCTCAAAATATTGTGGTGAAGGAAGCTTACAAAGCTTCTGGAACAATTCGAAAGTTGGCACCAATTGCCGAGAAAACGGAAGGGAAAGCTTCTATTACCATGAATATTCGTGGGGCGATGAAGAACGGCACAGAAGTGGACTACAACACGCTTAATGGAGACGGAAGATTAAGGTCAAAAAGCTTGAAGATTACAGGAACAGAGGCCTTAGATAAGATAGCTCAAGTGGTTAAAATCAATGCATTTAAAAACCCTGAAGTGAAAGACGTTAATCTGAGTTTTGCCTTCGTAAATGGCCGTGTTTCGGTACAACCTTTTGATGTTAAAATTGGCCCTGTTGCGGCTAATATTTTCGGTAGTCACGGATTTGACCAAACCATGGATTATGTGATGGGAACAGAAGTTCCTACGAGCTTATTAGGAAGTCAAGCCAATGCGGTAATTGGCGGATTGATGTCTCAGGCTAACAAACTTGGCGGTAACTTCTCTGCAGGGGATAAAATCAAGCTTGATATTCTGATTAAAGGAACATTTGACAAGCCTAAAATCACTCCTTCTTTTGGTGGCACATCTGGAAGAACTTCTCCAACAGAAAACCTGAAAGCAGCCGCTGAAGCTGAGTTCAATAAACAAAAAGATGAGCTGGAGAAGAAAGCACGAGAAGAAGCAGCTGAACTTCAAAAACAAGCTGAAGATAGAGCGAAGGCAGAAGCCGAAAAGTTGAGAAAGCAAGCAGAAAAAGCGGCCAAGGACAAGGCAGGCGATGCCTTGAAAGGCTTGTTCGGAAAACCGAAGTAGTAGATTAGAGATGTCAGAGTTGAGAGTTCAGAGAAAGAAGCTTCGAGGTACGAGGTTTGAGCTACGAGCCGTAGGGCTGTTGTTTTTAGCTCTTACCTCATTTTTCATTCCCCGCACCTCATTTTCCCAGAATCCAGAAGCATGCGATATCCCAGGCAATAAGAAGATACAGAAGCTGTGGAGTCAAGCTCTTAACGAACGCAAACCTTCTGTTAGGAGAGAATTGTATAATCAGATTCTGGAACAGGAAGAAGAGCATTTCGGAGCCATTTTTGCAAAAGCATACGAGCAACTAAGCAAAGCCGAAAAAGACCCGATGAGCCGCGGAATAGCCTTTGGTTACAAACCAATGAAGGAAGTGGCAGAGCTCTGTCCAACCTATCACATGTATCCGTATTACTACATGGGGTTGATTGCTATGCAGAACAAAGAATTCAAGGAGGCCGAAGGTCATTTTAAGCAATTCCTCACCATAGAGTTCGATGATCCGCGGTGGTATCCAAAAGATTACGAGGAGAAATACTTACAAGTTGAAGGTTGGATTCCGCAATGTGCTTATTACGACTCGCTTTATTCGAACCCTGTTCCATTCGAGCCGACTGTCGTCAAAGGGATTTCGTCTCGAGATAATGAATATCTAGGAATCATTTCTCCAGATAATGAAGTGGCGTTGTATATCCGCAGGCATTTTGTAAAACGAAAAAATGACCTCACTCCCAAAGAAATAGAAGAGTTTACCCGTAGTAAGCGTCTTGCGGACGGAGAATTTGATGGAGGCAAACCAATGCCGCATCCGTTTAACATCACAGAAAATATAGGAAGTGCTACGCTTACCGTTGATAATAAGCGCATGTTTCTGACGATTTGCAACGATAACGCAAATGGCTATAAAAACTGTGACATCTTCTATTCCGATTGGCATTACCACGGCTGGGATGAACCCATAAATGTTGGGTCAGGAATTAATAGTAAGAATTCTTTTGAAGGACAGCCAACGGTTACGCCCGATGGAAAAACATTGTATTTCGTTTCAATCCGTGAGGATGAAATTGGCGACATCGACAATATGGATTTGTACGTTTCTCATCTGAAAGAAGATGGAACTTGGGGCGATGCCAAAAACCTCGGCACCACCATTAATACCAAGGGAAACGAAAAATCGCCTTTTATCCACGAAGATAGTCACACGTTGTATTTCAGTTCAGATGGGCATGAGGGTATTGGCAACTTCGACATCTACTATGTGAGACATGATTCAACTGACAATTGGACCAAACCAAAGAACATCGGTTTTCCCATCAATACCGAAGGTGGCGATGTTGGTTTTTTTGTGGCGGTCGATGGAAACACGGCTTATCTCAGCAGTAACGAACGCGAAGATGGAGTAGGAGGTTGGGATTTGTTCAGCTTCCCGCTTTACAAGGAAGCGCGACCAGAAAAAGTGTTGTTTCTGAAAGGAAAGCTCAAGGACGAGAACAACAAGCGGATTACAGATGCTACTATCGAGTTCAAAAACATGGACACGAAAGAAGTGACGCATGTTGACGTGGATTCCCTTACTGGAGATTATGTGGCCGTTATGAACTTTAGTAACGACATGGTGATGACCGTGAAGAAGAAAGACGCTGCGTTTAACTCACGCTATTTATCAATCAAAGACAGTACACTTAACGCCATCAAGAAAGTTGATGTTGAAGTGAAAAAGGTTAAAGTAGGTGAGGCGTATAAATTGCATGATATTAAGTACGGAACGGATAGGTTTAATCTAGATAAGGAATCGGTAAACCTGATGGGAGAGTTTGCTCTTTACCTCAAGACAAACGCTAAAATAAAAGTGGCTATCCATGGTTACACAGACAATGTGGGTTCTCCTTCGGATAACATGAAGCTATCGAACGACCGAGCAAAAGCCGTTTACGATATTTTGGTGAAGGCTGGTATAAGCTCAAAACGCATGAGTTACAAAGGTTTTGGAGAAACCAAGCCGCTTAAGTCTAATTCTACCGCAGTAGGTCGTTCTGAGAATAGAAGAACGGAGTTTGTGATTACGGGGAAATAAAATCCAATTCACAGAACTTTGCACTACTGATTATGTTCATAGTGTATCCCGAAATTCTAAGTTAATTTGCACCCCAATCAATCACCTATCCAATAGTAGAAAATGGAAGCAGCCGAGTTGAAAGCAAAATTGAAAACGCAGATTATCGAGTATTTGAATTTGCTTGATTTCTCTCCTGAGGATATTGACGATGAAGATCAGCTGTTCGGACCAAAATTCGACTTAGATTCTATTGATGCATTGGAGTTAAGCGTTCTTCTTGAGCGCGAATACGGTATTAAGATTGAAGATCCTGCCGAAGGAAGAAAAGTGTTGGTTACCGTAAATACTATGGCCGATTACATTTTGGCAAACAAAGACGAAGCTTAGTTTTATGGGGCGAATAGTCGTCACCGGAATGGGGGTGATTTCCGCCATAGGAAACAACGTTTCCAGAAATCATTCTTCCTTACAAAAAGGTGTTTCAGGAATTGGGAAAGCCCAGTTCTTAAACTCAAAGTATGCCGATGATTTGCTGTTTGGAGAAGTGAAGCTGAGCAACGATGCGTTGCGAAATCCGCTAAGCATTTCTCATTTACAAGGCATTACTCGAACTGAATTATTAGCATTTACGGCATTTAAAGAGGCGATTGAAAATGCTGGTCTAACGGCCGATGAACTGATCGCTTTTGATACCGCTTTACTTTCCGGAACTACCGTTGGTGGAATAGTTGAAATGGAAGCTATTCATGCCGATGCCAATACAAATCAAGCACCATCTGAGTTTGTGAGTTCGTACCGAAGTGGCGCGCATACTCTTCAAATCGCAAAGGCTTTCGGACTACGAGGCTACACCGATACCATGAACACGGCTTGTTCTTCATCTGCCAATTCCATTATGCTTGGCGCACGAATGATTAAGGCTGGAAAAGCCAAACGTGCTATTGTTGGTGGTGTAGATAGCTTGGCCAAATATACGGTCAACGGCTTCAATTCGTTGCAGATTTTCTCTGATGAGATTACCCGTCCGTTTGATGCAAACCGAAAAGGTTTGAACTTAGGAGAAGGTGCTGCATATCTCGTTTTAGAACGAGAAGAAGACGCCCAAGGCAAAACCATCTATGGAGAAATTCGTGGGTTCGGAAACTCGAACGATGCCTACCATCCAAGTTCCATGTCGCCAGAAGCGGTAGGAGTAAAGGGCGCAATTAATGGAGCTTTGCAAACGGCCCAAATTTCTCCTTCGGAGGTGAGTTATGTCAATGGCCACGGAACAGGAACCGGGAATAACGATTACACCGAAGTGCATGGTATGCAGCAGGTTTTTGATGCTGTTCCACCATACACGTCCACCAAATCATTTACGGGTCATACATTGGCTGCTGCTGGCGCGATAGAGGCTGTCTTCAGTCTGCTGAGCATCCGGTATCAAGAGATTTATCCAACGTTGAATTGGCAAACGCAAATGCCAGAGTTTAATTCAAAGCCGCAAACGGAGTTTGTGGCGAATGCCAAGGTTAATCATGTGCTTTCCAACTCCTTCGGGTTTGGCGGCAATTGCAGCTCACTTCTTATTTCAAAGGTCTGATGGAAGAGCTATCCATATTGATGCTCCGATGGCGGGTCACCCTGAGTGATTTTTCTGCAAGAAAAATTGTATCGAAGGGTCAGTGCGCAGGCTTCCCTTCGACAGGCTCAGGACAGGCAGTAACTCGTAAAAATAAGACCCTTCGTTCCTCAGGGAAACAAACGAAAAATAATGCGGTACCTTCTTGTTTCGCTGAGGAACGAAGCATCTCAATTATCAAACGTTTAATCGAAGCACCAGCTCTCCCCTTGGAAAGGGGGAGTGGCCGTAGGCCGAGGGGGTTAATTTCTAACCATGTTTATTAAAGACCTTTCCTGCATATCGCCTCAAAAGACCCTTGAAGACGACTTCTTCGGAACGGAACCCATTATTTACACTGGTTCGCAGCTAAAAGCGGTGGAGCCAAGCTATTCGGATATTCCACGTAGTCAATTACGTAGAATGGGTAAGTCAAACCGAATGGCAACAGGCGCGGGAATGCCTTTGCTTCAGAAACATAAGACAGACGGCATCATTATCGGCACTACGGATGGTGGCATGGAAGACTGTCACCGTTTCCTAAACCAAATTATTCAGTACGAAGAGGGAACGCTTACGCCTACCAATTTCGTGCAGGGAAGCCCAAGTTCGCCTGCAGGCGGATTGGCGCTTATGTCTGCCAATAGCGGCTACAATAACACGCACAGCAACAAAGGGCTTTCGTTTGAGAATTGCTTGATGGATGCCGATTTGCTTTTGATTGAAGGAAGAGCAAAAAGCCTGCTGGTCGGTTGTGTAGAAGAGATTTCTCAGGCTCAATATCGCATCGAAACCTTGGCCGGTTTTATCAAGAAGGATGAAATCACCTCCGATAAACTTATCGGTTGCGGAACTCCCGGAGCAGTAAATGGTGAAGGAGCAGCCATGTTTGTGCTTGAAGCAGAGAATGACAATGCACTAGCTGAATTGGTTGATAGCGATATGATTTCGTATCCAAGTGCAGATGATTTGACGGCTAAAGCCAAATTGTTGTTGGAAAGAAATGGTCTTGGAATATCAGATATTGATGCGCTCATGCTCGGTTATTCGGGCGATTCCAATTCAGACCAGTGGTATGACGATTTCGCGAAGCAGTTATTTCCCGAAACAGGAATTCTGTCTTTCAAAAATCTATTTGGCGAAACGCCTTCTGCAAGTGCTTTTGCTACTTGGTTTGCTGCCAATTTGGTGAATGGAAAGCCAGTTCCTCCATTGGCACTTCAAAAGCCTGTTTCAGGCAAATTGAAAACCATCCTCATCTACAATCACTATCAAGGAAACCAGCACGGGTTTGTGTTGGTGAAAGCAGCCCCTAAATCCCCCGAAGGGGGACAAGGCAAACGCATTTGTGTTTTTTTAAAGCGTCATGCTGAATTTATTTCAGCATCTGAGATAGACCCTGAAATAAATTCAGGGTGATGCTAAGTGTTGTTGAGTAGGATCAAAGCAGTTTCCTTAACTTTATGTCATGAACCTCGCACACAAACTTCAAAACGACCTTATCACTCGTATCGGACAGATTGACGATGTCAATTTTCTGGAGGCAATTCAGAGTATTCTGGATAGTTCCGATAAAGAGGTTTTTCAACTCAACGAATTGCAGGAAAATTCCATTGCTGAAAGTAGAGCGCAGTTGAAAAATGGACAGGGAATTTCTCATGAAGAAGTGCATGGTGACCTAAAGAAATGGCTCCAAAACGGGTAATCTGGTCGCCCAGGGCAAACGCTGAGTTGAAAGATATTTTGGAGTTCTATCTGAAACGTAATCGCTCGCCCGATTACAGTTTGAAATTGTTAGAAACAGTTGATGCTATGATTGGACTCTTGCTTCAGCATTCGTAGCTGGGCAGAATGACCAGCGATGGTAAAGCTCGTGTAATTTCGTTCGGAAAGTTTCTTCTATTCTATGATGAAACTAATCTCGAATTGCATATTCTTTCAGTTTGGGACAATCGTCAAAATCCCAAGAAACGAATTGATACAAAGGGTTGAAGAGATAAAGCTTGTTTAGGAGGAAGCTAATCTCATGCTCTCTTCAGCAGCCTCAATTCCCATCTCAAAGTTCAATTCAAACTCGCCAGAAGCTGATTTCAACTCAGCAATCAATTCATCCGAACAACCGCCAACATAAGTAGAGGCCACGCCTATCCCTTGCCACAGGTTTGCTCTTCGTTCTTCAGAGAAATGGTTGATGATGTTTACCAATTTGGCAATTTCGCCTTTAGCAACATACCAAATTGCTCGGCCAACACCTTGGTCAAATCCTGCTTGAAATTCGGGAGTGATGTTCTCAGGAATTTGCTGGGTTCGGATGGTGGCTCTTCTTTGAAATAGCCCATTCCAATAACCAAAACCATCCAACACTTTTACTTGCAATGCTGGTTCAATTTCGGATAGAGTAGAAGCGAGGTCAAGTCCCCCTTTGGGGGATTTAGGGGGCTGCGCAATGGCCCAACCCAACCCGATGTGAACTTGCGTGCCGTGTTTCTCTGCTGCTTTCGCGTACTGCTTCCATGTGTCCATGGAATTCCGCAAGGCAACGCCCATCGAAGCACCTTCAAACGCAACGGAACGATACCGCGGTTCAAACTTGTTGAGTTCCGCAATCAATTCATCAACAGAAATTCCACTCTCAGCCAATTCTCTTCCTTTTTGGAAAGTGGAAATGATGGTTTCTATGTTTTGTGGAAGACTCAAACTTGGAAGGTTAGGAAAACAATCCCCCGTTCACACTTCGCGAAAGCTACGTGTGTCCACCCCCTTTGAAAGGGGGATGGGCGCGATCCTCCTTTATAAAGGAGGTGCCGAGGAACGAGGCGGAGGATTTTAATTGAATAGTTAACCAAGATTGAAATTAAACTTTAACCTTTTCGGGATACGGATACAGCCACATGTTGCGCATTTCTTTTGCGATATGTGCATTGCGCAGTACTTCTTTGCTGTTTTTGCTTTTGCGGTCTTCTCCGTTCAAACTCATGGTGTACGGGTCAACGGTTAGCTCCATACTCGTTCCATGAACTTGATTACTCACCAATCGGAAAGTTTCGGCAGCAATGTGTTCGAGTATGAGCATGTTCTCTTCAAACTTTAACAGCAATTCATCTCTATCAAATTCCTTCTCCACAATATCTTCTTGGAATTTCTTCAGGAAGTCAAGGTCAAATGGATCTGTGTAACGGTCATTTAGGTCGGCATTATCGTGCGGTCCCCAATCCAAAAATAACCGCTGCATGTGCTTACTCAATTCACCATACTTCTGTAGGATAGATGTTGGGCCAGCCGTCAGTGTTTTGAGCAAATCAAGGTCGGTTAGCCCGTTATTGGTGAAAAGTAGTGTGTTGATGCTCCAATACGCTCCCCAATCCCAGAAAATCTTAGCCACCATCACCTGGGTTTTCCCCCAAAGAGGATACATGTTCTGGTAAAGCGGCATCCAATTGTCGTACAACGCTCGGAATACTTGTGCGTAGAATTTCGTTCTGAAGAAGATGTCTTCGCCTTTCAAGTCGCGGAGAATAAGGTCAGTTGTCCATGTGTTGGCCATGGAGATAAAATCTGAACCCGGAGAATAGAATGGGTCACCGAAAAGCCCGCTTTCGCCTGTTACCGCCCATCGGTCGGTAGAGAACGTTTCTTTGGATGCATGTGCGAAATGCTTCATCACCTTGAAGTCGAGAATCTTGTCTTTCAGGCTAGCCAATTCTCTTCCGAATTGTGGTTCGTTCTCTTCAATCCAAGCCAATGACTTCTCTAGCGAATTGTAGGTTTTGAACGGATGAATAGCTTCATCGGCTACAATTCCAACGCTAGTTCGTCCGCCAACCAGAGGAATTATCCAAACCCAATAACCTGTGTCCATTAGGTGAACCGTACTCAGAAAGCGCAGACCGTTATCTACATGAGAATGCCATTTCTCATTATCCGACCATGTGTCAATGTCAATCTTGTAATCAACGCGGAACCATGCGGAATTAACGTTGTGATCAAAGGCTTCTGCAAATCCGAGTTTACGCTTTAGAAAACTAGCACGGCCAGTGGCATCAACTACCCAGCGAGAAGTTGCCTTGTGTTCTTCGCCATCTATACTGAATGTAACTGTGTGGTTCTCATCTTTTAAGTCTGCATCAATAACCTTAGCACCAAGCTGAACTTCAATTCCTAATTCAACGTCCATGTCAATCAGGTCGTTCTCAAAACTCCCTCTGTCTATCTGATGGCTCGGAACCGGAAGAAAAACCTTTGGTCCAAGTTCAACTCTTCTGTGAATTTCATTCTTATGCTCTGGAGAAATGAAGAACCGCAATCCATGTTTTGGAAGCTGATGTTCATCCATATAATCCTTCAAATTCAATACCTCACGGAGATAATGTGTGGCTAATTCTACTGTGCTTTCGCCAACCTTATGCGCTGCATCTGGTGCTTTGCCATCACTCTTTTCAAGTACCAAAACTTTGATTTCAGGGCTCTGCTGTTTCAATTGCATCGCAAGTGTTAAACCAGCTAAACCGCCTCCAAGAATAATCGTGTCGTAATGTTGATTTTGTGTCATTGTTTGTAAGGCCCGAGAAATTTGTCTCCGTTAAAATGAACCAAGTGGTCAGGATTGTCCGCAATCCAAACTTCCGTTTCCCAAGCAACTTCAGCAATCCATTTCCTGAAAGTTTGACGGTCGAGGAAGGCTGTGACATAAACGATTTCAGCATTGCAATTTTTGGTTAGCCGCTGTAACTCCATCAAACGAATTTCATTGATTGGTCCAGATGTGTGAACAGCTTCAATCAAGTATAACCAATTCTTCTTTTTTGAGTATGCGATAACATCAGGAAGTTCTTCATGCGCTAATTCGAAAAAATTCAATTTTGCCAGTTTTTTCTTTTCTAAAAACAGGTACTTGCCAGCTGTATCGCCTACATAAAGCAGTTCAGCTCCAAAACCATATCTCGGTAAAAAATCTTCGATGATGGCCTTTTGAAGTTCATTGTGTTTTCCAGCCGAGAAAGAAAGGTTTTGGCCTTTTGAAATCGAGACATCAATCCTATTGAGATGTCGTTTTTTTTTCAGTTTTTCGGCAAGTGGCTCAACACCTGAAAGCTTATTCTTAACCGCCAACTCCCAATCAGTCTCTCCAAGTTTCCTTACCAATTCTGCATAAAATGGATTTACCGAATATCCTCTCGCGCTGTCGTTGGTGGCGGAATTTGGACTGGATTGAACAACAACCTCAGCGACCGTCAACAATTTCAAGTCTTTCCTCCTGATGTCGTCATATGATCCGGAACTGATGTTCTCACCAAAGTATTTGTTGACATAGTTGATTATATCTCTGGTTTTTAGACCATAACCATCATTCAGGTCTTTGCATTTTATAAAATCGATTGATATTTTGACGTCTGCGCACGCTAGAAACGCAATGGCCATTCTTTCCAACCTTCGTGGAGTTGCATCCATTGGAATACCGAAGGCTTCCAGAATGAAAAGCGTTTGGTTAATGAGTTTTTGGACAGATTTCGACTTATTGTCGAAAGTTTTGGATTTACTTGGTTCGATATACTTCTTCATTCTCAAATAGGCTGAGTTGATCATTTTCAGAAACGGCATAAGCGTCTTCCTCATTTCCCATCAAATGGTTTTTAATGTTTTTGGCAAGATGATATGCGAAATTTGGAGCAACTGCGTTGCCAATCTGATTGAATTTGTTGGTTTCATTACCCGAGAATTTGAACCAGTCTGGAAAGCTTTGAAGCCGAGCGGCTTCCCTGACAGTAATTCTTCTTCTTCGACCGTCTGCTAAACGAACTCGATGCATGTCGCCAGTTGCACCAGCAAGGTTTCTACAGGTTAGCGTTCGTGCAGGTCGGTCGAGGTAAAGATCCCGTGGGTTTACGCAATGGGATGCCTTTTCGTATTTGGCTACATATGTATCCATCGAATCGGTAAAGAATTTAGAGTCTTTGTCAAACTGAAAAGCCAACGGACCAAGGGCGTCACCTGCTGTCAGACGTCTTTTTACCAAACGAGGCAGTCCGATTTTTCTTTTAGAACCAATCACAATCACTCGCTCGCGGTTTTGTGGAACCTCATAATTTTTGGCATTGAGAAGTGAATAACTGATTTCGTACCCTAATTTTTCAAGTTCTCCGATTACCTCTTTTAAATACCATTTGTTCTTATAAAGCATTCCACGTACGTTCTCAAATAGGAGAACTTTCGGGTTAAGCCTTTTGACGGCTGAAAGGAAAATCGGAAAGCCATCACGGGCATCATCCAGCCCTAACTGTTTTCCACCTACGCTGAATGGTTGGCAAGGTGGGCCACCGATTACAAGATCAGCTTCGGGGTATTTTGAATTGACGGTGAGTTTTTCATTGAAACATTCACCAATCAGGTTGTGGTTATAGGTTTCGCAAGCACTTTCAACCATTTCATACCCAACCGTTTTGAACCCATTGGCTTCGAAGCCCAATGACAATCCACCGCAACCTGCAAATAGATCAACCACGGTAGCATTTAGTTCCGTGTCAACCCAAGGCTTGAGCTTATTATTTATTTCTTCCCAATATTCCATGGATTTAACGAAGATACTTATGAGCTGAGAACACTTTGGAGTTCAAATTGCCTTTCTTTCCACAGTCAAAGCGGCTCCAAAACAAACGGCTCCAAATAACCATAAATGCCACGTGCTTACAATGATGTCAATCAGCGTTTCGCCACGAAGGAAAACGTCATTGAATGCTTCCATTGCCCAGTTCATTGGCGAGAGATGACCAATGAAAATCATGGTATCTGACATAATATAAAGTGGAACCCAAATGCCTCCCAATGCTGCCATTATTACAACTGTTACCATTCCGAAAATGGCGGCCTGATGAAGCGTTTTGAAAAGTGTACCGACCAAAAGGCCATAACCGGTAGCCGCCACCCCAACCACTACTGAAACGTAGAGAAGAGGAATTAATCCGCTTCCTAAATCCAATTTAGCAAGGCCGAGTTGAGGCATGAGCCAGAACCCAACACTAATCATCAGCAGGGCTTGCAGCAATCCAACTCCGCTATAGCTTAATAATTTCCCTCCATAGAAGTAGAACATGCTTGCTGGCATAGTTCTAAGTCTGGTGATTGTACCTGCGGAGCGTTCTTTTACCATGTTTCCTGCTAACGGGATAACGATGAAGAACATGGCGAAGACAGTCCATGCTGGCACATTATGCTGAGTAGAATTATTGGCAACATCCGAAGTCATAATCTTGCTTGTTGCTATGGTTTCTCTCAGTTGAACAATGCCATTTGAGGAAAGGTTAACTTCAGGCGTGTTACCAGTCATTTGGGCCAATTTGGAAGTCAAGCCATCCACAATCATCTTCGCTTCTAGCTTGCTTAAAAATTGTTTGATGGCACTACGTATGCTACTTCTAAACGTGTGTTTTGTAGTCGGGTCGAGTAGGAGTGTGATATACGGTTCGAGGTTTGGCTGCTCAACTTTTTCAGTTGGTTCGTCTCCAGGAATTAACCCAGCCAGCATTCCGTCAACCTGTGCATCCACAATTTGCTGCAATTTACTGCTCAACCCTTTGTGAACGATTACGCCAATTTGGTACTCACCAGCGTTGATGGCTTTAGTCGCCACGTCAGTTGATATCGGTTTTGCGTCCAGGCTATCCACTAATCGGAAGGTGTTCCCTTGGTTCATTCCCAATAGAATGGATTGCGAAACCACGCCTTGATCTTCATCTACAAACAATACGGATAACTGTTGTTCTTGGTAATCTCTAAAAGGAGCATCCTGCACCACTGCCATTACCACAACCAACACCATTGGCATTAGGAACAGAATTCCCAGTCCGCCCTTGTCGCGGATAAGCAAAAGCCATTCTTTCTTTATGGAAGCGAGGAGTTTCATTTTATTTCACGCAGAACCTGTCCCGATGTTTCGGGAGGCGCAAACAGGTTTGTTACACAGAGGTAAACTGAGAGTGAGAGATGCACAGAGACACTTGTCATGCTGAACACTTCGACTGCGCTCAGCACAAGCTTGTATAAGCATCTGATTAGACCCTGAAACAAGTTCAGGGTGACGGTTCGATATATTTTGAATGCTTGCCATCAGTCTCTCAATTGCTTCCCGGTAAGTTCAATAAAGTGATGATGCAAACTATGACCGTCTGATACAAGGTCAGCAGTTTTTCCTTCAATCAACAGTTTCCCATGGTCGATAATGCAAACACGATCACAAAGTTTTTCTGTTTCATCTAATTGATGAGATGTGTAAACGATGGTCATTCCGTTTGCGTTTAACTCTTTCAAATACGTATTAATCATATGGCGCGAATGCACGTCAATTCCCACCGTAGGCTCATCCAAAATGAGGATTTCAGGATTATGCAGAAGAGCCACCATCAGATTCACTCTTCGCTTCATACCACCCGAATAATTCTGCAACTGTTTGCCTCGATGTTCTGAAAGGCCAAAAGCCCCCATCAATTCATCGGCTTTCTGCGAAATTTCCTTTTTACCCAACCCCAACATCTGACCGAAGAAATTCAAATTCTCCATTGCCGTCATTGTGTCGTACAAGGCAATCTCCTGAGGGACCAAACCAATTGATTGCTTGATGTCTTTTGAGTTCGATTTCCAATCCTTTCCTAGAATAGAAACGGTACCAGATTTCGATTTCAAAATGCCACAAACAATCGAAATTGCGGTTGTTTTTCCTGCACCATTTGGACCTAAAAGTCCGTAAAACGCACCTTTGGGAATGTGTAGTTCTAGATGGTCAACCGCAGGTTGGTTTGCACCATTGTACTGATGCATCAACCCAGATATTGAAATGGCATCCAAATCAGAATTTCATTTTGTGAATTGATTGAAAAAAGAGAATTTCTCTTCTTCCAATATCCGAAAGTTGGTAAGCTAAATCTTGGTAGCTCATGCCATCGGCACGCCCCTTTACCATTCGTCCGCAATCGTATGCGAAGTTTCGCCAGAGGTCTCCAATCTTAGTAATCTCCTGACTCTTTTTGTGAAGCATTGGATTACCTAAACGACCAGAAGCTTCCTGTAAAAACGCACCAAACATGAATCGGAAACCTGCTCCGCCAGTCCCAATCTCTTCTTGCATTCTTACAATGTTTCCGAGGTATTTCTTGGCTTCGTCCTGTCCGTATTTCTTCTCGTAATTAGCAACACGTCCGGCAAGGAAACCAATGGCACGACCACCAAAAATTGGAATAGGAATCGTTCCCATATCCTTAGCTGTGTATTTCAATCCTTTGACGATTGCTGCATTCACATCAATGTCTTTTGGGACGTGTGTTGGGTAGTACATTCTGCCATTTGTATTCGGCATTCCTTTGGCAAATCGAGCACGAATTAGCATTCTTCGGTCAATTTTGACAGGTTCCTCCAAAATTGGGTCAGAGACCAAATAATCATCCCCTTCCTTTGCGTACACCACAATATTGTGAGCGTTAAAATGGAAACGGAATGCACGCGGTAAATAAGGTAGGTAGAACACGCTGGTAAGCATTCCAACAGGTAAACCTTGCTCTAAACAAGCGTCTAATGCATCCATTGCCTTTTCGGGAGAAGAGAATTTCTGTCGCTTCATCTCTACACCAGTGCGCTTTGCGAATTTCTTGAAGATGTCGCCAGGCATAATCCGATAGGTTGTAACGGGTAATCCGTTCACTTTAATAAACGGCATGTGGCTAAAGAATAGTCCAGAACCAATTCCTAATGCCATTGGCTCAGAAATATCTAAACCGTGATGGCGCATTAAATTGGAAATTACGCCTGTTTCGCAGTGTGCCGATTGGCGGTGCTCAAAATCTATCCTCATTCCGTCTTTTTCAGCTCTTCCACCGTAATATCAAACACCTCAGCGTATTTGTTTAATGTCTTTTCGTCCAAATTGTTAAAGCGGCTTGGCTCCAAATGTTTGCCCACATTCCTTTTCGAAATATCCATGTATTGGCTCAACATGCCCACATCCATAATGTTCTTCTCCATGTGGTAGGCGAGAGGACTCAGTTCGCCAGCCTCAATCTTAACAAGTGTTCCCTGAACTTTCTTGTTAATCTCATCCCAAGCTTGCTTCAGTACTACATTCTCTGGTTCCCAACCAGAACTTCCAACAGTCCCGTAATTTCCTTCATCATCTACGGCATATTTTACCACCTTGACCTTGCCTTCAAACAGGTTCTCATCGTCTTGAGGAACGTCCTTCTTTTTCATGCGGCAAAGTTAAGCGGTATCATGATGGTTGTGACGGAATTATCTAGACAATCCTTAACACAACAGAAAAAAGAGAACGCCAAACACCGGGCAGCTCTTCACTTTGGAATATTCCGTTCCGAACGGGCCTTTAAATCATTGGTAACCGCTTTTCTGAATGAGGTGTTGGGCTCGGCTTTCATTTGCGCTACGTATGCGAGAATATTCAATTTTTCCGTCTTCATTTGAATATGTTTAAACAGTTTTGGAAGACCTTGTCCCGGAATTTGTACATGATGCAAGCCACCGCTATAAACAAGCACCATTTCGCCCTTTGGTAACATTTCCAGAATATCAGCCACACCACCACGCACGGTCATGGGGTTACCGTCTTTGTCCAATCCATTGGCACGTCTCATTCTTCCTTCGGGAGCTATTATTACAACTGATTCGGGTTCGATGGCATTCAGAAAATTATTCCAGGTTTCATCGCGTTCACGTGATATGGGAATCATCTTTGGCATGATGAATTTGAGGAACCATCCAGCAATTGGCCGGCCCATGGTAACATCTGCACCAGGAGCTATAATTCGCCCAGCAATGCGCCAAAGCATACGCCAAGGTGCAGCTCCCAAAAACAATGGTTCGAATAGGCTGGTGTGATTTAGAAAAGCGATGAGTTTTACATTTGCCCAAGGGTCATTCGTCTGTTCATTTAGCCACGTATTTTCAACCCGATAGAACAAGCGGGCAAACAGCTTTATCATTGACAACGCTATGAAATTGAAAATTCTGTTTACACGCATGCCGCGAAGTTAAAATGTTGGATTGTTAGACGACCTCTTTTTAATCAAGACAGCACATATCTTTTGCAAGAATGCAGAACTTAGTGCCGAAGTACCGGCAGAATCTAACCAAAGAACAATTACATGGGACGAATCCACCTTTTTGAATTTGAAGACCAAGTATGGTTTCCTGCTTTTCTAAGAAATTACGGAACCGACTTTTTACAGTTTTTGTCGAACAAGACCAAAATGTATAAGCCGGTTGTTCCGATAATTGAAAAGGGATTGGCAAGAAGTGAAACGAATCAGATTGTTGATTTAGGTTCGGGCGGTGGCGGTGGTCTAATCTGGTTAAACTCCGAACTCCGTAAAAATATTCCTGACGTGAGAATAGTTCTGACGGATTATTATCCGAATTTATCTGCGTTCAAATTCACAAAAGAGCAAGCAGATAATTTTGAATTCATAGAACAATCGGTGGATGCCAAAGTTGTGCCAGATGAGTTAAAGGGGTTGAGGACTCAGTTCCTATCACTGCATCATTTTAATCCAGCCGATGCGCAACTCATTTTGCAAAATGCTGTGGATTCAGGCAGTTCTATTGCAATTTTTGAAGCACAGGAAAGGAGTTTTTCTAGTGTAGTTGCGATGCTCTTTTCACCTCTTACGTTGTTTTTGACAACGCCTTTTATCAGGCCATTTAAAATCGGACGAATTGTTTTTACCTACTTGATTCCGATTGTTCCTTTATATGTTTTGTGGGATGGTATTGTTTCTTCGCTTCGTACCTATTCTGTAAAGGAGATGAATGATTTGGTAAAGGAGCTAAAAGATACCGAGACTTATGATTGGGAAATTGATAAGCTTAAATCAGGGCCAAGCGTTGTACTCTACTTATTAGGGACTAGAAAGAAATAAGTTCTCTGTATTTGCTCAACTTATTAAGCGAATAGTTTACTCTCGTTTACTTAACCATTCTTCCCAAGGGGTTTCTTTGTATGCGTTTTGAGCAAGGTATTCGAGAATGGGTTGCATGGTTTTTGCATCGCGATAGCCAGACAGCGGCTGAATCATATTCATAGACTCATCAAGGAATACTACCGTTGGGTAACTCATCTTACCTTGAAGTAATTCTTTTGCAATCTCATTGTAGCCTCTTCTACCATTGGGAACATATTCATAGATTTTGCCTCCAACAGATATCGGTTCTTTCTGCTCCGCATCAAGTTTAACTGCGTAGTAGTTTGCATTCACATATTCAACTAAAGTGGGGTCGGAGAAAGTGGTTGCATCCATTCGCTTGCACCATCCGCACCAATCTGTATAAACGTCTATTAGAATTTTCCGAGGCTCTGTTTGTCGCAGCTTATCGGCTTGTTCTAAAGAAATCCAGTGAATGCCATCCTTCTTAGGAGGAGTTTCGGCTGATGTCAAACCTAATAACATTGGGGTTAGCAACGCGATGCTGATGGTTGTGAGAACTGAATGTTTCATGAATCAAAATTACTTTAACAAATTACTCTTAATCGTAATGAATCGTAAAAATCAGCTCAATTGTAAAGAATTAGTCGATAGATTGAATATGAGAGGACTTATTTCTTCGATAAACGACCAAACAACCTATGAGTTTATTTAGTAAAAGGATGAAAATGTATCGTTATGAGAAATCTGATTCCGTTGCTTTTTGTAGGTCTTATTACGTTATCCTCTTTCGGCCCTTCTGCCAAGGTTGAAAGTTGCAATTATCAAGTGCTGCTTGATGGGAGGTTGATTGGAACATATTCAGTCAATAAAACGGATATAAATGGAACTTCGAATTTCAGGGTGGAAACCAATACCGCAGCGGGTCTTATTCGAAGAGCGGAACATAAATCTGTGATGATTAGTTCTTACGAACAATCAAAATTGATTTCGTTTGATTTGAAAACGTGGGTAAATCAAAAACTTGAATCAAGTTCTGGTATTTGCTGGGACGGAAATCAATATGTGAAACAAAATGGAGCTGATTTGCCTCAGGTTTGTGTTAAAATGGTTACATACAGCTCTGCTTGCTTATATTTTGAAGAGCCCGTTAATATGGATTCTCTTTTCTATGAGAAATATGGCAGAGAGCTGGAGTTGTCCGAGTTTGGAGACCATCAATATGAAATTGAACTACCTAACGCAAGCAAAGAACGATACACCTACCAGAATGGTAAGCTGAACTCCGTAGAAATTGTGCAGAGCTTTGCTACAATTACACTGAGGCCTACATCCTAAAAAATGTTTACGGTTACATTCCAAGGCGTGCAAATGATTGCACGCTTTTTTTTGCTTTCGAGTGTAAGGTTCATGGATTTGTAGCGACAAAGGATGCAAACTAATTAAGATTGGAATCTATACAAATCCAACGCATGAATATGAAAAAGCACTTCCTCTTTCTTCTCATTTTTTCAATTTCGGGTCTATTATTCTCGTTTGGACCAGCAGCAACAATCGAAAAGTTTGATTACGAAGTAATCGTTTACAATCGAACCATCGGAACGTTTTCAGCCTCGAAAGTTGAGTTGAATGAAAGGGCGGACTACAGCTTGGAAACAAAAATATCGACAAGAATTTTCAAGAATATTGAATTTGATTTTGCCATGAATAGTTCATACCAGAACTCAATATTGGTTCATTCCGATCTTAAGAACTACATGAACAATGAACTGAGGAAAAGCTCAACCGTTGATTTTGATGGTTCGAAGTATTTAATTCGGACAAAGAAGAATACGATTACACACAATGAAGTAAGAATAGAATATAGTTCTGCCTCTTTGTACTTTGAAGAACCGATTGGCCGCAAATTCTTGTTTAGTGAGAATTACGGAATCAATCTTCCAATTATTGAAATCAAACCTCATAAATACTTGGTGAAATTGCCAAATGGCGATACGAACTATTATGAGTACAAGAATGGGGAGGTTGCAAGTGTTGAATTTGACAAGAGGATTATCAATGTCAAAATGTTGAGGGTGGCTAATACAGATGGTTAGCCCAGACATATTTCGTTTCTTAACTATATCAGAGTGATATTGAACATACTTCTTCCTAACTCACCCCGTCCGCGACCAAAGGTCGGGACACCCCTCTATCGCGAGAGAGGGGAAAGCTCAACGTAGTTGAGCAGGGGTGAGTTGGCAAAGGCTCTGAATAGTTATTTCCTTTCAAATCTATCTTCATTTTGGTACGGATAAGTTCATCCGTACCCATATTTTCAACAGCGCACGCCTGTACGTTTTACATTTGACTTATATCAATTTTCAAACTTGAAAAGTCATGGAAAACGTATTAGAAAGAATTGAAGGTGGCATTGCCCTTCAAAGTTTTATTGAAGGCATTGTCGATTTCACGGAAGAAGAAATGGAACTCATTATGTCCCACTTCAAACCCATGCATCTACCGGCTGGAGAGTATTTTGTTGATGAAGGTTTGGTGTGCAAGAACATCGGATTCATTTCTAAAGGATATCTCCGAAACTTCTATGAGATTAATGAGCAGGAGGTAACCACCATGATTAATACAAAACACAATATTGTGACGGCTCATACGAGCTTTACGTTACAGCGACCTTCTATGGTTTACATACAGGCTATTACGGATTGTGAATTACTTGTTCTTAGTCGGGAAAGTATGGAGTATCTCTACAATCGCATTCCTAAGTGGGAACGATTAGGTAGGTTAATAACCGAACATGTTTATGGTTATGTAGAAGGTAGAGTGGTGGATTATTTGAGTCTGAGTCCAGAAGATCGCTATGTGAAAATGCAGAAAACAGACGCGAAGTTGATTAAAGACGTGCCGTTGCGATACATTGCCTCCATGTTGGGTATCACCCCAGAAACATTAAGTCGAATTCGTAAAAAAGTGCATAAAGTAAGGTGATGTATATTCGGCTGAGATGAGAGGCAGCCGATTCACCATTTTAATGACCCTGTTCGCGTTCTGCGGATGGGGTCTTTTTTCTTGTAGTAACCTGGTATTTTAAACTTCTTACCCAAGCAAGTTCGTTGCCTTGCGAATTTGACTCAAAGCATCAAACAATTTGTCCAAATCTTGTTGTGTATTGTACCCCTGAAAACTATACCGGATGTAAATCTTCCCATAATGATCGAATACAGGAATTTCAATTTTGTACTTGTTGTACAACAGAGAGCCCAGTTTCATGAAATCTGGGCAGTTGATTTGAATGCTGCACATCTGTACTAGAAAGTCATCCGAAATAGGGCAGAGGACTATTCCATTGGCAGCTTCCGAAAAACGCTGGCAATTAGACTGCGATGTCTTTCGCGCGTTTGCGGAGACCGCTTCCCAATCAAACTGTTCTCTAAATTCTAGAGCTTTCGGAATAGTCAGAAACGCGGAGAAATCTCTCGTTCCTTGCAGTTGATGATAGTCGATGAATTTTGATTCAGATGGATAATCGCTTTCATACCCCCAGCTTACCATCAATGGATCGAACCAAGATTGTAAGTCGCGTTTAACATACAAGAATGAACTGCCCTTTGGAGTTAGCATCCACTTATGGCAAGCGCCTGTGTAAATGTCTGCTTGTAGCGTAGAAAGGTTTAACGGCAATTGTCCAGGCACGTGCGCTCCATCAACAATCGTTATCAACCCAAGTTCCTTTGCCTTGGCGCAGATTTCCTTTGTTGGAAGAATCAAAGCAGTTGAACTTGTAATGTGACTTATCAAGATTGCTTTTGTGTTCGGAGTTAATCCCTTGAAGAATTGATCTACAACTTCCTGTTTACTAGAGACGGGAAGCGATATCTGCTGCTGCACATATTTCGCCTCAGATTTTTTGCAGTAATAATTCCACGTTTTATCCATGGCACCGTATTCCAAGTCGGTAGCCAATATTTCATCGCCTTTTTCCAACGGAAAGCTCTTAGCAATGATGTTCATTGCATAACTTGGGTTCATGGTGTAAACCACATCATCTGCATTGCAACCGATAAAGCCGCCCAACGCTTGACGTGATTGCTTCAGCAATTCGGGAGCCCGTCTTACATAGAAATCAATGGTGTCTCTTTCTAGAGCTAATTGCCATTTCTGGTAATCTTCAAAAATGAGTTTCGGACATGCACCAAATGAACCATGGTTCAGGTGGGTGATGTTTGGATTGAGAAGGAATTGGGAACGTATGTCTTTCATTATGGAAAATTACTCTTCCAGAAGAACTCTTGCCAAATACTTCCCTTGCAACTCAAAATCCTCCCCGACAATTTACATGGTGCCGATTGTCCCATGTTTTTGATACATGTACCAAAACCACAGAATATGGTGCACATTCAATGAAAATGAGACGTTCTGTCTCTAGTAGGAAACGAAGAGTCAGATCGGATGCTCATTCGACCGATTCCATTTAAACTTTAATGATAGTCCGCAATCCTGCCACAACGGTTGTAGGTGTAGGACAGTGAAATCTGCTAGATTCAAATACTTGAACATATTCTTTGCCACAACTTGTCCCGATTCTTCGGGACAAGTTGTGGCTATTTCATGTAAACACAAGAATCTGACATGCGGAAACGTACAGATTGAAGCTAGTTGTGATTTTGGTGGTAAGAAAGCGGACTATCATTTAACGTTAATCAGCTCGAAGAGACCTGCGAGGTTTTCAAAACCTCGCAGGTCTAATCAGGGACAGTTAGCTAACTCCGTCAATGATTGGCACGGCCCGCCCTGATTTTTTCAGGGAATCAATCTCTTTGTTCTTACAGATTACTTCCCTTCGGCTCCGCTCAGAGAAGACTCGCGCAGAGCCGATTGTAAATCCAAAATCTAAAATCGTCAATGTGAAATCACAGATTCTCATTCCTCCAAAAGCACTCCGGCCAATTGCTTCACTTGCAACTCAGCATTCTTAGCACTGTACTTGGCTTGGCTGTAACTGCTCTGTGCATTGAGCTGATTGAGTTGCGCTTGGCGGAATTCAATGGAAGTAATCTGCCCTTGCTTATACATCTCATCGGTACGCTCAAAATTGTGTTTGGCTGTTTTGAGGTTGGCTTCTTGTGCTTTCAGTACAAAGAGCGCATTTTCATACGTTGCATAAGCATTTAGTACATCTCTTTGTACAGAGTATGTGGTTTGTTCTTGCTGAATTTTCTGCGTTTCTAAAGCAATTTTGGCACTTTGTGTTTGTGTTTTGGTAATACCACCATCAAAGATATTCCAGCTTAAATTCAAGCCTACCTGTGGCCCGTAGGAGTGATTGCCCAAAAGGAATGCACCATTCGGGTTTTGTATTCCAGAATACGAATAGTCTGCATTGGCCGATAGGGATGGAAACCACCCTGCACGGCCTGCCTTTAAGGCAAACTCGCTGTTGCGCAATTGGCTCTGTGTCTGCTCAATCTGTATGTTGCGTTCTAGCGCGTATGCTGTAATCTCATCGGTATTTAGCGCAAGATGAAAGATCACATTCGTGTCAACCATAAAATCCGTATCGAGAATTCTTCCCATTATCAGGTTGAGATTGCGTTTGGCATTTGCTAGTTGTTGCCCAGTGTTGAGCAAATTAATGCTGTCGTTGTTCACATCCACTTCAGCATTCAGGATATCCAGCTGCGTTCCTTGGCCGTATTCGTAGCCATATTGAGCACGTATTAGCCGAGTTTTAGAGATTTCCAACGCGTTTTGTAGAATACCAATATTCTCAGAAAGTTGCGCTACCTCGAAATAGGAACTAGACAATTGAAGCATGGTGTTCTCAATAATCTGCTTTGCTTGTAACTTGGTAAGGTAATGCTGCTCTAGCAACTGTTTGTAGTTGTACATTCTGCCAAACCCGTTGAAGATTACATAATTCACTCCTACCGATGCGTTGTAAGTGTATGCTTCTGACGCATCGAATATTTGATCTCCCTGAATAGTCTGGTTCTTACCTGCATTGTAGGATATTTGACCAGCTCCTGAGACTGATGCGGTAGGCAGAAAACCTGTATTGTAAATGCTGGCGTTGTTCTGAGCAGATTCAATGTTTTTATCAGCTACCTGAATTTCGTAATTGTGCTGAAGCGCGAGTTTCATGGCTTCGTCTCTAGTAAGAATTTCTTGGGCGGAAACACCACCTCCAAAAATCATCAAACAGATAAATAATTTAAGCTTCATCGTTTTCCAGATTTTCAGTTTCTAACATCAATTCTTCCATTTCTAAAACTGCTGGTTCAACCGATTCCTGACTTGGTTTTTGTCCATCCCAAAGCCATCCTATCCTAACTTTGGCCCAATTGGTCATAGACAGCAGCATTGGTAACATTACCAATGTTAATACTGTTGCAATGGCAATTCCGTAGGCCACGGAAACCGCCATTGGAATAAGGAATTGCGCTTGACGACTCTTTTCCAAAATCAAAGGAGAAAGACCTGCAATAGTGGTTATTGAGGTGAGAAAAATGGCACGGAATCTTGATTCGCCTGCTTTGAGAAGCGCTTCATCAAACTTGTGCCCTTCTTTGAGGTAGGCGTTTAGTTTACTGATGAGAACCAACCCGTCATTCACCATAATTCCAATAAGTGCGATGATGCCCAAGAACGAAAGAACGTTTATCGGTTGACCGTGCACCCAATGGCCCCAAGCTACGCCAATCAAACTGAACGGAACCATGGCCAACAGCAACAACGGTTGTGCGTAAGAGCGGAATGTAAATGCAATGATGAGGTAGATGAGAAACACGATAATCGGAAACACTTTTTTGGCCGAACCCTGCACTTTCTGTGCTTCGCGATTCTGACCTTCGTAAAGAGCCGTAACAGTCGGATACTTACTCATCAATCCTGGCATAACATTGGTCTGTATATCGGCAATAATGTCGCTGGCACTTTCCTTCGGATTTTTGAGGTCTGCTTCTACCTTAATTTCTCGTTTACCATCAAGATGATTGATTGAAATTTCACCTCGCTCAATGGTGTAGTCCGCAATTTCAGAAAGGGGAACGCGGTCTCCTTGATTGGAAACAATGCGCATTTCATCCATGTTTTTGATGGACGAACGTTCGTCTTTATCATAACGAACCCATACGATTATTTCATCTTGTCCGCGCTGAAAACGTTGTACTTGCAAACCGTTAAACCCGCTTCTGACCTGACCAATTACATCGTTCAGACTAAAGCCCAACAAATAGGCTTTGTCTTTCAGTTTAAGTTTGATTTCCTTGATGCCAGCAGGGTCGTTATCGCCAATATCGCGTAGCAAAGCGTTGGTTTTAAGAATTTCTTTCAGCTCCACTTTAGCAGCTTTAAGTTCAGCAATGTTATAGCTGAGTAGCGATACTGAAACTGGCTTGCCACCGAAGTTCATCCCTGTATCAAAAATCAAACTTTCTGCTTGTGGAAAGGAGCCAACTTTCTCTGCGATAACAGCCGCTACTTCTGCGGCATTGAAATCGCGTTCTTCACCGGGAAGCATGTTTACGGTAACTTTTCCAACTGCAGTTCCTGGGCCAATTTTGATGATCACATTTTCAATGACCTGAAGATTGCCGGTCTGTTTAGCGGTGAATTCTTCATTGGCTTCCCAGGCCGCTTTTTCAATCACTTTTAAAAGAGAATCTGTAACCTCGGGATTGATTCCTTGCGGCATGTTCAGGTTAATTTTTACCTGATCGCTAGATATAACGGGGAAGAATGTTGTTTTGATGATTCCTCCACCTATTGCACCACCGGTTATTATCAAAATCATGATGGAGAATCCGAGTACAGGAAGCTTGAATCTCAGCGCAAACCGGAGTGCTGGCATGTACAGACCATCTCGCATCCAGTACATGAATTTGTCGCCATATTTGTTAAATATGTAGGTTTTTTGTCTGGGAGATAACGCCTTTGAATGTGCAACGTGTGCTGGCAGAATAATGAGGGCTTCAATAAGAGAAACGCCAAGCGTGAGAATCACAATTACGGTTACTTCTCCGAAGAATTCGCCAATTCGTCCATCCAGAAAGAAGAAGGTAGCAAAGGCAACCATGGTGGTTAATACTGCCGAAACAATGGCCGGGAGAACCTCCATTGTACCATCAATAGCGGCTTGAATTCGGCCCTTGCCTTTTTCGTAATGATGGTAAATGTTCTCAGCAATCACAATTCCATCATCTACCAGAATACCAATTACGATAATCATCCCAAAGAGAGACAGAACGTTAATTGTCACGTTCAGATAATTTACAAGCATGAACATCCCTAGGAATGAAACGGGCAGCCCGAATGCCACCCAAAATGCCAGTCTAGGCCGTAAGAAAAGCGATAAAAAGAACACGACTAAAAGCACTCCAAAAAAGCCGTTTTCTGCAAGTAGTTTCGTACGCTGAACAATTACAAGCGAGGGGTCTCGTGTTACATCTAGCTTTACCGTTTTGCTGTTTTGATTGTAACGTTGAATGTATTCCTTCACAAGATTAGCGGCTACAATCAAATCTTCATTATTGGTGGTTTGCACCTTAATTTCTACCGATGACGCGCCATTGAAAAACGACCTTTCAGGAGTTTCGGACCAAGCATCTTCAACCACCGCAACATCTGTCAACCGCACAATGCTTCCAGAAGCATCCGCCTTAACGATAAGATTATCGAGTTTATTGGCATGGTACGAACGTTCGTTAACACGAATGAGGTAATCTTCCGCTTGGGTTTTGATTGTTCCTCCAGTAACGAGAATATTGTTGTTGGCAACTGCATCAGAAACCTCCCGGAACGTGATGTTCCAAGAGCGCATTTTTTCTTCATTCAGGCTGATGGTAATTTCCTCTTCAGGAAATCCGCTTAGGGTAACTTGAGAAATGCCATCAATGGAGCGCAAATCGCTTTCAACTTGCCTTCCCAATGCTTTGAGTGTTCCCAATGAAACATCTGTGCCACTTACTGCAAACTCAATAGCCGTATTCAGGTTTTCCTGTTTGGCAACAACGGGAGGCTCCATTTCGGTAGGGAAGGAGGGAACCTTATCAACTGCGTTTTTTACATCGGCCAATAGCACATCAATCGGGTAGCCTTTTTCAGATTCTACGGTTATTACGGCCGCATTTTCTTTTGAAGTGGAAGTAAAACGGTCAACTCCGACCAGCCCTCGGATGTTGTCTTCAATTTTGAGAACAACACCTTCTTCCATTTCTTGTGGCGATGCTCCCGGATAAGCTACCTGAACAGTAACGATCTTAGAATCGGAAAGGGGAAAGAAACTCGACCGCATGGAAAACATCCCAATAAGGCCGAGAAAGAAAAAGGCCAAAATGGCAACATTAACTGCCACGGGGTACTTAATAAAATGGGTTATTACTGGGCGCATTTTTTTGTGGAGATTAGCTGCTTAGCGAATATGTTGAGTCAGTTGCTTTTTGCTGAGACCTGATGGTTATTCCAATTCTGTGATTCGCTAATTTTCTAATTGGCTTATTACCACTTCCATCCCCGGATAGGCCGATGGCGGCATCTTGGTCAGCACCTGCATTCCGTCTTTTAATCCACGAACGATAACGGTCTTCTCAGTAAAATACAATGGTTCAACTTCTTGTTGCTGAAGTGTTTTGCCATCCGTCACATAAAGCTGATTGTCGGTCATTAAAATGCTTCTCGGTAATTCAATTGCATTCTCAATTTCGGTGGCCGCAATGGAAGCTTCCAGAAACATTCCTTCTTCCAAACCTTTACCAGAAACTTGCAGATAAGCGTTTCTGGTCTGAGTAGATGGGTCGACCAAATTGTTGATGCGGATAACTGTTCCTTCCCAAGTTTTTCCGCTATTGTCTGTGGCAGAAACCGTCACTTTCTGTCCCACTTTCAAGAACTTGGTCATGGAAGAATTAACAGGTGTTTCCATTTCATATACACTTGGCTCAATGAACGAACCGAGCTTTTGTCCTGGGCGAACAACCGTTCCGGGCGTTACCGAAGCTTCGGTTAATACACCATTAAATGGCGCAGAAAGATTGTATTTGGCCAGAACCAGTTCCGAATTTTTCACATTGTAATATGTACTCAGAATGTTTCGACCACTAATAAACATCTTCTCTTGGTCGGTAGAGGGTTTGGGAAGTTCCTCAACGGTAGTGTTCATATCAAACTCCTTAGCGTAGTTGTTCCATTTTTCAAAGGAATCAGGGAAATCCAGTCGAATATCTGCTAGGGCAGAGGTGATGAGGTTGAGCAAATTGCTCCGTTGCGACATTAGGTTTGCTTTGAAATCAGCGGAATTAATGCTCACTAAAGATTGTCCCTTGCTAAAACGATTCCCAGCTTTAAACTTTCCTCCATCAGGTAGCATTACGCCCTGAACTTCGGAGAAAAGGTCAACGCGGTTTAGTGCCGTTAACGAACCAGTTGCATTTACTGCAACAGGAATTGATTCATTTTTAACCGTTTTTGTAAAAATGGTTGCAGCACCGCCTTGCGTACTTTTCGGCAATGATGGTTTGCTACCCGCTAGCTTTTTCGCCACAATTACACCTCCTCCAATAAAAGCCACGGATATAACAACTGTAGCTATGCCTTGTATTACTTCTCTTAACGTCATAATTAATTGTTGTTGCTGCAACTATCTATTTGAATATCGATGTTCTTCTGAATTTTTTTCATCACGCCAATTACCGTCTTTTGGTCTTCTTCAGAAACTCCTTTTTGCATGTGCATAATTACCTCCAACAGTATTGGAGCTACTTCGTTCAGTACTTTTTCTCCATTTTTAGTAAGATGCACCATATTTACTCGCTTATCTTCCGGAGAAGTTATTCTTGCAACTAGGTTTTTCTTTTCCATCGTACTTAAAAGGCGAGTCAAACTTGTCTTGTCTCTATCGGTAAGAAAGGCAAGATTATTCTGAGGAAGTGGACCATCATGAAACAGAATCTTTAATAAGATTACCTGCTGGCGCGTTAGATTAACGCCATGTTCAGCCATTTTGGTGGCAATAAAAAGATCGATATGCTTCATGGTTTTGCCAATCCATAGCATCATCAAATTCTCTATTCCCGGAAACATTCCTTTTTTCATTTCGACAACAAATGTAGCGATAATAGTTGCATGTGCAACTAAATAATTTCACTTGTCAAATATCGAATAAGTTTGTTGTAGATTAATTTGGAATCAAATTCACAAAACGGAAGCGTTTATGGCTGTTGCTATTTAAGTGATAGGCGAATGAAGTACTCTCTGTAAATATTGTACAAGGTCAATGAAATTTAACGAAGAGTTTTATCAGTTTCTTTATAAATGAGACCTAAGTACCTGACAAAAACCTAAGTACCTGACAAAAACTCAAAAGGGTTCGTATTGGTCTGATACTCAGAGTTCAGGAAGAATCTGGCCAAGCTGCTTAGCCCATGTTTAAAGATGCTCTTGGCTTTTCTGCCGTGCTTTTTGATTTTTATAGGG
>Ga0316208_1000387_pt1 | contig 55919 bp, 42 predicted proteins | sample 3monopyrite_MG_FD_204944 | JGI IMG/M metagenome (GOLD analysis project Ga0316208, IMG submission 204944) | Microbial mat bacterial communities from mineral coupon in-situ incubated in ocean water Damariscotta River, Maine, United States -... | ecosystem: Environmental > Aquatic > Marine >... | reverse complement strand
AATTTTGAACGAAATTCTTTACGGGATAACTCTTTTAAAATCTTCATACCTTTTCCTTTTGATACAAGATTACAGCTGTTGAACGTAAACTATTTACGTTGTGAGATTTAAATGGGTAACCCTATATAATGAATCTACTGAATTTCTTATAGTCTGAATGAATCCGCTTTCTTCAATCTTCTCTCTATCCGGAGGCATCAGCTTTTAAATTCAACGAATCTTTTCTCCAACTAAAATAGTATAGGAACAATTCTTATCTTGCACCATGCAAAAAATACTCATTAAAAACATCGCTGGACTCGTCCAATACGGTGAAAACTTGCCAGCCACGCGTAAAGGAGTCGAAATGAAGAATCTCCCTATCCTGGAAGATGCTTATTTAGTTAAGCAAGATGGAAATATCACCGAATACGGCAAAATGAGTGATTGGCAAGCCGATTCTGATTGGAAAGGTTTTGAGATCATTGATGCAACAGGTAAATACGTCTTACCCGCTTTCTGTGATTCCCACACACATGCTGTTTTTGCGCAGTCCAGAGAAGAAGAGTTTGTGGATAGAATAAATGGATTATCCTATGAACAAATCGCTTTAAATGGTGGCGGAATTTTAAATTCTGCTCGAAAATTGGCGAAAATGTCAGAAAATGAGCTGTTTGATAGCGCTTGTGAGCGAATAGAGCGATTAAAATCCTACGGAACAGGGGCACTTGAAATAAAATCAGGCTATGGTTTATCAGTTGATGCGGAATTAAAAATGTTACGCGTTATTAAGCAATTAAAAAAGGAATGTAACATTGAAATTAAAGCGACCTTTCTAGGAGCGCATGCATTTCCTCCAGAATTTAAGAAAAACCATCAGGGATACATCGATTTGATTGTGAATGAAATGATTCCAGTAATTGAGAGAGAAAACTTAGCTGATTACATCGATGTTTTTTGTGAAAACAACTACTTTTCCGTTGGAGAAATGGAGCAAATTCTCAAAGCGGGAATTGCTATCGGACTAAAACCAAAAGTGCATGTCAATCAATTCACGTCCATAGGTGGAATTAAAAAAGCTGTAGAACTAAACGCCCTCTCTGTTGACCATTTGGAAGAATTAACAGATGAAGATATCACAGCACTGAAAGCCTCTTCGACTATGCCTGTTATTCTACCGAGCTGTTCTCACTTTTTGAGTATTCCTTTTGGTGATGCAAGAAAATTAATGGAAAATGATTTACCATTGGCATTGGCCAGTGACTTTAATCCTGGCTCAACACCTAGCGGTAACCTTAGTTTTGTTTGGTCGCTTGCCTGTGTGAAAATGAAAATGACACCAGAAGAAGCACTTAACGCATTGACAATAAATGCAGCTTTTGCCATGGATTTATCCGAAACACACGGCACTATTTCTTTGGGTAAAAAGACACCCATTATCATCACCAAAAAAATTCCAAATTTGGCTTATATTCCCTACTCTTTTGGCGATCAACTAATGGAAAGACTATTGATATAGCTCATTTATATACTGTTTAGTGATCGGTATGGTCACAAATAGTATCTTACACCTTATTTTGAAAAGCTTTGCGCATTATGTGTGCTTTTCAAATAAATCAAACTTAAATGGAGGAGAAATTCGAAGCTGTCTGATCCGTAGGCGTGTTCTTCGAATTTCCGATATGGAGTTTAGATTTAGGGGAAGGTTATATCGGCGCTAGACTTTTTTTGCAAATTTTTCACGTTGCATTGAGCTTGTCGAAATGGCAATGAAAAAAAGTAGAATATAATGCGCTTGGTGATCAACTGATAGACGTTCAATAACCTAAATATCTCATCGGTAATTTCGATAATTCACTGATAATTAGCATATATTCATTTGTAGTCCTACTTTGAACATTTACTTATATTCGGAAGCCTTAAAGGCGTAACTTATAAGAAATGAGCTAGTTGTGTTTAACTAGAGTAAGCCTGTACTAGAGCATCAATTCAAAAACAATAGGTATGGAAAATGTAAATCACAAAGAAAAAACTGTTCTTGTCTTAGCAGGAATAGACAAAAGATGGGTTAGGTTTAATGGCAAATGGGTAGATGAAGCAACTATTTACGTTGAACCAGTTGACAATGAAGACAATCAAAATGAAATGGCTGAAGAAGGGAAAACAAGGAAAAAACGTTGGTGGCAAATTTTTAAAAAGAAGGAGTAAAATCTTCCTCCTAGCCCCCTCCCAATGTAAGAAGTGATCTATATTCAAAAACAACGCTGTTACCAAGCATTGAACAACAGTGTAACGTATCTTCTTATCCCATTCGGAAAGAGAATGACCAGCGTAAGAAATCACGCTCAAATACACAAACCTTTCGGACATATACTTATTCCACATTTAGAAGAAAACGGAGACATTTCTCAAAGACCAAACGATAGAGCAAGGATAAAACGTGAGGACGGTTTACAGAATATTTACCTCTTTCCAAAGCAGCTTCGCTCCTCTCTTTTGAAAATTAAATTTAGCATCCACTCATCATTTTTTCGCAAAAATCAATTTAATTTTGCGAAAAATAATGTATTTTCGTTCTATATTTCGAAAATATGCAAGAAAAACAATTTATTCCACGGATGCAAAAAAACCGCATTGAGGAAAAATTAAGCAACAACAAACTACTGTTAATCCAAGGCCCGAAGAGAGTAGGAAAAAAGACCTTGATTGAAGAAGTTTTAGTAGAAAAAAATTGCGATTATACGCTCTACGATTGTTCAGAAAAAAAGACCAAAAAACAACTTCAAAAAACAATAGAATTTAGCGGAACAAAACAATCATTTATTGTTCTGTATGAAGCACAATATTTACCCAATTTAGGCAATATTTTAGAAGCAGTTTTGTCAGGTAAAATTGTTGCAACTGTTGTAATTATTTGTTCCTATAAACCTCAAATCAATTCGGACTTGTTGGAGGCAATCAATCAAGCAGAACTGTGCATCGATTTATTTGCACCTTCTTTCTATGAATCGGCACAATTTTTTGGACTTCCTAACGAAGAAAAACTGCTGGAAGAACGTTTAGTTTTTGGAAGTTATCCTGAAGTGATTGGTGATTTGGTGAATGCAAATGCTTCTCTTCAGGAAATCATAAAGGAAGCTATTTTTGCCAATTTAAGTGCGAAAGAAAGAATAAATAAAAGCGATCAGTTGATGCGCATGTTGCAAATTTTGGCATTCAACATCGGAGAAAATCTTTCTTACAATGAAATTGCTATCAAATGCCAATTGGACAATGAAACGGTGGAACGTTACATTGATCTTTTGGGAGACGCATTTATTCTCATCCGACTGAAGTCATTTAATAATGGAAACCGTTACGAATTGAAAAAATCCAACATGATTTATTTTACGGATAATGGGATACGAAACGCACTGATTAATAATCTAAATCCTACTTTCTTGAGAGATGATATGAATGCATTGTGGAGAAACTATGTCATTGCAGAACGAATAAAATGGATGCGTATGACTGGGATTCTTAACGAAAGTTATTTCTGGAAAACAACAACCAATCAGGAACTGGATTTCCTTGAAATAAAGGAGAATAAAATCTTCGCGTATAAAACGGACTGGGAGAAACGGAAGAAAATTAAATTTCCGAGAAGCTTTGAGGAATCCTATCCAGAGGCAAAAACGAGTGTTATTAATCGGTCAACGTACTGGTCATTCTTAACGCAGAAGAAATAATGTTTATCCAAAAAATAGCGGCGCACATTCACGAACAAAATCTCGATTTAAGTCATTTAACAATTGTTTTACCTTCAGAACGAGCAAAAAAGTACCTCAATTCTGCTTTGTTCAAGGTATATGGAAAACCGATCATTGCTCCCAACATCGTAACGATGGACAAATGGGTGAAGTCTTATTCTCCCGAAACGATTATTGACCAAACTAGAGCGTTAATTCAACTGTATGCCATTCATGAGAAAAGTGAATTTAAGAATGGCACGCCAAATTCAGAAATTGGAAATATAACGTTTGATGAGTTTCTAAAGTGGGGAAGTATTCTGCTGGGAGATTTTAATGAAATTGACCGTTATTTACTCGATGCAAAACAAGTTTTTAGAAATTTGGCTGACATCAAAGAGATTGAACAGTGGAGTTTTAATGACGTATCAAAGTTAACTGAAAGTCAAAAAAAATTCATGGAATTCTGGGATAGATTGCCAGGATACTACTATGAATTGAACACGATTTTATCAGCGAATAACAATTGTTATCAAGGTAAAGCATTCAAATTTTTAGCTGAAAATATTGACATCGTTTTTAAGGAAGACAAAGAGAGACGATTCATTTTTGCAGGATTTAATGCGCTGTCAAAGGCAGAACTAACAATTATTCGTCAGTTAGAAGCAATGGGTCGAGCAGAAATTTTCATTGATGCAGACGACTATTATTTAAAGAATAAATCGCACGAAGCAGGAGCTTTTTTGAGAGAATTATCAACGATATTGGGAGGAGTAAAATTGAATTTTTCTCAAGATGCGATGCAAACAAAAAATCTCGACATCAACATCGTTGAATGTGCTCAAAAAACAGGACAAGTTAAAACTGCGGCTACGATTTTAAGTCAACTTTCGTCAGAAGAAATAGACGAGACATTATTATTGCTAGCGGATGAGTCTTTGATAGGCTCCATTCTAAAAAACTTGCCAAAATCGATAGGGAAAGCCAATATTACCTTGGGATTACCCATTAGAAGCACAGCGTTAAAACCGTGGGTAGAACTGCTTTTTTCTATCCAAGAAAACAAAAAAAGATTCAATACGAAAGCACTTTATTTTAATGATTTAAAAGACTTTGGCAATCATCCATTTGTCTTAGGAATTATCGATGAAACGGAGAAAAAAATGCTAATTGAAGCAGAAAAGAACATTATCAAATACAACAAGGTCTTCATAAATCCCAAGAATCTAAAGTTAGGAGTGAAAACCAAAACACTCCTTTTATTGTTGACTGAATCATGGTCAAATTCAGAGAGCCATGATTGGAACAAAGCACTGTCCCTGATTCGTAAAATGAATCGCTTTGTTTATCGTAATTTAGAAGAATCTTTCTCCTTTGAAAAAGCTGTTTTGGAAGGGTTCGACCATTCTTTGGTTGATTTTGAGAACATTCTTTCTGAAGGAACTCCGGCTATGAATCTAAAGTCTTTCGAGCATCTATTCAAACAACATTGGAGCACAAAAAGCATTGCTTATCATGGGAATCCGCTGCAGGGTTTGCAAATTATGGGTCTTCTTGAAACCAGAGCACTTGATTTTAAACGAATAATTTGTGTGGGAATGAACGAAGGTCAGCTGCCACCAACCAATCCAATTCAAACAATGATTCCGATGGATTTGCGTTCGTTTTTGGGCCTCCCGACACCGCGAGAAAAACAAGGACTGTTTGCGCATCACTTTTATCGATTGTTGCATGCATGCGAAGATTTAACGGTTACGTTTACAAGTGCACAAGAGTTAATCGGAAGTAATGAGCCGAGTCGTTATCTGATGCAACTAGAAATGGAATTGAGTAGAGTGAATACGAATGCTAAAATTCATCGAAGCATATACTCGTTACAGTCAGAGAATAAAATAGAAGAGCAAATAATAGAAAAAGGTCCTGAGGTTTTAGAAAGAATAGATGCGTTATTAGAGAATTCAACTTCAGCGTCTATGATAAAAACATACATTTCTTGTCCGCTCGATTTTTACTTCAAATATGTGATGGAATTTGGCGACGAGGATGCTGTTGAAGAAGAAATTGAAAGTAGTACCTTCGGAACTTTTATTCACAACACCCTTGAAATTTTATACACGCCTTTTGCACAGCTAGATAAAGACGGAAATAAAAAATCACCCACTCCATCAAATATCACTTCTTTTGATGTTGAACGGATGCTCAAAGAATACAAAGCAATCATTCATCAACAATTCATGAAGCATTTCAATAATGACAAAGATTCATTCATGAAAGGGAAAAATTTGCTGTCATACGAGATGGCAATGAGTTTAACCAAACGTTTTTTAAAAGCGGAGATAGCATTTCTTTCTAAGCAAACTGAATTGGTTTTTATAGAGTCATTAGAAGCAAAATACGAGAGAGCAATTGATGTTGAAGTGAATGGAGAACTAAAAAAGGTCAATTTGAGAGGATTTATCGATAGAATTGACAGAGTTGGTGATAAAATACGCATCATTGATTATAAATCGGGGAAGGTAGACAAAGGCAACGTTTCATTTCGGGGAATCGATGAAGAAGACGAGCAAATTTTTGAATCGTATATGAATAAAACCCGAAAACATTTGTTGCAATTGACCCAATATGCCTATTTGTATTATTGCGAGCATAACCAAATTCCAGAATCTAGCATCATTTCATTTATTTCAGAGAATTTCAAACCATTTGTGTTGCAAGGCAAAAAGATTGATTTGGAAGAAACCATTAAAAACTACCCTAAATTTTTGGGTATGATTCTAAGCGAATTATACGACCCAGATGTACCTTTTAGACATACAAATGAGTATTTTTCGTTTTGCAAGTACTGTGATTAGGGTGTTTAAAAGCTAAAAAGAGAATTTAACTAGATCTGAAATTGGGACTTCAAGGGCTTTGGCAATTGTAGCTAATTTAGCAACACTGACTCCAACCTTTCCATTTTCTATTTTATAAAGGTATTGCCTATCACTTTGAATTCTAGCGGCTAATTCAATCTGTGTTATCTTTTTTGCAGTTCGAATTCGTCTAATATTTACGCCTGTCTGAAAAAGAACATCTTCTTTAATTTTCTTTATTTCGTCACTCGATAATTCAGACATGAGCAAATGTCATTCTTACTCAGTAGAAAAAAGTAACCTTAAATTACTGCATATTGAAAATTATTTATTAATTTACTCTTGAATTATTTAAAAAACTATTTATGAAAAATCTATTTTTAGCAATCTTTGTCATTGCAACAACAACAATATATGCACAAGACAATACTCTACCAACCACAGGTAGAATTGGTGTAGGTACATTAACACCCTCTGCTCGTTTAGATGTCAACGGTAATATGATCATTGATTCGTGTTTATTAGTTAAAGACTCATTAATTGTCAACAAAGCGATTCGTGCCATGGACAGGATAATCGTAGAACAAAAAATGACCATGAAAGGTAATGCTGTTGTGAAACAAGATTTTAGGGTGAATGGAAATTCTAGAGTAGATGGAGATTTGAGAACTTTCGGGAATTCAAGACTGGAAGGATTGTTGAAATTACCAAACACTGGAAACCTTTCCAATGCCAATGTAAATGCTGGGAGTTTTGATCTCCTCTTGTTAAATGCAAATGGAACAGCAAAGAAAATAGATTTTAACAGTTTTCTTAATACGATGAAGAACGGTATATATAGTTCAGAGTGTGGTAACTTTGGCGAAACATTTGAATCTCCAACTTGGAAATCTGTTTCAGTAGGAGCTGCTTACGGTTATTTATATACTGGAGTTAATTGTCCAGCTCGTGTTGGAATTGGTACGGACACACCTCTTTACGAGCTAGATGTGAGAGGCGACCAATATCTATCAGGTATTTTAGGAATCGGAGTGAATCCGATTATAAACACACAAGTTGCAATTTCCACTGCTCGCAGAAATGGCATGAGCATAGAGCACAGCTACAATGACCCAAATGGAAATGGATATGCTTACAAAGCAATTGTTAATAACAATTTAACAAAAGGTTACAGCATATTTAATAACAACTATCAAAAAGAGGTCTTTTCTGTTTCTGCCAATGGGGAGATGATCCTAGCTAGTGAAACAAGACAACTTTTCCATGTATATACAGATGGCTTATTGCAAGCAAGAGAAATAAAAGTTGATTTAGCTACTTGGCCAGATTATGTGTTTGAAAAGAACTACGAATTAATGCCCTTAAATGAAGTGAAAAACTTCATCCAAAAAGAGGGACATTTACCGAACATTCCTAGTGCTGAGAAGATTGAAGCAGATGGCTTAAACCTAGGAAAAATGAACGCGCTTCTTTTAGAGAAAATAGAAGAACTGACTCTTCATTTAATTGAGCAAGAAAAACGCATTTCTGAATTAGAGAACAATCAAAAATAAGAAAACATGAAGTTATTTTTAACAATTAGCTTTGTGTTATTTTTCGGAATAATAGAAGCTCAAGTAAATGTTTATAGCTGTTCGGTAATTACGAACCCTGCTGTTACTCAAGCAGAAATAGACGCCGTATCCTATGAGTTCAATAAAGCATGTGTCTTTTTTGAGGCAACAAGTCAATACCAGTTTTCAGGACCTTCGAATAAAAAGGTTACGGCGACCACTCAAATACATATTGAAGAAGATTTTCATGCAGGCCCATATAACTCGGAAGGTGGTATGTGGTTAAAAATAGATACGCTGTGCAACTCTAACGTATTTGCAACAAACTACATGAGTTTAGATGCTATTGAAGCATTAAAAAAGTTTGAACTGGGAATTGATTTACCTAGCAACATAGAGCAAAGGGTGCAAAATTTTATAGCAACTAGTGACACCTCTATTGGCGGCGGAATAAACCCTTATTTAGAATGGCAATTTAACGCAGAGGCTGTTTTTACCAACCAAGCAACAGGGTTTACAAAAAAAGTAGATGGTTTTTATTTTCAAAATTTTGAAAGAGATACACTAGACTCTAATATACATAACTGGGGCTGGACAGCTTTACCAACCACTCAATATATTCGATTTCGTTATTCTCCAGAAAAACTGGGCTTATGGGATATACGGATAAGTGTAACCCTTAAAGATGGTTCGGTTTATACTTATTGCCCATTTACCATCAATGTAGTTGCAAATACATCTGACGATGCTTATGTTAAAGTAGCTCCTAATAAACGTGTTTTGCAAAGGAATGGGAAATTATTTTTTCCTATTGGGCAGAACTTGCCATGGCCAGATGATGATACAGGACCGATTGGTAATTTTTCTGCTTATGGAAAAGTTCACGGAGGGAGTTATCCAAATATTGAGTTAAACCAAAGAATGGGAGTAATGAAAGCAGAAGGGGTTGATTATTTGCGTTTAATATTAAACCCACCTTCGCTTGATATAGAATTTGAAGAAGTTGGAAACTATACCAGTCGCTTGAGTGATGGCTGGGAAATTGACAATATTATTGAGCGAGCAGAAGAGTTAAACCAATACATTCACTTTGATATGTTCATTCATTATAGCTTAGAAAGCCAAGGTCCATACGGGCGAATTGGTTGGGATTGGAGTGATGCATATATGCCTTTTGCATACCCAAGAAGTGAAGGCACTTTTGGTTATAAAAACAGGTTCGGAATTCATGACACTCTGCCTGAGCAGTTTTTTACCAACGAAGGTTGTAAAAAATATTATAAACAAAAATTGCGCTACTTAATAAGTCGTTATGGCTATTCAACACACATCGCATTGTTTGAGTTAATGAGTGAAGTATCAAATGCTGGAAATGTATACGATGATGTTTATGATGTGCCTAATCCCGGTTATTGGGATGCACCAAGTTTAAACAGAGTAAGAGAACCTTATGAAGAAGTGCCTGAACACCCTCTTCGTATTGCATGGTGGCACGATGAAATGGCAAAGTACATTAAAAATGAATTGGGTCATAAAGAGCATTTACTAACTGTGAGTTATGGACCTCCTATTAAAGATGAAACATTATTTTATGATTATTCCTATGCAATACCAGAAATAGACATCATGACTTATAATAGATATAGTGACCAACTAGGAGATAAATACTTTGCCTATCAAAAAGAAGTAAGAGGTTATACTGCTCGATATGACAAACCCATGATATTCAGTGAAACAGGGCCATTAGAAGAATTTAGCTGTGATAGAAACTCAACCTACCGTAAAGATGCTTGGATGAGTGCTTTTACAGGAGTGGCAGGGTTTAACATGTGGGATGGCGCCCGTGTACCTGAAGTCTGGCACCACCTTGCAAATGTACGCTCGTTTATAGAGGATAACCAAGAGGTAGCTGACTTGTTTATGGGAAGTTGGGAAACAAAATATCTCAATGACAATAACAACATCAATTTTTCTAAGAGAAAGGAAGCTGTTTATCTTGTAAAAAGGCCAATATCAGCGTTTGATAATATCAGGGTTGGAGTGATTTCTAATTTGACAGATAATTTTTATACAAATAGAGTAGTGAGCGATTCTGTACCTTGGTGTATACTAAATATAACAAAAGCACCGCAAGAGTCAAGAGCAAAACAAGATTTGAACGCTGGAGATGGTGTATTACTAGAAGTCCTAGACGTAAACAGTGCTTATACAAATACATTTGATTGGTATAATTATGAGGGTGATTACATATCAACCAACAATGGTTTTCCATCGGCTCCAACGTTTTTTTTAATATTGAACCATCCGTTAAGTTGTGCAACAACAAACTGCAACGCAAAAACATCGGAAATTCCTTTTATCAACAATTGGGCGTATGTTTTTGCTAATAAGGTTAGCATCCCAGAAGATTCCGAACCGAAAGAACGAGTTTATCCAATGGGGAATAATCCTTCGCAGAAAGAGGAGCCTAAAAAGTTGCTACTTGTTTACCCGAACCCTTCGCAGAACTGGATACAAATTAGATGTACCGACCCGTCTATAACTAAATTCCGATTAGTTGACTCGAAAGGTAAGATTGTCAAAGTAATTCATAATCGAGAGTTGAAACAATCTATCAATATTGCCAACCTTGAGTCAGGAATTTTCGTTATATTAGGACTAGATGATTCTAACATTATTAAATATCAGCAACGATGGGTAAAATTATAACTATAGTATTCTGTATTAGTCTTCTTTTTTCTTGTAAAAAAGAGAAAGTGCCTGAACCTTGTGAGGGTGTTTCTATGTCAGGAGATCGCGCGTTTTTTGTTGGAAGATGGAAGTGGTACAAGACTGATATTGAGGAGTGGTTTGATATTGGCCCGTCAATATACTCCAATTACACACCGCAAAACCAAGGTTTCGACTACTTTTTCACGATTAGCACAGATGGCTTGTACAAAGGGTACAAAAACAATACTCTAATACACAGTATCGTATTAAGTAATGTTGATTATGAATTTTTTGATGGAGCGTCCCAAAGAATTATATCTTTGAATCTTGATTGTTCATCAGAAATGATAAATCTAAGTAACACCATCAATCTCAATACCGATACCATACATGGATTTTCTTATCCATTTGATTTTTATGATGATGTAAATCAGATTAAATCAAGCGCCAACTATTTCATGCGAGAATAAAAGATGGGTAAAATTATAACTATAGTATTTTGTATAGGTCTTCTTTTTTCTTGTAAAAAAGAGAAAGTGCCTGAACCTTGTGAGGGTGTTGCTATGACAACAGGAGACCGAGATTTTTTTGTTGGTAAATGGAGGTGGTATAAGACAAGTGTTGAACAATGGTTTGATATAGGGCCGTCTATATATTCTGACTATACCCCTCAAAATCAGGGTTTTGATTACTTTTTCACGATTAGTACAGATGGTTTATACAAAGGCTACAAAAATAATGTCTTAATTCATAATATTGTTTTAAGCAATGTAGATTCTGAATTTTTTGGGGTGTCAGTAAATCTCATTCAATTTAATATTAATTGTACTAGCGATCTAGTCTATTTTGATAATTCTATTAATCTTAATAATGATACAATAACAACTGCCGCATACCCTTTTAATTTCTATGATGAAGAAAATCAAATAAAATCAAATTCTAACTATTTCATGCGAGAATAACCCTTCCTTCACCCATACCCAAACTTCCGCGCAAACATTTTAGGTGATCTTGGGGAGGAATTAAAAAGTTCCTAAAAGCTAAAAAGAGCTTAAACATAAGTTCAAACTCTTTTTAGTTACCTGCAAGGTTATTATAAAACCAGAATATAGTACAAACCAGAAAGACTATATTATACACCTAAGACGTTCACTTTTAAGAAAAGGTTGGGTCAAAGAAAAAAGTAAGCTTATTTCGACAAGTTCAACACACAAAAAAACCGTTTTGATCATCGAGCAGAGTCCAGATACAAAACGGTTTTTAACGTAATTTTGTCTATTTTTAGTACAGTTCCAACTTCAAAGCAGAACGGTAATCTTTAATTTCTTCACGATTAATTTTGTGGTCAGATCTCAACAATAGATTCAAAAGGTACAAGAGATTTTCATTGTCTTCAATTTCTAAAGGGTACTCATTCTCTTCTTCATCTTCCTCGTATTGAGCTTGAACACTAAAGGATTTGTTTTCTGTTAAAAACTCATAAGATAAACGCAACACTTTTGTTACTAGAGGATCTTGTTCTTCCAAAGCAAGAGCTCTTAACTCTTTTAAATCGTCCACCAATTTTTTTGCTTTAACACCATCCTTTTCAACCTTTTTGATGATGCTGTTCAATTTCGTATTTGCTGCTTCTAGTTTCATTCTTACAATCTATTTTCAATTGAATGTGGATTAATTCCACCCTTCTTGCTTGCAAATGTAAGTAAAGTCAATTTAAAAAAGGGCAAACACAAGAAAAAAAGAAGAAGAAAATAAGAATTTTAGTAATGACAAGGAAGAAAATAAATGAGGATCGCAAATGCCTATAGAAACGAAAAATTCGATTAAATTTGTAAACATAGAGAATCAACCAAATGGAGTTAATTTTAAAAGGAATAGTTACTGGCTTTATACTAAGTATAATGGTGGGACCTGTGTTTTTTGTCTTGCTAGAAACCAGTATTCGCAAAGGAATTAAAGCCGCCATTGCTTTTGATTTAGGGGTTGTTCTTAATGACATTGTGTACATTGGCATTGCTTTTGTATTTTTCAATCAGGTGAAAGCTTTGCAAAGTGGTGAAGATAATTCTGTTATTCGTCTCATTGGAGGCCTTTTATTTCTAGCATACGGAGTGTATAACTTCATAAAAAAAGTAAAAGGGATAGAGATTGAAAAAATTGACGGCATTGGAGGACATTCTGTTAAAGATTACTTGCTGTTAGCGTTAAAAGGTTTTGTCTTGAACCTTGCCAATCCCATGGTTATTTTTTATTGGTTTTCGGTGATGACGTTAGGAGCAGAAGATGAAACTTCACATGGACCTGATAATTCTATGCTTGTTTTTCTAGCGTCAATTTTAATCACTTTCTTTTCTATTGATGTTCTAAAAATTATAGGGGCAAAAAGTTTGCGACCTCTTGTAACCAATAAAGTTTTAAAAGGATTGAACCGATTAATAGGCATCGTTTTTGTTGCCTTTGGAGTTGTTCTGATTACACAAGGAATCATCGGCCTAACAAAGTAACCTTATAAGGTAAATCCGTTATATTAAAAACAACACATGCTGAAACAAATACTTTTTATTTTTTCTTTCTTTTTTGTCGCAACGGTAAGCGCGCAGGAAGTTAAAAAAGAGAACCTCTCAAAGAATAAACAAACCTATTGGAATGTGAGCAAGACCAAGGTGCAATCGAGAGGTAAATATTACGTAGATCGATATGGTGAGACAACGGATAAACATGGCAAGTGGACTTATTATGATAAAACGAGCGCCATAGAAGAAGTACGGTATTATTACCGAGATATGTTGCATGGGTCTGTGAAAAAATTCTTCCCAAACGGCAAACCTCAGCAGATAGGCTTTTTTAAATTAAATAAACAAGACAGTATCTATACAGAATGGTATGAAACGGGGCACATTAAAGTTGAAGGTTATTACAAGGACGGGTTTCCCATCAACAATTGGAAGTATTATTACCGAGACGGTCGCTTAAAAACGGTTGAAGAGATGAAAGCATCGCAGAGTTATATTTGGGAATTTTACCTCCCAGATTCTTTGCATACACCTACGATTAGTGAAGGAAATGGTGAAATGACCACTTTTTATACTACTGGAGCTGTAAAAGAATGGTACAATTACAAAGACGGCTTAAAACATGGTGATTTTGAAGAACTGAGTGTTTATGGATATACTACACTCAAAGGTTCCTTTAAAAACGGAGAAAAGGACGGGGAATGGGAATACAGTTATTACAAAGGGCAAAAAGAAAAGGTTAGTCATTATAAGAAAGGACTTCTAAATGGTCATTACAATTATTATTATGACAACGGCAAGGTAAACGTTGATGGAGAATATAAAAATGGCAAAAAACAAGGCGAATGGACCTGGTACACGAATGAAGGAAAACGGGACATGCAGGGTCAATTCAAAGAGGACAAACAGCATGGGAAATGGAATTATTGGCACCCGACAGGAGAACTTTCTTACAATGCAGAATACAACGAAGGCTTAAGATCTGGTGAGTGGACGTATTTCTATAAAGAGGGTACAAAATTTAAACAAGGAACGTTTGCCGATGATTTGAAAAATGGCGAATGGAAAACTTGGTACGAGGATGAAACTTTGTTGATGCAAGGGTCTTACAAGGACGGAAAAGAAGAAGGTGCATGGAATAACTTTTGGGAGAATGGAAAATTAAAAAATAAAGCAACATTCAAAACAGGGAAACTGGATGGAGAATGGTTGTCGTTTTATCCCAAAGGTAAGCAGAAGTTAATTGGGAATTACAAGGACGACATGAAGGTTGGAGAGTGGCAAGAGTTTTTTGATAATGGCAAGCCAAAAGACGTGACAACGTATAAATTAATCAAGAAGAAATCCAAAATGGATTACAGTATCATGAAAGGACATACAGTTCTTGAAAGCATACAACATGGACCATCAATTTCGTACTCGGCTAAAGACTTTCGCAAAACGGAAGAAGGTAATTACAAAGATGGCTTGAAAGATGGTGAATGGAATGCCTATTATCCAGGAGGTAAAATCCCCGCCGTTGTCTCTAATTATAAAAGCGGAAAACTCCACGGAACTATGAAGCAATATAGTCGTAGAGGAAAGTTATTGTCCGAAATATCTTATAAAAACGGACTAAAGCATGGGAGCTTTAAAATTTATGATAAAAGAGGTAAAGTCGTGAGCGAAAAGAAATTTGAGCACGGCATGCAAATCATAGAAGGTAAAAACAGTTCTCAAGGAACGTTTACACCAGGATAAATCACACAAACAACTCCTTCGCATTCTGAGTAAACAACTTAATTGCAATGGCTAATAGAATGATACCAAACACTTTTTGCAAAATGGCAATTCCACCCTCACCCAGAATTTTCTCTATTCTTCTCGTCAATTTAAGAACAACAAACACCAAAACAATGTTGATAAATATGGCTATAAAAATGTTTAATTCATGAAACTCTGCTCGAAGAGAAATAATGGAAGTCATTGAGCCCGCCCCAGCAATAATAGGAAACGCTAAAGGCACTATGCTTGCTGTTTTTCCAGATACATCATCTTTGAACAATTTGACACCTAAAATCATCTCAAGAGACATGGCAAAGAGGATCATGGAACCGGCGACAGCAAAAGCTTCTACATCTACACCGAAAAGATTCAACAAACCTTCACCTAGAATTAGAAAACTAATCATAATGACCAATGAGACAGTACTAGCACGAGTGGCATGAATCTCTCCTGCTGACTCTTTTAATTTAATAATTAATGGGATAGAACCTAAAATATCGATCACCGCAAATAATACCATGGATGCTTTAAAAATTTCAATCCAACTAAATTCTCCAAAAAAACTAAACATAATTAATAATTTAAAATGGTTGCTTCTATTGCACTTGGAAAGTTCTTTTGCTCCAAAGAATGTATTTTCTGTTCTATGTCTTCAACTTTATCTGATTGCTCTATTTTGCAGTGAAATTGTGCAATTATTTCTCCTTTGTCAAACTCCTTGTTCACAAAGTGAATTGTAATTCCAGTTTCCGTTTCTTGTCCTTCAAGAACAGCTTGGTGCACATTTCTTCCGAACATACCTTTGCCACCATATTTTGGTAACAGGGAAGGATGTAAATTGATTATTCTATTGTCAAACGCATTTATTAATGCGACCGGAATCAACCTTAGATATCCAGCGAGAATAATCCAATCAACAGAGTTGTTTTCGCATAATTCAAGAAGAACACCATTTTGTGCAACTTCACTATTAGGAAAAAAATAAGTCTCTACACCTAAATCTTTAGCAGAGCCTAAAACCTTAGCATCTTGTTTGTTGCTTAAAACAAAAGCAACTTCAATTTCAGAGTTAACAGAAAAATAGTTAATTAAGTTAACCGCATTACTGCCTGTTCCTGACGCAAAAATGGCAAGTCTAATTTTTGACATGGCACAAAGTTATGAATATTTATCTCGAGCGACTCATTTCGCATCTGAAATCTCATTATATTTATATCGGGAATAAATCACAAAAAAACGAAATATTTATGTCAAGTAAAGTACATCCATATATAGCGCACACTTCAATAGAGTTGTCAGAAGAAGAAATGTTAAAAAACTCTAAGGAGTTTTATCAATGGGCAGACCAAAGACGTTCTGTCCGCGATTTCTCGAGCAAAGAAGTACCATTGGAAGTGATGGAAAACATTATCCTTACTGCTTCTACAGCTCCCTCGGGTGCTCATAAACAACCGTGGACATTTTGTTTGATTTCTAATGCAAATCTAAAATCTAAACTCAGAGAATTAGCAGAAGAAGAAGAAAGGAAGTCTTATAGTGGAAGAATGAGTGAAGAATGGTTAGAAGATTTGGAGCCATTGGGAACAAATTGGGAAAAAGAATTCATAGATATAGCTCCATGGATAATTGTGGTGATGAAAAGGGCTTATGAGCTTGGGGAAGATGGTAAAAAAATGAATAACTACTACGTTTCTGAATCAGTGGGTATTGCGTCAGGGTTTCTGTTAATGGCTATTCACAATGCTGGATTAACAGCACTCACGCACACTCCAAGTCCGATGAATTTTATTTCTAAAGCGTTAGAACGACCCGAGAATGAGCGACCATACTTGTTAATACCCGTAGGATACCCTGAGAAGAATGCAATGGTTCCAGATTTAACGCGTAAATTAAAGGGCGATATTATTGAATATTATCAGTAAAATCTTGTATATCTCAATATTTGTAGCTTAATTTGTCGCAGATTAACCTTTAAAAAAAGAAAGAAATGTCTGATGTTAAATCAAAAGTAGTATCTATTATCGTAGATAAATTAGGAGTTGAAGAAAACGAAGTTACAAATGACGCAAGTTTCACAAACGACTTAGGAGCAGATTCACTTGACACTGTAGAATTAATAATGGAATTCGAGAAAGAATTCAACATTGCCATTCCAGATGATCAAGCGGAAAATATCCAAACAGTAGGAAACGCAATTTCTTACATCGAAGAAAACGCAAGTTAATAGTAAACGATAAATTATTGAACGATTGGCATGGAATTAAAAAGAGTAGTTATTACTGGACTTGGCGCCTTAACACCTATCGGAAACACGGTTGACGAATACTGGGAAAGCTTAAAGAACGGGAAAAGTGGAGCGGCTCCAATTACTCACTTCGATGCCTCGAAATTCAAAACACAATTTGCTTGTGAAGTTAAGAACTTTGATATCAAAGATCACCTTGATAGAAAAGAAGCAAGAAAATTAGATCAATTCTCACAGTATGCCATGGTTTCATCTAGTGAAGCCATGGCAGACTCTGGGCTGATGGACTCTAGCCCTAACCTCGACAAAATCGGCGTTATCTGGGGTTCTGGGATTGGCGGATTGAAAACATTTCAAGATGAATGTGTCAATTTCGCTCAGGGAGATGGAACACCTCGTTTTAATCCTTTTTTTATACCAAAAATGATTGCAGATATTGCTGCAGGACATATTTCAATAAAATATGGTCTTCGTGGACCGAATTACGTAACTGTTTCAGCTTGCGCATCGTCTACAAATGCGATGATTGATGCATTTAATTATATTCGCCTAGGCAAGGCACATGCAATTGTCACGGGAGGTTCAGAGGCCGCCGTAAACGAAGCTGGAATTGGCGGATTTAATGCGTTGCGAGCGTTGTCAACAAATAATGAAGATCCAGAAACGGCTTCTCGACCCTTTGATGCAGATAGAAATGGCTTCGTTTTAGGGGAAGGTTCTGGAGCATTAATATTTGAAGAATACGAGCACGCCATAAAGCGTAACGCAAAAATATATGCTGAAGTAATTGGCGGAGGCATGTCTGGTGATGCTTATCACATGACCGCCCCTCATCCAGATGGCTTGGGAGCAAAAAATACAATGATTGCTGCTTTAGAAGATGCAGAGATTGATCCTTCTGAAGTAGATTATCTTAACGTTCATGGAACCTCTACTCCTTTAGGCGACATGGCTGAAGTAAAGGCTGTTCAAGCGGTTTTTGGAGAGCACGCATACAATATTAATATTAGCTCAACAAAGTCTATGACTGGACATTTATTAGGGGCAGCAGGAGCCATTGAAGCAATTGCCTGTGTTAAATCAGTGCAAGAAGATATTATTCCTCCAACTATTAATCATTTCACGGATGATGAAGAGTTGGACGGTAAGCTAAACTTTACCTTTAACAAAGCACAAAAAAGAACAGTAAATGTTGCTATGTCTAATACATTTGGTTTTGGGGGTCACAACACAACTGTGATAATCAAAAAATTCGTTGGGTAAAGTGTCAGTCATGTTCTCTCTCTTTACAAAAAGATCAGGTAAAGAACAAGAAATCATCCGTTTCGTAAAAAGGAAGTTTGGCTATTCTATAAAAAATACGTTTTATTTTGAAAAAGCACTAAGACATAAGTCGGTGGCCAATAATAGTGGCGAATTATCCAATGAAAGATTAGAGTTCCTTGGTGACGCCGTCCTTGATTCTATCATTGCTGAATTCTTGTTCATTAAATTCCCAAATGAGGACGAGGGATATTTGACTAAAGTAAAATCTAAAGTTGTAAGTAGAAGAACTCTTGGTAAAATTGCAAGTGAAATGGGATTGCACACAATCATGGAATACAATAAAACACGGTCTATTAAATTAGAAACCATTGAGGGAAATGCTCTTGAAGCACTGGTTGGTGCCATTTATTTAGATGGTGGCTATGCAAAGGCTAAAAAATGTATAAATGGACATGTTTTTCGGAAGTACGTTGATTTTAATCACATTCTCGAAGAAGAAATCGACTTTAAATCGAAATTATTTATCTGGAGTCAAAAAAACAAGTTGCCTTTAAGTTTTGAAGTAATTGATGAGAAGAATGAAGGGCCAAATTGGTTATACACGATTGTTGTTATGATTAATAATCAAGAGTTCGGGCGAGGTACAGGCTCTTCAAAAAAGAAAGCAGAGCAAGTAGCAGCTCGTCAAGCAATAGAGTTGATAGGATAAATGAACCGTTCTAGTTATCTAGGAATCAACACGTCTTATTTTTTTGTTTTTGAGTTTTTAGTTATATATTTACGATTCGTATAAAATGCTAAACCTTTTTATACCTAAACTTTTATAAACTAAATTACTCTTATGAAGAAAATTCTTCTGCTATGCTCATTTCTAGGAGTTGCATATTCGTTCAATGCTCAAGTGAATGAGACAAAACAAATTAATGGTACTTCTGGAATTCAGAAAAAAAGAATTATTGAAAAAAGTGCAATAATTCCATTACCGAGCGGATCTAGCATTAATTTGGATAACAACATTGTTAATCAACAAGCGGATGATAGTTCTCTTCTTAAGCTGTCACCGAATGGTAAATTATTGTCCGTAGACGGATTTGAAGTTGATTTTAGATTGCCCGCAAACCCTGCTATTTCGACAGTTTGTGGCACAAAAAGACCTTATATTGATAATCCAAACGGACCTATCAAGAGTTTAGGTTGCCCGTTTACAGTTCCATGTGATGACCCATCCAATCGAGATGTAGCGAATATGGGAATAAAATATTACCAGCTACAATGGCATGTTATGCAGTCCTCGTCTGGTGGGGCTTCATCGAATATTGATCAAACAAGAATTGATGGCTTAATGGCAGAATTAAATGCACAATTTGCTTCTTCCAACATGATATTTTGTGCAGATCCTGCTTCATTTTATGTGGATGATGTAAATTATACGCACGACTCTAACACGGAAGAAGTTTCTTTGAAAACAACGTATGTTGTCAATCCAAATCAATTTATAAACGTTTATGTTGTTGGTTCAATGTCAGCAGGAGGTTATGCTCGGTTTCCATATGACCCAATGGGAGGGACGAGTAATACAGGTGGTATTGTTCTTAACAGAGGTAATCTCGGTTTAGGGGGAAGTACACTGGCTCACGAAATGGGTCATGTTTTTGGATTAGAACATACTTTTGCAGGAGTTGATGAAAGAAGTGACTGTTCGGCTTGTTATGAGCAGGTAAGAAATGCAAATGGATCTAGTAATGCATCTGGTATCCCAACACCACTTGGAGGGCCATACTTAGGAGAAGGAGATCAAGAAGGTGATTGGTGTTCAGATACCAATCCTCATGATACATACTCATATAATTGTTCAACTAGTTCTAATTCGAACAATGCTTGTGATACAGATCCATGGGCAAATGCTCCAGTAAATAATCACATGTCCTATTCTTTTTGTTCTACCCAGTTTACAAACCAACAGGGTAGAAGAATGCATTGCATGTCTGACACGTACTTGGGTTCATGGATTGCCTATGGTGGAGGTGTTTGTGGAGCGCAACCGCCAGTTGCTGACTTTGTCGGAACACCAACAACTTGGCAAGCCCCTTCAAACGTAACATTTACAGATCTATCTCAACCGACTGCAATTATTACTTCTTGGACATGGACTTTCGATGTTGGAGCGAGTGGCACAGTCACTTGTGCAGGCTGTGTAGGTGCTAATGCTCAGTTTACGGGACAGGTGCCACCTCAAGTTACTTACCCTAACCCAGGATTATATACTGTATCTTTAACAGTTGGAAGTCCAAATGGACCAGATACTGAAACAAAGATAGATTACATCGAAGTGCTTGCTCCTGGTGGAGATTGTGATACGCTAGATTTATATTGGGTTACTCCGACATCCTCTCCGACAATCTATAGTTTTGGTGGAGGAGAAGCGATTTTTGGTGTTCCAGACTTTACAAACTCTCCAACAAACGGAGTAAAAGGTTCTTATGAAAGATTTTTCTCACCAAATCCAGGTGTTACAGAAGTGGGTGCTATTAGAGTAGGACTTGCTTCATTATATGATCCTAATGATAACATGGTTTTTCAAGTATTGGTTTTTGATGACGATGGAGCTGGAGCTCCTGGAGCATTATTAGGAGGGTCCGGAGCATTATCTCCCACTGCAATTGGTGTTCCAGGAGGAAACTCTTTTGTTGAATTTTGGGTTCCTTTCACTCCCGTCGTTCCAACGACTGGAACTTTCCATGTTGGAATTGAGATATTCCCTGGAGATCCTACAGATACGCTATTGGTAATTGCTTCTAGTAACGCAACTACTCAAGGTCAAGGAAATGGCTTAAATCATATATGGACTGAAACCACGGGTTATGTTAATTCACTAGCTGGAATAGGGCTTGATGTCGATTTAGATTTGTATCCTATGCTTGGAGGTTATGCTCCAAGACCTTTGATTACTGGTTATACTGAAAATGTTGTTTGTGATACTACATACGTCACGCTGTTTGACACTGCTTTATATAGCGTTCCTGTAAGTTGGTCTATAACCTTTGCTGACGGTACAGTTATTAATACAACAACTGATCCGCAAATAATAGACAGAGTATATACAACTCCGGGTCCGGATACTGTTACTATTGCAACAATTAATGATTGTGGAAGAGGAGATACGAACACGTACATCATTCCTTATAATTTTATGGGTAAGCCTTCCGCTGAATTCACTTCATCTCCCGCAAATCCAATTTGTGCAGGACCACCAGGGGTAACTTTTACGGCAGATGTAAGTGGATATGTGGACTATACATGGGATTTTGGAGATGGTAGTGCGATTACCTCTTCAGGAAATGTGGATAATATTAATTATGTTTATCCAACCCCAGGTCTTTATTATGTCGAGTTATCAGTACAAAGCGCAGGAGTTTTACCCCTAGATACTTTTTATATTGAAAATTTTGAAGGTGGATGGCCAGCAGGTTATGCTAGATTCAACAATGATCCATGGACACCAAATGCAGGAGTAAACCCACCATTTACAGGAACAAATGCTACGGCATGGTTACCGATGGACGTAGATGGTGATGGAAGTTTGGAAGCAACGGCAACTTCATGGAATGCTCTGCCTAGTCAACCAGCAGACGATTGGATGTTAACTACAGGAATTGGAGTTCTCCCAGCCAATCAACGTTTGTTTTGGGATGCTCAGTCTGCAAGTGTAAACTTCCCAGACGGTTATGAGGTAAGAATTTCGACAGCACAGTTACCTGCAAATGTTGGTAACTATAATACATTATTGTTTTCTACGATTGCGGAAAATGCTTTTTCTACAACTAGAAGTGTTGATTTATCTGCTTATGCTGGTCAAACAGTATTTATAGCATTTAGAAATACCTCTGATGATATGTATCTTTTATTAATTGATAATATTCGAATTGGTACTACAGCGCCAGGGTGTTCAGCGACTGTTTTATATGATGATTTTGTTGAGGTGATAGATTGTTCTATTATACCACCAACAGCAGTGCTTGGATCAGATGTAAGTTCTGGTTGTAATCCTTTAACAGTTACTTTTACAGATAACACAGTTCTCGGTGATCCAGTAACTAGCTGGCTTTGGAACTTTGGAGATGGTAGTGTTTCAACTTCGCAGAATCCACCTCCGCATCTTTATACAACAGCAGGGTCATATTTTGTGACCTTTGAAGCGTGTAATTCAGGTGGTTGTACTCAAGATACAATTTCAATTTTTGTTGGAGATCCTGCTACAATTATTAATGTAGCCACAACTGACCCAACATGCGCAGGAAATGATGGAGACATTACAGTAACTGCATCAGGAGGAACAGGAGCTCTTCAATATAGTATTGATGGTGGAACAACTTTCCAAGCAGCGGGATTCTTTGGTGGACTTGGAGGTGCAACCTACCCAATTGTGGTGCAAGATGCTATTGGTTGTCAAATAACTGCTTCTGTAACTTTAACAGCTCCAGCAGCTCCAACTATTACCAATGTCACTTTTACTGATCCAACTTGTTTTGGAGGAAACGATGGTGACATAACGATAACTGCTTCTGGAGGTACAGGTGTATTGCAATATAGCATTGATAACGGTGTAACATTCCAAGCCGGGAATAATTTCATGGGACTTACAGCAGCTATCTATTCAATTGTAGTAGAAGACGCGAACAATTGTCAAGCAACATCGACAGCGACTCTTACCGATCCACCTCAAGTAGTAATTACTTCTGCAACTCCTACTGATCCATCTTGTGGATTGTCAAATGGTGGAATTATTATTGTAGCAGCTGGAGGAACAGGTGTATTGCAATATAGTGTTGACGGTGGAACAACCTTCCAAGCTAGTGGAACTTTTGGAACGTTGATAGCAGGAGTATATAATATAGTCGTGCAAGACGCGAATAACTGTCAAGCGACTTCTACAGTTACATTAACTGACACTCCTGGAGCGACAATTACTGGAGTAGCTAGTGTTGACCCATTATGTAATGGAGGTTCAGATGGGACTATAACTATTACTGCAACAGGAGGAACAGGGGCTTTACAATATAGTATTGATGGAGGAACAACTTTCCAAGCAGGGAATAATTTTACTGGTTTAATTGCGGGGACCTACAACATTGTTGTGGAAGATGGAAATACATGCCAAACAATACAAACAGTTACTTTAGTAGATGGTGTTAGTCCAACGATAAGTAACATTACTTCAGTGGATATATTGTGCTTTGGTGATCTTTCAGGTTCATTTACAATTAATGCTTCCGGAGGAACAGGAGCCCTTCAATATAGTTATGACAATGGATTTACATTTCAGGCAAGTAATACTTTTACAGGCTTAATGGATGGCGTATATGGCACAATAATAGTTGAAGATGTCAATGGATGTCAAGCAACTGCACCAAATGTTATAATTACGCAACCAGCAACAGCTGTTTCTTTTCTCAGTGAAAATGGTACAAATCCTTCATGCAATGGAACAAATGATGGCGGGATTACGATTGTAGGAATGGGAGGAACAGGTGCTCCTCAATATAGTATCGATAATGGTGTAACATTTCAAGCGGGTAATAACTTTACAGGACTAGCTGCTGGTGTTTATTCAATTGTAGTTGAAGACGCCAACGGTTGTCAGGCAACTTCTTCAATTACTTTAGTTGACCCTGTTGTTTTATCAATTACTAATGTTGCAATAACAGACCCAACTTGTGGATCCGCTAATGGTGATATTACTATCACTGCAACAGGAGGAACTGGAGCATTACAGTACAGTATTGATGGCGGAACAACTTTCCAAGCAAGTAATGTCTTTACAGGGTTAATATCTGGTGTGTATAACATTGTTGTTGAGGATGCGAATTTATGTCAAGTGACATCGATATCAACATTAACGGATACAGGTGGGGCAACAATCACATCAGCAACAGGAAGTGATCCTACGTGTTTTGGAGGGAATGATGGAGATATTACAATTCTCGCAACAGGTGGAACAGGAGCTTTACAGTACAGTATTGATGGCGGAGCGACCTTTCAAGCGGGCAATAACTTCACAGGTTTAATTGCAGGCGTTTACAATATTGTAGTAGAAGATGGAGTAGGATGTCAAACAATTTCAACTGTTACTTTAGTTGATCCGGCAGTTATTACTATTACAATCGTAACTCCAGTTGACCCATCTTGTAATGGAGCTAGTGATGGCACAATTACGATTGTCGCAGCAGGAGGAACAGGAGCCTTCCAATATAGTATTGATGGAGGAACAACTTTCCAGACAGGAAATAATTTTACCGGATTGATAGCAGGATTGTATAACATAGTGGTTCAAGATGCCAATACGTGTCAAGTAACTTCTTCGACTACATTAGTCGATCCAGCTGTTATTACATATACGGTAACAATAATTCCTGAGAATTGTGGTGCTTTTGATGGACAAATTGACCTTGTTGGATCTGGAGGTGACGGTGGACCTTATACATATAGTATTGATGGTGGAGCCACTTTTCAAGCTTCGGGAACTTTTCCAGGGTTAGTAGTTGGTCCTTATAATGTTGTAATACAAGATGCAAGTGCTTGCCAAACATTAGCCATAGAAACTGTTGGAGGAACAGGTGGAGCAACAATTACTGGAATCGCTGAAGATATTTCTCTAGTTTGTAATGCAGATTGTAATGGACAATTAACAGCAACAGTAACAGGAGGTGTATTACCTTATGTATATAGTTGGGTTGACGGCACAAACGCTCCAGTAGGAGGAAACTCAGCAACCATAACTGGTTTATGCGCTGATTCATATACTTTAACTGTTGTCGATAATAATGGGACTGGTTGTACTTCAGTTATGACTTATACCCTTGTAGAACCATCTATGATAACTTATACTACTTCTTCAACAGATGAAGCTTGTGGGTTGTTAGATGGAACGATTACTTTTAGTGGTGCCACCGGAGGAGATGGCGGTCCTTATACTTATAGCATTGATAACGGAACAACATTCTTAGCAACAACGGTGTTCACTGGCTTAGCTGCTGCAACATATAACGTCATTGTTCAAGATGCTAGTGGTTGTCAGGTCACAAGTGCTGTCACAGTGAATTCAATTTCAGGACCAGCAATTGGAACAATTGCAACAACAGATCCAACTTGTGCTTTGGCGAATGGAGACATCACAATAACAGCAGCAGGTGGAACTGGGGCATTGCAATACAGTGTTGATGGTGGAACAACTTTTCAAGCAGGGAATAATTTCACTGGTCTTACGGCAAATGTATATAACGTTGTTGTGCAAGATGCAAATGGATGTCAAACAACTTCAACTTCAACTTTAGTTGACTTAGGATTACCGATTATTTCTTCAACCGGTGATGTGAATCCACTTTGTAATGGAGATATTAATGGTAGCATTACGATTTCAGCCACAGGAGGAACAGGTACATTGACCTATAGTATTAATGGAGGGGCGACTTTAATTGCTACTAACTCATTCACAGGACTGAGTGCGGCAATTTATAATATAGTTGTTCAAGACGCAAATGGCTGTCAAGCCACAGCAACTTCAACCTTGGTTGATCCTGCCGGAATAGTAATTTCTAGTGCAACAGGAACAGATCCACTTTGTAATGGTGCAACTGATGGTACGATCCTCATCACTGCATCAGGAGGTTCAGGAGCTCTTCAATATAGTATTGATGGTGGAGCAACATTTCAGGCAGCAACTTCTTTCTCAGGTTTAGCTGCAAATACATACAATGTAGTTGTTGAAGATGCAAACAATTGTCAGGTCACTTCTACTGTTACTTTAACAGATCCAACTGCAGTAGCAATTACTTTAGTTACCCCAATTGATCCAACTTGTGGGACAGCAAATGGAGACATTACTATTACTGCTTCTGGAGGGACGGGATCACTTCAGTATAGTATAGATAATGGAGCAACATACCAAGGAGGTAACAACTTTGTAGGGCAATTACCAGGTGTATTTCCGATTATTGTGCAAGATGCGAATGGATGTCAAACATCATCTTCTATAACGTTAACTGACTTAGGAGTACCTGTTATTTCTAGTGTTGTGAGTAATGACCCATCGTGCGGATTGCCGAATGGCGACATTACCATTACAGCAACAGGAGGCACTGGCTCATTACAATACAGCATTGATGGTGGAACTACTTTGCAAGCAACAGGATTTTTTACAGGTCTTGTCGCGAACACCTACAATATTGTTGTGGAAGACGCGAATGGTTGTCAAGTTACATCAACAGCAACTCTGGTCAATGGAAGTGTTCCGAGCATAACAAATGTATTGGTTGCTGATCCAACGTGTGGTTTGGCTAATGGGTCAATAAACATTGCGGCAACGGGTGGTACGGGATCTTTATCTTATAGTATTGATAATGGAACGTCATTTGTTGCATCGAACATTTTCACAGGTTTACCTGGAGCAACGTACACCGTTGTTGTAGAAGATGCAAACGGATGTCAAACAACTTCCACTGCAACTTTGGCAGCAACTTCTTCTCCAGTGATTTCAAACGTAAGTTTTTCAGACCCAACATGCGGATTGCTTAATGGTGACATCACTATTACAGCTACTGGAGGCTCTGGAACAATAATGTACAGTATTAATAATGGAGCGACTTTCCAAGCATTGAGTACATTTACTGCGGTTGGTGCAGGGGTTTATCAAATTGTCGTGCAGGATGCAAGTGGATGTCAAGATAACTCTTCCGTGACATTGACAGACCCAGGTTCTCCTGCAATAATTAATGTACTTACCTCAGACCCTACATGTGGCCTTTCGAATGGTAACATCATTATAACAGCATCTGGAGGAACAGGGTCCATACAATACAGTATAGATGGAGGGGCAACTTTCCAAGCAAGCGGAACTTATACGAATTTAACCGCTGCGGTTTATAATGTAGTTGTTCAAGACGCTAATGGATGTCAGACAACTTCAACAGCGATTTTAATTGATAACGGCTCGCCAATCATATCGTCCACCAATTTTACAGACCCTTCTTGTGGAAACACAAATGGAACAATTTCGATTGTAGCATCTGGAGGAACAGGTGCGTTGACATACAGTAATGACGGTGGAGCAACCTTCCAAGGGAGTAGCGGCTTTACTGGCTTGACACCAGGAACTTATAATATTGTTGTTCAAGATGCAAGTGGATGTTCTGTAACGTCAACAGTTACATTAACTGGGGGAACAGTTCCAGTTATTACGATAAACAGTGTAAGTAATTTAGCTTGTTTCGGTGATGCTAATGGCCAGGTTGATATCACAATAACAGGAGGACAGGCTCCTTATGTATACGATTGGAATATTGATGGGACTGGGGATCTCGATGATCCGCAAGATTTAACAAACGGTGTTGCGGGTGTATTTTCTGTAACAGTAGTTGATGATAACGGTTGTAGTGATTTCATAACAGGAACAATAAATGGTCCTCCAGGATTAATTTTAACGACAAATGTGAATGACGCAACTGTTGCTGGAAATGGTTCAATTAATTTAACCGTGAATGGAGGAACAGGCCCTTTTACTTATGATTGGGACAATGACGGTGTTGGAGACAACGATGATCCAGAAGATATATTTGGACTTGCTGGGAACTCATCTTATACAGTAATTGTTACTGATGTAAATGGATGTAGCACGACCTTAACTGTCTTCGTTGGAAGTGTAGTTGGAATCAATGAGGTTGTAAGTAAAATGGGTGTCTCAGTTTATCCAAATCCAACATCTGGAAGTTTCAAAGTGGAATTCTTAGATTTCTCTGGTGATATTAAATTCGAAATAGTTGATGTTGCAGGGAAATTAATCTACTTTGATGTTAAGTATGTTGATGCAGGACAGCCAGTCAACCTTAGCATAAAAGATGTGGAAAGCGGAATGTATTTCTTGAGAATAGAAAATGATGAACAAAAAGCATCAATAAGAATCTTGAAAAATTAGGATTCAAATAAAAAGTGAACACCCTCATGGTCTCCATGAGGGTTTTTTGTTTCAAATAATAGACAGAAGTTTGAATTTAATGTACTATATTGACCTTTATTTTTAACATTCAATAAATGGCAAAGGTATCCTTAAAACTTGTAGTGATAATATTTCTATACTGTATTGCAAATAGTACATATGGTCAGACGGATTTATTTATAGATTATCAACCACTCGTCTCTAGTGGAAAAATCCCAGAGGTATTTACTCAAAAAACATTCACTAAAATAGAGAATGACTTGTCTAGGGATAGAGGTTCCATGACAGAAAATGAAGAATTAATTTTCTTAGAAAGAATTCATTTTAGTATTGACGAACTGTTACATTCTGGTTTAGTTCTGTATGGTGATAAAACCACAAAGTATGTGAGAAAGGTTGCAGAAAACTTATTAAAAGACAAACGAAAGGTAAAGAAGCAACTTCAGTTTTTTGTTATTAAGTCAAATGTAACCAATGCCCTATCAACTGACCAAGGTTTAATTTTTGTGACTCTTGGTTTACTTTCTCAGTTAGAGAATGAAGCTCAATTGGCTTATGTTCTTTCTCATGAGATTGCTCACTTTACAGAAGGACATATAGAAGAATCATACAAGGAGAGATTGGAGACAGAATCGGGAACTTCCTATGACGATAGAATAACACGAATGTCCAACCACTCTAAAGACAATGAATTGGATGCGGATAAGATTGGAATCAATCTTTTTCACAAAGCAGGGTATGCTGAAAGCGAACTGTTGAGTGCATTTGATGTTATGACATACTCGTATTTGCCCTTTGATGAAGAGCCATTTTCACATGCCTACATGAATGGAGATTTATTATTTGTTCCTGACAAATACTACCCATTGAAAATTAATGAGATTAAAGTAGAAGAGGACTATGATGATTCTAAGAGTAGTCATCCTAATATTCGCAAACGAAAGGACGCCGTTGTTGATGAATTAGCAAACTATTCTTCATGGGGAACTAAGAAATTTGTATTTGCAAAGGATGAATTTCTTGAGGCTCGAAACCTAGCAAGGTTTGAGAGTGTGCGTGTTGATATGCTAAATAATGAATTCGCAGATGTTATCTATAAACTTTTTCTATTGGAGAGAGATTTTCCAAACAATATCTATTTGACACGGATGAAAGTTCAGGCTTGGCTTGGCTTGTCTCGTTTTAAAATTAATGGAAGTTATTCTAAAGCTGTTTCGAATCCTTCAAAGATAGAAGGAGAAAGTCATGCAGTATATTATATGCTAAAGAAAATTTCGAAAATTCAGCTTCTCACAATTTCTATGAGGATGATAGAAGATGCTCGAAAAGCATTTCCTGATGACAATGGAATTAATCAGATGCATGATCAGATGATTCAACACCTAGGAGAATATAGCCGTTTTAAGATTGCTGAATATTCGGAGTCAACTTATCAGGATGCATTAACAGCATTTGAACATAGCAAAGCTGAGTTAAATGATACCACTTCAGTTGAGGTTCGTGACACCACCGTGAATGATGAGTTGAGCAAGTATGATAAAATTAAAAGAAAACGAGATGTTAAAACCGCCGTAACTGAAGATGAAGAATTCGACGAAAGCAAGTTTCATCTTTTCGCACTTTCAGATTTAATCTCAGAAGAGAATTTCAAAAAAAAGTATCGTAAATACAAAGATGCTGACGAGATGATTAAAAATGAAACGTCAAGCGAGATAAATTTGAAAGAGATTGTATTACTTGAACCTGTGTTCATTTCTGTTCAGATGGGAAATGTAAGAGTAAAACAGTCAGAAGAATTAGAGTCAAGATTAATTGAATCTGTCAAAAAAACAGCAAATAAATTTGATGTAACTGTTTACGACCAAAGTAACTCTGAAGTTGAGAATCAGAACACGGAGCAATACAATTCTAAAGCCGTTTTGCTTGATTTTTTGAGACAACGATCGGGATATGGAGATGGTACTATGTTTCCTGTCGATTATATCGAGTTAGAGAAGTTGCAAAAGGAATTTGGTAATGCAAAGATGATGTTTATCTATGGAGAACATTATCGAAACCCAATCAAACCAGTAGCGGCTGTAATTGGAGTTTTATTCCCTCCTTTTGGAATACCTTATTTTCTAACTAAACTAGTTACAGGGAACAGAATAAATATTAGTTACTCTGTTTTGGATTTAAAAACGGGAGATGTAGAAAATTTTATTGATTATGATTTTAACATGAAGCCGAAAGAATCAGTTTTGGATGCAGTCAACTACAAGGTAATGAGTGAATTATCTGGAAAAAAAGCGAAAAGATGAGAAAGGAAAGTAGATTAATTTTAGCGATTATTGTTTCTCTTTTAATGATTTCGAAAAGTGGATTTTCTCAAGATTTTGGATTTAACGGGAAGAAAAATATAATTTCTGTTTTTACAACATCTAATTTAAGAGTAACACCGGCATTTATAGGTTTCTTGTCGGACGAGATATTTGATAATTTTAGATATAGAACGGATACATATGACGATAAGAATAACTATAAAATGAAGAGAGATTTTTTCAGGGTTGACTATCGCGTATCCTATCAAAGAATATTATCTCAAAGGTTTGCGTTGGGAGCAGAATTTGCATACGGAAAAACAACTAGTAGAATGTATGGAGGAGAAAATGGCTATTATGACAATTTAGGTAATTACATTGAAGTTAGTGGAAATATTTCAGATCCTATTTTTAGAACGTATTCTTTTCTAATCACAGGAGAATTGTACAAATCGACATCTATTTCGGGAGCCGGTTTCTCAGTAGGTTTTGGATTAGGGCCTAAATTTTATTCATTTGACTATGATCAAAACTATCGGTTATCGACCTACGAGGCTATGAGCAATCCTTATCCGTTATCAGCGTCAAATTTGGTGGCAATAAATTTGTTCTACCAACTCTCTTATCGTCTTCCGCTAGCAAAGGCAATTTTTTTAGAAACAGGAATACGCTTTCACTCTGGCATTTTACTCCCTATAAATGGTGTTTTAGAGGGTTCATCTAATTCTTATTGGTCCAAAACTGAGATGTATGTACCACTGTTTGGAGATAATTTTTTAAACTTGGCTTCCTTAAAAACAGGCCTCGTTTTCGAGTTTTAAAACGGGAACATCTATATTTGGAGATTTTCATTACCTTATCCTGAATCTCCTTCTTCAAGATATTTACCGAAACGTGTCATTATTTTAGCCACACCGTCATTCCAATTGGTGCAATAAAAACGAGAGTATCCACCATCTATGATTATTCGACCTTTTCCGATTTCCCCAGAAAGAATAAGTGGTTGATCCTCTATCCAAGCCTCAACTTTTAATCGATAGTCTAATGGAAATGCGATTGTTGTGTTTCCTGGAGTGACCTCTTCCAGTTCGTTTAATTTCAAGTTGACATTTTTTGATTTTGACTCTGCAGATTCGGCATCATATTCCCCGTACGCTTCTTTATTGAAAAGCAACAGCGTTAACTGATTTGATTCGGCCTGTAGAGGCCAATTTTCTGCCCCTAGATATAGCCCACCTCCATTTTGAACGAATTTAGAAATAGTTATTGCGTCATTTAGCGAGAGAATAGAGCTAGAGTTTGAGAAAATGTAAATACTTTTATATTCACTTAATTTTGGCGGCAGAGAATCGTTTATAACAAAAAGAGTGTCATCAAAAATGCATAGTTGGTTGCTGTTCCCAAGGACTAATTTATGTTTCTGGGAATAACTGAAAGTTGAAATAAAAGTGAAAAGAATAATGATTCTCATACTACCTCATACAACTTAAAGAGAACAAGGTTCAAGTAATGAGCAGCTCAATTTTATCGGAACATTTGATTTTTTTCTTTAACTTAATAGAAAACAATCACTATGAATCACATTGAACTTGGTCAAAAAGGGGAAGATTTGGCAGTAGAGCATCTCATTAAAAATGGATATTCCGTTTTAAAAAGAAATTTTAGGTTTAAAAATGCAGAGATTGACATCGTTTGCGAAAAAAATAAGCAACTGATTATTGTTGAAGTGAAAACTCGAACTACCGCAATTATTGGTGAACCTTACCTTGCGGTAACAAGAAATAAACAAAAGCAAATTATTAAAGTTGCGAATAAATACATCGAAGACAATATGATTTCGCTAGATGTCCGATTAGATGTTGTCTCAATTGTTCTTAATCAATACGGTTTGAAATTGGAACATATAGAAGATGCTTTTCACCCATAGAATCATTGAATCAGGATGAATTAAGCACCATATTTACGCGGACATTTGTCAAAATATCGATCCTTTATCCCTCCATTCTAATTATCTAAACTATCTTTGACAAAATTATGCTCGAGATGAACACAAGAAAAAAAGGAACTCGCGGAGGCGATTCTACAAAAAAAAAGTCTAACAGTAATGGGAAATCAACCCAAAAACGGACACACAGCAAAAATTCAGCTGAAAAGAAACCTGTAAAAGCAAAAGATAAAAGTAAATACATTGATTACAAGGACCGACTGAAGAAGGGTGATCCACTTCCAACCTTCAGTGATTCAGTGCGTTTGAATAAATATTTATCGAATGCAGGAGTTTGTTCTCGTCGTGAAGCAGATGTTCTAATAAAGACCGGAGTTGTTTCTGTAAATGGAGAAATAATTACAGAAATGGGTCATAAAGTTGAACCTACTGATATTGTTAAATATGATGGGGCTTCTATCAATGCAGAAAAGAAGAGATATGTTCTCTTGAACAAACCGAAGGGTTTTATCACCACAATGGATGATCCTCAAGGGAGAAAAACGGTTATGAGTTTGGTGAAGAAAGCTTGTCGCGAACGTGTTTATCCAGTTGGCAGGCTAGACAGAGAAACAACAGGTTTATTGTTGTTTACAAATGATGGGGATTTGGCAAAAAAGCTTACGCACCCTCGATATAAGGCTAGCAAAATATACCATGTAACGCTAAACAAGCGTGTTGTAAAGGAGGATTTGCAAAAATTAATGTCCGGCATCAAGTTGGAAGATGGGACAACTATTTTTGACAATGCCGAATACGTTAATGATGAATCGTCAAAGGAGGTGGGAGTTGAATTACATTCTGGAAAAAATAGAATTGTCAGGCGCTCATTTGAAGCTATGGGCTATAAAGTTATGAAACTTGACAGAGTCACATTTTCAGGCTTAGATAAAAGAGATTTACCGCGAGGTATGTTTCGCAAATTGTCTGAAAAGGAAATAGCATTTTTAAAAATGAAATAGAAAGGATGAGAAATTTACTACTTATTTTATTAGTTCTCGCTCCGTTTTTTTCAGAAGGACAAAAACGGATGAAAAAGAAGGTTTCATATGCCCAAGGAACAATTTTTGGGTATTGGGGCTACAATAGGAGTGCTTATACTAAGAGTAACATGCGTTTTGTCGGACCGGGTTATGATTTCACGTTGGCTGGGGCTGTTGCACATGACAATCCAGAAAAAGTGGGAGCAGTTTATTTTGATCCAAGCCGTATTTCTATTCCTCAATTTAACGCAAGAATAGGATACTATTTCAAAGATCATTGGGCTATTTCATTTGGCTACGACCATATGAAGTACATTTTTGCAGATAAAAATGAAGTGACACTAAGTGGTAAAATAGACCCCGGAGTAGATAATAATTGGTCAGGAACATATAGCGCGGAGCCGGTTATTACGGATAGAAAAGTTTTTCATTATGAAAACTCAGATGGACTAAACTATTTACGTTTCGAGTTGACCAGAACTGATCAGTGGTTGAAAGTTGGCAATAAGGATTGGTTTGCTTTCTCTACCAATGTTGGTATCGCGGCTGGCGGATTGCTGTCTTTTAACGATTTCACCTTTGCTCAACAGAAAAGTGTTCGAACTATTTCCATGTCGGGATATGGTGTTTCAGCGCATTTGGGTGCGAGATTTGAATTTTTGAGGCATGTTTTTATAGAAACGAAATTAGGAGGAGGACTAAATCACCAATTAAAAGTTAGAAACCGTCAGAATGACCCAAGTGCATATACAAGACAGGCTTATGGTTATGCTTCTTTTGAAACAGTTGTTGGGTTTTTACTGTATATCAGACCAAAAAACGGTTGCGATAGTTGTCCAAACTGGTAGTTTACGACTACCGAAATAATTCTAGCTTAACTAAGCCAGTTTTTTCGGATGGCATAACTTGAAAACCAAATCACAAAAATACCCACGACGACTACAACTGTAGGCATTGTTGCGGCTTGTTGAAATCCATATACATCTATGGAATTTGTAAAAAACACATTTTGAATCATTTGAGGTATGATGGCGGACAATGAGATTATAAAAACAATCTTTGACCATTTTTTTCTAATCAGAAGTCCTAGAGAGCCAAAGAGTCCACAAAAAACGGCAATGGCAAATACAACACTTGTCCAAGCAGGGTAAGAAGCATAAAGTTCTCTCTCATTTTCAGCTAACATGGCTAGTGCTTCGTCTGAAATAAACGTATGCATGAAAAAGGAAAGTACTCCCATTAAATTCCAAAGAAGAAGAAGAGTAGTAATAATCCAAAACAGTATTGGAGCTTTAGTTCTATATCCATTCATAAGTAGTCATTTTTAGTGGTAACTTTTTTTATTTTTTACCCCCTATTCTCAAATCAATTTTATAATAGAAGATAGGTAAGAATCCCAATTGCTGTTTTTCAGTAATTGGTTCTGCAGTGGGGTCAGCTAAATTTGGTGCGTATGCCAAACTTAGTAAATTTTTGGAATTAAATATATTAACAAGGTCTAAACCAATTTCATGTGTTGTCCTCTTTGCGTTAAATTTCCAGTTTATTTTCAAGTCTGTTCTAAAGTAATCGTAAAATTGCCTTTCATTAAATCCTTCATCTAAGAAAATTAAATCGTTTACGGCAGAGGATTCAGATGCATCCACAAACCCGTATCGTTTTCCACCTGCCCCAGTTATTTTCACTCCGAGTGAAATGTATTGTTTTTTGTTGATTTTAAATTCTTTCCCAGCTAAAAAATTCGCTATGTATGTTCCGTTATAGGAAGTATTCCTGCGAATACCATCACTACCATAGTATTTAGAATCGTACACAGTAGCAGAAATTAAAAAGAAGAACGATTTATCGAAAAACTTCTGTAAAGTAAGCTCCAAACCATAATTATAGCCAGTTCCAGTGTTTTTTAATTGTTCTGGAAAAAAACGAGAAAAACCACTACCCATATTGATCAACGAAAACGACGAAGGAACAACGGTAACGGGCACATTATATAAATATTGGTAATAAGCTTCTGTTTTCAATGTCAAACTCTTCTTAAAGGCCTTTTCATATCCAACAACAGAATGGATACTTCTCGTAAAGTCCATGCTTTTGTTTTCGTATACTTTTTCTCCTGATATCGGATTATTTTGATTGTATAAATAGGTGTATTGAGGTTGAGTTTGACTATGCATTCCAGCCCCTGCGCTTATCGCTTGTCCTTTTTTGAGACTCAATTTCCAGCCAATTCTAGGTTCAACAAAACTAAAACTATTACTTAAACTGTAGTATTGATTATGCAGACCTGCGGTAAAAGCCATTTTCTCGGTCATTCTCCATTTCCATTGAACGAAAGCTTGAATAAGTGTTGCGCCACCTTTATAGTCCCAACGAATTTCAAAAGAATCTTTGTTTGCCGAAGAATGACCAGGCTGCAGAACGGAATCAATCAAATTGTACATCATGTAGTCACCATTAACACCTGCTTTTATTAGATGGCGTTTATTCATTTTGTGATTCACACTCAAAAACCCGGAAGCTTTAGAGGTTGCAAAAGTATAATCGAGTAACTTATATTTATCTAATAGTGTAATTTTATTATCTGCATCTATGCTCCTAACCAGAAAGTCATGTTGGGCTCTTTGCCTTTCATGAGAATAGGCAAACGTAGTGGTAATAAAAGTATTTTCATTGACAGGCTTTTTAACTGTTAGACCACCTACTGCCATTGCTGTGCTAAAATATTGATCTCTATCTCCTTCTCCATATAATTCTTCAGAATACTCCGTTTGATTTGAAATAACAATCGCAATATCACTTGCTCCTCCAATTGCCCAAAGTGAAAGCGAGCCTCCGTTTTTTAGTCTCCAGTCAAACTTAAATGCCCCATCACCATATACGGGAACTGCGTCTGTGCCCAGACTAACTCCCATTGCGCTAAAAAGACTGAGTGTAGAATATCTACCCATAACTAAATAGCTAGAATTACCGTCCTTACCCATCGGACCTTCTGCCATTAACTCAGTCCCTAAAAACCCAAATTGACCTGTTAACTCATGACTCTGATTGTTTCCTTTTCGCAATTTTAAATCAAACACACCTGATGTTGAATTTCCATATTCAGCAGGGAAAGCACTCATAAAAAAGTCTGAGTTACCTAATATTTTATTGTTTAGAATTGAAACTGGACCGCCTGTACTTCCAGCGATTGCAAAATGTGAAGGATTAGGAATATCAATACCTTCAACGCGCCAAACAACACCTAAAGGAGAGTTCCCGCGAATAACAATGTCATTTCTTGAATCATCAGCACCCCCAACACCCGCAAAATTGGAAGCCATTCTGGCCGGGTCAGAGCGAGAACCAGGATAACGATCTGTCTCGGCAACACTAAATTGTTGCGCAGAAATTAAAGCCAGTTCGTTAATAACTTCTCCCTTTTTTCGAGCCGTTACGGTTACTTCTTCTTTCTCAAGAAAACTTTCCTGCAGAGGTATATTGAGCACCAACTCCTTTCCAGAAGTCACTTCAATAGTTGTGCTTTTAGAGTCATACGTTATGAAGGATGCAACTAATTCATATTTACCGACAGGTACATTCTTTACATCAAAAAAGCCATCTAAATTAGAAAGCGTTCTTAATCGATAAGAAGAATCAATTTTAAAAATTTCTATTTTTGCTCCCGGAATTGGGAAATGCGACTCAGAATCAAACACTTGACCTCGAACATTTTGACTAGGCTGGGCGAAGGTAAAAGTCAACGGTAATATACTTCCTAACAGGATCAGTAAGAATTTAGTCATAATAAATATGATAGTTTTATTTTGTCGCTAAATTATAACTTTTCTTGTATTCTTCAAGTGTCCATTGTTTGATAAAGACTTTTCTAAAATCGAAATAATTGATTGCATTGAATTCCAAATTCCTCACATAGGACTGAGAAATTTGGATATCCCCTGTGTACCAAAGCGGAATTATTGGTGGATCTTTCATTAATTCAACTTCAGCTTTAGAAAACAAGTCCATTTGTTCTGACATTTTCTCCGCATTTCTCGCTTGAACAAAAAACTCATCAAACAAAAAATTCTTGTATCGTGCTTTATTTATCTGAGATGCTGCGTTCTCATCTTCAGGAACATTGTCTCCATAAAAATTCATCAAAAATGATTCCGGACTTGCATAATCTGCCGCCCATCCCATTCGAAAAATTTCACCTCTACCGTTTTCTCCATCAGAATTAAGTTGTTCAAAATTTGATCCATCAATATTCACATTGACTCCTAAAATTTTAAACATTTGTCTGGAAAACTCATCCGCAACAGCTGAATGCACATCATTAATACTATACCTTAAGCTAATGGACCCAAAACCTTCTCCGTTAGGGTAACCCGCTTGAGCCATTAATTTTTTTGCCATTTCAGGATCGTATGTATATCCAACATCTTTAACACTTGCAAAGTCATATCCACGAAGAGCTTTTGAAACAGGAGGAATAACCCCATAGTAACCAAGTTCATAATATTGATTTCGGAGTATATCACGTCCGATCGTCTCTCTATCCACGGCGTAGTTAAAAGCCTTTCTAACTAAAGGGTCCTTAAATCTTTCATCCTTCATGTTGAAATAGTAAAAATGAGATTCTAATAAAGGGTTGTTTTTAAGAACTAATTTTGGAGCGTCTGTTTTAGTTGCATTAAAGTCTTGAATTCGACCTTCAATCATCTTTGTTATTCGACTTGTTGGTAGCCCGACAATAAAGTCAATTTTTCCACTTTCAAAATGTTCTAACTGCTCCATTTTTCGACTCTGAAAAACAAAGACAACACTATCTAAATATGGTATAGCGTTGCCATCATCATCTTTCAGGTAATAATCTTGATTTTTTATTAAAACAAGTGATGGTTCATCGCCATCTTTAAAAGAGGAAAACATAAATGGTCCAGTACCGATTTTTTCAGTTTCGTAACCGGATTCCCCCATTTTTTTGGATGTAATAAATGTGCAAACATTTGCCAATTTATTAAGGAAGTTTTTGTCCTCATACAGCAATTCAAGGGTGAGCTCATTACCTTTAATTGAAATTCCTGAGATAGCTTCGTTTTTCCCTTCGAAGAATTCGTCTGCACCTTTTAACAAAGATTTAAAAATCATTGAATACGATGGTGGAGCTGAGTTGTCTTCGTTGGGAGAACAAGCCAAATTAAGCGAATACAGGATGTCATCCATGGTCATTTGTCTGTCCGATTTTTTCTTGAAAGCCTTGTTTTCGTGAAAAAGAATATTCTCTCGAATAGTGAAAACATATGTTTTGCCGTCTTCGCTAATCGTCCATTTTGATGCAATTCTGGGGCTCACTTTTAGCGTTTTTGAATCAAGTCCTACTAGACCTTCAGAAATTTGGTATAAAACAGTAGCTGAATAATAATCAATAACCTTCCTAGGAATATAGGTTGTTGGTTGATTGTCAAGTGCCATAGTAAGTGAGCCTCCACTTGATTCATGCTGCTGTTGTTGCTCTTGTGAACAGGAGAGCAAAAGCAAAAGAGATAATAATAGCGAATATAGTTTCATTTAGATTTATCTTAACAAGTTCAAGCAAAATTCTCTCCGATAAATGACACCAAAATGGGCAATTTATATTAGCGAAGAGTTAATTAGTAATTGTCTAATATAGTGTAAAACATTAACTTTTTGTGATTAGGAATGGGATAATTTCATTTTTTATAAAAAATTTCCATTTATTAGCTGGTTTCATTGAAAAACATGCTATATTTGTCTGTTAATGAAAAGGGTTAAAGAAAAAATACCGTATGAGACGGATATTTTTAGTTAATATGCCACTTTCCGATTACACTGATATCAGATGAAGAATTTTATTTTATTGATTTTGTTTTTTTCCATTAACGCAGTTGTTTATGGAGCGCTTTCAGTTGAAGGAACATACCAAGGAAAAAACTTATACGTTCAAAATCCCATGGATGATGAAGGTTTTGGTTATTGTGCAACTAAAGTAACAGTTAATGGTGACATCATGCCTGGCGGAACAAGTATGGGAGCATTTGAGATTGATTTTTCACTTTTTAACATTGCCATTGGTGAACCCGTATTTATTGTTATCGAACACAATGACGGGTGCAAGCCTAAAATATTAAATCCAGAAGTTCTATTACCTCGTTCAACGTATAATGTTGAAAGCATGAACATTACAAATGATGGTAAATTAACTTGGTCAACAAGTGGAGAACAAGGAAAATTACCTTTCGTTATTGAGCAGTATAGATGGAATAAGTGGGTAACAATTGGAGAAGTTCAAGGTAAGGGAAGTGGAACAGATAATTCATACGAATTTACTGTTACGCCTCATTCTGGTGAAAACACAATAAGAATTGCTCAAATAGACCATTCAGGAACAAAAAGACCTTCTAAAGAAGTTAAGTTTCAATCAGCTTCTCCTGTTGTCACTAAAACTCCTACAAAAGTTAAAAACGAAATTAAGTTTATTGCTAATGGCAAGCCTGCTGAAACAAGATACGAAATCTATGATGCGTACGGTAACATCGTAAAGAAAGGTGTCGGCTCTTCAGTAAACTGTTCTAATTTATTGAGAGGTGTTTACTACATTAATTTCGACAATGTAAACGAGAAGTTTATTAAGAACTAATTAACTTAGTTTCTAGCATTCATTATTTCATTTCTATGATTAAGAAAATAGAGCATCTAGGTATTGCTGTTAAAAGCATTGATGAATCTCTAAAAATTTTTGAAACTCTTTTCAGTGCCCAATGCTATAAGGAAGAGGAGGTAATCTCTGAAGGAGTTAGAACTGCATTTATTCAAGTGGGAGACTCTAAGATCGAACTTTTAGAAGCAACTAATTCAGATTCGGCTATCGCTAAATTTTTAAATAAGGGAAAGAGGGGTTTTCACCACGTAGCGTTTGAGGTTGATGATCTTGATGCGGAATTAATAAGATTACGTAAAAATGACTTTGTTCTTATTCATGAATCTGCAAAAGACGGAGCAGACAACAAAAGAATCGCATTTCTTCACCCTAAATCTACAGATGGTTTACTGATTGAACTGTGTCAGGAAAAAATCTCTTGAAGGTTCATACCTTTTTTTAAATGTATTGTTTGTAAACCAATTTTTTGTGCTCCTTCAATATGTTGAATGGAATCGTCTATAAATAAAGTATTCTGAACATCGAGAGTATGTAGATCACAAACATAACTGAATACTTCTGTACTTGGTTTTCTCATTTTTATTTGATGGGAATAATATACCGCATCAAATAGCTCTTCCATTTTCTCACTAGTTGTCTTTAACCATTCCACGTTGGCCACGTCTATGTGCAATTGATTTGTATTGCTTAATAAAATTAATTTATAACCGCGTCCTTTTAATTTGAGAAGTAATTCGATAGATGTATTGGGAACATTTTTGATCATGGTATTCCATGCATGTACCACCTGGTTGGCAGAGGTGCCTTTAGGAAGGTGATCAAGAAGTTGATTGACAAAATAAGAAGGAGAAATTTGACCTGTCTCAAGATCATTGAATAGGTTAGACTGTTCGGCCTGGGAATACAATTCTTCAAAATTACCAATTCCTAAATCTCGAAAAGCACTAATGGTAGCCTGATAGTCGATGTTAATCAACACTCCTCCAAAATCGAAAATAATTGTGTCTATTCTTTTATCAATCATAGTCCAAAGAAAAGAAAAAAAGCTTGTTCTAAATTCAATTTACGAGTATATTCGCCTACATGAAATTAAATCTTGATGCGCAATCCTTTATTGATACAAATTTACCCATAGATATTTCTATTCCATTAAGTGATACAAAGCTTAATCCAAAGGCATGGTATGTTGAACAGCCCCGTTTTACTCCGGTCGAAACAGAGAACTATGTCGGTTCGGTGAAAAAAGGGGGAGATGTAAATTTTCGTGATATTTATTTCAACCCTCACGGACATGGAACACACACGGAGTGCTTAGGACATATTACTGAAAAAGTGCATTCTGTGAATAAGGTGCTAAGCAACTACTTCTTTAAAGCTCAATTGATTTCTATTCTGCCTAAGCGAGTAACTCTGGAGGATGGAAGTATTGATTTTATTATATCAAAGGAGCAACTCAGAGGTATTCAAAAGGGTACAGAAGCGTTAATTATCAGGACTTTACCAAATGAAGGGTTTAAGTTAACCAAGAATTATTCTTCGACTAATCCAGCTTATTTTTCGGTTGATTGTGTGTCCGCTCTGCTCGAAGTAGGCATTAAGCATCTGCTAGTAGATGTACCCTCTGTTGACAGAGAAAATGACAATGGGGAACTTGCTTTTCATCACGCATTCTGGGAAGTACCAAAAAAGCCTAATTTTGAACGAACAATTACAGAATTGATTTTTGTAAAAAGTGAAGTAAAAGATGGCACGTATATATTGAATCTTCAAACGGCCCCTTTTGAAAACGATGCAAGCCCAAGCAGACCCGTATTGTATCAAATAAAAAAGAGCTGATCGCTCAACCCTTTTCTTTCGTAGTAAGTAATATTCATGTTATAGTAGTAATACAACAAACTCTAATTAGTAATAAGGGTAGAATTAAACCTTTTAAGAAAATTGTTAAAAAAAAACCAGGAACTTTCTAAAGCCTGTGTAAACACAACTTTAAGACTTGAAGTAAATTTAAGAACTGTTATACTCTTTAATCAAACTAGAAAATGAAACTGCCTCTCCAAGCAGTGTTATTATTTCTTCAATATCTCAAAGCGAAACTAAAAGAAAGATTCCTGATATTTCTCCTTATTTCTTATTCAAGTATATACATTTAATTTTGATTGTACCTTGACAAATGAATATTGAGCTAGTTTGAATGAATATTTCGACTAGATGAATTATTCTAGTAATTACAAATTCCCTAATCTTTTGAAAAACACCTCACGTTTTGCAGGAGATAAAGGGACTTCTGATCCGTCTTTCATAACCACTGCGCCACCATTTTTTTTATCATAGCGGTCTATAAAATTGAGATTAATCAAATGTGATTGTTGTATTCTTAAAAAATTATGACCAGAAAGCAGTGTTTCATAATCCTTTAAGGTTTTAGAAACGAGAATTTTTTTATTATCAATTAAGAAAAACGAAGTGTAATTTCTGTCAGCTTCACAGCGAATAATTTGATCTAATTCAACAACATGAACACTATCAGAAGTTTTTAAAACAAGCCTTCTTTTTTCATTTGGTTGAATGTTCGTTTGCAGAGCATCAAAATGGGAAGCGTCGTTTTTTTCACTTATGGCGTCAATTGCTTTCTCTATAGAAGATTTTAATTCACTCAAATCAACAGGTTTTAACAGATAATCTAGTGCACTAAACTTAATTGCTTTAATTGCAAACTCTTCGTGAGCAGTAATAAAAATAACTTCAAAATCTTTGTTTGGTATGGATGCTAGAACGTCAAAACCAGTTCCGTCAGGCATTTGAATATCTAAAAGAACGATATCCGGGTTGTGTTTTTTAATGGCTTCAATTCCCGATTCAACATTTTCACCTTCAGGTATTGTTTGTACATCAAAACCAAAAGAGTCAATCATTTTAGCAATTAACTCTCTTGTTCTGTTTTCATCGTCTATGATTAATATTTTTGTCATACAGTCTCGTTTGTAGGATTTGAATCAATGGTGTAGGGTAACGAAATTAACACTTTTGTTCCGGTTTGCAAATCTTTGTTGTAATCTTCTACACTTAAACTCCCATCAGTATTGTGCTTCTTATTCAAATTCTCAATTCGTTGTTTAGTGATATCTATCGCCATGCTTTTGTGAGCGGAAGATTTTTTTGTTGCAGCAGAGCCTTTTCTTCCCACTCCATTGTCAATAATTGAGATTAACAACATGTCATTTTCTTTTTTAAAAGTGACATGTATAAAGCCACCATCAATGGTATGTAATTGACCATGTTCAATTGCATTCTCTATAAAAGGTTGCGTTATCATAGGAGGTAGAATAGCATGTTCTTCATATAGATTCTCATCGGCGAAAATTTTAAACTCGAACCGAGCTTGAAATCGAAGCTTTTGCATGCCCAAGTATTTTTCCAGAATTTCCATTTCTGTTTGTATAGGAATATACTTTTTGGGAGAGTTTTCTAGAATCAGACGCATTAAACGAGAAAAGTTGACTAAAAATTTGGAAGAATTAACCGTGTCGTTTTCAAAAATATAACTTTGAATAACTGACATTGCATTAAAAACAAAATGGGGATTCATTTGCGTCCTTAAAAGGGTTTGTGACATTTCAGCTTCCTTTTGCTGCTGCTTAATTTTAGTTTGATTCCATCTGTAGAATAGAATAATAAAAGCAAGAACAATGATGATAATAAATGCAATGATAATATACATTTGAAAATTATTTCTTAACTGACTGTTCTCAAGCTTAGTTGAAGTTAGAACTTTATCCTGCTGCTGCCTCTTTAAAGAGTCTGCTTGAGCATTAATTAGTCGTTCTCTTTGTTCAGAACGATAAGACTCATTTAACTCAGCAATCTTCGTGGCGGATTGAAGAATGGTGTTACTATCCACATAATTGAGATATAACTCCAAATATTCAAGTGACTTCGCTCTATTATTTATGTCTTTATAAACATCCGCAATAACTCTATAGGTGTGATAGATTTGATTTTTTGCGCCGAATTGCTCACGAATTTCAATAGAACGATTCAAATAATTAAGAGCATTTGCATATTTTTTTTGCTCTTTAAAGACGGTTCCCACGTTGTGATAAACAGCGGCAATCGCCTCTCTGTTTCCTGCTGATTCATAATAAACTAAGGCTTGGTTTAAATGACTTGATGCATCCGAATATTTTTTTTGTGCTTTATAAATTTCTCCTAAAATATTATGCGCTTCTCCGAGTCCATTATAATCGTTGAGCTTAGTCAAATAAGAAATAGATTTTTGCGCACTTTCATTGGCAGAAGCGTAATTCCCTCGGTTTAATTGTACCGAAGCAAGACTAGTTAATGCAAGTGCAATCTGTCTTTTATCGTTAATTTGTTGAGCATACCTAAGTGATTGCTGGTAGTAATCTTCAGCCTCGTTTAAATTTAAAATAAGCTCTTGTGAATGACCTGTCTCCCTCGAGTATTTAGATAGTAAATAGATGTTATGCGTTTCCTCTACCAATTGTAAACTGATGAGGTTTTTAGCCACGCTTAACTCAATTTGCCCAAAAAACTCGTATATTCTTGCCTGCGTATTGAACGCTTTGGCCAATTGAGTCTTGTTCTTGGCCCTTCTTGCAGAAATAATCGCTCTATCAGCGTAATACAAGGAAGAATCCTTTTGGTTGTCCCACATAAAATCCAATGCCAAAAAAGAGTAGGATTCAGAAAGACGCATATTATCACGATTGCGTGTAGCCATCGTAATGCAATTTTTATAATAAAACCGAGCAGTTTCGTGCTCTTGCATGCTCGTATGGTAATAGCCCAGATGGCGAAAGAGTTTAAACCGAATTTCTTCGGTATTCAACCTATTCAAAAAGGGCTGACACTCTAATATAGTTTTAAAATATTCATCATGGTTGCCTCGTAGATAAGCAACATCAGCTTTGTAAAAAAGAGCATTGAAACGAGTCGTGTCATCAAAATTTCGACTGGCTTTTACAATGACGTCTTTTATAGAATCGGCGAGCTCTATGTTGTGAATTTTATAGTATTCACCTAAAGACAGTATTCGATTAAATCGTTTTTTTGGATTTTTTTCAGACTCAATGGACTGAATTATTTGCTTTTCTTTTGGTTGTTGCCCAAAACCATATAAACTCTTGAATAAGAGTAGAGACAAAAATAGAATTTTAACAATTGGTTTAGACAACATCAAAGTAAAAATAGTTAAATCAATCTGTTATTATCAATTCTATATTAAGAAAACTTATCTTTGCGCCTTATAATGTGATTTGCAATGGAATATAATTTTAGGAAAATAGAGGAAAATTGGAGAACATTTTGGGCGGAGAATAAAACTTTTCGTGCAGAAGATTACTCCAAAAAACCTAAATTCTATGTATTGGATATGTTTCCCTATCCTTCTGGAGCAGGATTGCACGTAGGACATCCTCTAGGCTATATTGCATCAGATATTTATGCACGCTATAAACGTTTAAAAGGATTTAACGTCTTGCATCCTATGGGATATGATTCTTTTGGTTTACCAGCAGAACAATATGCCATTCAGACAGGCCAGCATCCAAAAATCACAACCAAAGAAAACATTGCTAGGTATAGAGAGCAAATGGATAAAATTGGATTTTCTTTTGATTGGGACAGAGAAGTGAGAACATCCTCTCCAGAATATTACAAATGGACACAATGGATTTTTAAGCAGCTGTTTAATGCCTATTATGATAATGATTCAAACAAAGCTGAATCAATCGAGAAGTTGATTGCAGAATTTGAGAACAACGGCAACGCAAGTGTTAATGCTTGTTCAGATAAAGAAGATATTTTCTCTGCGGATGAATGGAAGGCTTATTCTAAAGAGAAGAAAGAGAAAGTTTTACAAGAATACCGCTTGGCTTATTTAGCTGATTCTTGGGTAAATTGGTGTCCCACATTAGGAACCGTTTTGGCAAATGATGAAATCGTGAATGGTGTTTCTGAACGAGGAGGACACCCTGTTCAACAAAAATTAATGCGCCAATGGTCAATGAGAATTAAAGCCTATGCAGAACGATTATTGACAGGTTTAGACACAATAGACTGGACCGATTCTATCAAAGACCAACAGCGCAACTGGATTGGAAAATCGGTTGGTGCTTCAGTGCAATTTGAGGTTATGAATTTCGACCATAAAATCGAAGTCTTTACCACTCGCCCCGATACAATCTACGGAGTTTCATTTATGGTGCTTGCGCCTGAACATCCTTTTGTCGATCAAATTACAACTGCAGAATACAAGGGTACGGTTAACAATTACAAAAAAGAAGCATCGCTTAAATCGGAAAGAGACCGTCAGGCGGATGTAAAAAACATTTCAGGTCAATTTACGGGAGCTTATGCCGTTCATCCATTCTCAGGAGAGAAAATTCCTGTTTGGATTGGAGATTATGTCTTAGCTTCGTATGGAACTGGAGCAGTAATGGCAGTTCCCTGTGGTGACCAACGCGACTGGGATTTTGCGAAGCATTTTAACATAGAAATCAAGAATATTTTCAAGGATATTGATATATCTGAAGCGGCTTATACAGAAAAAGAAGCATTGATTACAAATTCTGATTTCTTGAATGATTTGAAGATCAAAAAAGCGATGAAATTAGCGATTTATGAAATTCAGCAAAGAGAATTAGGAAAAGGAGAAACAAATTACCGATTGAGGGATGCGGTCTTTTCTCGCCAAAGATATTGGGGTGAGCCTTTTCCTGTTTACTACAAAGGAGAAACGCCTTATTTGGTGGATGATAAAGACTTACCCATCACATTGCCTGAGGTGGACAAATATTTACCGACAGAAGACGGTGAACCACCATTAGCTAGAGCTAAAAAAGAGGCTTGGAATCATTTTGAAGGAGATAGAATGGAATTCAACACCATGCCAGGATGGGCGGGGAGTTCTTGGTATTTCTTGCGTTATATGGATCCTAAAAACGAAAACGAATTTGTCAGTAAAGAAAAGGTTGACTATTGGAAGAACGTAGATTTGTATATTGGTGGTTCTGAACACGCTACAGGACATTTGCTGTATGCCCGATTCTGGACAAAATTCTTGCATGACATGGGATTCATCCCTTTCGACGAGCCTTTTCAGAAGATGATTAACCAGGGGATGATTCTAGGGAGAAGTAGTTTTGTGTATAGAATAAAGGACACGAATAAATTCATTTCAGTCTCAAGAAAAGAAGAATATGAAGTTCTTCCAATCCACGTAGATATCTCAAGGGTAGATAATGACATTTTAGACATTGAAGCTTTCAAAAGCTCTCGTGAAGAATACAAAAATGCTGAATTCATTCTCGAAGAAGATGGAACCTACATTTGCGGTCACGAAGTAGAGAAGATGTCTAAATCCAAGTTCAATGTGCAAACGCCAGACGAATTAGTAGAACAATTTGGAGCCGACACCTTAAGAATGTACGAAATGTTCTTAGGACCGCTAGAGCAAAGTAAACCTTGGGATACTAAAGGAATAAATGGTGTGCATAATTTCTTACGTAAGATGTGGCGTCTATTCCACAACGAACAAGGAAATGTTGTTTTGGATGAAATTGCTCCGTCAAAAGAAGCGTTAAAAACCTTACACAAAACCATAAAGAAAATCAGTGATGATTTAGAACGCTATTCATTTAATACAGGAGTTTCTGCATTCATGATTTGCGTCAACGAACTCAGCGATCAAAAATGCAACAACAAAGCAATCTTAGAAGAACTGGTTATTATGCTTTCACCTTATGCCCCTCACATTTCGGAAGAATTATGGGTGAAATTGGGACATGAAGCAGGCACTTTGAGTTACGCAACTTTCCCCACTTTTGAAGAGAAGCATTTGGTAGAAGAAAATGTCAACTATCCTGTTTCTATCAATGGCAAAATGCGTTTTAAAATCGAATTGCCAACAGAAATGAATTCAAAGGAAGTTGAAACGGCTGTTCTCGCGCATGAAGTGGCCATCAAGTGGTTGGATGGCAATGCTCCAAAAAAAGTAATCGTTGTTCCAGGTAGAATTGTAAATGTGGTTCTTTAGAGAACACTTTTTCTTAAATAAATTTCGTTTTCTCTGCAGAATGTAACGAGAATTTTCTCGAATTGTAGAAAAGTCGAACTCTCCAATTCTCACTTTTGGCACACCCTTTGCATTCTCATGACCAACTAAGTCTTCAAACGACATCAAAACTCGAGAATATGAAAAAGTATTTTTACGCAATCGCACTATTAGGAGTATTCTTCGGAATGACTAGCTCATCAATGGTTTCTTATCCTTCTGTTAATAATACGGCTTTTAAAGTGGGGGAAAAATTAAGATACCGCGTTACGTATGGCTTCTTAGATGCTGGAGAAGCTAAGTTAGAGGTTAAAGCCACTACCTTGAAGGCGAATAATCGACCGGTTTATCATGTGGTTGGTACAGGAAGAACTTTAGGTGGATTCAATGCTTTTTATAAGGTGAGGGATACGTATGAGAGTTATATTGATCAAAAATCAATAATGCCATGGAAATTTGTGAGAGATGTGAATGAAGGAGGATATAAAATCAATCAGACCTATTCTTTTAAGCAACATCAAAACAAAGTGTATAATGGCAAGAAATATTTCAAAACACCTATGGGAGTTCAAGACATGGTTTCTTCTTTTTACAAAGCAAGAACATTGGATATGAAAGGAATGAAACCGGGGAAAAAGTTTAAGTTCAAATGCTTTATGGATGATGAGGTTTTTGACCTCGTTATTAAATATGTGGGAGACGAAACAATAAAAATCAGAAAAGGAAAATTCAAAGTTCATAAGTTTGTTCCAGTTGTTCAGACAGGCAGATACTTTGAGTCTGAAGAAGATGTTCAGTTTTGGGTTACTGCGGATAAGAATAAAATCCCAGTGTTAGTTAAAGCAAAAATCCCAGTGGGTATGGTGAAAATGCATCTTGTAGAATGGAGTGGTTTGAAGAATGAGTTGAGTTCTAAGTTGTAGAATATCCATATCACTGTAATCAAGGAATCTGAAAAGATTCCTTTTTTTTGTACTTTTAGTGGATGAAAAATTTATTTTTATTAGTAGGGATGATTTTTATATCATCTTCTCTTTTTTCTCAAGATATAATTCTCAAGAAAGATGGAACCAAAATCGAAGCAGAGGTTTTAGAAATTACCGAAAAAATTATAAAATACAAAAAGTTCAATCAAGAAGAAGGGCCCCTGCGAAGTATAGGTATTTCAGAAGTGATAAGTATAATTTATGAGAGTGGTGAAAAAGAAGTTTTTAATGATGTGAAACCGACTAAAAAAGAAGACAGGAAAGCTGATAATAACTTTATGTTTAGGTCAGGATTGTTTCTTGATCTACTTTTAGGTTATGGAAATGTAAATATAAATGATGGTTATTTTGGCTTTAACGGAGAGCAAATCCTCCACAACCATTCTTACTTTATGTTAACCTTACAGCTCGGAAATAAATGGTATTTTGGCAAGAGTGAAAAATGGAGACCTGGATTTCAGGCAACATGGTTCAGATATGGAATCGCTATAGATCCTCAAAATACATTCGAAACTTTGTTGGCAGGTTCTAAGAGTTTTAGCATTGTTAATATAGGGATGTGCAATGCTTTTAAGCTGTCTGAGGACACGGGCTTAGAAATTAATTTCACGACAGGGCTTAATTTAGAAGTCAATTTTTATGATGATTATTTTGGAGGTGGTTTAGCTTTTACTCCAGAAGTTAAATACAGGCACAAAAATTTGGCAGTAGGAGTTAATTATAGTAGAATTCAGTCTATAGAACCAAACAAATCTTCCGATTGGGACATTATTTCCTTGAGTATCGGCGCAAAATTTTGAGCTGAATTAGGTTGATTCTTTCGGAAGAATGACCTTTTACTATTCTTCTATATGAGTAGGTGTAACAAAAATCCTACTTGTCTAGTCATTCAATTTCAACACTGCCAAGAAAGCTTCTTGAGGAATTTCCACTCGCCCAACTTGACGCATTCGTTTCTTACCAGCTTTTTGCTTTTCAAGGAGCTTTCTTTTTCTTGAAATATCACCTCCATAGCATTTTGCAGTCACATCTTTACGCAGCGCTTTAATCGTTTCTCTTGCAATTACTTTTGCGCCAATCGCAGCTTGTATAGGAATCTCAAACTGTTGTCTTGGAATCAATTCTTTCAATTTGACACAAATCTTTTTCCCTAAATTAAAGGCGTTGCTTCTGTGAACTAAAGCAGAAAGAGCATCTACCATTTCTCCATTTAGCAATAAATCCATTCTAATTAAATCAGATGTTTTATAACCTATTGGGTGGTAATCAAAAGACGCATAGCCTCTAGAAACGGTTTTTAGCCTGTCGTAGAAGTCAAAAACAATTTCTCCCATTGGCATCTCGAACGAAAGTTCAACTCTATCTTGCGTCAAATAAACCTGATTGGTTAAATCACCCCTTTTCTCAATACAGAGGTTCATGATCTGGCCCACATATTCCGATTTTGTAATTACTTGCGCTTTAATATATGGTTCTTCAATTCTTTCCATTCCAGAAGGATCTGGTAATTCGGAAGGATTGTTTACGATTTTTGCCGTATCCGGTGTCTTTCGCATGAAGGCCTTATAGGATACGTTTGGAACCGTTGTGATAACTGTCATGTTGAACTCTCGTTCTAGCCGTTCCTGAATAATCTCCATGTGCAGCATTCCTAAGAATCCACAACGAAATCCAAAGCCTAACGCGGCTGATGATTCTGGCTCAAACACCAGCGAAGAGTCATTTAATTGCAGTTTTTCCATAGAATAGCGCAATTCTTCATAATCATCGGTATCAACAGGATAAATGCCTGCAAAAACCATCGGTTTTACATCTTCAAATCCTTTAATTATTTCTTCAGTCGGATTTTCAAGTGATGTGATTGTATCTCCAACCTTAACTTCAGCAGCTTTTTTAATTCCAGAGATAATATACCCAACATCTCCTGCTTTTACTTCATCTCTTGGTTGAAGATCCATCTTCAAAATCCCAACTTCTTCCGCATTATATGACTTACCTGTGTTTAAAAATTTAATTTTTTCTCCTTTCTTAATGACCCCATTTCTCACTCTGAAGTAAGCAATGATCCCACGAAAGGAATTAAAAACAGAGTCAAAAATCATAGCTTGGAGGGGCGCCGACTCATCTCCTTCAGGTGATGGAATTCTATCAATCACTGCTTCAAGAATTGCATCGACTCCCAAGCCCGTTTTTCCTGAGGCAGGAATAACATCATTTGGGTCACAACCAATCAATTCAACGATTTGGTCCGTAACCTCCTCGGGCTGAGCACCTGGCAAATCCATTTTATTCAAAATTGGAATGATTTCCAAATCGTGTTCTAAGGCTAAATATAAGTTTGAGATTGTTTGTGCTTCGATTCCTTGTGACGCATCAACAATTAAAAGAGCACCTTCGCAGGCGGCGATTGAACGAGAAACTTCGTATGAAAAATCAACGTGTCCAGGGGTGTCAATTAGATTCAAGATATATTCTTGACCATCTTTTTTGTAATTCATTTGAATTGCATGACTCTTGATGGTTATTCCACGCTCTCTTTCAATATCCATGTCATCCAGCGCTTGGTTCTGCATTTCTCTATCGGAAATGGTACCAGTTGTCTGTAACAAACGATCAGCCAAGGTGCTTTTACCATGATCAATGTGTGCAATGATGCAAAAATTTCGAATATTCTTCATACGTGTTTAAATTCTACCAAATTGAGGTAGCAGACAAAAATACAGCAAATAAAGTCGATTTTGTAATAAAGGAGAGAAAAGTTTGAAAAGGGGACGAAGACCTAGTTAGTACAAATGAATCAATGGCTTTCCAATTGTGCAAATAGATTGGGTTTTTATTCTTGATCAAATGGTTTAGTTGCTTTTAGTAAAAACGGGAGTTTATACAAAACATAAGCGGGATAGACTGGCATCCATCCCGCTTAATACCTAAACTACTACTACTTATGAAAACTAACTTCTACTTAGTTGATTTAGTACGTCCAAATTGTGTGCCAACTTTTCGTATTCTGTCAACTTGTATTGTTATTATATTAAACGTAAACTCCACATGTTTATTATGCAAGCATTGTTTTTTAACATTTTTTTTGAAAATTTGAGTTTGAGTAAAATGCTTTGTATTGAGCGAATTACAAGGGTAATGCTCTGACTGAAAGGGCTTTGAATTTTTTTTAGCACTCTTTGGATTCCAATTGTATATTGACTTCTTATTTTTTATTTAATACAATTAAATTACTTTCGTTCTTAAACTAAAACCAAACAACAATAATGAAGTATCTATATTCTTTTGTTATCATCAGTATAACATTTTATTCCTTTTCTCAATCAGAAGTATATTTTAAGGGAAAAATCACAAATCCCAATCACGAAAAAGTAAGTGTTTCGCAAACTATCATGCAAGATGGACACAGAACTCAAAAAAGTTTGGGAGAAGCAGAATTGGACAAGAACGGGACATTTAGCCTAAGTTTTGAAGTTTCAGAACAAATAGAAGCTGTTTTTAGCGATGGAAATGAGCGAACAACTTTTTTAATTCAACCAGGGGATGATCTTTATTTGACGTTGAATACAAAAGTCTTTGACGAAACAATCGAATATTCTGGAAAGGGTTCAGAGAAGAATAATGCAATTAAAAACATGGCATTGATGATGGAAAACAGTCTGTCTCCAGTGTTTGAATTTGAACCAGATACAGATACTACAGAAGTGTATTCATACATAAATAATGCAATGGATGAATTAATTGCAATAGTGAAAGACTATCAAGCAATTGAAGACTTTAGCGCTTTTGGAGACCGTCTTATTACAGAATACGAAGAAACAAAGACTGGTTTAAAGGCGCAGTACAAACAAAATTTAGAGATGAAAATTGCCTTTGATAAAATGATAGGCACGGATGCAATCGATATCAAAGGGATTAAAATTGATGGATCAGAAACGAATCTGGCTGACTACAAAGGAAAGTTAATCATAGTTGATTTCTGGGCAACATGGTGTGCTCCTTGTAAAGCAGAAATGCCTGCTTTTATTGAGTTAGAAGAAAAATATGGAGACGAAGTTAATTTTATTAGCATGGCCGTATATTGTAAGGAAGATGGTTGGAAAAAAATGGCAACAGACTATGGCTTTAAAAATAATATTTACGTGAGCAAAGAGACACAAGATCAATTTGCTGATTGGAAAGTGAATTTTATACCTCGCTACTTTATTGTTGGAAAAGACTTTAAAGTGATTGATTCAGATGCACCAAGACCTTCTTCAGGAGAATTAGAGGTATTGATTGAGGAGTTGAAATAAGGGTCTATACGATTTCCATCTTTTTCAACAAGAAAGAGGCATTCATATTTTGACAAACACCCTCTTTGAAGGTGTAATCAAAGAATAATTCATCGTCAAAAATTTCTGCATCGAAGTAGTGATTCTTTACCTGTGGCAAGGTTTCTGACAATGTACAAAGACTTAAGTCGTGTGTTGCAACAATTCCAGTAGAGTTAGAACGAACTAATTTTTCAATGAATTTTTTAGATCCTTCAGCCTTGTCTTTCGAGTTGGTGCCTTTGAGAATTTCATCGAGAATGATAAAATAATCGGCTGTTTTTATTTCTTCAACTATGAATTTCAAGCGTTTTAATTCTGAGAAGAAATAGGATTCATCATTTTGTAAAGAGTCAGAAGTACGCATGCTTGAAATAAGTCTAATTGGTCGATAGGAAAATGATTTTGCTTGAACAGGTAATCCACAATTCGCCATAACAATATTTAATGCAACTGTTCGAAGAAAGGTGCTTTTTCCGGCCATATTAGCCCCTGTGACAATAAAAAACTCTTCAGGTTTAATCGTAATGTTGTTGGCAACTAATTTTTCTTTGGGAAGAAGAGGATGGCCTAATTGGGTTGCGGTGAGGTTTGTTTTTGCATCCGCTATAGTTGGGTAAATTGCCTCGGAATGGTTAAATGCATAGTTGCCCATAGAATTCATTGCATCGAAATACTCGACTACTTCAAACCAATGACCAACGGTTTCTTTAAAATCAGACAACCATTTTTCTACACGGTATGCCGACATTAAATCCCAGAGTAAGAAACCATTGAACGGCATGGCCAGAAGAAGATTATTTCGCTGAGCTAACAGATCAATAGCTTTGGTGTAATTTCTCAATAGGGTTGAAGCTTTCTCCCCGTCTGTTTTAATTTTCTCTTGCTGCTTCTTGAGAGAATCACTTGAAAATTCTTCCGTTTCAATAGCGGCTAATAATTCTGCATATTGGCGAAACGTTTCTTGCAATTTACTCGCAGAATTGAATAGAGCCGTTACTTTTTTTAAGAATTTCCCTGTAATTGCAAGCCCAATAAGAAACCAAAACAACAAATATTTCCCAGGAAGTACGTTGAGAAAATAAATAGTCATTAGTAGTATTGAAATGGCTGAGAAAATAAAAGGAAGAAATTTAAAAATTGCAGGCACAAATGATTGATAGCTTTTAATCCAATCAAGCATTCCCTCAGTTTGTTGTTCTTTATTTATAATTGATGCCGTAACCTGATAATGCTGTCGCCAGTTGTTTTTGCTCGCCAATTCTTGAACAATTAGTTGCTTGTTCTCAATGTTCTCAATGTTATTGGAATTGAGCCAGTTGGCAAGAAGTTCTTGACCATTAATTGTCTCTGAACGGCAAATATGTTGAAACAAAGAACCATCTCCAAATAGATCAATGTCTTGATTATAATAATGGTTCTCGAAAATGAAATGTTCTCCGTTTTTAAACCCCTCTAAATTGCCTTGTAGAACCCGAAGTTCTTTTTCATTTAAACTGACATATCTTTTATAGTATTCTCGCTGACTTTTCGCATCCGTAAATTTGGAAACAAAAAGTAAGAAAAGAGCAATTCCAGAGGCAATAACTAAAGCGACAATACTTGCTGAACCCCAAAACAGGAAAGAGAGTCCAATCATTGTAAAGAACACAGCTAGTCGAAACATGGCAAATTGAAAAACAACTTTTTTAAGCCGTGCTAGTTCCGCTTTCCCTTTTTCAATGTTCGATGTGTAAAAATCACCTGCTTGCATGCGGTGAAGTTAAGTGTTTTTGAGGGATTGTGGTTTTGATTTGTGTTGAATTTTTAAGTCCTCCCCCTAGACCCCTCCGAAGGAGGAATAAGTAGATGGGTAACGTTGATGCTCGTATCATTTATAATAGGGTTTATTCCTGAACGTGGGTTTCCCCCTTTGGAGGGGGGTAGGGGGAGGACATACTACTGAATACAAACTATTGAACGCTAACGTGATGCTTTTATTCTCGAACGTGGGTTTCCCCCCCTTCGGAGGGGGTTAG
>Ga0316208_1000386_pt1 | contig 56109 bp, 53 predicted proteins | sample 3monopyrite_MG_FD_204944 | JGI IMG/M metagenome (GOLD analysis project Ga0316208, IMG submission 204944) | Microbial mat bacterial communities from mineral coupon in-situ incubated in ocean water Damariscotta River, Maine, United States -... | ecosystem: Environmental > Aquatic > Marine >... | reverse complement strand
TTAGCTTTTTTTACACCTTCCTGTCCATTTTCAGCAGTTATAATTTGGTAACCTTCACTAGATAAATTGTAACCAACTATTTCTAAAATATCTGGCTCATCATCAACCAATAATATTTTAATATCTTTTTTTTTCATTAATGATATTCTTGTTTATTGAAGTAAAGATAAAACTAATCACCTGATTTTATTAAAATACAGAAATTAATAACATTAAGATAACAAACCCATTACCTTAATTTAAACTTTCGACCAATTACGCGAATCTTTAACACTGTTTTGGCATCACTTTTGCAATAATTCATTACCTTTATATAACCAAATTATAAGTGTATGAGAAAAGTTTACTTTTTATTTTTATTCGTAGCCTTAACATTTTTTACATCCCAGAATATGGATGCACAAAGTCATGTTAAGTATCCCTCTACACAGCCAAATATTGAAGGCTTAGCAATTTTCCCTAACCCCGTCAATAGTCAAAGATCCTTTATAAACATTGCATCAAAACTAAGTTTAATTAAGAATATTGAAGTTTTTGATGTTTTAGGAAAACGTGTTTTTGCCACCATTTTATCTGGAAGAGAGTTGAATATTTCAAATTTAAGAAAAGGCGTCTATATTTTAAGAATTACAGAAAATAACATCAGTGAATCAAGAAAACTTGTAATAAAATAGCTGAAAAATTTAATATAATTAGAAAGCGTTGTTTACAGCAACGCTTTTTTATTTTGAATCAATTTTGACCGCCGGCAGGCAGGTTACCACAAGGCGTCGGGCTATTCGCTATATCTTTCTGTGAAGCAGTCCCGAACTTGTTTCGGGATCTCATAAAACAAGTTACTTAATTCAAATTTTAAGATCTATCTTTCAATCGCTTCACATAAAGGATGCCGCTGCTATCCCTTACCAAGTTAGTCCGCAGTTTGCAGTTATCAATCCGCAGTTATTTAGTGTACTTGAAAACTGAGTTCTATATAATAAGCTAAACAAATAATTGATTTTCTACTTAGTAAAACAGGTATTAAAAAACTTTTTCACAACCCACCCCTTAATCCCCTCCAAGGAGGGGAAACTCATACGCTACAGTTTCCCTCCTAATAAGGAGGGACTAAGGGAGGTGTGAATTTTTAATTAATCTTTACGCCACAAGTTAAAATTTCGGTAGTCAAGAATCTATCAAAAAAATATTAATATTCTTCTGGTTAAACAATAGAAATCCCTAACGCACTTCCCCTAACTTATTTTCAACCTATCAACTTATATTAAAATGTCGTATTAATATTTTAGTGTAAATTGAATTATTTACTTTTGTTTCTTTGCTAAGGCATGATAGACATAAACTCCATTTTTAATATTAAAAATCAAACTGAATTTGAAGATTTAGCTCTGCAAATTTTTAAATTCCAATTTGAAAACAACAAGGTTTACAGGTCTTTTTGCGATTTATTATACAAACATCCTAGCGAGGTGAAAACATTAAAAGGTATTCCTTTTTTACCTATTCAGTTTTTTAAAACGCGAGAAGTCTTAAGCTCTAAAGCACCAATTAAAAAAACATTCACCAGTTCTGGAACTTCGGGAAGCGAAACCAGCAAGCACCATGTTACCGATTTAAATATTTATCAACAAAGTTTCACCAAGGGGTTTGAACAATTTTATGGAGGTATTGAAGACTATGTAATCTTAGGCTTGTTACCTTCTTATTTAGAACGTGATGGATCTTCTTTAATCTACATGGTAGATAGTATGATTACAACCTCTAAGCATCCTGAAAGTGGTTTTTATTTGAATAATCTTTCTGAGTTAAAAGACACCTTAACAACATTAGATTCCGAAGGCAAAAAAGTAGTGCTTATAGGTGTTTCTTTTGCTTTGTTAGATCTGGTTGAAACCTATCAATTTAACTTAAAAAATACCATAATCATGGAAACAGGTGGCATGAAAGGCAGACGAAAAGAACTGATTAGAAGGGAATTACATAATACATTAAAAAAAGGATTTGGTGTTGAATATATACATAGCGAATATGGTATGACCGAGCTTTTAAGTCAAGCCTACTCCAAAGGATTTGGTGTTTTTAATTGCCCGCCTTGGATGACCGTTTTAACGCGTGATACTGAAGACGCATTAACTATTCAAGAATCAGGGAAAACTGGTGGGCTTAACATTATTGATTTGGCCAATATAAATTCTTGCTCCTTTATTGCAACACAAGATTTAGGTAGAACAAATAATGACGGTTCTTTTGAAGTTATTGGGCGTTTTGATAATTCTGATATTCGCGGATGCAATCTTATGGTGCTTTAATTTGTAAGGTCTTGTTCGATCTGAGACTTATTGTTAAACATACTTTATGAAAAGTTTAATTATACTATTTATAATAACGATTTCATCTTTATCTGCACAAACTATAGACTACAATCTAAAAAAAGAATTTGTTGCAAACGGTTATGACGTTGTTGCGTATTTTAATAATGAAGCTATTGAAGGTGATAAAAAATTTACAACCTCTCTTGATGGAATCAAATACAAGTTTTCATCAGAAGAAAACCTCAAAACGTTTTATAAGAACCCTAAAAAGTATATGCCGCAATACGGTGGTTACTGCGCGTATGCCATTGCTATTAAAAGTGATAAAGTATCTATAAACCCAAAAACATTTCAAATTAAAGACGACAAACTTTATTTATTCTATAATGCTTGGGGTACAAATACTTTGGACTTATGGAAGAACGAAAATGAAAACCTTTTAAAAGAAAAAGCTGATGAAAATTGGGAAAATATAAAGTTTAAAAAATAATTTCTAACCCAAGTAAGTAATTAAAAATAATTACGACAAAAACACCAGCTAAGAAAAAGAAAAATTAGTTTTTAGTTGGTTAGTTAAATCCAAAGCCTGAGTGAAAACTCAGGCTTTGTTATTTTAAGATACTTTAATAATATATGTATGTTTTTTCCCTTTATTAAGAATGATGTACCTATCATTAATTAAATCTTCAGATGACAATTGATAATTTTCTTTAACTTTCTCCTTATTAACAGATACTGCATTCTCTTTTAATGCACGACGTGCTTCACTATTTGAGGCTAAAAAATTTGTTTTAGCAGCTAAAGCACCAATCATATCTAATTCTGAAAGCTCATTTCGAGATATTTCTGCTTGAGGAACGCCTTCAAACACATCTAAAAAAGTCTCTTCATCTAACGTTTTAATATCAACTTTAAAGGTTTTACTAAATAAAATTTCTGATGCTTTTTTTGCATTCTTAAATTCTTCATCAGAATGAACTATTTTAGTAACTTCTTCAGCTAATCTTTTTTGCAATAGTTTAAAACCTCTGTTTTCATTATGTTTTTCAACCAATTCATCAATATTTTCCTTATCTAAAAAACTAAAAATCTTGATATACTTTTCTGCATCTTCATCACTTGAATTTAACCAGTATTGATAAAATTTATAAGGTGATGTTCTATTAGCATCCAACCAGATGTTTCCGCCTTCAGATTTACCAAATTTAGAACCATCCGATTTTGTAATTAAAGGGCACGTTATCGCAAAACCTTTTCCGCTAGCAATCCGTCTAATTAATTCAGTTCCTGTTGTAATATTTCCCCATTGGTCGCTTCCTCCCATTTGAATGGAACAATCCATTTCTTTATAAAGATGAAGAAAATCGTAACCCTGCACCATTTGATAAGTAAATTCTGTAAAACTCATACCTTCAGATGAATCAGATGAAATTCTATTTTTAACAGAATCTTTGGCCATCATATAGTTTACAGTAATGTGTTTACCAACATCACGAATAAATTCAAGAAACGAAAAGTCCTTCATCCAATCGTAATTGTTCACGAGTTCTGCGGCATTAGCCTCATTACTTTCAAAATCTAAAAAATGAGCTAGCTGCCCTTTTATGGCTTCTTGATTATGTCGAAGTGTTTTTTCATCTAACAAATTACGCTCGTTAGATTTCCCCGAAGGATCACCAATCATTCCTGTTGCACCTCCAACTAAAGCTACTGGTCTATGCCCGCAACGCTGATAATGTGCTAAAAGCATAATAGGTACTAAGTTACCAATGTGTAAAGAATCTGCCGTAGGATCAAAACCTACATAAGCACTTCGCATGCCTTCCATTAGATGTTCCTCGGCTCCTGGCGTAACCGTATGTATCATGCCTCTCCAAGTTAATTCTTCAACAAAATTTTTTATCATGCTTCTTAAAATTTTACAAAACTATGCAAAGATAAAAATACAGGTATAATTAGGCAGGTATTACTTGTAATTCTTTACATAAAAAGACAGAATACCGATGACGAATGACCGATGAGATAGTTAAAACGAAATTAATTTTTCATGCAAAAGCTCAAAGACGCAAAGTTTTAACTGAATACTGCGACTGAAAACTAATTTTTATCTTTATCCATTTCAAATATTCATTACTTTAGTTGCATGATTTTAGTAACAGGAGGAACTGGATTGGTTGGGGCGCATTTACTTTACAGACTTGTTTCTGAGAACAAAAAAGTAAGAGCCATTTATAGAAACGAGCGTAAAATCGAAAACACTAAAAGTGTGTTTTCCTATTATACTGAAAATTACAACACTTTATTTAATGCTATTGAATGGATTCAAGCTGACCTTTTAGATGTCCCAGCACTTTCTGAAGCATTTATTGGTGTTACTAAAGTCTATCATTGTGCTGCTTTTGTGTCTTTTGAACCAGATAAATACCATCTATTACGAAAAACAAATATTGAAGGCACAGCAAATATTGTAAACTTTTGTGTTTCAAATAACATTGAAAAACTTTGCTATGTGAGCTCTATTGCTACTCTAGGCAATACTTTGAACAATGAATATATCTCAGAAGAAACCAATTGGAATCCGGAAGATGATAATAGTGTTTACGCCATAACAAAATACGGAGCCGAAATGGAAGTTTGGAGAGGTACTCAAGAAGGGCTTGATGCCGTTATTGTAAATCCTGGAGTTATTTTAGGCGCTGGAATTTGGAGGTATGGTACTGGGAATTTATTTAAAAAGGCGCATAAAGGCTTAAAATATTATACATCAGGATCTGTGGGCTTGGTTTCTGTTGATGATGTGGTTTCAGTTATGACTAGATTAATGGATAGTGATATAAGGAACGAACGTTTTGTTCTGGTTGCCGAAAACTGGACTTACAAAGATTTTCTTCAAGCTTTGGCGAAAGCCGTTCATGCAAAATGGCCTAAAAAACTAGCTAATAGTAGCCTTTTAAATATCGCCTGGAAATTAGATTGGTTGCAACATAAAATCACAGGAAAAAGAAGGCAATTAACAAAACAAATAGCCAAGTCTTTAACCACAGAAACACATTATAGTAGTGATAAAATAAAAACAGCTTTAAACTATAAATTTAAAGCTGTTGACAAAACTATTGCTGCTATTGGGAATTATTATCTGAATCGAAAATAGGTTCAATTAAATTTTCCATTTCTTCTAAACTTTGTTCTATAAGCACATCTTCAATTTGTACAGAATCCCTTTTTATTAAGGTGCCTAATGAATCTTTATTAGTCAATGATTTTAGACGCTCTTTTTCCTTTGAAACTTGCTCTAAAGAATCTTCTTCCCTTTTGGTTTGCGCTTTCCATTCTATAGCTTCTTTTTCTTTTAGTTTAGCTTTAAGTCTTTCTAAACTATCAGTTAATCTTGTGTAAATATCTTCATAATCTTCAACATGAAATGCATAATAATTGTTACTTAAAGCAAATTGCAAGCTATCTATTTTGTGTTTTTCGTAAACGTAAGTATTGATATTAAGACTACTATCACGCATAGTAATTTTATTTTTCGAATTTGCAGATGTAATAAGTTTAGCATCAATTAAAATATCCACCATTTTATCCTTAGAAATTAAATTCTTAGGTTTTTCTGGGCCTTTTAAATTATTACAGGCTATTACAGTAAAAAATATTCCAATAAATAATATAAGTCGTTTTAAAATCATCTATTAAAAGTTAATCGTTTTGCAGATTTTACTTTACTAAAATCGGCATTATGGTATACTAAATTACCATTTAAAAAGGTATGTGTAATTCTTGATTTAAAAGTTGCGCCTTCAAATGGAGACCATCCACATTTATATAAAATATTGTCTTTTGTTACCGTCCAAGGATTATTTAAATCTACCAATACTAAATCAGCAAAGTAACCTTCTTTAATGTAACCACGCCTTTCAACTTGAAATAAAATAGCAGGGTTATGACACATTTTTTCAACTATTTTCTCCAAAGATATTTTTTCTTTATGATACATTTCTAACATGGCAGGTAAAGCATGCTGCACTAAAGGACCACCTGAAGGTGCACTTGTATAAACGTTTTTCTTTTCATCAATAGTATGTGGTGCATGATCTGTAGCTATAACATCTATTCTATCATCTAATAAAGCCTCCCATAATTGATCTCTATCTTTTTTTGTTTTAACAGCTGGATTCCACTTTATAAGTGTCCCTTTTTTGTCATAGTCTTCATCAGAAAACCACAAGTGATGCACACAAACTTCAGCCGTTATTCTCTTTTCTGCTAAAGGCATTTTATTAGTAAATAAATTTGTTTCTTTTCCTGTTGAAAGGTGGAATACATGCAACCTCGCGCCTGTTTTTTTAGCCAATGCAATAGCTTGAGACGATGATAAATAACAAGCGGCTTCACTTCTTATAATAGGATGTTGCTTTATAGGAATATCATCTCCAAATTCATCAATGTGTTTTTTTAAATTTTTCTTTATAGTCCCTTCGTCTTCGCAATGTACCGAAATGACCATGTTGGTACTTTCAAATATTTTTTCAATAACTTTTGGATCATCAACCAACATATTCCCAGTTGAAGACCCTAAAAATAGTTTTAATCCTGCAACCTGATGAACATCGAGTTTTAAAATTTCATCTAAATTATCATTAGTCCCACCAAACATAAACGAATAGTTTGCAAATGATGTTTGTGCTGCTATTTCAAACTTTTCTTCTAGTTTTTTAATAGTCGTAGTTTGCGGGTTGGTATTTGGCATTTCTATAAAGGATGTGATACCACCAGCAATAGCCGCTTTAGATTCAGTTTCAATATCAGCTTTATGTGTTAATCCAGGTTCTCTAAAATGTACTTGATCGTCTATCGCTCCGGGCAAAAGATATTTTCCTTCTGCATCAAAAACGAGTACGTCAGCAAATTTTGGACTAATAGATTCTGCTATTTGTTTTATATATTCACCTTCAATTAATATGTCTCCGCTAAAAATAGTGCCTTCATTAACTATTTTAGCATTCTTTATAAGTGTCGTTTTCTTTTTCATGGTCATCATTTCATCTGTTTAAATTTTTATTTTTGAATCTGTCAGATGTCATTCGCCAATAATCATTTAGGTTGGTTTTAACTTTATTGTTATCGCTCATTTCTTAAATAAACTTTTCAACTTCATAGAAATAACTCCAAAAATAGCTTCAGAAATAATTCCTGAACTTAATTTGGATTCACCCCGCGTTCTATCTGTAAAAATAACAGGGACTTCAACAATTTTAAACTTTTTTAAATACGTTTTAAACTTCATTTCAATTTGAAAGGCATAACCTATAAACTTAACAGCATCTAAATCAATTGCTTCCAAAACATACCTTTTATAACATATAAACCCTGCGGTAGTGTCATGAATTTTCATACCCGTTATTAGTCGCACATATTTGGATGCCCAATAAGACATCAGAACCCTACTCATAGGCCAATTAACCACATTTACACCAGTTGCATACCTAGAGCCAATAGCCATATCTGCACCTTCTATATGGCAAGCATTATAAAGTTTTAAAACATCTTTTGGATCGTGAGAAAAATCGGCATCCATTTCAAAAATATAGTCATAGCCTTTCGCTATACACCATTTAAACCCATGAATATAGGCTGTACCTAATCCAGCTTTTTCTTTTCTAACCTCTAAAAATAATTTACCAGTAAACACATTTTGAAGTGCCTTAACTTTTAAACCCGTTAAATCTGGTGAATTATCATCAACAACAAGTATATGAATGGTTGTTGATTGAGAAAATACTGCTTTTATTATAGCCTCTATATTTTCAATCTCGTTATATGTTGGAATAATTACAACAGTATTTAGCATACTTCTTTTTTATTGAAATCCTTTTTTTAATTTAGCAAATGTACATTAATAAGCGTTTATTTATTTGAACTCATTTAAAGTTTTTTGGTTGAAGCGAAAAATAGATATTTTATTTCAAAATGAAAGCTTTTTTGAAACTACGTAGCATCGTTACGTTGTAAGAAAAAGATAAAATATTGAAATAAAAGGGCATTTTGCAGCCAATTAAAAAAATTTAAATAAGTTCAAATAAATATTCCCTAATAATACACCCTAATCTTAAAAATTATAATAATTTTAGGGCATGCTGCGTCACATAGTTTCAAACGAGTTATTTACCATCTTATTAGTTATAGGATTAATTATTGTTGCTATTGCAAAATTAACGTCTCCAAAACGGTTTGAGGATTTTATTTTGGTTTTAGCAAACGACAAATACCTTAAAATTTATTCGAGAGATCAGAAATTCTTCGATAAGTTTGATGCTTTATTATTTACTAACTTAATTTTATCTGTTTCTGTTTTCTTTTTTATTGTTTATAAACAGATTACTGAAACACATAGTCTTTCAAGCAGCACCATGTTTAAATTAACGTTTAGTATTGGTGTTTTTATTTTAATAAAAGTACTTATTGAGCGCTTAATAGGTAGCCTTTTTGAAATCGATAAACTTATTGACCAATACCTTTTTCAGAAAATAAGTTTCAAAAATTATTTAGGCATTTTATTATTACCTATTAACGCCTTATTACTCTATAGTTTTCAGCCAACAATGCCAATAATTTATGGTGTTTTTTTTATTTTATTTATTGTAAATATTATTGGCTTAATAAGTTCATTTAAAACGCATCAAAGTTTAATAAAGAACAACTTATTTTATTTTATTTTGTATCTTTGCGCTCTTGAAATCGCGCCCTATATCATTTTATACAAGGTGTTTATTTCAAAATAAAGAAAAACTACTTGCGCTTATGAAAGTGAAAACCATTTTAGTATCTCAGCCAGAACCTAAAATAGAGAACTCGCCCTACTTCGATTTACAAGACAAGCAACGCGTAAAAATAGATTTCAGACCGTTCATTCATGTGGAAGGTGTGTCAGCTAAAGAAATTAGACATCAAAAAATTGATTTAAATAATTACACAGCTATTATCTTGACAAGTAGAAATGCTGTTGATCACTTTTTTAGAATTGCCGAAGAAATGCGATTTAAAGTTCCAGACTCGATGAAGTATTTCTGCCAGTCTGAAGCCGTAGCTTATTATCTTCAAAAATATGTGGTTTACAGAAAACGTAAAATTTATGTTGGTAAACGTACGTTTGGTGAATTATCTCCTTTAATTAAAAAATATAAGGACGAAAAGTTCTTATTACCAAATACGGATAAAGTAAAACCTGCTGTTCCTGAAACACTTAATACTTTAGGTGTAGATTGGAAACAAGCCACATTTTACAAAACTGTAGTTAGCGATTTGTCTGATTTAGCAAATGTATCCTATGATGTTTTAGTGTTTTTTAGTCCTTCTGGAATAGAATCATTATTTCATAACTTTCCAGATTTCAAACAAAATGAAACGCGTATAGCTGTTTTTGGAAATACAACTATTAAAGCTGTTGAAGATAAAGGGTTACGTGTAGATATTTCTGCACCAACTCCTGAAACACCTTCAATGACTATGGCGCTTCAAAAATATATTGAAAAGGCTAATAAAGGGAAATAGAATTCTCTGTATTTTAGATATTAAAAAGGGGATGATTTTAAAATCATCCCCTTTTTAATATCTATACTATTACTGATTATTTAATAATTATTTTTTTTACAACTGTAGTGCTTTTTGAAGAAATACTCATAAAGTAAAGACCTGAAGTTAATTCTGAACTTAAGTCTAATTCCTTATCTGCAGTTATTCCATTTAAATCGTATGATTTAATGATACGACCATTTAGATCTGAAACCATTACTTTATCCAAAGCAATACTGGAGTTTTTGATTGTAAAAATACCTTTAGATGGATTAGGATAAACACTAATATTTTGATTCAATTCAAAGTTATTATTGCTTAAAGTAGCACTAACAGTTAAATTAAAATTATGAAATCCAAAATCATTTAATTCATTACTACTATTAGTATCATTAGGTGTAATTTTAAAACTAGAAATATTAGTAGCATTTGCTGTAATTGTTGGTGTAATTGTGCCAGCGCCTAATGCGTATAACGTATTAGGTGTAATGACTAAATCTGCTTGATTTTCAAGAGAAATATTTCCTTCTTCTAAAGTATCATAGTCTAGACTATTAAGGGTAAAGCTAAAAGGGACATTATTTTTGGTTAGACTAATTATATAAGATTCATTTAAAACACTACCACCAGTACCAATGTAGACTACTAAATCACCGCCACCTAAATCATCAAGCGTTTCATCTCCTGGGTGATTAATTGATAGAACAAAAACATCTGACCCTTGAGTAATAGTTTCAGTTAAAATTACGGTATTGGTTCCGTCGTCTATTGCCGTATCCATAGTGAAATTCAAATTTTGAGAACTAATGTTGTAAATTGATAACCACAAAACAGAGCATAATAAAATGTTATGCAGAATTGATTTTTTTAAATTGTAATTTTTTTTCATAATATTGATTTTTAAGAGTTTATCAAAGTTCAATATCTCGTCGCTATTATTCAAGGGTATTCTTACGCGAAATTAAAACCACGTATAAATACCTATTTATTAATTAAACAGCCTGTAATAGATAATATTTAAGTAGATTTATTCTTTAATTTCTAGAACAGAATCACCTTCCCGTTTGGCGCCTTAAGAATGGAAATAATCGATAGTTTTTTTGAATATTCGATCATCGCATTGATTGTTATCAATACATCTCTGTTTGTCTCTAGTTATAACAGGAATCGTAAAAGCCCCTCTTACAAGTTACTTTTCTTGCACCTTTTCTGTGCATTAATTATTAACCTTTCCGTTTTTATTCTAGCTAAGTTTAATATTAACAACCTATATTTTTCACACTATTATTTTATTTCACAATTTGTAATTCTATCTCTATTTTATAGATCGCAATTTAAAAAAGCTCAAAAACTTATCGTTTTAATACTATTAGTAGTAGTTCTTATTATTCTTGCCATACAGTATTCCATTTGGCCTGAGTTATACTTTAAGTTTAATACTATTGAAGTTTTTATAACTAGTTTTCCTATTATAGTATATTCTGTTATATACTTATTTAATTCATTAAGTAAATCGTCAAAGTATATGTATATTAACACAGGTGTTTTAATTTATATAACTACCAGTACCCTTATTTTTATATTAGGAGATTACTTAAGTAGCATTATTAACAGCAAAGGAGTTGGTAATATTTGGCTCATTAACAAAATACTATATGTTATTTATTTAACATTAATTTTTACAGAATGGTGGAAGAATTTCAGAATAGTGAAGAACAAATAGTTAATGCCCTTGTTTATGGTCTAATTTTCTTAGTGCTTTCAACAATAGGTTTATTTTTATTCTTCTATTTCTCAAGACAAAAAATCATTAAAAAAGAAATAGAGAAAGTAAATATTAAACTCGATTATCAAAAAAGAATATTACAAAACACTATAAATGTTCAAGAAGAAGAGCGTAAAAGAATTGCTCAAGATTTACATGATGCTATTAGTTCAAAACTAAATGTAATAAGCTTAACTACTAATGTACTAATAGAAGATGATTCACTTATAAAAACACATAAAGAAGCTTTGAATCATATTCTTAATATTACCACTCAAACTTTAGAAAGTTCTAGAGAGATTGCACATAAGTTATTGCCTCCTTCATTAAACAAGTTTGGTTTAAAAGTTACCCTTGAAGAATTGTTTGACGAGATTACCTCAAATACAGCTATTAAAATATTTCATGACATAGAAGTACTTGATTTTCTTAGTAAAAGCAGTGAACTCCATATTTTCAGAATCGCCCAAGAATTAATCAATAATGCCCTAAACCATGGAAAAGCAACCCAATTACAAATGAAACTTAAAAAAGGAAGTAAAGGATTTGTTCTCATTTTTAATGATAATGGTGAAGGTTTCAAAATCAATGATGACACTAAAAGACCCGGTTTGGGATTACAAAACATAAAGAGTCGTGTTTCTATTTTAAATGGAAAGCTAAAAATAGAAAGTTCTAAGAATACAGGAAGTACCCTCACAATAAATTGTCATTCGTATGATATCTAAAATCAAAATAGTACTGGCAGATGATGAATTGTTATTCAGAGAAGGTCTCATATCTATATTAAGCAAAGAAAAAGACATAGACATTCTTTTCGGCGCTGAGGATGGTTCAGATTTAGTCCGCCAATTAAAATCAGCGAACGTATTACCTGAAATTGTTCTAACGGACTTAAAAATGCCAAATTTAAATGGTGTTGAAGCTACTAAATTAATAAGAAAAGAATTTCCGAGCATTAAAATTATTGCACTTACTAGTTATTTTAGCAAACCATTTATAGTTAATATGATTTCTATTGGAGCTGTAGCCTATTTAGCAAAAAATAGCACTCCAAAATTGATGTTAACTACTATTAGAGAGGTTGTGAAGAAGGGATTTTATTATGACGATAAGGTTTTAAAATTTATTCATGAAGACCTTATTAATAATGGCCATAAAAGTTCAAAGTCTAATTTTGACACCACCTATTTCACCAAACGTGAAATGCAAGTCCTTAAACTAATATGCAAACAATTTACGGCTAATGAAATTGGAGAAGTACTCTATATCAGTCCAAGAACTGTTGACGGTCATCGCAAAAATTTATTATTAAAAACAGAATCTAAAAACGTTGCTGGCTTGGTAGTTTATGCCATACAAAATGGATTTATAGGTATGGATGAAAATCTATAAGAAAAACGGTCTCTAAATTCTTAAAAAATGCAAACCCATTTAAGACTACTTCCTTAAAACGCATACCGTTGCGGACCACCACGTCTAATTTCCTCAGTACAATGCATTTCAAACTTTTTAAAGTTTTCTCTAAAAGCATTTGTTAATTTGAAAGCCGTAGTGTAATAAGATTCATCATTATTCCAAGTAGCTCTTGGGCTTAAAACACTTGTTGGTACTCCAGGACAACTTCTTGGTTGAGCGACACCAAATACGGAGTGTATATGGTAATCGTCATAATTATACAAACCTAAATCACCATTTAATACGGCATTAATCATAGCACGTGTGTACTTTAATTTCATTCGGGTTCCTACACCATAAGGACCACCTGTCCAACCCGTATTTACTAACCAAACATTAACCCCAGCATCAATCATTTTTTTACTTAACATTTCCGCGTATTTAGCAGGATGTAAAGGCATAAAAGGCGCGCCAAAACACGCCGAGAACGACGGCAGCGGTTCTTTAACTCCGGCTTCCGTTCCAGCTACTTTTGCAGTATAACCAGATATAAAATGATAGGCTGCCTGACTTGGCGTTAACTTTGAAATTGGCGGAATAACTCCAAAAGCATCAGCTGTTAAAAAGAATATGTTTTTTGGATTTTTACCTATTGATGGTACTTGTATATTTTCAATATAATGAATTGGGTAGCTTACTCTTGTGTTTTGTGTGATCGATGTATTTTCAAAATCAACATCACCATTATTATTTAAAATTACATTTTCAAGAATGGCTCCTTTTTTTATGGCATCATAAATTTCAGGCTCATTGTCTCTAGATAAGTTAATCACTTTAGCATAACAACCGCCTTCAAAATTAAAAACCGTATTTTCATTAGTCCAACCATGTTCATCATCGCCAATTAAACTTCTATTAGGGTCTGTTGATAATGTTGTTTTTCCAGTTCCTGACAGTCCAAAGAAAATTGCCGTATCTCCCCTCGTACCTACATTAGCACTGCAGTGCATTGGAAGTGTGTTTTTAAACACAGGTAATATAAAGTTTAAAGCAGAGAAAATCCCTTTTTTAATTTCGCCTGTATAACCAGTACCACCAATTAATGCTATTTTTTTGGTGAAATTTAGAATTGCAAAATTGTGTTGACGTGTTCCATCTACATCAGGGTTTGCCATAAAACCTGGCGCATTAACAACTGTCCATTCTGGGTCAAAGTTTTTTAATTCATCTTCAGTAGGACGTAAAAACATATTATATGCAAACTGGTTACTCCAAGGGTATTCATTAATAACACGAATATTTAGTTTGTAATGGTCGTCTGCACAAGCATAACTATCTCTAACAAAAAGGTCTTTTTCAGACAAATAATCTACAACCTTATCATATAATTTATCAAACTTTTCAGGTTCAAAAGCAATATTAATATCTCCCCACCAAACACGATCTTTTGTAATAGCATCTTTTACAATAAATCTATCCTTAGGAGAACGTCCTGTAAACTCACCTGTATTTACAGCTAAAGCTCCAGATGATGCTTCAACTCCAAGTCCTTTTGATATTGAAATATCATGAAGCGCTTCAGGAGATAATTGATAATTTACTTTGGCATTTTTTATGCCATATTCTTCTAACGAAATCGTTTTCGTAACCTGACCGTAATTTTCCATATTCGATGTAAAATTGTTTATCTGACAAAATTAAAACAATTATTTTAAGTATATGCTAATTATATCTGCTTTTTAGACGAATTCTTTATGAAATCGATAAACAGGAAAATCCATGCAAAAATTAACGACAAACCACCTATTGGAGTTATAAAACCAATAGATTTAAAATTGAAAGTTGATAATTCATTAGTTGCTAATCCATAAATAGAACCAGAAAAAAACAAAAGCCCAACAACAACCAAATAGTAGATTATTTTTTTAGTTTTTTGTTGAATTAAATGGGTACTTCCTATAAATAATAACAAAAGTGCATGATACATTTGGTAACGCACACCTGTTTCAAAAGTTTGTTGTGATTCATGAGGAATTAATTCCTTTAGCGCATGTGCACCAAAAGCGCCTAAAATAATACTTAAAATGCCCAATATTGAAGCGGTAACTAAAATCGTTTTATTCATTTTTTATAAATTATTCGCAATAATTGCTTTTAATATCTATTAATTTCGTAAAATTGAATGCGTTTTTGGCGTTTCAATAATTAAAACAAAATTACTCAACAAAATTCAATATGCGAAAGATTTTAATCATTGGTTCAGGAAAATCCACATCATATTTATTAAAATATCTATTAGATAAGGCCTCATCCGAAAGTTTATTTATAACTGTAGGCGATTTAAATATTGAAAATGCCAAAACCTTAATTGGCAATCATAAAAATGCGGAAGCTATAACATTAGATGTTTTTGACGAGTCCTCTAGGATCAAAGCAATTAAAAATGCCGATATCGTTGTGTCTATGCTCCCAGCACGTTTTCATATTGAAGTAGCAAAAGATTGCATTACTTACAAAAAACACATGGTTACAGCATCTTATGTAAGTGATGAGATGCAAGCATTAGACGATGATGCCAAAGCAAACGGTCTCATTTTAATGAACGAAATTGGAGTAGATCCAGGAGTAGATCATATGAGTGCTATGCACGTTTTAGACAGAATAAGAGATAAAGGCGGTAAAATTATTTTATTTGAATCCTTCACAGGAGGATTAGTTGCTCCGGAAAGCGACAATAATCTTTGGAACTATAAATTCACTTGGAATCCTAGAAACGTCGTTGTAGCAGGTCAAGGTAGTGCCGCAAAATTTTTACAAGAAGGTGCTTATAAATACATTCCTTATAACCGTTTGTTTAGGCGCACAGAGTTTTTAGAAATCGAAAAGTTTGGACGCTTTGAAGTGTATGCCAACAGAGATTCTTTAAAATACCAAAGTGTTTATGGTTTACATAACGTTAAAACGCTATATCGTGGCACCATGCGACGCGTAGGTTTTAGTCGTGCTTGGAATATTTTTATAACCCTTGGAATGACTGACGACAGCTACACCATCGATGATAGCGAAAACATGAGTTACCGCGATTTTACTAACTCTTTTCTAACCTATAGCCCATCAGATTCTGTAGAGTTAAAACTAAGACACGCACTTAAAATTGATCAAGATGATGTGGTATGGGACAAACTCATTGAAATCGATATATTTAATCCCAACAAACGCGTAGAACTCAAAAAAGCGACACCAGCACAAATTCTTCAAAAAATATTAATGGATAGCTGGACATTATCCAAGGACGATAAGGATATGATTGTTATGTACCATAAATTTGGTTATGAATTACATGGTAAAAAACATCAAATAGATGCCAATATGGTGGTTCTTGGCGAAGACCAAACCTATACGGCTATGGCAAAAACTGTTGGCTTACCAGTTGCAATAGCTACACTTGCCATTTTAAATGGTAAAATCACAACTCCTGGAGTTCAAATCCCTATTACCAAAGAAGTTTATCAACCTATTTTAAAAGAACTTGAGGAATTCGGCATCGTTTTCCAAGAAAAAGAAGTGCCATATTTAGGGTACAATCCTTTAAATAATTAATATTTGGGCGTTACCCTAAAAGGGGCGGGCTTTCCACTATATCTTTCTGTGAAGCAGTCCCGAACTTGTTTCGGGATCTCATAAAACAAGTTACTTAATCCAAGTTTTAAGATCTAACTTTCAATCACTTCACACAAAGGATGCCGTTTCAATCCCTAACGCGAATCAGTCTCCAGTTAACAGTCAACAGTTAGCTAAAGCATTCCAAAAGTGTTAAACAAAATTGATCTAAACTCGTATCATAGCAAAAAGTAAAGTCCCAGATTTCGACGCAGTTGGAAACATCAATGTGCAGAAATAGTGAGCGAAAGAATGGAATCGCAAAGCGCAGCTTTAAGCGTGTAATTCTGAAAGCGAATGTTCCGCAGGAATTTCCCCAGATTGATTTGATTTTTTGGTTCGTTTTGCATCAAGGCAAAATGAACATACAAAAACATTTAATTTATTCGTCTAATCAAAATAAAGTTTCAATTTAAAACCAAATACTTACTTTTATGTTTTAGATTAATACAAAATGGTAAGATCCCCTCCCAATAGTTATCGGGATTCAAGGGAATGAAAAAAAAGAGCTTTTTATGAAACAAAAAAATAAAATCATAACCTTAGACGGCATTGATAAAAAAATATTACGTGCCCTAACCACAGATGCGAGAACACCTATTTTAGAAATTGCACGACATGTTGGCATTTCTGGAGCTGCTATTCACCAACGCTTACGTAAACTAGAAAAATCTAAACTTATTTCTGGTTCAAAATTTATTATCAATGCAGAAGTTTTAGGCTTTACAACCTTAGCATTTGTTGGTATTTATCTAGATAAAGCCGCAAATACAGATGACGTAGTAAGAGCCTTAAAACGCATTCCAGAAGTTTTAGAATGCCACTACACTACCGGCAATTACAGTCTGTTTATAAAGCTTTTAAGTCGAGATAACGCCCACTTAATGCGCTTACTTCATGAAAAAATTCAAACAATTAATGGTGTTCAACGCACTGAATCCCTTATTTCTCTCGACCAACAAATTGATAGACAAGTACATATATAAAATAGTTTAGTACATGACAAAAATATAAAAGTGTCACATTGAGCGCAGTCGAAATGCTTTTGAATACGATATTTCCAATGTCTTCGACTGCGCTCAGATTGACATCCGATATATTATCAAATTTTGTCATGTATTCAGATAAAATAGTTAAATTTAGTTTTAAATTTTTAAGCCATTTTCTTACTATCGGTACAGTTATTGATTAATATTGCTTCAATCTTTTCAAACTAAAATTTATGAAAAAATCTTATTTAGTAATACTTGTAACTATTTTATTTTCTATGTCTATGTTTTCTCAAGAAAATGCAGAGAACCAAAGCACTTCAGAAAATTTTAATGAAATAAAAATAAACGGATTATATCTTGTTCTTGGAGCTTTTGACGTGACTTATGAGCGCACCATAAATGAAGAATCGGCGTTTGGATTAAACGTAGTCATACCATTTGACGACGACATAAATGATGGCTTAAATTATTATATTTCTCCTTATTATCGTTTTTATTTTGGTAATAAATATGCTGCAGGATTTTTTGTAGAAGGATTTGGAATGCTAAATTCTACAAATGACAACACTTACTTCTATAATAACGGATTTGACACTACAGTAAAAGAAGATAACATTACCGATTTTGCTTTGGGTATTGGTTTAGGAGGAAAATGGATTACCAAAAGCGGATTTATTGGTGAATTAAATTTAGGTTTTGGAAGAAACCTTTTTAATAGTGACAGATATGATTACGAGATTATTGGAAAAGTAGGTATTACTTTGGGCTATAGATTCTAAATATGCATACCATATAACACAAAAACCCAAGCTATGCTTGGGTTTTTGTGTTATTGAGATACTGAAACAAGTTCAGCATGACAAACTACGTTTGTCACATTTTCATTAACCAAGAACGTGCATCTACCTCTTGTTTAATAATAGCTCTTAAATCTTCAATTTTAACACGCTCCTGTTCCATAGAATCTCTATGGCGAATGGTAACGGTGTTATCTTCTTTAGTATCATGATCTACAGTGATACAAAATGGTGTTCCGTTAGCATCTTGCCTTCTGTAACGTCTTCCAACGGCATCCTTTTCATCATAAATGACATTAAAATCCCATTTTAAATCTTCAACAATTTGTTTGGCGATTTCAGGTAAACCATCTTTTTTAACTAATGGTAAAATAGCTGCTTTTACAGGTGCTAAAACACTTGGTAGTTTTAATACCGTTCTTGTGGTACCATTTTCAAGTTCCTCCTCAACTAAAGAATTTGAAAAAACGGCTAAAAACATGCGGTCTAAACCGATAGATGTTTCTAAAACATAAGGCGTATAACTCGCATTGGTTTCATGGTCAAAATATTGTAATTTCTTCCCTGAATGTGCTTCGTGTGCCTTTAAATCAAAATCGGTTCTAGAGTGAATCCCTTCTAATTCTTTAAATCCAAATGGAAATTTAAATTCAATATCCGAAGCCGCATCAGCATAGTGTGCTAATTTCTCATGATCATGAAAACGGTAATTATCCGCTCCCATGCCTAAAGATAAGTGCCACTTCATTCTATGCTCCTTCCAATACTCGTACCATTCTTTTTGTGTACCTGGTTTAATGAAGAATTGCATTTCCATTTGTTCAAACTCACGCATTCTAAAAATAAATTGTCTGGCAACAATTTCATTTCTGAAGGCTTTACCAGTTTGCGCAATTCCAAAAGGAATTTTCATGCGACCTGTTTTTTGAACATTCAAAAAGTTTACAAAAATACCTTGAGCCGTTTCAGGTCTTAAATATAAATCCATCGCAGATTCAGCAGAAGCACCAAGTTTCGTCCCAAACATGAGGTTAAATTGCTTAACATCTGTCCAATTTCTGCTTCCCGTTAACGGATCAGCAATTTCTAACTCTTCAATTAGTGCTTTAACATCAGCTAAATCTTCACTTTCTAAAGATTTTGCCATCCGCGAAAGCGTCGAATTTATTTTTTCTTGATAGCCAACTACACGTCCGTTTGTAGATAAAAATTCTTCTTTATTAAACGTATCACCAAAACGTTTTGCTGCCTTGCCAACTTCTTTATCAATTTTCGCTTCAATTTTAGCGCAATAGTCTTCAATTAAAACATCAGCTCTGTAACGCTTTTTAGAATCTTTGTTATCAATTAGAGGATCATTAAAGGCATCAACGTGCCCTGAAGCCTTCCAAGTTGTAGGGTGCATAAAAATAGCTGCATCAATACCTACTATATTTTCATTCATTTGCACCATGGCTTTCCACCAATAGTCGCGTATATTTTTCTTTAACTCTGCGCCGTTTTGTGCGTAATCGTATACTGCACTTAAACCGTCATAAATTTCACTACTTTGAAACACGTATCCGTATTCTTTTGCATGCGAAATAACTTTCTTAAATTTATCATCTTGATTTGCCATGGTGCAAAAATAAAAAACCGCTTTAAACTAGCATCTTGTTTGTTGAAAAATAATTAAGTTTACAAGACTACATTTTTATATAATGCTTAAATCTATCGTTAACTTATTCTTCCCAAAAGTTTGTTATGCCTGCCATAACCTATTAAATGACAACGCCGATACGATTTGTTTGAACTGCAGACACGATTTGCCGATAACAAACTTTCATTTTGATAATAATGATAGTGTAGCAAAAGTACTTTACGGGCGAGCTAAAATTGAAAATGGAACAGCGCTTTTTAGATTTGAAAAAAAAGGAAATGTGCAGCGGCTTATTCACAATCTTAAATATAAAGATCATGAGCATATTGGTTTTGTTTTAGGAAATTGGCTAGGTGGTGAATTGAAAACGCTTGAAGCTTATAAAAATATTGATGCCGTTATTCCTGTTCCGCTTCATAAAAACAAACTTAAAAAAAGAGGTTATAACCAAGTGGCTATGTTTGGACAACAAATTGCCGCGGCTTTAAATACAGATTATTTAGATGATGTGCTTGTCAAGATTACAAATACAAAATCGCAAACTACTAAAGGGCGTTTTACGCGTTGGACAAACAGTGATGAACTTTTTGCGCTTAAAAACATGGAAACCATTGATAATAAACACATTTTAATAGTTGATGACATTATAACTACTGGCGCAACACTTGAAGCTTGTATTTCAGTTTTAAATCAAGCCAAAAACATAAAAATAAGTATTGCAACTATGGCAATAGCTTAAACTATAAGCCGTTATATTTCTGAACCCAAATTATGTATTAGACAGCCTATTACATCTTAAAACTGCTGCAAAATATAACATTTCATTACTTTTTAAAGTTTAACCGTAACGATGCTATGCTAAAACTTATAAAAAGTTATATTTTATTGCAATTTTAACCTTCATGACACCTTTATAATGCATATTTTGGGTTAATTTATGTAGGTTTGTAAAAATTTAAAATTGTTGATGAACAAGACCCTTTCAAATTTTATTTTTGCCTTTATTATTGGTTTAGTTTTTATAAACTGTGCTAATCGCGGAACTCCCGATGGAGGCCCAAAGGATGAAACTCCACCTAGTATTGTAAAGTCTGACCCCGAGAATTATTCGACTAATTTTAAGGGTAATGAGATTAAAGTCTATTTTGATGAATATATTAAAATAAAGGACTTACAAAAGCAGCTTATTATTTCGCCACCTATGAAAACGCAACCAGACGTTATGCCTCTTGGTGGAGCAAGCAAATACATTACCATTAAAATTTACGACACGCTTCAACCTAATACCACTTACGCCTTTAATTTTGGAAATAGTATCACCGACAATAATGAAGGTAACCCTTATCCTTACTATCGTTATGTGCTCTCAACTGGAGATTATATTGATTCCCTTTCAGTTAACGGAAACATTGTTGATGCCTTAAAAAGAGAGCCTGAAACGTTTGTTAATGTAGCACTATATGAAGTGGATTCTACATTTACAGATTCTATCATTTATAAAGAAACACCAAAATACATTACTAATACTTTAGATAGCTTAACAACTTTCTCCATTGAAAATCTTAGACCAGGAAAGTACATGTTGATGGCTTTAAAAGATGGTAATGGCGATAATAAATTTCAACAAAAAACAGATCAGATAGGGTATCATAAAAATTTTATTGAAGTGCCTTCCGACTCATCATATACTCTAAGGCTTTTTAAAGAAGATGCTGTTTTTAAAGCGACACGCCCCCGATTAATTTCCGGTGAAAAAATTGCATTTGGGTATGAAGGTGATTATGAAGGTATGAATATTGAAGTTCTATCTGAAACACCACCAGAATTTGAATATCGCATTACAAAAGACCCAAAAACAGATACTTTAAATTACTGGTATAAACCAAGACTGAAAGAAGTAGATTCTTTAATTTTTAAAGTGTCTAAAAATGATTTTGAAAAAGAATTCACCGCTAGAATTAGTGAACAAAAAAGAGACTCCTTGTTAATTGAAGTCTCCCCGTCAGGCATTATAGGTTACAATCAGGATTTTAAAATTTCAGGAAATACACCTTTATCAAATTTTGATGCTTCTAAAATAACTTTAATGGATAAAGATTCTACAGCCGTAACATTCACTACAGATTTTGACACAATAGGGAATGTTTATTCACTTCAATTTGATAAAATTGAGGACAACAACTACAGAATAGAAGTGCTTCCTGAAGCTTTTGAAGATTTTTTTGGAGATAAGAATAAAGATACTTTAAACTACAGATTAAAAACGAAAAAAACATCAGATTTTGGTTATGCAAGATTCACTTTAGCAAATGCAACCTATCCATTAATTATACAATTAACAGACAAAAAAGGAGAAGTTAAAGTAGAACAGCATGTTGAAAAAGCTGGCGCCATTGACTTCCTGAATTTAGCACCTGCTATGTATTCCATACGAATTATACACGATGCAAACGGCAACAAAAAATTTGATACTGGGAATTATTTAAAAATGATTCAACCAGAAAAAGTGAGTCATTTTGATGAGTTTGAAATTCGAGCAGATTGGGGTGAAGCCCTAACACTTACATTTAAGTAATACTAAACGTATCTCTATCGTCTAAAAATTTAAGCTTGTTTCTGTATGCTTGGATGTGTCTTTTTTCTAGAGTTACAATTTGTGTGTCTTCTTCATTTGGTTTGAACGATGTTATTACTTCTCCAAGCACATCATAAACTGCTGAGTGTCCAGAATACAAACTATTTACACCATCAACACCTACTCTGTTAACACCAATACAATAACACATATTTTCTATAGCTCGCGCTTTTAATAAAGCATCCCAAGCAGAAACCCTAGGCTTGGGCCAATTTGCTACATAGAGTAAAACATCATAATCTTCAAAATTTCTTGACCACACAGGAAAGCGTAAATCATAACAAATTAAAGGGCGAATTTTCCAGCCTTTATAATGCAAAATTACTTTTTCTTTTCCTGCGGTATATGTTTTATCCTCACCAACTAAAGTGAATGTGTGTCGCTTATCATAATAAGATATAAATCCTGAAGGCTCAACAAAAAGTAATCGATTATAAAATTTATTGTTTTCTGAAATAACAATGCTACCAACTATAGCTGCATCTGTCTTTGAAGCCAATTCCTTCATCCATGAAACCGTTTCTCCATCCATAGTTTCAGCAACTGTTTCTGCATTCATGGTAAAACCGGTGGTGAACATTTCTGGAAGAATAACAACATCTACTTCTTCTTTAATGTTGTCAATTTTTTTTGTGAAATTATCACGATTTTGTTCTGGGTTTTCCCAAACTAAATCTGATTGAATCAATGCTATGTTTAGCTTATTATCCATAATTAAATTCGGTTTAAAATATCTGCTGCTTTCTTTAATGTATCCTCGGTTTTGGCAAAACAAAAACGCAAAACGTTGTTATCTAAATTATTTTCATTGAAAACGGATAATGGGATGGATGCTAATCCAGATTCAATCGTCAACCTTTTAGCAAAATCAACATCGTATTCACTCGTAATTTTAGAATAGTCTAAAACCTGAAAATAAGTGCCTTCTGAAGGTGTAAAAGTAAACCTAGAACCCTTTATGAGACTTAAAAACAAATCGCGTTTCTTTTGATAAAATGCTGACAACTCTAAATAATGCTTAGGCTCTCGCATATAATCTGCAATCCCTTTTTGAGTTGGATGATGCACACAAAACACACTAAACTGATGCACTTGCCTAAATAGCTCCATTAACACTTTGGGGGCGCAACAATAGCCAATGCGCCATCCGGTATTATGAAAGGTTTTACAAAATGATGCCACAACAAAACTTCTGGATTTTAAATCTGGAAATAAGCAAGCGCTTTGGTGTTTTTTGTCATCATAAATCATATGTTCATAAACCTCATCGCTTAAAACAATAATGTTTGTGTTTTTAGTAAGCCTTTCTAACTCCAACATATCTGCTTTGGAAAAAATTGTCCCCGAAGGATTATGAGGCGTATTGATAATAATCATTTTGGTTTGATTATTAATCTTTTGGTTTACCGCATTCCAATCCACACTAAAATTTGGAGCTTGAAGTTGAATGGGAATCACTTTGCCGCCATTCAGTTTTATTCCTGGCTCATAACTATCATAAGCGGGTTTGAAGATGATAACTTCATCATTTGGTTTTACAAAAGTTGAAATTATTGTTGAAATGGCTTGAGTTGCTCCTGACGTAATAGTAATTTCATTTTCAGGATGATAGGTAGAACTATATAATGCATCCATTTTTTCAGCAATGGTTTCTCGTAATTCTAAATTACCAGCCATGGGTGCATATTGATTGTAGCCCGAATTCATGGCTTTACTAACTAAATCAATCAACTTTTGGTCGCTTCCAAAATCTGGAAACCCTTGAGACAAATTTATGGCGTTGTGCTTATTTGCCAATCCACTCATTATTGAAAAAATGGTGATTCCTACATCAGGAAGTTTAGAGGTGTGCTGCATAAATGTAAAGATAATGACTTCTGTAAACTTTTGTGTTAGATTGTGGCTGACTCTTGTTACAGATAGATATATTTCCTCACCTCTTATAATAACCTATAAATTTAGATCTATAGATTACTTAGCAAGTCTTGTTTATTAAACTTAAACTATCTCCATCTTCTTCAATAAAAACGACGCATTCATATTTTGACAAACGCCTTCTTTTAAAGTATAATCAAAGTATAATTCGTCATTAATAATTTCAGCATCAAAATAATAGTTTTTTACGTCGTCTAGCGCTTTTGAGATTTCGCATAAACTTAAATCGTGTGTCGCTATAATCCCGGTAGCATTTGACGCAACTAATTTTTCCACAAACTTTCTGGAGCCAATAGCCTTATCTGTGCTGTTGGTTCCTTTTAATATTTCATCTAAAACAATAAAATAAGGCTCTTTTTGAATGGCATCGACGATGAATTTAAGTCGTGTTAACTCTGAAAAGAAATACGAACTATCATCCGTTAAAGAATCTGAGGTTCGCATACTCGTTATTAATTTTACAGGCGAATATTTGCTAGACTTAGCACAAATTGGTAGCCCAACATTTGCCATCACAATATGTAAAGACACCGTTCTTAAAAAGGTGCTTTTACCAGCCATATTGGCTCCTGTAACAATAAAAAACTGTTCGTTTTCAATAGTTAAATTACTATCAACTCGTTTTTCTATATTTAACAATGGATGTCCTAAATGTTCAGCTTTTATAACCGAACCATTTTTAATTATTTCTGGAAAAGTAAACTCTGGATGATTATACGCATAGTTCCCCAACGAATTATAAGCATCAAAAAAGGATACCACTTCAAACCAATCAGACACCTTGTTATTATATTGGGCAATCCATAGTTCAATTTGATAGCTATGCTTTATATCTGTTAAAAAATAACCGTTACCAAAAATAGCTCCAATGAGGTTATTTCGATTATCTAAAGCATCTAACGATTTAGAAAATGATTTAAAAATGTCAGAAGCTTTTTTATCGCCTGATTGAATTTGTTTCTGCTTTTGTTGTAATAATTCCGAAGAAAATGACTCGTTTTCTATTAAATCTAGTAATGACCCATATTGACGAAAAGTGTCTCTAACTTTATCTGTATTTGAAGCTAATACATTTATTTTTTTTAGATAAATAGCCGTAATACCTAACCCTAATAACAACCAATAGCCAATCATAGCTTTATTAGTTATAACATCCAAAACTGTAAGAACAAATAGAACAATAGATGCTAAACTATATGCCATAGGTAACCACGACATGACTTTTGGTAAAAACGTTTTATGATTTTGCAACCATGTTATTATGTGTTTTGCAGGAGTTTCAACATCAACCAAATTGGAAGTAGCAGAATAATATTGACGCCATTGCGGTTTAGAACTCAGTTCTTTAATGGCTTCTTGTCTAGATTCAATACCATCTATGTTATTTGCTTTTAAAGCATTTGCTAATTGGTGTGTACCTTCATTTATTGTAGTTCTATTCATAAATTGAAAAAACGAACCACGCCCAAACAAATCAATATCTAAGCTGTAGAAATGACTTGAGTCTTGAAACTGAAGACCTTCATCTCTATTATAAAAATCGCCTGATGCTATTTTAATCTCATCATTATTAATGGCAACAAGTGCTTTATTAAACTCGCGTTGCCTTTTAATATCAGTATATTTTGAAAGCAAATAAATGAATACAACTACACCAAAAACTCCAATCGGAACAGCGATTTGCCATTTACTAAAAAAGAAATAAATCCCAAAACCTGTAACCAAAAAAACTAAAAGACGTAAGGTGCTAAGTCCTGTCATTTGCTTAAACAAGTTTTTAGCTTCAGTTTGATAGGTTTCCAAATGAACCTTATAATAGTCTAATGGGTTTTTCATTCTAAGTTTTAAATTAGGTTTCCGCTTTCGCGGAAAAGAAAATTTCAACTGAAACCTTGAATTATAAATTCAAGGAATTATTTTTCGTGATAAAGAAACAAAAAGCTCTGAAAATTTCAGAGCTTTTAACTTGTATTTATCTAAATGGTTTTTAATCTCTACCTCCAAATACTTGGAGTCCCCAATATACCAAAGATGCTAATGCACCTATGGCTGCAACTAAATACGTTCTAGCAGCCCATTTAAGAGCATCTTCAGAACCTGCATATTCTTCTTGAGAAACCATATTTTTATTTTTCAACCATGCCAATGCACGATTACTAGCGTCATATTCTACTGGTAAAGTTATAAAACTGAATAATGTTGCAAACCCCATCATAGCTAAACCAGCAACAGCAATCCAGTATCCAAATCCTAGACCAGCAGCAGCACCTAACACCAATCCACCAATAACAACCCATTGAGACATTCCTGAAGTTACACTAACCACAGGCACTAAAGTTGAACGCATTTGCAACCAACTATAAGCTTGCGCATGTTGTACGGCATGACCACATTCATGTGCCGCAACCGCAGCCGCAGCAGCATTACGTTGATTATAAACGGATTCACTTAAATTAACTGTTTTGTTTTTTGGATTATAATGGTCTGTTAATTGTCCTTTAGTAGAAATAACCTCAACATTACTAATACCATGATCTGCCAACATTTTTTGAGCAATTTCAGCACCACTCATCCCGTTGCGCAATTGTACTTTAGAGTATTTAGCAAACTTCTTTTTCAAGGTGCTACTCACTAACCAACTTACCAGCGCTATGGCTCCTAATAATATATAATATTGTATTAACATTTTTGTTTCATTTTTAATTTCTAACTAAATATAGCAAAAATAACGCCAATATTTTGATATGAAATAATGTCAGTATTTTAAAAATAGTAGTGTCCGATTAAAGAATCAAGACCGCTTCGCTGTTAGAACCAAGAACAAAGACTTGATTGTAACTAATTGATAAACAGTAATTTTTAAATTCATAACTTTCTAAAAAATAAAATTTTTCAGTAATCGCAAAAAGCAAGCCCCTCTTTTTTATAAGCCCTGAAAACTTAGGGTTCACAAAGGTTTTCTTTAAGCGAAATATTTTTAGTCGGAGAACAATGTTTTAAAAATTACAAATCAAAAGTCTCAGCAATTTCTTTGTAAACAATCTTACCTTTAATAATATTCAGTCCTTTAGATAATGAAACGCTTTTTTCACAAGCAGCTTCCCAACCTTCATTGGCTAATTTAATCACATAAGGCAATGTTACATTGGTTAATGCCATAGTTGATGTGTAAGGCACTGCCCCAGGCATATTTGCCACACAATAATGCACCACATCATCAATAATATACGTTGGGTTCTCGTGCGTGGTGGGTTTTGTGGTTTCAAAACATCCGCCTTGGTCTACTGCCACATCAACAACTACTGTCCCCGGGCGCATATCTTTAAGCATATCTTTAGTAATAAGTTTTGGTGCTTTTGCGCCTTTTATTAAAACGCCGCCAATGATTAAATCGGATTCTTTAATGCGTCTTCTAATATTATATTCACTCGAAAATTCAGTTACCACATGGTTTGGCATGACATCATTTACATAACGTAATTGCTTCATATTTATATCCATAATGGTTACATGTGCGCCCAATCCTGCAGCCATTTTAGCTGCTTGAACACCAACAATACCTGCACCCAAAACTAATACTTTACCTGGTGGCACTCCAGGTACGCCTCCTAATAAAACACCTCGACCTTTAATTGGTTTTTCTAAATATTTTGCACCTTGTTGAATAGACATCCTACCAGCAACTTCAGACATCGGGATTAATAATGGCAGAGACCCATCTGCATCTTCAACCGTTTCATAAGCAATACAAACGGATTTACTTTTTATCATCGCTTTGGTCAAAGTTTCACTTGAAGCAAAATGAAAATAAGTAAAAACCACCTGATCTGGTTTAATTAACCCATATTCTTCCTGTATAGGTTCTTTAACTTTTACAATCATATCGCTAGAAGCATATACTTCTTCAATAGAATTTAAAATAGTAGCTCCTACTTCTTTATAGTCTTCGTCAAAAAAACCGCTTCCAAAACCTGCATCGGTTTGTAAGTACACGGTATGATTTCTTTTAACAAGCTCATAAACTCCAGCAGGGGTCATACCTACTCTATTTTCGTTGTTTTTAATTTCTTTAGGGACACCAATTTTCATGACTATTATTTTAGGTTAATTTCTAGGTGCAAATTACAATGAAAATCACAAAATTTTAGCCTAAATTGTCGGACGGACAAATTTTTATCGATTTCTAGAAAATGGAAATGCAATTTTATGAATTAGGGAATTTGGGCTTACTTTGACACTGTAAAATTATCAAGTTAATTATTTTTTACTGTATTTTATTTTAAAATAAATTAGTAAAATCGAAGACCCAACAGTAATAATATTGGCGACAATCATAGATGGACTGTGAATATACAACGCATAAACTAGCCATAGTGCTATGCCAATAATAAACATGATTAACATAGGTAACGACAATGCAGAAACATCCTTTGTTTTCCAAGTTTTATATACTTGAGGTAAAAATGCCGCTGTGGTTAAAAACGCAGCAGCAAAACCGATGATTTCTATGTAATTCATGCGCTAATTCTTGAATGAAGATTATTATTTGGGCGTTATCACAAAGGTTGGACCATTCGTTGCAAGTCCTCGCTTATCCGATAACTATCGGAACTCGCTGTGGGCTTTTCACTACTATCCCCAACCAATGCAGAGGTTAATTAAAAATGCAGATAATCAACAATAAAATTTTTACCTAAAAGTGACATCATAACTTCAAGATTTCCATTAGTAAAAAATTGAGATTTGGTTTTTGTAATTTGGGTATTGAGCAAACCATGTTGCTCTAAAACAACTTTAGTTTGTCGCGCTACGGCTTCACCAGAATCAATAATTTTCACATGCTTAGGAAGCAACTCTAAAAGGGTAGGAATCAAATACGGGTAATGTGTACAACCTAAAACCAAATAATCAATATCAGCTTTAATCATCGGTTCTAAGTAAATTTTTAAAAGCGATTTCATTTCGTCAGAATATAAATTACCGCTTTCTATTAGCTCTACAATACCATCAGCAATTTGTTCAATAACTTTAATATGGCTAGCAAATAGGTTGGTGGTTTTAGAAAATAATTCGCTACTCAATGTGCCTTTGGTAGCTAAAATGCCAACGGCATTTGTTTTTGTTTGTAAAGCGGCTGGTTTAATAGCGGGTTCAATACCAATAAACGAAACATTGTAATTTGCTCTTAAGTAGTCAATAGCATTGGTTGTAGCAGTATTACATGCCACAACAATAAGTTTGCAGTTTTTATTGAGTAAATATTCTGTATTTTTTATGCTTAAATCAATAATGGCATCTTTACCCTTTGGGCCATAAGGCGCATTAGCACTATCAGCTAAATAAATAGTATTTTCATTGGGCATTAAGGCATGGATTTCTTTCCAAATAGAAGTACCGCCAACACCAGAATCAAAAATACCAATAGATTGTTTACTCATAGAAATACCATTTATTGTTTAAATTGATTTAATAAAGACGTCCTTTTTTTATTTCTGTAAAAAAATCACCATTTTTCGTGTAATTAAATTTAAACAATAAATGGTATGACAAAAATAAAAAAGCTGCCTTTTAAAAAGGCAGCTTTAAGATATATTTTATTGTAATTTGATTTTAGATACCCAGTTGCTTTTTTACATCAGCTAAAATATCATCGCCATCAGCTACAATTAATGTTGCTCTATCCAAAACATATTGGAAACCTTTAGCTTTAGCTACTTCGTTTATAGCTTTCATAGCCGCTTCTTGTATAGGCTTAAATAATTCAGCTTCTTTTTCAGCTAAATCTTTTTGTGCATCAGTTCTAAACTGTTGAATACGTTGTTGTTTTTCTTGTAATTCAACCATTCTAGTTTGGTTTTCTTCAGCTGTTTTAGTGCTTGCCTCAGCATCATACTGCTTTACCGTATTTTGGTATTCAGTAATGGAAGCTTGAATATCAGTCTGGTATGTTTTTCCCAAAGCTTCAATCTCAGCTTGTGCTTTTTTAGCTGCTGGCATTGCTGCAATTAATTCTTGTGTGTTTATGTGAGCAACTTTACTTTGTGCTTGTGTAAAGCCAACAGTTGCAATACATAGTACGGTTGCTAATAAGAGCGTTTTAAATTGTTTCATTTTAAATAGTATTAAGTGTGTTATAAATTATTAATTATTCTTGTTTATACTGTCTTTTGCCTTTTGACGATCTTCTAATATTTTCTTTTTTCTGTCTTCTAACGCTTTTTTTCTTTCTGCTCTTTCAGCTAATTTTTTCTGTCTGTTTTCTTCAATGAGTTGAGCCTTAGTTTTTGTTTCGCCTTCTATAGACTTAGCTTCTCCAGCAGATTTTGATGTTACTTCTTCACTTTTAGCAGCTACTTTAGTTGACTTGTTTCTAGCATTTAACTTAGCTTGTTTTGCTTTTTCTCTATCTTCTAACGTTTTTTGACGTCTAGCTTCTGCTTCTAATTTCTTTGCTTTACGAGTTGCTAAAATTTCTTCTCTACGTTTTTCAACCGCACTTTCTCTTTCCGCTTTCTTTTTTTCTAAAGCTTTTTCTCTAGCTTCCAACTCTTCATTTATTTCTGGAATCAATTCCTCTTCTTCTGCAGCTTTACGTTCTGCTTTTGAGTTGGCTTGCGTACGTTTTGACGTTTTTTTAATACTTCTCAAAACCTGTTCACTTATATCAAATTGTTTTGCTGAAAACAACATGACGGCATCTGATGACTTATCAAAAATAAAATCATACTTTCTTCCTTCAGCCATATCTTGAACCGCAGCGAATATTTGATCTTGTATAGGCTGCATTAACTGCTTCTTTTGAATAAACAAATCTCCATTTGGCCCGAAACGTTTTTGCTGATAGTCCAAAATTTCATTTTCTTCAAAAGTGATATCTTCTTCGCGCTCATCAATAAGCTCTTTTGTTAAAAGTGCTTTTTCATTACTTAAATCTTTTCGCTTTTGTTCTACAGTTGTCAATTTTGATTGAATCTCATTTTTCCATTTCTGAGCTTTATCTTCTAATTGAGCAGTAGCTTCTTGATATTCAGGAACATTCTCTAAAATATACTCAGTGTCTATATAAGCAATTCTCACACCACGTTGTGCGTGTGAATAAAAGCTTAGCATAAAAACTAATGTCAGTAAAAAAAGAACGTTGTGTTTCATGTGATGGTTATTATTATCGTTCACATGTAATATCCATTTAGACTTCTTTCTATGTGATCGAGTTTTTAATAATGGATTTTTCATCTGTTTAATATTTTATGACTTATAAATTCTAAAAGTTACAGATGAATTTCTCTGCCTTTTTGAATTGTATCTTCAAAATTAACGAATTTTAATCTTAAAAATTTTAATTCTCATGCAAATCATCAATGTGTTATTAGAAAATATCGTGCCAAAGTTTTTTTTACTTAAAATTGTTGTCCAATTATAAAGTGTGTTTCCCAATTACCGCTTGATCCTGGATCTCCCGGAATATCATCAAAACGACGACCAAAGTCAATACCTAACAAACCAAAGGCAGGCATAAAAATACGAATTCCTAAACCAGCAGATCTTTTGAGATCGAACGGGTTAAAGTCTCGAAAATTATTTTGAGATGAACCGGCTTCTAAGAAACCTAAAGCATAAATTTTTGCAGATGCTTTTAAAGTTATTGGATAACGAAGCTCTAATGAAAATTTATTGTAAATGGCGCCTCCATCTTGATCAGATAACGATTCATTTGGATATCCACGTAATTGAATAACTTCTCTACCATCTAACGTGAAATTACCTAAACCATCGCCACCTAAGTAAAAACGCTCAAATGGTATAATACCTCTGTCATTGTTGTATGCGCCTAAAAAACCAAATTCAACCTTAGGTCTTAAAACTAAATTTTTGGCAAGTTGAGTATACCATTCACCAGAAAACTTTACTTTATAAAATTCTAACCAGCTAAATCTTTGTTGATCTGCTTTTTCTAGTTCATCTCTTTCCTCTTCTGTTCTTGATTGCTGAGGTATTGCGCTAAGTCTGTCGCTTGTTTCTCTTATAGATTTGTAGTCAACATCGTTAAATAATGAATAAGGAAGAGAAAACTTGGCAGTAATTCCAAAATTAGAACCACCTGTTGGGAAAATAGGATCAACACTGGTATTATTTCTAGTTAAACCAAAAGTATATGATAAATTATTTGAAAATCCATCACCAAAAGTAAATAACCCAGTATTGTAGTTGTTTAAGTCGTAACGCTGATAACTTATGGCTTGAGACAATGTAAAATAATCATCAGGTACAGACAATCGTTTTGCTAAGCCAAAAGTAATTCCTGTAATATTGAAACTTCTACTTTTATCCGCATTTCTTGTTATAGGATTATACAAAAACTGTTTGGTATGTGACAGCGATGTAGAAAATTGAACAGGACGTTTACCGCCTAACCAAGGTTCAGAAAATGAAAAACTATACGTTTGATAAAAACGACTGGCTTGTAAACGCAATGATAGCTTTTGTCCATCGCCCATAGGGATTGGTTTATAAGCATCTTTTTTAAATATATCTTTTATTGAAAAGTTGTTGAAAGATAACCCCAGTGTTCCAATAAAACCACCACCACCATAGCCACCTTGCAACTCAATTTGACTAGAACCAGTTTCTTTAACCGAATATTCCATATCAATAGTACCTTCAACAGGGTTGGGATTGTTAAAGTTTGGTGATATTTCTTGAGCATCAAAAAAGCCTAATTGACCAAGTTCTCTAACAGTACGTACTACATTTGCTTTACTATACAATTGCCCTGGGCGTGTACGAAGTTCTCTGTAAATAACATGGTCGTTGGTTTTATCGTTACCAACAACACTTACTGAATTAAAATAGGCAGGTTTACCTTCGGATATTCTTACTTCAATATCAATAACATTATTATCGGCACTTACTTCTACAGGGTTTATGCTTGAAAATAAATATCCATTGTTTTGGTATTGATTTGTGATATCTTGTGCATCAGGCTTAGAATTGTCTGCAATTCGTTTTTGCAGTAAAATACCATTGTATGTATCTCCTTTTCTAACACGTAATAATCTGCTTAATTGCTCGTTGGTGTAAACCGTATTGCCAATAAATTTTATATCACCGAAGGTATAGGGCTCGCCCTCATTAACATCAATAATAAGTGATATCGTTTTATCATTGTTATAAATTACACTATCCGACAAAACTCGGGCATCTCTATATCCACTTTCTTTATAGGCGTCTATAATATGACCTAAATCGGCTTGATAAGTAGAATCTATAAATTTTGAACGTTTAAGTACTCTTAGGCGATTGATTTTCTTGGTGCCTTTCATACTTTTTCTAAGCCTTTTATCACTTAAAACGTTATTGCCATTAAAGGAAATGTCTTTGATTTTTACTTTTTCACCTTTATCAATGTTTAATACCATATTTACTCTTGAAGTTTCAATAGAGTCTTTTACTTCAATGGTATTGATATGTACTTTAGTATTAAGAAAACCGTCTTTTTTATATTTTTTAGTGAGGAAGTTTTTAGTTGTAGTAATTAGATTTTCAGTAACCTTTGTGCCTTTTTTTAGTGCGTTCTCTTTAATTATACCTTCTTTCTTTCCTTTTTTCACACCGTTAATTTTAAGTTCGTTAAGTTGAGGTAAATCAGCTAATTTTATTTGTAAATAAGCTACATCATCTTCTACTTTAAGAACATAAACTTCAATGTCGCTAAACAATTTAGAATTCCAAAGTTTTTTAATTGCATTACCAATATCTTCTCCGGGGATAGTTATTTCCTTGCCCTTTCTTAAGCCAGAATATGTAATGATCGTTTGTTCGCTAAAAGACGTGTTACCAGCAACTGTAATTTCAGCTAATGTGTATTTTTTGACTTTACTAAAATTTGAATTTTGAGCATTAATGCTAAGGCAACTAATAAAAAAGAGTATCGTTGCGCAGTACTTTAAATATGTTGGTGTAGGTAAAATCTTAGCTAAGTTGTTCACTTGTTTTCCCAAATCGTCGTTCTCTTTTTTGATATTCAATAATAGCTTCATACAAATGCTGCTTTGTAAAATCTGGCCATAAAACACTTGTGAAATATATTTCGGCATAAGCAATTTGCCATAACAAGAAGTTGCTTATGCGCTGTTCTCCACTGGTTCTAATAAGCAAATCTACGTCTGGCAAATTTTGCGTGTAAAGATGCTCATTTATAATTGATTCTTCAATATTTTCGGGCGAAATTATATTATTTTTAACTTTAATACTAATTTCTTTAACAGTGTTTATGATTTCCTCTCTTGAACCATAGCTAAGCGCAAGTGTTAAAGTCATTCTAGTATTCTGCTTGGTGTTCTCTATAACTTCAAAAAGTTCTTTGTGTACTTTTTTAGGAAGTGTATTTAAGGCTCCAATAGCTGTTAGTTTAATGTTATTGTTTTGAAGTGTGCTAATTTCTTTTTTTAATGAAGACACTAAAAGTCTCATTAACGTTTGTACTTCTAGCTTTGGTCTGTTCCAATTTTCAGTTGAAAAAGCATAAAGGGTTAGGTTTTCTATACCAATTTCAGCAGAAGCTTCAACAGTTTGTCTTACAGATTTCGTACCATTTTCATGTCCAAAAGCACGTAGCATCCCTTTTTGTTTTGCCCAACGCCCATTGCCATCCATAATAATAGCAATGTGTTTTGGTAACGATTTTGTAAGTATGCTGTCTTTTAAATCCATTTTATTCTACGCAATAGCAAGGGTTTTCCCCAAAAGTATAGGTAAGTGTAATACCTGAAAACACATACCAGTCGTTATTATTTATATTTCCGAAACGCTGTGGTTGTAAAGATTTGGTGTCGGGAATACTTCCGTCAAGTTCATCTGAAAACGTGTAACGTGCACCTATTTCAATTCCTAAGATTAAGTTTTCCATGAAGTTAGTTTTAAAACCTAGCGCCATAGGTATGCCATAAGCCCAACTTGAATTGTTTTCTGATGTTTGAATGCCTCCAGAAAAATAATGATTGTCGTGATAAGCAACCGATATACCAGAATAAAGATAGGGTGTTCCTAACTTTTCGCCTGAATGCAGATTGAAATCTAGAAATGTAAATTCCATACCTAAAGAAATTTCTGTGATTTTACTTGAAAACTCATAACCTCTTTGAATACGTCTTGGGTCGTCTGAATTTGTGTCAATACCTTCTAATTCACTAAATATTATTGAAGCTCTGTACGAATGCCTTTTGCTTCTATTCCATTTATAAAGCCCACCAATAGCTAATTGATTTGGCGAAATATAATTGGTTGCACCAACATCTCCAATAAAATTACTGCCTCCTAAAAAAAGCCCTATTTCATTAATTTGTGCGTCGCTTAATTGGATGCATAAAATGCTTAATATCAATATGGTTAAATGCCTCATAAATATTCAAAAGTTTGCAAATATAATAAATAAGATTTCTCAAATGTAATTTGAGCTGAATTGTATGAGTGTAAAACAGAAATTCTTTTGAAATATTGTTGTAATCTGGTTTGTGTGAGCCGTAAAAGCATAAAAAATAATTTTTAGTATGTTTATTTTGCCTTGATGCAAAACGAACCAAAAAATCAAATCAATCTGAGGAAATTGCTAAAGTACCATTCGTTTTTGGAATTACGCGCTTAAAGCTGCGCTTTGCGACTCCATCCCATCGCTCAATATTTCTGCAGATTGATGATTCCGACTGTTTCGAAATTTGGGGCTTTACCATTAACTATGTTATAGATTCAAACTAATTTTTGTTTTATTTCTTATATGCTTATACTAATTACTGCGGACTTACTCGCGTTAGGGATTGCAGTGGAAAGCCCACAGTGAGGTACGATAGTTATCGGATAAGCGCGGACTTGCAACCCTTCGACTCCGCTCAGGATAAACTTCAAGCCCGACCCTTGGGTAACGCCCAAAATTATAAATTACGTTTATCTTCGCCCCAAAGCAACTTTTTTCTTAGGGTGTTTAAAAAGCTTTCATTTAAAAGGTCTATCATTTTAATTTTAAAATCGGCTTTTTTAATTTTAATGAGTGTGCCGTTATCTAAGGTGGCAATTCTAGAATCTAATGAGATTAAATGTTGTTTTTCTCTACCATGAACTCTAAGATGTATTTCTGTAGAATCTGGAATTACCAATGGGCGCGCACTTAGGTTATGCGGGGCAATTGGTGTTAGCACAAAACTATTTGCGCTTGGGGTGATTACTGGACCACCACAACTTAACGAATATCCTGTGGAGCCCGTAGGTGTTGATACTATTAAGCCATCGCTCCAGTATGAGTTTAGAAATTCATCATTCAAATAGGTGTCTATGGTAATCATAGCCGTAGTGTTTTTTCTACTAACTGTAATTTCGTTCAATGCAAAATTCATTGATTCTATATCCTTGTTTTTGGAAGATGTTTCTACCGTTAAGATACTACGTTCAGAGATTCTATATTTTCCATCGATGATGTCTTGTATTGCTTTTTCTATGGCATTAACTTGAATGGTGGCTAAAAAACCAAGTCTTCCTGTGTTAATTCCAATAATTGGGATGCCTAAATCTTTAACAAACATGGTGGCTCTTAAAATGGTGCCGTCACCACCAATACTTACTAGAAGGTCGAAACTAGTATCGAGCTCGGTAAATGTTTTATATTTATGATAGTCCTTAATATGATGAGGTTCTTGATTTATCAGTTTATGAAACTCAGTTTCAATATAGGCTTCGATACCTTGATTTTCAAGAAAATTAAAAAGCGTTTCAACTGATTCAGGAGTTGTTACACTATAATATCGTCCAAAAATGGCAACTTTCATGTGTTTGTTTTTATTGTTTTTATAGGTCGCTCCTAAATTGTTGGAGCAGGCAATGGTGCATCCATAGCAATCCTTTATTAAAGAAATTAAATTTTAGATATGGATGCTTCATAAGCTACATATTTAAATATTTTTTTAAATAATCTGAACGATCTTTCAAACTTTCAATGTATCCGTCTTCCTCATGCCCAGAAACAATATTATAACTATATCTTCGGAAGGTTTGTATAATTTCATTAAGCCCTGTGTTTCTTATTTTTAAAGTGACTTGAACTAAATCTGTATTCATTCTTGAAATGAAAGCACCTAAAAGCTTACCGTCGTTTGATTCTACGATTTGGCTAATTTCGCTAAATGAATAATCGTTTATACCTTTTTCAACAACTAAAATGCCTCCAGCTTCAGAGAAAAATGGAGACTCACTAAATAAGCTGATAACGTCATTTAATTCATAATAGCCTAAATATTTATTTTGTTCACTTAAAACAGGCATAATATTGGTAGAATTAATAGCAAAGGCTTCTAAAACATCTAGCCAAAGTGTGTTATTTCTAACAAAAAAATCTTCTAAGGCATATTTATATTCGTTTAAAGGTTTATCGTTATCAAAACAATGCGCATCGGTTTCAGAAAAACAACCTAAATAGGTTCCATTATCATCTTTAACAGGAATATGAGAAAAAGTAAGTTGATTAAACAATAACTGTAAATCTCTTATTTTACTGTTAGTGTTTAACGGTTTTATGTCGTTTATAATAAATTCTGAAAGTTTCATTTGTCTTTTCTATTTTATTAATTCTGTCAAATGTAATTCGCTAATTAATATTGATAAATTCAATTTTATTATGCATCGCATTATCATATCACTAATAGATAGGACTGCAAATTAATCAAAAAAAAAGTACCAATGCTTGTTGTACTTTGTATTTTTGCATAATTAATTTGGGGGTTTTGCTTTGAAGCGAAAATTTTAGTTTTTGAATTTAGATGATATCTTTTTTGAACTTCATGGCTTAGTTACGAAGTAAGAAAAATATAAAATATAAAATATAAAAGAAGAATCTTTTAGTCAATGTCAAAAATCCATAATTAATTATATTTTTTAAAATGAATTTATGACAAAATTAAGTGTTAATATCAATAAGATAGCAACGTTAAGAAATTCAAGAGGAGGCGATGTGCCAAACGTAGTTCAATTTGCTAAAGATGTACAACGTTTTGGTGCAGAAGGCATTACGATTCATCCAAGACCAGATGAAAGACATATACGTTATCAAGATGCACGCGATTTAAAACCTGAAGTTTATACGGAATATAATATTGAAGGTAATCCAATTGAGTCATTTGTGAATTTAGTGTTAGAAGTTAAACCAACACAGGTTACTTTAGTGCCAGATGCCGCTGATGCTATTACAAGCAATGCGGGTTGGGACACTATAAAACATAACCATTTTTTAGTTGATGTGATTGCAGCATTTAAAAATAACGGAATAAGAACATCAATCTTTGTTGATCCAATTTTAAAACAGATTGAAGGCGCAAAAGAAACGGGAACCGACAGGATTGAGCTTTACACTGAAGCTTTTGCACATCAATACAGTTTAGGAAACTCCGATGCTATTAAACCTTATATAGAAAGTGCCAAATTAGCAAATAGTTTAGGTTTAGGAATAAATGCAGGACATGATTTATCATTAGACAACATAAAATATTTTAAAGATAATATTCCAGATTTATTAGAAGTATCTATTGGACATGCCTTAATTACTGAGAGTTTATATTTGGGCGTAGAAAATGTTATTCAAATGTATTTACATAGACTTAAATAAAGAAGTCGCAGTATTCAGTCTCAGTCACAGTTACTGTCATGGTATTTAGTCACAGATTCAGCAATCAAAAATCGTCAATCGTTAATCAAAAATCATTTATGCTTTTACATTCAAATATTATAGGAGAAGGAAAACCATTTGTTATTCTACATGGTTTTTTAGGAATGAGCGATAATTGGAAAACACTAGGAAGCCAGTTTAGTGAACAAGGATTTCAAGTGCACTTAGTTGATCAGCGAAATCATGGACGAAGTTTTCATGATGATGCATTTAATTATGAAATGCTTGCTGAAGATTTAAAACATTATTGTGATGAAAATAAATTATCAGAAATTGTGTTGTTAGGCCATTCTATGGGTGGAAAAACAGCCATGTTATTTGCATCACTGTATCCGGAAATCGTTTCAAAATTATTGATTGCAGATATTTCTCCACGTTTTTATCCAGTGCATCATGATGCTATATTAGAAGGACTTAGCGCTTTAGATTTTGAGGTTATAAAAAGTAGAGCTGAAGCCGATAAAATTTTAAGTAGTTATGTGTCCGACTTTGGAATCCGCCAATTTCTACTTAAAAACTTATATTGGGTTGAAAAAGGGAAGTTAGGATTACGCATTAATTTAGAGGTTTTAAAAAATAAAGTTGGTGAAATTGGAGAGTCGTTACCTAGTTATACCAGATTTGAAAAAGACACTTTGTTTTTGCGTGGAGATCGATCAGAATATATAGGAGTAGATGATGAAGCTATAATTAAAAATCATTTTTCAAAATCTAAAATTGTTACTATTTCTAATGCAGGACACTGGTTGCATGCTGAAAACCCTAAAGACTTTTTTGAGGCTGTAATTAATTTTATTAAATAAAAAATTCTAAACATAATAATTTACTTTTATGAGGTATCTTTTTCTCCTATTATTCATCGTTAGTTCATTTGCTATTCAGTCTCAGGAAAAACCAAAAAACGGGCCTTATGTCAAATATTATAAAAATGGTCAAAGAAAAACGTCTGGTCAATATAAAAAAAAGAAAAAAGTTGGCGATTGGAAAGAGTTTTACGACTCTGGAGAATTGAAAAGAACATATAGTTACACAAAAGGTAAGATGGATGTAGAAAAAAAGTCTTATTTTAAAACTGGAACTATTAAAACAGAAACGATTCAGGTAAAAGGAGATAAGTTTTTTAAGGAATACTTTGAAACCGGTGAACTTTTTTTTGAAAAAAAACTGAATGGAGGATACGTTAAAGAATATTATAAGAATGGTTATTTAAAATCAGAAGGCCATTATTCTGATAATGAATTAACAGGAAGTTGGAAAAGATATTTTGAATCAGGAGAATTAGAATGGGAAGTTGATTACTTTAATAGTTATCGTGAAGGATCTTACAAGCAATATTATAAAAACGGACAATTAAAAATTGAAGGTGTAAACAAAAAAGACAAAATAGATGGTTTAGAAAAACGCTATTGTGAAGATGGCAAGCTACAATGGGAAGGGCGTTATGTAAAAGGAGAATTAGAAGGGAAATGGAATGGATACGATGCTTTTGGAACACAAATATATAATCATAAGTATAAAAACGGACAGCTGTTAATAGGTAGTAACGTGAAGCTTTTGGTTACAAATATTCCAGAAGGGCTAATTGAAAATGCACCTATTTATCCAAGTTGCGAAAATGTGTTAGGATTCAAAAATCAGAAAAAATGTATGTCTGAAAATGTAGCAAAACATGTTTTAGAAAATTTTAATACAATGTTAGCTGCTAGACTGGGGTTGGAAGGTATGCAAAAAATCTATGTGATTTTTAAAATAGATAAAACAGGAGATGTTACATGTATTAGAGCCCGCGCACCTCACACTAAATTAGAAGTTGAAGCTATAAGGGTTATTAAAAAATTACCAAAGATGAAACCTGGTATGCAAAGAGGTAAGCCAGTAATTGTGCCATATTCTTTACCTATTATTTTTATGGTTCAAGGCAAGAAAAAGAAAAATGGCTTAGACGATTCTTTTTTCAAAAGAACAGGAAATTAATAAAAATATATAAAACTATGAATCTTATTCTTAAACTTTTATTAAACGCCGTAGCCGTATTTTTTTTAGCAAACATTCTAAATGGCGTAAGTGTAGATGGCTACGTTTCTGCAATAATTGTGGCACTCGTATTATCTATTCTAAACCTTCTAGTTAAGCCACTTTTAGTTATTTTAACATTGCCAGTAACCATCATTACTTTAGGCTTATTTTTATTAGTTATAAATGGATTAATTATTCTTTTGGCCGATAAATTTATTGATGGATTTTATGTTGATAGTATTTGGTGGGCCATCTTATTTAGCATTTTGTTATCTATACTACAATCGCTTTTGCAGTCTTTCTTAAAAAAGGATAAAAAATAGATAAACGACTATTATAAATCAAGGAATTAAAAACTTTGTTGGGATGTAAAAATATATTATTTTTGCATCCCAATTTTGGTTACAAAATTTTAGGTTTTTAAAAGAAGCCTTTATTGTTAAATGCCTGATTTAAGGCTTTATATCATTTAAAATGAATATTACAAGAGAAAACGTTGACGCATTAAATGCTGTAGTAAAAGTAGATATTGCTAAAGAAGATTATAGTGATAAGGTTGAGAAAATCTTAGTAGATTACCGTAAAACAGCAAACATTCCAGGTTTTAGAAAAGGACATGTGCCAATGGGAATGGTTAAAAAGCAATATGGTAAAGCTGTTTTGGTCGATGAGGTTAATAAGCTTTTACAAGATGCTTTAAATAAATATTTAACGGAAGAAAAGCTTGATGTTCTTGGTCAACCATTACCAAAAACTCAAGATGAAATAGATTGGGAAGCTGATAAATTTTCTTTTGAATTTGAATTAGGTCTTGCGCCAGAATTCAAAGTTGATTTAAAAAGTAAAAAATCAATTACGCAATACAATATTATTGCAGATAAAAAAATGATTGATGAGCAAATTGAACGTGTTCAAAAACAATACGGAAAATTAGTGTCTCAAGATGCGGTTGAAAAAGATAGCGAAATTACGGGCGCTTACACAAACGAAGAACGCGACATTGATAATACAGTAACCTTAACTTTAGATAAATTCAAGGGAAAGTCAACAACAAAACAATTCATAGGAGCTAAAGCAGGCGATGTTGTTACCTTAAAAACTAAAGGACTTTTTGATGATGATCATGATTTAATGCACGCTTTAAAATTAGAACATGATGCGGTTCATGGTTTAGATATTGAAGTAAATTTTACTGTTACTGAAATAAACAAACGTGAATTAGCAGATTTAGATCAAGAGTTATTTGATAAGCTTTTTGGTAAAGACGAAGTTACTTCAGTAACCGAGTTAAGAGCCAAAATAAAAGAAGATGCTGAAAAACAATTTGTACAACAAGCAGACCAAAAGTTATTAAACGATGTTACAGAGCATTTAGTTGAAAACACCAAGTTTGATTTACCAGCAGAATTTTTAACCAAATGGATGCAAACTGCAGGTGAGCAAGAAATGGATGCCGATCAAGCAAGAGAAGAATATGAAAAGTCTGAAAAAAGCTTACGTTATCAATTAATAGAAGGGAAGTTAATTGAAGAAAATAACGTTCAAGTTACTATGGACGATATTAAAAATCATGCAAGAGAGATGATTAAAGGGCAGATGGCTCAATTTGGTCAAATGAATCCTTCTGATAAAGAGTTAGATGACATAGCTGCTCGTGTATTATCAAATCAAGATGAAGCTCGTAGAATTTCAGAACAACTAATTAGTCAAAAACTATTAACAGTCTATAAAGAAAAAGCAAATCTTAAGACCAAAGAATTAAGTTACGAAAACTTTGTTAAAGAAGTTTATGGTGATAAATAAATAAATAATAATTGCTTATCTTTAAGCGCTTAAATCTACCAGATTTAAGCGCTTTTTTATTCAAAATAAATCATAAGACAACAAGTTTTAAACTCATCTACATGTAAGACAGGAGTTTAATTAAAAGAAATACAAAAAGATTATGGATTACGCAAAAGAATTTGAAAAATTCGCGATAAAGGATCAAGGCATAAGTAGTACATACTACAATAAAATAATTAGTAGCATGTACCCAACTAATTTAACGCCAAATATTATAGAAGAACGCCAAATGAACATTGCTGTTTTTGATGTGTTTTCGCGTTTAATGATGGATAGAATTATTTTTTTAGGCCAAGGCATTAATGATCAAGTAGCAAATATTGTTCAAGCTCAATTATTGTTTTTAGAAAGCACAGATGCTAATAAAGACATTCAAATTTACATCAATTCACCAGGAGGAAGTGTTTATGCTGGTTTAGGAATTTATGACACCATGCAGTTTATAAAACCAGACGTAGCAACTATATGTACTGGTATGGCTGCATCCATGGGAGCGGTTTTATTATGTGCTGGAGCAAAAGGAAAGCGAAGTGGATTAACACATTCGCGTGTTATGATTCATCAACCATTAGGTGGAGCACAAGGTCAAGCCAGTGATATAGAGATCACTGCTAGAGAAATTTTAATTCTGAAAGAAGAACTTTATAAGATTATAAGTAAGCATTCAGGACAGGATTACGACAAAGTATATGAAGATAGCGATAGAGACTATTGGATGAAGTCTGACAAAGCGAAAGAATACGGTATGATTGACGAGATTTTGGCTCGCAAGTAAATAATTTGTAATTTTAAAGAATTGTTATAGAGGGATTTATAATAGTTTCCGATTAAAATAAATAAGATTAATGGCAAAAGAAGAACTAGAATGTTCGTTTTGTGGTCGTAAAAAACCTGAAACAAACTTGTTAATAGCAGGACTAGATGCTCACATCTGCGATAGATGTATCGAGCAGGCGCATGGTATTGTCTTGGAAGAGTCTAAGCAAAGTGATGGTAGTGATTTATCCGCAGAATTAAAGCTTCGTAAACCCATACAAATAAAAGGATTTCTTGATGAGTATATTATAGGGCAAGTGGCAACTAAAAAAGTCATGTCTGTTGCTGTTTATAATCATTACAAAAGGTTGTTACAACCACCGTCAAAAGATGATATTGATATTCAAAAAAGTAATATCATTATGGTTGGTCAAACAGGCACAGGTAAAACTTTAATGGCCAAAACCATTGCAAGAATGTTAAATGTACCGTTGGCAATTGTTGATGCTACTGTTTTAACAGAAGCTGGTTATGTAGGTGAAGATGTAGAAAGTATCTTAACTCGTTTATTGCAAGCTGCTGATTATAACTTAGAAAAAGCAGAAAAAGGCATTGTTTTTATTGATGAAATTGATAAAATTGCTCGTAAGAGTGATAATCCATCTATAACTCGTGATGTGTCTGGTGAAGGTGTGCAGCAAGCCTTATTAAAACTTTTAGAAGGCACTGTTGTTAATGTGCCACCAAAAGGAGGGCGAAAGCATCCAGACCAAAAGTTTATTGAAGTAAATACAGAGAATATTTTATTTATAGCCGGTGGTGCTTTTGATGGTATTGAAAGACATATTTCAAAACGATTAAACATGCAAGCTGTAGGTTATAGCGCTTCTGTATCTGATGATAATGTAGATCATAGTAATTTATTGCAGTATATTATTCCAAAAGATTTAAAAGATTTCGGGTTAATTCCTGAGATAATAGGCCGTTTACCAGTTTTAACCTATATGGATCCATTGGATGCAGATACCTTAAGAGCTATACTAACAGAGCCTAAAAATGCGATTATCAAACAATATAAAAAGTTGTTTGAAATGGATGAAATTGATTTTACTATTACAGATGGTGCTTTAGACTTTATTGTTGGAAAAGCTATTGAATATAAGTTAGGAGCTAGAGGATTGCGTTCACTTTGTGAAGAGATTTTAACTGATGCTATGTTTGAACTCCCAAGTAGCAACGACAAAAAATTGAATGTTACGAAAGCATACGCAGAAGAGAAATTGTCAAAAACGACTTTAAAGAAACTAAAAGCAGTTTCATAAAAAAGTTTGATTTATATATTTTAAAAAACCACGCTACATAGCGTGGTTTTTTATGGAAATTAATTAATAATGGATATCTATATAAAAATGTTTATTTCTGTTTCAAATCTGTTGTAAATGTATACTTAAAAAGCAGTTGAACCATGGTGCTTTTACGCCTTTTAGATTATAAGACGAAATACTCGTTTAAAAACTTTTCAGGCTACACTTAATCGATTAGCAGACATTTAATCGATAGAATCTACAATTCAAATTCTACACATCTGTTGCCTTTTAAAACAACATCAGAACGCTTGGTCTTATAATTTGCCAATGGTTTGGTTTCTTCAAAACCAGATGTAATTGATTAGTTTCAATATATATTACTTCCTATTTTTTAATTAATTATGAGAAGATGTGTTATGAATTCAGTTTTAATAAATCAACTAAATAATCACGGGTGTTAGAAAGACGCGGTACTTTATGTTGACCGCCTAATTTATCATTTTGTTTTAACCAATCATGAAATAGATGTGTCCGCGCAACATTAATTTTAGGTTTGTTAAGTGTGATATTGTTATAGCGTTTTGCTTCATAGTCCGAGTTTAAAGATTTTAAAGCATTGTCAAACAATTCGTTAAAGTAGTTGATGTCTTTTGGAGGTGTTTTAAATTCAATCAACCACTCATGTGCACCCTTCTCTTTACCTTTCATAAAAATGGGAGCCGCAGTAAAATCTACAATTTCAGCTTTGGTGCGTTTGCAGACCTTCTTTAAAGCTTGTTCAGCATTTTCAATAATCAATTCTTCTCCAAACACATTAATATGATGTTTTGTTCTGCCAGTGATTTTTATACGATACGGATTTAAAGAAGTAAACCTAATCGTATCACCAATTTTATAACGCCATAAACCGGCATTAGTGGTAATGATAATTGCATAATTTTTATTAAGCTCAACATCACTAAGTAGAATGGCCTGTTCTTCTAAAGTGGCATAAATATCCATGGGGATAAACTCATAAAAAATCCCATAATCTAGCATTAACAATAATTCATCTGAATTATTCTGATCTTGAATCGCAAAAAAACCTTCTGACGCATTATAGATTTCGTAATATTTAAAATCCTTTTTAGGGAGTATTTTTTCGTACTGATCTTGATAAGGCGAGAAACTTACACCTCCATGAAAGTAGGCTTCTAAATTTGGCCAAATATCATGCAAATTTTGTTTCCCTGTAGTTTCTAAAACATTATTGAGTAATACAAGCATCCAAGATGGCACTCCTGCTAAACTAGTAACATTTTCATTAATGGTTTCGTTAACTATGGCTTGCATTTTATGTTCCCAATCGTTCATTAGTGAAACTTTACTACTTGGAGTACTACTAAATTCAGCCCAAAATGGCATATTGTCAATTAATATAGCCGACAAATCTCCAAATACAGTTCCGTTTTCTTTATACAGTTCTTTGCTTCCGCCCAAACGCAAACTTTTGCCAGTAAATAATTGTGAATCTTCGTTATTATTTAAATACATGCACAACAAATCCTTACTCGCAGCATAATGGCAATCTTCCAAAGATTCTTCACTTACCGGAATAAATTTGCTTTTGGCTCTTGTTGTCCCGCTTGACTTAGCAAACCATCTAATTGGCGTGGGCCAAAAAATATTGTTTTCACCTCTTCTAGAACGCTCTATACAATCTTGCCAACCATCATAATTTTTAATAGGAACACGTTCTGCAAACGTTTTATAATCTTTCATTGTAGAAAAATCATATTGTTTGCCTATTTCAGTGTGTTTAGCAAAATCTATCAAGCTTAAAAGTAATTCATTTTGCACCTCGTTAGGGTATTTTAAGAACAATTCAATTTGATGAAATCGTTTCTTTAAAAACCAGGATGCAATAGAATTTACTAAGGGAATTGGCATATTTATTCTATCTTTAAGATTCTAAAAATAACACTTTTTTTTATGACCTACCAAGGTGTTCTAACAAAAATGGAAACGGAGTTTGCAAGTCCGATTCAATATTATTTGGTATTTGAAAATGATTTTTTGAACATGAACCAATTATTGAATAAACAAATTACTTTGCAATTTGTTAAATATCAATGTTTAAATTGTGGACTTGATAAACCGATTTTCAGACAAGGTTTTGATAGACAGTGCTTTTATGATGTTGCCCAAGCTGGAGACTGGATTATGCGTCCGGAATTAAGTACTGCTCATTTGGATAAAGAAGACCGGGATTTAGAGTATGAAAAAAAGGTACAACTACAACCGCATATTGTGTATTTGGCTAATTCTAGTAATGTAAAAGTTGGAGTAACAAGAAAAAGCCAGGTGCCAACACGTTGGATAGACCAAGGGGCGCATGAAGCTATTGAGATTGTTGAGGTTCCTAATAGATATTTGGCAGGTATAACCGAAGTGGCACTAAAAAATCATGTAGGAGATAAAACCAATTGGCGAAAAATGCTTAAAAACGATATCGAAGATGAAAATTTAGTGGAATGGCGTGAACGTTTAAAACAATATATTCCAAATGAAGCTAAAGATTATTTCATTGAAAATAATACCGAAACCAATATAGAATTTCCAGTGATTAAGTATCCTGAAAAACCTAAAAGTTTAAATATTCAAAAAGAACAACAATATTCGGGGAAATTAGTTGGAATAAAAGGGCAATATCTCATTTTTGAAGACGAAACCGTTTTTAATGTTAGAGCTAACGAAGGATTGGTGGTGAATATAAATGTCAATTAAATATGATGATAAACAAATTAAATAATCTAGTAATTTTATTCTTAATAGTTAATGTGGGTTTTTGTATTGCTCAGGATAAACCATTAAAGATTAAGTCTGAAAGAAACCCAGATAATTCAGTTACATTTTCATATACCAAGAAAAGTCCTGGGAGCACTTATATTATTTTAAAATTTAAAGAATTAACCAATACAAGTAGTTCTACAATAAGAAGAACTATCAACGGACGTTCAGGTAGATTAACAACTTTAAAACCTATGGATCCAAAAAGTGGAATTGGTTTTTCATATTCTTATACTTTTATTGATGGTAATTCAAGAGCTAAACCTGAAACAGATTTTAAGTATATTCTTCCTTTTAAAGATGGTAAAAAAATAACTGTTAGGACATTAAACTATTTGGGTAAAAAATTTGGAAATACGGAACCAAAGAATTGGGCTTCTTTTCAGTTTTTAGCAGAACCAAATGACACAGTATATGCTTCAAGGAAAGGTATGGTGGTAAAGATTGTTGATGAGTTTAATTCTGACTTAACGGCAGAATATAATTTTAAAAACAAATCAAATTATATTATTATAGAGCATGAAGACGGAACTTTAGCTAGGTACGGCGTACTTAAAAAGAATAGTATAATGGTTAAATTAGGAAGTAAAGTTTATCCTTTAACACCATTAGCAATAGCGGGAAGTTATGATAAGCCTGAGAATAGTCAATTGCGTTTTTCTGTATATTATTTAGATCCCGATATTTTAGAATTGAACAATAATAAATCGACTTTAAAAAATCAGAAACATTATTATATTTATGTAAACCCTCTGTTTTATAATGGCGAAGATGATTCTACTACGAAATTAATTCCTAATAATGATTATATTACTTTTTGTAATAATGCTATTATTGAAGCTGAAATGACAAAAAGAGAAAAGAAGAAGATATTGAAAAAATAGGAAACCGTTTTTAATGTTCGTGCTAATGAAGGGTTGGTAGTAAATATTTCTGTAAACTAAACTCTATAACGTTTAAGAAATATAAAATCCCAACTACAGAAAATGCAATTGGGATTTATATATATTGTTTAAACTAAAGCCTAAATATCTTCTTGGTCTCTTAAGTTTTGGATGTAAGCTGCTTTTTGAACTTCACGACGTCTCTTTACAGAAGGTTTTGTGAAAAACTGACCTTCTCTCAGGTTTTGCATTACCTTAATATTTCTGTGTTTTCTTTTGTAGCGTTTTAAAGCTCTCTCGATGTTTTCACCATCTTTAACTATAATCTTTAACATAAATATAATTTATTTTGTGTTTTATGGCCTTCCTAAAAGGGCGACAAATTTCAGGTTTTTTATTATTAAATCCTAATTAATTGTGTCTTGTTTCTTTTTTTTATTTCCTAATAATCCACCAAGTACATCTTTAACAGTATTTCCAGTAGTGCTTGTTTTGGTAGAGTCTGCTTTTTTGCTTCCATCAAGTATGCCGCCTAAGACATCCTTAATGGCATCATTTTGTTTCTGTTTAGCAGAATCTGTTTTCTTTTTATTGCCACCAATAACATCACCTATTAAGTCTTTTACCTTGTCTTTACCTTGGTTGAGGAGCTTTTGTTTTTCAATTTCAACGAGTTGTTTTGTTAAGTTTGAAATACCACTAGTTAAATCGGTTTTCACAGTTGGGCTCGTATAACTACCTCCAATATTTGCAGTAACAGGGATGGTAATATTTTTGGCTTCTTCTGTGTTTATTTTCCCAATAAGCCGATTAATATCACTACCTAAATACTTTGCTGGCACATTAAAAACAGCACTATAATCTAAAGTTTTATCGAAGCCATGAGAACCGGAAATGGTAATAGCAATATCTTCATATTTTAAATTGAAAGGTTTTACGCTTACTTTACCGTTAGCAAATGCTAATTTGGTTTTCACATCTTTTAAATCTAATTTATCAAAATCTATAAAACCTAAAACGCCTTCAAGTTTATTAAATAATTCACCTTTGTTGGCATTTATTTTTGTGGTTAATAATTCTGCTAGTGCATTACCCGAAACTGTGCTTAAATCAGGAGAGAATTCTTTATCCAAATTCCCTGACAGGGTAATGTTTGTATTCAGTTTCCCATCAAGTAGTTTAGCAACTGGAGCAAGGTTTTTTAGTAAATCTAAATCTTTAAACGATTTTGAGATGTCAAATCCATCTGCGCCTAAATTCAAATTAAAAACAGGAATATCGCCTTTTGTTGAAACATCTCCTGAAATAGATAACGCGCCATCAAAAATGCTAGATTTCATATTCTGCAAAGTGACTTGTTGGTCTTTAATATAAAGCGTACCAGTAACATCTTTTAAATTTAAATTGTCATAAACTACCGTTTTAGCATCCGCATAAATAGTACAATCTAAAAAAGCTGGAATTTTTAAAGATTCAGAATCACTAGTCGTTTTATTTGCTGCTGAAGTTTCATCTTCAGTCATAAAATCACTCACCTTAAATAGGTTGGAAGTCACATTAAAGTTTCCTTTAAGGGTGTTGTCACTTAGTAAAAATCCTAATAAATTATTTATGGTTCCCTTGGCACTTAAATCGCTATCACCAGTTTTAGCTTTAAAATTGTTAAGTGTAACGGTGCCTGAATTAAACGTCATATCAGCTTGAGAAATATGAATTGGGTTAACGATGTCTTCTGAAGAAAACACAAAATCTGTAATACTTGCTGAACCATTGTTTTTAATGCGCTCATAAGCGTTGGTTTCAATAGCATTCATGTCAAAAGACGTATTAATTTTTCCTTTTAAAATACCCGTCAGTGCATTTTCTAATGGTATAGGATATGCTTTTGTGATGTTTGCAAGGTTTAAAACACCATCTAAATTGGCATTTACCAGCATATTCTTTGTGATATTTTTTAATGTAGCTGACGATTTAAACACGTCGTCATCAATTTTAAAGTTCAATGTTTTAATATCAATATAAGTGTCATCTAAATTCCCAGTATTGTTTTTTATAGACGTATTAATGGTGATGTTACTCACCCGTTTTGGTAAATCGGGATATTTAAAAGAAGCATTATTTGAAGTGATGCTTATGTCAAGATTTGGAATGGTTTCGTCTGAATTTAATCCTTTTATGAGGCCTTTCACCTTAAAATCACCTGTGGTTTGAACCTCTTCAATGTTTTTAGAATATGCTTTTGGAATTACTGCTAAGAAATTTTTAAAATCAGATTCTGGATTTTCAAATGAAATATCAATGGTTTGTCCGTTTTCAAGTTGTTGCACATACCCTTCAAATTCTAAAGGCAAATCATTGATAAAGCCTTTATTTTCTTTGAATGTATATTTGCTGTTGTTTAAATCTAAACCAATTAGCGCCTCTAATTTTATTGGATTACTGCTTAAATAACTGGTGCTGTCTCGCGTGAAACTCACATTAGCTTCACTTTTTGTGTTTAATTCTGAAGCTTCAGCTGAAAATGTACCGTGACCTTCATGATTCAATTCGGAAACATGAATTAGGGTTTTTGAAAGGTCGTCAATATAAGTTAAAGCACTATTTTTTATTTGATAGTCTTCAATGCTAAATGCAAAACTACTTGCTTCTTTTTCCGCGGAAGCGTTATTGTCGTTTTTAGTTATGTTGTAATTATTGTTCCCAAATTTATCTGTTTTCAAAGTTAAAAGCGCTTCGTTTATATTTATAGTATTCACTACAATAGGATCTTCTTTGGCGGTTTTAAATAGTTCTTTAACCGACATCGTAAACGAAATGTCTTTAACCGTAGCAAAAGTTTCATCTTTAAAAGGTTCAAAATTGGTGATTATCAAATCGGTTACATTCACATGTGCCTGTGGAAAACTTCTAATAAAACTTAAGTTAACATCGCTAAACTCTACCTTTGCATTTAAATTTTGATTGATGAAACGCTTTACCATATCTTTAATTTGCCCTTGAAATGCAAAAGGAATAGCAATTAAAAGGGTGATTATTATAAGTGTGGTAATTCCAATAATTTTAAATGCTTTCTTCATTGGTTGGTTTTATATTAGATTTCTCCGACTGAGTGAGATTATTAAAGATCTATTATGGATATATACGCAAAAATGATGCTAAAAGTTTGAAAACAGTGAATTTATTATTAAAAAATTAAAGTAAATTAAGCTCTTCATTAACTTTTAAATTAAAGCGTTTTCTAAAGAAAAACACTCCTAAATATAAAAATGGCGTATCGAAGGCGGCTACAATTACTTTGAATAAAAACCCGCTAACTAATAAGCCTTTAAAGTTTGCCCAATCAATAATTCCGAACAAGCATAATAAAGATAGAATAGTGAAGGTATCTACAAATTGCGAAAACCAAGTGGAGAAATTATTACGAAGCCATAAGTGTTTACCTTTAGTTAATCGTTTCCAAAAATGATAAATCTGGATATCTACAAACTGAGCAAATAAGTAGGTGAGCATACTTGCGAATACGGCTATCATAGAGTTTCCGAAAACGGTTTGAAATGTTTTATCATCTACATAGGACCATGAAGTTGCAGGAACAGCATCTGCAACATAAATGATTAACAGTGAAAATAAGGATGCGAAAATGCCAACCACCACAACATCATTAGCACGTTTTTTACCGTAGATTTCACTAATTAAGTCTGTGATTAGAAAGGTTAGTGGATAAGGTAGAATCCCGACTGAAATCTCAAAAAGCTTACTTCCAAAAACCTCTATATCAAAAGGGTACCAATAGAAGAATTTTTGAAAAATAAGGTTTGAAACTACAAGTGATGTGATGAATAAGCCTCCTAAAAGGATGTAAATACGCTGTGCAGCAAGTTTATCTTTTAATGTCATTTATTTTACGTTATGTCAGTTCGAGTGATGCGACACAGGAGCATTGTATCGAGAACCTCACTTTTTCTTAAATTTCTTTTTAGCTAAGTTAGGTAGCTTATCGAAATCATTAGTAATTAATGCTTCTTTTTTAGCTCTTGACCATTTTTTTTATTTGTTTTTTGGTCTGTATCGCCATACTTGCTTCTGTAAATTCAGCGTAAAAGGCTAAATGAACTGGTCTTCTTTGGTATGTAGTGTCTGGTCGCAAACAGACTATTTTTATAATTTGAATTATTTTTGATGTTATTTTTATTTACTTTTTATGAGTTGATGCCTTAGCATCAGGCGATTAAAAATAAATGGAAAGAGCGCGAAAAGAAACAAATTTAATATTGATGTGTTTCCGACCAGGCACTATGTATAACTCTCTGGGTATCTACCCATTTTATGTTCTTCATATCGCTTTGTTAAATTAGATGTAAAACCTGTGTAGTATGTGTTGTCTGAACATTTTAGAATGTAAGCGTAATAAATTTTCATAGCGTTAAAGATAAAAACTTCTCGATACATCCCGATTTTTTTAATCGGGACACTCGAAGTGACAATTTGCGTTCTATGTCAGTTCGGGTGATGCGACCTTAGAAGCATTGTATCGAGAACCATTTTGTGAACAAATCTTTAAAGTAAATATAAAGGAAACCATTTAGATTTTATTATTTTGCCTGCTTATGTTAAAACCAACAACATATCATATTGCCTTAGGCAGTAATAAAGGTGATAAGTTTAAAAACTTGCAAAAAGCGGTAGATGCTATTTATGAGCGTATAGGTAATATTAAGTTGATTTCTAAAGTTTACAAATCGCCTGCATTTGGTTTCAAAAGTGATGATTTTTTTAATTGTTGCTTGGTTTTAGAGAGCTATTTAGAGTCTCAAAAAGTACTTGAAACCTTATTGGAAATTGAAACTTCTTTAGGACGCACCCGAACCAAAACCAATACTTACGAAGCTAGAACGATAGATTTAGATATTGTTTTTGCTGAAGATAATATGATCAATACCAAAACACTGCAAGTACCGCATCCAGAAATGAACAAGCGTAAATTTGTGTTATTACCACTTAATGATGTAGCTTCAAAAATAAAACATCCAAAGTTTGAAAAAGAGGTTTCGGTTTTATTAGATGAATGCGAAGATGATTCTGTTTTAGAGCCGATTAAGATTTGGCTAAAAAACCCAAGTAAGCAACACGATTTTTCGAAATATAATTACATTGCCATTGAAGGTAATATTGGTGCAGGAAAAACCAGTTTAGCGACTAAAATATCATACGATTTTAATGCGAAACTCATTTTAGAACGTTTTGCTGATAATCCGTTTTTACCAAAGTTTTATGAAGATGCCAATAGATATGCCTTTACTTTAGAAATGTCTTTTTTAGCGGATAGATATCAGCAAATATCGGACGATTTATCACAACTCGATTTGTTTAAAGATTTTATTGTAAGTGATTATGATGTGTTTAAGTCACTCATATTTTCAAAAATCACATTGAATGAAGATGAGTTTAATTTATACCGAAAGTTATTCTATTTGATGTATAAAGATATTGCAAAACCAGAACTCTATGTGTATTTATACCAAAACACAGAACGGTTGCAACAAAACATAAAAAAACGCGGACGCGATTACGAGCAGAATATTGAAAACGAATATTTAGAAAAAATCAATGCTGGGTATTTAGACTTCTTAAAAACTCAAAAAGATTTTAATATAAAAATTATTGATGTTTCTGATAGAGATTTTGTGATAAATCGAGCAGACTATTTATGGGTTTTGGGGGAGCTTTGTGGGGAGTGATTTTGGAATTACGCTTATCGGGTTTGTATTAGTTGCGTGGATTAAGCACCTAATTTAGCAAATACAAGCCGAATAGAATCCCGATAGATATCGGGACGCGAGGATTTTCGTAAGCAGGCGAAAACCAAGCAATTAAATTTATACGGTGTTACCTTTTGTTATTTTTCAGTTCGAGAGTTTATAATTATTAACGAGGACAGAAGCAGATATGTGTAAAACTCGTTCTAATTCTCGAATCATTTCTACTGTCAGTCTTTTCTTTTTATTCAAGATTTCCGACACTCTGCTTTTTCCACCAATTACTCCAACCAAATCTTTCTGTTTAAGGTTCATTTCCTCCATTCGGATCTTAATTGCCTCAATTGGATCAGGTGATTCAATAGGATAGTTCTTATTTTCGTAATTGTCAATTAACAACGATAAAATCTCTGCTTCATCTCCTTCTTTTGAATTAGGAGTAGCATCAAAGATTAACTCAAGTCTTTCTAGAGCTTTGTTGTAGTCTTTTTCCGTTTTGATAGGTTTAATTTCCATAATTCAATATTTTAAATTGTGTCAGCGTCAATTTTATCATATTCAGCGTGAGTTCCGATAAATCGAATAAACGCCCATTGTCTGACATAGTTAAACTTTACAATAAGTCGATATGAGTTTCCTTTAATATTAAAAACCACTCTGCTATCTTTTAAGATACTTGCGTTGATATAGGTTTCTTTAACCTCGTTAGGAGAATTCCAGTTCGAATTTTTAGTAGTTTCGTGCCAAGTTTTTAGATATTGTTCCGAATCTGCGTGTTTCTCCCAAAATTCACGTAAAGTTTTTTTCGCTACTATTCGCTTCATATTTCATTATCTAATGCAAATATAGACTAATTGTTCTCAAAACACGAACTTTTGTTAGTTTTTTTAATAAAGGGTAACGCTCGGGATATGAAATCGTTTTTAATGTTTTATATCTGCCGCTAAGCGAAGTTATATTTTTTTTAAGTTTAGAATCAAGATAAACTGTATATAAAAACTCTCAAAAAATCAATCTATCCATGGTAAAGATAGAAATCAAAGTTTTATTTTTAAAAAGAATATTATTTAGAACGCTTTATATATGGTGGTTACTATTCGTCCTTTATTATTTTCTAGAATATACTCTCCAAGTTGTTGCTGGTCTTTAATTTTTAAATTAAACGGCGGTTCTAATAAATTAACACCGCTGTTTTGTTTTAGTCTAATCCCTTGTCCAGAGATAATGTCTTTGTTTGGAACAAAATTACCCAACGGTATATGTTCAGTTAGAATGATGTATTTATAAGCTGTTATTTTTTTTACCACTTTTTCGAT